>Ga0210009_1000419_pt1 | contig 48180 bp, 35 predicted proteins | sample CryGeyCG2114_065_FD_185457 | JGI IMG/M metagenome (GOLD analysis project Ga0210009, IMG submission 185457) | Groundwater microbial communities from aquifer - Crystal Geyser CG12_big_fil_rev_8/21/14_0.65 (SPAdes) (version 2) | ecosystem: Environmental > Aquatic > Deep subsurface > Groundwater ...
CGCCTCAATATTGCGAGAAAGACCCTAATACAATTTATGGGGTGAGCAAATTAGCTGGTGAAAGATGGTGCGAATACTATTTCAAAAAATATGGTGTGGACGTTCGAAGCATTCGTTACCCCGGCCTTATTGGTTATAAATCTTTACCTGGCGGGGGCACTACAGACTACGCGGTGGACATTTATCACAAAGCACTTAAGGGAGAGCATTTCACCTGTTTCTTGAAAGAAGATACCGCCCTTCCGATGATGTACATGCCCGATGCCATCAAGGCAACCATCGATTTAATGGAAGCACCAGCAGAACTCGTAAAAGTAAGATCGAGCTATAACCTCTCTGCAATCAATTTTACACCAGCGCAAATAGCAGCTTCGATTCAAAAAGTAATCCCTTCTTTTACCATTGGTTACGAACCTGATTTCAGGCAAGCCATTGCCGATAGCTGGCCAAATAGTATTGACGATTCTGTAGCAAGGGCAGATTGGGGATGGAAACATCAATACGGATTGGACGCAATGACAGAAGACATACTAGCGCATCTGCCCAGTTTATTGGATAGCTTTGCCACCAAAGCATAATATTGAGCTGACGCAAAATATTATCAAAGCAGAACCGCTCTTCTTTCCAACCTGGTCAATACAAATTGGGTCTAAAGGTTTGTAGTCTAAAATTTAAGGAGATGAAAAAGATCGGATTTGTGTTGTCCATATTGGCCTTGAGCTTGAGTGCCTGCGAAACCGAAAGCCCTGGCGACATCAGCAGAGAGTTTTTCGAAAATAGCAAGGTTGAATTTGTGAGTAATCAACCTTATGAAGATGGGCCACAACTCCGAACAGGCTACATCCAAAATGGTGAAAACCTAACCTTCAGGTATACCCTCAATCATCCACAAGAAAATGAAATCGCAGACGATGAACTTTCAGAAGTTTTTATTTTTGAGGTTCCCAAAAATGTGAACTCATTCCACTATTCCACCGCTGAAAGCATGACCAATGATACGTTAATTGCAGATTATCGCAGGGTTTGCTTTTGCGGCTTTTCAGGTTTTGAATTGATCAGCGCCACCATTTCGGCCAACCGAATCAGCGCTACAGAATGGCGGGTAAGCTTTGATGTTCTCTATAAAGATGACTATTCTGAATACCCTTTAAAAGACACTGGAAAATATAGATTGGGTAGTTTATAAAAAATCCCGGGCCTGAAGATTCAAACTCGGGATTTCCGTTATTGCTAAAGCCTGAAGCTTATTCCCCCTGACTTAAGGAATACCCTCTTTCTCCGTCAAAATGATATAGATGCTCAGTTTTAATAAAATCGAAACCAATGGCATGGATTTTCTGAATCAACTCAATCACATCGGCATTATTTACAATTTCTCCGTTAGGATTTGTATACCTGCATCTCCAATGGTCTGTTTTGAAAATTTCGGGAACACCTTCTGGATACACCAAAACCCCTCGGTTAGAAATCAACTTCAATTTTAGTCTATCTGTTGATCCTTCGTTCAAAAGTTTATCTCCAATCACGTTGGGGTCCCGATCGCTTTCTCGCCAATCAATGAACACATCAATGCCAACTAGTTCTTTTTTCATTGCTGGCTTTTCAGGAACATTTATTGAAATGAGCACATCATTTCTATATTCAACCGCTTTAAGTTTCTCTGGTTTCTGGCCCAATCTTTCAATCACGGCATCAGCAAACTCCTTGGTGCCTACTTTTTTCACGCTTCGGTTGGCGCGGTAAATATCACCTGTGTGAATACCATCTTCCAAGGTCCTTAACCAAGCGTTTTGGATCAATTCGGCCTTATCGGCCTTGCCCATTTGTACCAGCATCATAAAGGCACCATTCAAAAGGCCTGAAGGATTGGCAATGTCTTTTCCAGCAATATCGGGAGCCGAACCATGAATTGCTTCGAACATGCCATGGCTCATGCCAATATTGGCCGAACCTGCCATGCCAACCGAACCAGCAACTTCCGCAGCAATATCTGAAATGATATCTCCGTAAAGGTTGAGCGTGACTACCACATCCAGTGATTCTGGGCGTGAGGCTACCACAGCTGAACCAATGTCTATGATCCAATGGTCGGATTGAATCTCTGGATATTCAAGTTTTACCTTGTCAAAGATTTTGTGAAACATGCCATCGGTATGTTTCATGATATTGTCTTTGGTCATGCAAGTCACTTTCTTGCGATTGTAAGCACGAGCATACTCAAAGGCGTATCTGATAATTTTTTCAGAACCTGGATCAGAGATTAATTTCAAGGTTTGAACCACTTCTGAAGTCTGTTGGTGTTCGATGCCCGCATAAAGGTCTTCTTCATTTTCGCGGACAATCACCAAATCCATCAAAGGAAAATAAGATGGCACAAATGGCGGATAGGCCCTAAAAGGCCTGACGTTAGAAAAAAGGCCCAATGACTTTCGGATGGTCACGTTCAAACTCTTGTATCCCCCCCCCTGAGGAGTGGTAATTGGTGCCTTTAGGAACACTTTATTATTGCGAAGAATCTCCCATGACGCTGGACTAATTCCTGATTTATGCCCAGCCTTGTAGACTTTCTCACCAATCTCAATGGTATCGTAGATAAGCCCAACATTGGCTGCGTCCATAATACGCAATGTTGCATCCATAATTTCGGGACCAATTCCATCACCGTGGGCCACGGTTATTCTATTTTGTGTTCTCATAAGTACTCTTTTTCAGGTTTTTTTGAACGCGGGCAAAGGTATTAAAGGATGCTCTTAAAAGGAATGAAAAGCTACTTTAATCCTACAAAAAACCTTTGGCTTCAATTATTGTTCAATCCTCACTTTTTGGCACTTTTTGCTTTTCTGGCTTTGTGCTTATCTTTGCAGCTTATTCAACTAGTAATGGATTCATACCAGAATATTAAATTCGAGAACAATAACGGCATCGCATTGTTGACTATCAACCGTCCTGACAAGCTCAATGCGCTCAACATGAAGACCGTTGAAGAAATAGGCCGTGCCATTCAGGTTGTTTATGATAATGCTGAAATCAGAGCGGTCATCATTACGGGCGCAGGCGAAAAAGCCTTTGTGGCTGGGGCTGATATCGCTGAAATTGCTGAGTTGACAGAATTAAATTCAAGAAAATTCTCCGAGCAAGGACAAGATGTTTTTGCCACAATCGAAAATTGTCATAAGCCAATAATCGCCTTGGTGAATGGTTTTGCGCTTGGTGGTGGTTGTGAATTGGCAATGGCTTGCCATATGCGCATCGCTACTAATAACGCAAAATTTGGCCTGCCTGAAGTTAACTTGGGCATTATTCCTGGTTTTGGGGGAACGCAAAGACTCACCCAGCATGTAGGAAAAGGCAAAGCTTTCGAATTAGCAACTTCTGGTGACATGATCAGCGCAGAAAATGCCCTTTCCATTGGTTTGGTAAACCATGTTTTAGAAGATAAAACTGCGGCAATGACAAAAGCCGTGGAGATTTTAGCCAAAATCGTGAATAAAGCCCCGTTGGCCGTGGGCATGGTGATTGACTGCATCAATGCCGTGTATAATGATGAAGTAGATGGTTATCAAATGGAAGCCAACAGTTTTGCCAATTGTGTTAAAACTGAAGACTTTGCCGAGGGCACTCAGGCCTTTCTGGAAAAAAGGAAACCAAATTTTATAGGCGAATAATATTGCCTAGCGCAAGATTACCGTTTCTGTTTTCAGCCAAGTCACAAAATATTAAAAAGAAATCCAATTTCATTTTGGCTCAAAAAAGCAATCTTTGTAGCCATAGTTCATGAGCCAAATCCGAAAATTAGCAAGTCAAACCGCCTATTATGGCATCAGCAGTATCCTAGGCAGGGTGCTCAATTTTGCTTTGGTTCCTTTTTACACTCGCATTCTTTCTTCGAACGAATATGGCGTGGTCATCAATTTATATGGCTATGCTGCACTGCTGAATATTATTTATACTTACGGACTGGAAACTTCGTATTTCCGATTTACCACAAAAACAAACTCCTTAGATTCTTATCATTACAATTCCTCAGCCATTCTGCTGACCAGTACCATTTTCTCAGGATTGCTTTTCTTCGCTGCGCCAACTTTGGCTGGTTTTACAACTGCAGAAAGCCATCCAGAGTACATACAGTACTTAGCGGCTATCGTGTTTATAGATGCCATAGTTTCGATACCCTTTGCCAAGCTAAGGCTGGATGACAGACCCGTGAAATTTGCTTTGATAAGACTAGGAGTGATTGTAGCGACTATTGCCCTCAACTTTCTATTCCTTTTGGTTTTCCCGGCCATTACCAATGGTGAATACCTCACTGTCCTTCAACCATTGGTGTCGAAAATTTACAATCCTGAAATTGGTGTGGGCTACATTTTCATTGCCAACTTGATTGCCAATAGCCTATACATTCCACTGCTTTATAAAGAATTATTAGAGATTAAAATACGGTTCAACTGGGTAGCTTTTAAACCGATTCTCAATTACTCCTTCCCGATTTTCTTGATGGGATTGGCCGCAATGTTCAACGATCAGGGCTATTCCATTTTATTCAACTTTCTATTCGAAAACCCCGAAGAACAAATCGGGGTGTATGGAAGTGCATTCAAATTGAGTGTTTTGATGATGTTGGGAATTCAGGCTTTCCGGTATGCTGGCGAACCCTTTTTCTTCAGTCACGCGCAAAACCAGCAAGCTCCTGCCCTATTTGCCAAAGTGATGCACTATTTCGTGATTTTCAATATTGCCATAATGGTGGCAATAGCAGTAAATATTGAACTGATTGCAGATATATTCCTTGGCAGGCCAGAATACAAGGCTGCCCTTTACGTACTTCCTGTATTGCTGTTGAGTAAGCTGTTTTTTGGTGTCTATGTTAACTTAAGCGTGTGGTTCAAGATCAAAGACAAAACGATTTATGGTACCTATTTCACCTTAATTGGAGCTGTGATTACACTGGCTGGCCATCTGTTTTTGGTGACCATCCCCTCTGTCGGGTATTTCGGCAGTGCCATTTCGGCTTTGGTTTGCTATGCTGTAATGTGCATAATGTGTTATTTCAAAGGCCGTAAGGTTTTTGCGGTGCCGTATAATTTTAAAAAATTAGCCATCTATTTGGCCATTGCAATGGCCATAATCTATGCTTCTAACCCAATTGCCCTTGATAATTCATGGCTTCAGTATGGACTCGATTTAGTGATCACTGTTGCGTTTTTGGTCTTTTTGTATTTGTTGGAAGGCCGAAACTTCAAATACAAATCCGTTTCGACTGACCGATAACATAATTATTGTGTAACTCATCAGAAAGCATAAACTTCAAACTTGAAAAAAGCGTTCTTAGCCCAATTGTCAACTGCTGTGAAGAAACCCATCTTGCTTTTCTTGAGCCTTTTTTTTCTACTTGCTTGCTGTCCAAGCTTGGTTTTTGGGCAAAAAAAAGAAGTGAAGCTAGAAGAAGAAAAAGTCGTTTCGAAATACGACATGGCCAATGCTGAGTTTCTCATGATCGAAGCGCAAAAATTTTTCTTGCTCGAAGATTTCCAAAGGTCACTTGCCTTCCTTGAACAGTCACTAGAAGTTGATCCAAAAAACCATGCTGCTTATTTCAAAATAGCAGAAATAAGTTTTATCCAAGGGCAATACAGCAAAGGGCTAAAAGCCATAAAAGAAGCCCAACAAATTGACCCAGCGAATCGCTTTTACTACCTCTTGGCAGCGCAACTGTTCAAACTCGAAAACAACCTGCTTGCTGCCGCTGATGAGTATGAGCTCATGATTCAAAAGACAACGGGCTATAGAGATTACCTGCTCGACCTCGTTGATCTTTATGTGGCTTTAGAAAACTATGATAAAGCAATAGCAATTTTGGGCCTTACCGAAGATAAATTCAATACCCCAAACAAATTTGCCACTCAAAAAAAAGAGCTCTTTTTGCAAGCAGGAAAAGAAAAAGAAGCACTAAATCTGTTCAAAACACTTTCTGAAAAAAATCCAGACAACGAAGCCTACAAACTTGAGTATGCCGATTTATTGACTGCATTGGGTAAAACGAAAGAAGCCGAAAAAATTTTAAGTGCAAGTTCAATGTCTGGAGAATCAAACCTGAAATTATTAGGCTTAAAAATTGAATCAGGAGATTTTACAGACATTAAAACTTCCTTGAAATCTGCCTTTGGCAATTCAAATACTGAACTTCAGCCGAAGCTTTCGATCGTTGAACAATTGGCAGAAAGTCCATTTTTAAGGGAGCAAAGCAGTTTTATGGATAGCCTTCAAAGTCAAATTTTGATTCAGTTCCCTAATGATGTGGAAGTGTTGAAAACTTCTGAAAAAGTTTATGCTGCACTTGCATTGTCCGCCAGTGGTGAAGAAAAAACTAAGTTTGAAAAAACTGAATTGAATACCCTCAGAAAACTCAAAAATCTGAATCCCTCTGATTATGAAGTTTGGGAGAAGTTGCTCACCCGCTCTTACGATCAGGAAGCATGGGAAAACCTTTTGACCGACACCGAGGATGCTTTGAGTTACTTTCCAAATCAAGGACTGTTCTATTATTACTATGGTAATGCTCAAATGTACAGTAGTAATGGCAACATTAGCGAAGCCCGTTCGGCCTTTGAGCAAGCGCTGAAATTATCGAAAAATGATACCTCACTACAAAACGCAATCAAAGCACAGCAATTTATTTTAGGTATTGAAACCGAACAGAAGGCTTCTGAAAAAGCAGTAACTACTAATCTAGCTTTAGAGAAGGATCAAGGCAATATCTCAAACACAATTAAAACAAACCCTAAATCAAAAAATGGCTTATCAGTGTCTTTGAACCTACTATATCAGTATATTTTGGAGAACGATGACCCAGAGATTACGCGCCAAACGCTGAAAGCAATTGACGACTTGTTAGTTAAACGTCCGTCTGATCCAGAATTATTTATTACTAAAGCCAAGATATTATTCCAAATCAATAGCTTTGCAGAGGCTAGATCAACCATTGAACAAATAAAAGGATTACTCTTCACAATAGGTCGAGATTATGATGGACCAACATTAGAACTCTATGGAGATATCTTATTTAAACTCAATAAAGTAGACGAAGCTGTTATAGAATGGAAAAAAGCCAAAGAACTAGGTAATACCTCCGATAAAATAGATCGAAAAATTGCAGACAAAACATACTACCAATAGCGCCACGCTCATTTTCACATTATTAACCGTCCTGATTTTATCGGGCTGTAAAAGCACATTTTTAGGTACCAATACCCGAATCAAAGAAGAGTTTCAAGCGGCCAGCCTCCCCTTCGAATACTTCTCCACCAAAACGAAATTCAAGTTTAAAGATGGCGAAGAAAAAATGAAGGCTACCGCCAACATCCGTATCAAGAAAGACAGCATCATTTGGTTTACCCTTACCCCCGGCCTTGGTTACGAAGCGGCAAGAGGAATCATCACCAAAGATTCGCTTATCATGATCAACAGAGTGGACAAGCAATATTATGCTTACAGCTTTCAAACCTTAAGCGAGAAATTCAACTTTGAGCTTAACTTTGAGCTTTTCCAATCCGTTTTGGTGGGCGACTTACCTATTCCTCAATCCCCTGAGGACGACATTATTGCCCAGAGCAATCAGTTTATCATCGTTCAAAATGTTGGCGACTTAACGCTGCTGAACCAAATTGGCACAAAAACTAAGAAGTTGGAAAAACTCAAAGCTTCCAAAGAAGACAATCCCAATACACTCGAATTGAAGTACACCGATTTCAAAATGCTTGAAATCTATATCTTTGCCTTCAAAGCAGATATGACATTGCAATACTTCAAAGACAATAAAAAGAGCGATATCGCCATTAATATAGAGCACAATCGCGCTAGAATTGAAGACGAAGCCCTTAACTTTCCTTTTAGCATTCCCGAAGGCTATGAGCGCAAATAAATACCTCCTATTGATTCTGTTCTTCGGCCTTAGCTTTGGCCAACCTTTGTTAGCACAAAATCAGCGCGTGACCCTTGAAGAACAGAAAAAGGAAATACTTAGAAAGATTCAGGAGACAGAACGCATCTTATCCCAAACATCAACTCAAAAAGTAAGCAGTATCGGCAGATTAAGGGCTTTGAACCAGCAAATCCAAACGCGTACCTCATTGATCGATGCAATTAAGGGCGAGGTGAGCCTTTTGGATGAGGACATTGAAGAAAATCAGTCCATCATTGATGCGATGGAAAATGACCTGAATGCCCTCAAAAAAGAGTATGCCGCAATGATTTACACCACTCAAAAAACGAACAAGGGCTTTAGTCAACTTACCTTCCTCTTTGCTTCTTCCACTTTCAACCAACTTTTTATGAGGATGAAGTACATCAAGCAGTATTCGGAAGCCAGAAAAAAGCAAGGAGAGCAAATCATCATCGTTCAGAATAGTCTTGCCAACCAAATTGTAGAAATCGAAAGTCAAAGATCGAGCAAACAATCATTGCTGAATGAAGAACTTTCAGAAAGCCAGAAATTAGAAAATTTGGTTGGCGAGCAAAAGCAACTGGTGGCAAAACTCACGCAAGACGAAAAAAGAATTAAACAAGAACTAGATCAACAGCGAAAGGCCGAAAAAGAATTAAGCTCTAAGATTGAAGCCATTATCGAAGAAGAGCGTAAAGCCGCTTTACTTGCCTCTACCGATATGACAGCACTCACAGCTGCCTTCGAAAAAGAAAAAGGCAAACTTCCTTGGCCAGTCGATCAAGGTTTTGTCGCTTCAAAATTCGGGGAACATAAGCACCCAACCATTAAAACCATTACTGTCAATAATTTGGGCGTTGATATTCAAACCAACGAAAATGCTACGATCAAAGTGGTTTTTCCAGGAAAAGTAAGCCAAGTTATTTCTGTTCCTGGCTTGGGTAACAGTGTGATCATTCAACATGGGGAGTACTTTACGGTATACACCAAATTAAAAACGGTGGTAGTGAAAAGAGGTGATATTGTAACTCAAGGACAAGCCATTGGCCAGGTGCTTACCGACAAAGACAATATTTCTCAGCTCAAGTTCAGAATTCACCCTCCAAAAACCAAGGACACGGTCAACCCAGAAATTTGGCTTCAGAAGAAATCTAAATAGCAAATGGGCTTTTTAAAAAAATAACTGATCGATCTTCAAAATCTTCCGTTAACATAACAAAACTCAATCTCTTTACTTGGTAGTTAGTTTTTAACTATCTTTGAATCAAATTTAAATCAAGAAGACATGCAGACAATTTTTGCAATCGGAATGCCAGGCGGGCCGGAAATGCTTTTTATCGTTTTCATTATTTTGTTGCTTTTTGGAGCGAAAAAAATACCTGATTTAGCCAGAGGAATGGGAAAAGGCATTAGAGAATTTAAGGACGCTACCAAAGAAATCAAAAAAGAGGTAGACGAGGCCGGAAAAGAAATCGACAAACAATAATAGTTTAAAGCTTGAAATCTTATCAAACTCTTGATGAGATTCAAAATGACATTAAACTTGGACGAACTTCTTGCAGGGCTCTTTTAGAAGGTTACTTAAGTAACATTAGAGCGCAATCAAACTTGAATGCTTTTATTGAAGTATATGAGCAAGAAGCTTTAGAAAAAGCAGATAGTATAGATTCCAAAATTAAAAATAATACAGCCGGCAAACTTGCCGGCTTAATTTTTGGTATCAAAGACCTCATCTGTTTCCAAGGACACAAAGTAAGTGGAGGCTCTAAAATCCTTCAGAATTTTGAATCTCAATTCTCAGCCACAGCAGTTCAAAAATTAATAGGCGAAGATGCCATTGTAATTGGCAGGCAGAATTGTGATGAATTCGGTATGGGTTCGTCCAACGAAAATTCATATTACGGCCCCGTTAAAAATGCCTTCGACCCTACTAAAGTACCTGGTGGTTCATCTGGTGGTTCGGCAGTTGCGGTTCAAGCTAATTTTTGTCATGCCTCTTTGGGTACAGATACTGGAGGTTCAGTTAGGCAGCCCGCAGCATTTTGCGGAATAGTTGGCCTAAAGCCTACCTATTCAAGAATTTCCAGATGGGGCTTGCTTGCCTATGCCTCTTCTTTCGACAGCATCGGAATTTTCACCAAAAGTGTTGAAGACAATGCTCGAATTTTAGAAGTGATTGCAGGAAAAGACAATCACGATGCCACTTCTTCCTCTGAAACTGTCGGTTCGTTATACCCTATTGAACTCGCTGAAAAAAAGTACAGAATCGCCTATTTGCCAGAAGCGATGGACACAGAAGCGCTTCAACCCGAAATTAAAGTAGCCATAGAAGGGCAACTTGAAGGCCTTAAATCGCAAGGACACACCGTTGAAGCCGTCAATTTCCCCCTTTTGGACTATATTTTACCTACCTACTACATTCTAACCACTGCGGAAGCCAGTTCCAATTTAAGCCGATACGATGGAGCGCATTATGGCCACCGAAGCGATAACATCAGTAGTTTAGAATCATTGTACAAAAACTCTAGAACTGAAGGGTTTGGGGATGAAGTCAGACGAAGAATCATGCTAGGCACTTTCGTGCTCAGTGCCGACTACTATGATGCCTATTTTACCAAAGCGCAAAAAGCCCGAAGATTGATTAAAGAGGCGACTGAGAAAATACTTTCCGAATTTGATTTTATAGTAATACCAACAACACCCACCACAGCGTTCAAACTCGGAAAACCATCAAAGAGTCCTATTGAAAAATACATGGCTGATTTATACACAGTACAAGCTTCGGTTACCGGATTACCAGCCATCTCCATTCCCATCGGAAGCGATAGGGAAAATATGCCGATAGGCATGCAAATTATCTCAAGCGCTTTTAATGAAAGAAAACTTTTTGCATTTTCGAATTTGGTCAGCAGTCAATTGAAAGAAAAGGTATGAAAAAACGCATTTATTGGTCAATACTTTTACTCATTGCCCTATGCTCAACTGCAAAGGCCCAGGTGATTGATACTTTGGCAGAAAGCCCTTCACCTGTTTATGATTACGCCCCAGACTTTAGTTATGAAGAGTTGCAAACGCGATATGACAAGCTGGAATTAGAAATTGACATTGCCTTCAACGATCAGGTAAAGGCGTTCATTAATTATTTCACCGTTCGGAACCGTGAATACACAAGAGAAATGATCAGGAGAAAGGAAGTCTACTTTCCGATTTTTGAAAAATATCTCGCCAAGTACGGACTTCCTGCCGAACTAAAATACCTACCCATCATCGAGGCTGGTCTCAATCCCAAGGCAGTTTCTGGCCCAAAGGCAGTGGGCCTTTGGCAATTCATGGCTCCTACCGCCAAGCAGCAAGGTTTAAAAATTGATTGGTATGTGGATGAACGCATGGATCCCGAAAAATCTACAGAAGCCGCTTGTAAGTACATCAAATGGCTTTATGGTATTTTAGGGGATTGGAAAATGACCTTGGCTGCTTACAATAGCGGTATTGGCAATGTACAAAGGGCCATGAGGCGCTCAAAAAAGAATGATTTTTGGGAAGTGTATCGCTACTTACCCAGGGAAACGAGGTCTTATGTGCCCCAATTTGCTGCTATTTTGTATGCCATGGAATATGCAGACGAACATAACCTTTCTGTAGAAGAGCAGCTCTACCCTATCGATTTTGAGGAGATAGAAATTAATCAATTCGTTTATTTCAAGGCTTTTGCAGAGGAAAGTGGCATTGCATTGGCAACCCTCGAACAACTAAATCCTGCAGTAAAAAAAGGAGCCATTCCAGCCAACCTCAAAAACTATAAAATGCGAATTCCCCGAGATGGAGTGGAAAATTATGAAATGAATAAGTTGACCATTTTGGCCAAAGCAGAAGAAGGAAAAAAGGAATTCGAGAAACTTGTGAGCAATGTACCGGGAAGTACTTTTGGAAAAGAAAAAGTGACCTATCGCGTGGTCAGTGGTGACGTTTTAGGTACAATAGCCAGAAAACATAGTGTGCGCATAGAAGACCTCCGCGCTTGGAACGACATCAAAGGCACGATGATTCGCGTGGGTCAAAAACTTGACATATGGACAGGCCCAGATTTCTTGACAGACAATACCTTGGTGGTTCAAAAAGTAAGTAATCAAAGCATCCCAAACACTAAGCAACACACTGTTCAGCAAGGCGATACGCTTTGGGATATTTCTCGCATGTATAAAGGCTTAACCATTGAGAAGATTAAGCAGTTAAACAACCTAAAGTCCAACAGCTTAAAACCTGGAATGACTTTGAGAATTGGATAATCAAAACTTAAACTAATTTTTTAGTAGATAGATTTGCAATTCTTTTCCAAATTAACTTCCTTAACAGCGTTAACTAAAATAATAGTTTTATGAAGAAGCTCTTGATCTTGTCCCTAGCCCTACTTTCGGTAGTAAGTTGTGTAAGTAAATCAGAAAAAGAAGGAGACGTTGCCTCAAAAATGGACGATAGTTTTTTGCCAGAAGCTACCGGACAAGCGGGTGAATTGGTCATTGTAATGAATAAGGAAAAATGGAGCAATGAACTTGGCGAAGCCCTAAAAGAAACTTTCCATGCCAGTGTTCCAGGCCTTTCGCGCAATGAACCAGCCTTTACCACACGCGTAATTGAACCCTTTCAATTCAATAGGATTTTTCAGTTGGCCCGAAACATCGTTTACGTAACTACCCTTGATGGGAAAACACCAGCCGATAAATGGTTGCAAAACACCTTGACTGAAAATTCAAAAGAAAGAATTAAAAATGAGCCCGACTTGTTCATGTACAACTCAGACAATCAATATGCTCAAAGACAAAAAGTGATGCATTTGTTTGGCAATAATGATGCAGAACTCATTCAACACATTCGCGAAAACGGAGAAATACTGCGCAATTACTTTAACATGGCCGAACGCCAAAGGTTAGCCACCGATATTCGAGCTTCTGTGGATTCGAAGGCGATTTCGAACCGTTTTCAAAAGGAGCACGGTTACTATATCAAAATACCCGTAGGATATGAAGTGGCGATAGACGAAGCCAACTTTACTTGGTCAAGATTCTTGCCATCGGTAGGCGCGAGCAAAAATATTTATGTTTACTACAAAGACTACGAATCTCAGGATGAATTCAAACATGAGAACATCGTAAAGCTTAGGAATGAAATCGGCAAAAAGCACATCTATGGCGACCCTGAAAACCCAGAATCGTTCATGATTACAGAAACCCAGTACATGCGTCCCATCCATAGAGAAATCAATTTTGATGGAAAATTCACCGTTGAAACACGTGGGGCATGGAAAACAAATAATTTTTCAGTGGGTGGTACTTTTATTAGTTACACATTTGTAGAGGAGTCTACCAACAGACTCTATTATGTCGAAGGCTTTATCATTCACCCGAATGAGCAACATCGCGAGTTAATAAGGCAAATGGAATCCATCATTTCCACCTTCCGAAGTACTGCTCAACAATCACAAGCAAGTCTATATTAAGGCCTGCGCCATTGATTTTGATTGAATATTCTTAATTTTAGGCAAAGGCAGGTTTAACTTGCCTTTTCTTTTATTTAAGCTCAATCAAAATATATGTTTGCATACATCAAAGGCAAGCTTGCGCACAAAGACCCAACTTTTGTAATCATTGACGTTCAAGGGGTTGGCTACGAAATTAAAATTTCGCTTCATACCTACTCGCTGATCAAGGATGAAGAAAGCTGTAAACTCTTCACTCATTTTTATGTCAAAGAAGATGCTCAAATTCTTTTTGGTTTTGCAGAACAAAGTGAAAAGCGACTTTTCACGCAATTAATTTCTATATCTGGCGTGGGGCCTTCCACGGGACTAATGTTTTTATCTTCTCTAAGTCCTTCTGAGGTGGAAATGGCCATTATTTCTGGAGATGTGGCCACCATTCAAAGGGTGAAAGGAATTGGAGCAAAAACGGCTCAAAGGGTAATTCTTGAACTAAAAGACAAATTAGGAAAAGAGAGTGGTGAGTCACTTATTACAAATTTAGGCACACCAAGTCAAAGCACTATAAGAAACGAGGCACTGGCTGCGTTAGTAACTCTAGGCATAAATAAAACTGCCGCTCAAAACAGTATTGATAAAATTTTGAAAAATTCAGAAGGCCAAATAAAGCTGGAAGATTTGATCAAATTGGCATTAAAAGCAGCCTGATTTTTTAGGAACTCTTGACCCACAACCACACTAAAATATTATTACTAGCGGTAATAGGATTTGCCTTTTTTGGCCTTTCCCATAGTGCCTTTGCCTATGATTTTTGGCAAGAAGACACCACCAAAAGAGCCAGCGACACCACCAAATATCAAAAAACAACTTACCCTAACTTTGGATTACAATATCGTTTCGGAGATCCCCTGACGAGCCGAAAACTCAAATCACCACTCCTTTTCAATTCACCTAGCTTCCTCAATCAAAAGTTCAGTCTTGATACGGGCAAATCCCTTGTTTACAGTGAACGTTTCGGAGACAGAATAGTGAGCCCACCGACCATTATTCCCTTCAACGAAGCACTCAAACAAAGAGAAGAGCAAGGAAATAGGGAGTTTTTAGAAGAAAAATCAAAAGCGCTGGATGGTGAAAGTGCAGTGAGCAATCGCAGACAGCTCATCCCTCCTATCGCCCTGAGCCCGTTTTTCGATCGGCTTTTTGGCGGAGATCAAATCAACATTCAAACGAGTGGGTTTGTGCAGCTTGATTTTGGTGGAAGATTCCAAAGGGTGGATAATCCCGCAATACCTATTAGGCAACAACGAACGGGTGGTTTTGAATTCGATCAAAACATACAAATGAACCTCCAGGGAACAATTGGATCGAAGCTTAAACTTGGTGCCAACTTTAGCAACCAAAACTCATTTGACTTTGAAAATACCCTCAAAGTAGAGTTCTCTGGATTGGAATCAGACATTATTAAATCAGTAGAAATGGGCAATGTAAGCTTGCCCACGCAAAACAGCCTTATTGGTGGTGCTCAAAATCTTTTTGGTTTCAAAACTCAACTACAATTTGGTAGACTATTCGTAACGGCTCTTGCTGCTACTCAGAGGGGATCTTCAGAATCTATAGACGTGGAAGGCGGAATCCAAAGAAACGAATTCGAAATTAGGGCATCGGACTATGACGAAAACAGGCATTTCTTCTTAGGACAATTTTTTAGAGACAATTACGAGAATTGGTTGCGGAGTATTCCCTCTGTCATTTCTGGTTTGCAAGTATCTCGGGTAGAGGTTTATATCCTTAACCGGACCAACAATACCCAAACCCTAAGAAATTTTGCCGCTTTCATGGATTTGGGGGAAAGCGATAAGCTCTTTCGAAAGAACAACGGTTTTGTTGGCAATGCAGTGACTGGCTCACCTTCGAGCAATGATGCCAACAGTCTGTTTCAGAACTTGGGCAATGATCCTAGATTAAGGCAATCTGACCAAATCAGCTCCATCTTAGAAGGCGAAAAAGGCCTAGAAAAAGCCTTGGATTTTGAAAGAGTTACCGGAGCCAGAAAGCTGGACCCTGCTGAGTATTACTTCAATAGCCAACTTGGTTTTTTATCCCTGAACAGACAATTGTTGAATGATGAAGTACTGGCTGTTTCCTACGAATACAGCTATCAAGGCAGAAGGTTCAAGGTGGGTGAACTGACGGAAGACTATCAAAACAGACCTGAAGATCAAGTGATCTTTTTGAAATTGCTCAGACCTAGCAAGATCAATACGCGCGTTCCCTCTTGGGATTTAATGATGAAAAACATCTATAATCTCAACGCTTCTCAAATCAGCAAAGAAGCTTTCCAATTCAGAGTGATTTATCGCGATGACAATACCGGATTGGATAACCCAAGTTTACACGAAGGTGAAAAAACTAAAGACATCCCCTTAATTCGGATTTTAGGACTGGATAAGCTTAACCAAAATGGCGATCCTCAGCCTGATGCCAACTTCGATTTTGTTGAAGAAATTACCATCAATACCGACAAGGGATATATGATGTTCCCTGTGCTAGAGCCATTTGGCAGAACGCTTGAGAAACAATTTTTACCCAATGAGCAATTTTTGGTAGATAAATATGTCTTTGATACGCTCTATCGTACCACCAAAGCAGATGCAGAACTCGTGTCAAGGCTGAATAAATTTTTCCTTAAGGGCAGTCTTCAATCGGGTTCATCTAACGAAATCAATTTAAATGCCTTCCAAATCGCGCAAGGGAGCGTGCAAGTATTTGCTGGTAACACACCTTTGGTAGAAGGCACTGATTTCACGGTAAACTATCAATTAGGCAAGGTCAATATTATCAACCCCTCCATTCTCAACTCAGGCAAAAAGCTTAGGGTTACTTTTGAAAAAGCAGACCTTTTCAACTTTCAATCAAGGACCTTGGTGGGCACTCGACTGGATTATGTTTACAGCGATAAAATCAACATCGGAGCCACCTTCCTGAATTTAAATGAAAGACCACAACTCACCAGAGTGGGCATTGGCAATGAGCCCGTCAGCAATACCATGTGGGGAATTGATGTAAACTACAGCAACGATTCTCGCTTGCTCACCAAACTGGTGGATGCGCTCCCTTTTATCGACACTAAAGCCCCGTCTACCATTACCTTCAGTGGAGAAATGGCGCAACTCATTCCAGGCACTTCCAACAAAATAGGTGGAGAAGGCACCTCCTACATTGATGATTTCGAGGCAACCGTCACCCCTTTCAGTTTGAACAACCCTACGAGTTGGAAACACGGGGCAACGCCAAAAAAAGACGACAACCGTTTCGATTTGAGCAGCCAAACACCCGATAGGCTCGGGGCCAATTTCAAACGGGCAAAAATTGCTTGGTATACGATCGACAACGTTTTTTACCGAAGTGCGGGACGCTCCAGGCCCGAAAACATAACAGCCGAAGACTTGGAGAACCATTATGTACGCTCAGTGGGTCAAAATGAAGTAATTAAGCGAGATGCCCAGCAAATCATTGTCAATGAACCTTCATTCGATATTGCCTATTACCCCAAAGAAAGAGGGCTTTATAACTACAATCCGAACCTTACCAGCGATGGTTTTCTGCCAGATCCCAAATCGAACTTCGGAGCCATTACCAGGGCCATCACCAACGAAGTGGATTTTGACAAGACCAATATTGAATACATTGAATTTTGGTTGATGGATCCATTCATCAATAGTACGAACGGAACACCCGATAATCCGCGCGGTCAAATAGATGACGGATTGAGTGAGCCAAAAGCAAATACAACTGGAGGTAAATTCATATTGAACTTAGGAAGTATATCAGAAGATTTGATGAAAGATGAGCGTCATGCGTTTGAACAGGGTTTGCCTACCGATGGCTCAATTGATGCCGAAGATGTGGTAGAAAACGAGTGGGGAAGAGTGGCCAAACAGCCTTATTTGAACCCAGCTTTTGATAATTCGGCAGAATCAAGGACGAATCAGGACGTAGGCTTAGATGGGCTAAAATCGACTGATGAGCTAGCGTTCTTCGCCAATTTCCTAAATGCGATTAACCTAAACGGCCCAGCTCAGCAACAAATTCAAAACGACCCTAGCGCAGATAACTTCACCTACTATCTCAGTGACGAATTTGATGCGGGTGATGCCAAAATTTTAGAACGGTACAAAAATTTCAACGGAATGGAAGGAAACAGCCCTATCAATACGGGCAACGAACTATTCACGCCTTCTTCTTCAAACCTACCCGACAACGAAGACCTAAACAGAGATAATACTTTGGCAGATTTAGAGGAGTATTATGAATATGTACTTGACTTAAAACCCGGCCAGTTGCAAGTGGGCAGGAATAATATCGTTGATAAAGTGACCAATAATATTGGTGACAGCCAAGATGAAGTCTCTTGGTATTTATTCAGAATACCCGTTCGTAAACCAGACCGCGTACAAGGCAATATCAATGGCTTTAAATCCATTCGGTATATGCGCACCTACCTTACCGAATTCGAAGAACCAGTAGTTTTAAGATTTGTTAATTTTAGGCTTGTGGGCAGCCAGTGGAGGACCTTTCAAGAAAGCCTTTTTGAAAAAGGATTGTTTGAAATACCAGAGCCTTCTGATCCCAATTTCACTGTTTCAGTAGTAAGCATTGAAGACAATAGCCAAGGAGGCATAGACAGGCCTCCATATGTGGTACCTCCCGGAGTGGTACGTGATAGAGACAATACCTCCGCTGTTGAGAGAAGGCGAAATGAGCAGGCTTTACAGCTTTGTGTGGAGGACTTAAGGGATAAAGACGCAAGGGCCGTTTTCAAAAACGTAAGTCAAGACATGGTCAATTATGGCAGGCTCAAAATGTTTTTGCATGCCGATAGCCCTGACGACCTTGCCCCTGGCGAAGTAACGGCCTTTATTAGGCTCGGAACTGATTTTACTGAAAACTATTACGAAATAGAAGTACCACTGGCAATTACACCTGCCGGACTTTTCTCGGCCAGAGATATTTGGCCAGAGGAAAATGAGATTGATATCGCTTTTTCGAGTTTATATGAAGTGAAAGCAAAAAGAAATGCATCCAATGCTAATCTCAGTCTACCTTATACCGAGCAAGTAGATCGATTCAATGTAACTGTCGTTGGTAGGCCAGACTTGAGCACGGTGCAAACCTTAATGATCGGTGTGCGAAACCCCAGTACGCCTGATTTAGAACCCAAGAGCTTCTGCATTTGGGCCAATGAACTCCGCGTTACTGATTTTGATAGTAAATCTGGGGTGGCCATGAACGCAAGATTAGACGCATCACTTGCTGATTTTGGGAATGTTTCTGCCTCTATTCGTCATTCCTCCATTGGGTTTGGAGGTATTTCCGACAAAGTTTCTGAAAGGAACCGCGAAAGGACCACCCAGTATGATATTTCAACCAGTTTAAAACTTGGCAAATTCTTCCCTGAAAATTGGGGCATCGATTTGCCCGCTTTCTTTAGTTTCGAAAATTCAAGATCAATCCCGCAATTCGATCCTTTAGACCAAGATTTACCGCTCGAAGACGTGCTCAATTCCTTTGAAACGAAGGAAGCCCGAGACGAATATTTCAATAAAGTCATCGACCAATCACAACGCAGGAGTTTTAATTTTTCGAATGTCAGGAAACGCAGGGTCAATGCCGATGCGCCAAAGCATATTTATGATATTGAGAATTTCAGCTTCACTTATGCCTATAATGAGGTAACCCGAAGCAATATCAACACGGCTTCTTATGATTACAGAAACTACCGAGGAGCAGTAACTTACAGCTATCAACCCAAAGAATGGTTTATTGAACCTTTCAAAAACATTGGATTTCTAGACTCCAAATGGCTGCAAATCATCAAAGACATCAACTTCAATATTGTTCCAAATTCCATCATCGTCAATGGAAATGTGAACAGAAACTTCCTCAAGACCCAGCTTAGAAATGCCAATTTGAATACAGACGGCATTGAGCCCTATTTTGAAAAAGCCTTTACCTTCGATAGAACATTTGCCGTGAATTGGAACCTCACCAAAGCCCTTACTTTGGATTACACGGCCAATGTAAACGCAATTATAGACGAACCCGAAGGCGATATTGATAGTGATATCAAAAAGGATTCGGTTTGGACGAACTTCAAGAATTTGGGCAGGATCAAAAACTATACACACAATATAGTTTCAAGTTATACTTTGCCATTCGATAAAATCCCTCTGACCAATTGGATTTCCTCTAGCGTTAGCTATCAAGCTGTTTACAACTGGAAAGCTGGAGCCATTGGCCAAGCTGACACCTTAGGTAATTATGCAGGAAATACCCGAGAGATTTCATTGAACGGAAAATTAGACCTTGTGAAGTTGTACAACAATATCGGCATCCTCAAAAAGGTCAATTCTCCTCCAAGGGCAAGAACAAGGCCACAGGCCCAAAACCCTAACGATAGCACTAAACAGAAAAAGACAATAGAGGAAATGCCAGCCTTAAAGGGCTTTTTAAGAGCCCTGATGATGGTGAGAAGTCTCAACTTTGATTATTCTGTAGCCCAAGGCACCGTATTGCCAGGTTATATGCCCGAGGTATTCCTTTTTGGTTTGGACAAAGATTTAAGCAACCCAAGCCTAGGTTTTATTGTGGGCGGTCAAAACCCAGCCATTCGTACCCAATTGGCAGAAAGTGGTCTATATGCGCAGAGCACCTTTTTAACAGCCCCATTCCAACAAGACAAAAACACCAATTTCAATTTTGGAGCACTGATCGAGCCATTTACAGATTTTAGAATCAACCTAACAGGACGAAAAACTCATTCAGAAAACTACCAAGAAATCTTTAGAAGAGATGAAGATGCTGGCCAATTCTTGAGCATCAATCCAACGCGAACAGGTACTTATGGACTCTCCTATAATATGATCAAAACCGCATTCTCTAAAGATGATAGCAATGATGAATCTCCCCTATTTGCGGATTTTGAAAGTTTCAGATCGGTGCTAAAATCTCGACTGGATCAATCTAACGATGCTGGTACCTACGACATTAATTCTCAAGAAGTAGTTATTCCTGCATTTCTGGCTGCTTATTCTGGCCAAAGCCCAGATGAAGTTAAAACTACGGCATTTCCTAAAATTCCAATTCCAGGTTGGTCTTTGAGCTACAGAGGGCTTACCAAAATTGAGGCAGTCAAAGAGCTATTCTCTAGTGTTCAGTTCAGCCATGCCTATAAAAGTGACTACAGCGTAAGTAATTACGTCAATTCTGCTCTTTATACTGAAAATCTTACGCTCAACAATTCACTGAACGATTATGGGCTAGGCTCTCAGTTCAATGAAGAAGGAAGTTTAGTGCCAATTTTCACTTCTCAGCAAGTGGTACTGACTGAAAGGTTTTCACCCCTAGTGGGAATCACCCTTCGTACCACCAATAGTTGGAATCTAAATGTCGATTATTCAAAAGAGCGAAACATTGCCCTGAACCTATCGAATATTCAAATCACAGAAAGGGCCGGTAGCGACATCAATATTACATTAGGTTATACCAAAGCTGGCGTTAAAATCCCATTTAGGATCAGAGGACGAAAAGAAACCCTCCCTAACGAATTGCGCTTCAATATGGGCTTGCGCATTAGCGATAACAAAACGGTGCAGCGCAGAATTGACGAAGCCAGCATCGTAACAGACGGTATCAAAATATACCGGCTAAGTCCCACGGTAGAATACAATGTGAGCGATGCACTTCAAGTTTCTTTCTACTTTGAGCGTAATTTGAACGAGCCAAGGGTGACCACAAGTTTCTTAAATGCCAGAACTGCCTTTGGCGGAAGAATAAGGTTTAGTTTGGCCCAATAAACAACCCTTTGGTTTTCAACACAAAAAAGAACTTCTTAATCCAATCGAAGAAGTTTTCTGCTGCAGAAATTCTCAATCAAGTCCAAAGGTTTACCGAAGAGATTGATTATTTTAGAAACATGAAAACCAATCAACCCACTTACAAAAGTCTATCTTTAGTGTTAGTGCTTTTGTTCTCTCTATCACTTCTTCAGTGTAAAACAAAAACCGAAACTACCGTGGCCTCTTCATCTCCAAAGCTTCAACTCTCATTAGCACAATGGTCCATTCATCAGGCTTTAGAAAATGGTACTTTAAAAGCCGAGGACTTTGCCAGTATTGCCAAGAATGACTTCGGAATTAACGCAGTTGAGTATGTTAACTCCTTTTATAAAGACCATGCAACAGACAAAGAATTTTGGCAAAACATGCGTTCCAAGGCCGATGATCTAGGTGTAAAGAGCCTGCTCATTATGGTGGATGCAGAAGGAGACCTAGGTAATCCAAATGCCGAAGAGAGAAAACAAGCCGTAGAAAATCATTTTAAATGGGTAGATGCCGCTTCCATTTTAGGCTGTCATTCAATACGTATCAATGCCTTTGGAGAAGGAAGTAAAGAAGAAGTAAAAGCCGCCATGGTAGATGCTTTAACGCAGCTTTGCACTTATGCAAAATCTAAAAACATTAATGTGCTCATTGAAAACCATGGACTCTATAGTTCCGATGGTAAATGGGTAGCTGAAATAATGAAGCAAGTAAATATGCCAAATTGTGGTACGCTGCCTGATTTTGGCAATTGGTGTTTGACAGCAAAGTGGGGAAGTACGCAAGACGGAACCTGCGAAAGTGCTTATGACTTCTATCAAGGAGTGAATGATATGCTGCCTTTTGCGAAAGGGGCAAGCGCTAAATCCTATGCATTCAATGAAGAAGGTAATGAAGAGTTTATTGATTATCAGAAAATGCTGGAGATTGTAAAGCAATCGGGCTTTGACGGCTACATTGGAATCGAATACGAGGGAAGTCAATTGAGCGAGCAAGAAGGTATTCTCGCCACAAAGCGTTTGCTAGAAAAGCTGTGGTAAAGACTATGGACAGGTGCCCATTTAAACGTAGGGTACCCCATTTCCAACATTTTACCCTAAATAAACCTCACTAAAAAGATTGCATGCTTAATAGCACATTCACCATAAAAATGCACAATGCATTCCTCAAACAACTTAACTGCCTTTGATGAAAGAATAAGGTTCAGTTTGTATCAATAAGCCCTTACTTTTCCCAATATTCCATTAATTTTGACACCATATATTTTAGACCAATGAACATACCAGAGAACTTACTTTACACCAAAGATCACGAGTGGGTAAAGATTGAAGGAGACGAAGCAACCGTAGGCATTACAGACTTTGCTCAAAGTGAATTAGGAGATATCGTTTATGTTGAAATCGAAACCGAAGGCGATAGTCTAGATAAAGAAGACGTATTCGGAACCGTTGAAGCAGTGAAAACAGTATCTGATCTTTTTATGCCGCTCTCAGGCGAAGTAAAAGAATTCAATACTCAGCTTGAAGACAGTCCTGAAACCGTGAATGCCGATCCTTATGGAGAAGGCTGGATGATTAAAATAACCATGAGCGATCCTTCAGAAGCAGACCACCTTTTGGATGCCGCAGCTTACAAAGCTTTGATCGGTCAATAAATCCAGTTGGTATAGTGCGCTCGTTTATTTATTCATATTGGACAAGCGTACTTTGGGGATTTATATTGGCTGTACTAATGCTTGCACCCCAAGAAGCCTTTCCTGAATCCGAATTGTTGGGCTATGACAAACTGGCTCATTTAGGCGTTTTTGCTATTTTTAGTATCACGCTGCTTTTTGGAGCAAAATTAAGGCATGTTAAACGGAAGTTGGACAATCAAAAAAAAATAAGAGCGTTCTTTTTGAGCGTTACTTATGGAATAATTTTAGAATCATTGCAATACTTTGTGCCCGGTAGAATGGTCGACTTTTACGATTTATTGGCAAATACGCTAGGAGCTATTGTAGGTGTCATACTTTTTTCTACTTTTAACAAAAATTAGTTTGCGATTCTAAAACTAATATTATAGTTTTAACAATCTAACAAAAGAAATTATGGAAGCTAAAAAGACTCCGTCAGCAGACTTGAATAAAAAGTCAAGTTTATTCCTAGCAATAGGATTGCTTGTGAGCCTTGGTTTGACATTAGCAGCCTTCGAGTGGAAACAATACGAGAAAGGCGAACTAATGGACCTTGGCATGGCTGCAGACGATTTTGAAGAACTCACTGAAATCCCCCCAACCGAACAACCACCACCACCTCCACCAAAAATTCAGCAGCCTCAATTGATTGAGATCCCTGATGAGGAGGAAATCGAAGAAGAAATCGAAATTGATCTTGACGTAGAAGTTACAGAAGAGCAAGAAGTAGAGGAAATCGTTTTTGAAGCTGAACCTGAAGAGGAAGTTGCTGACGAAATCTTTATGGTAGTGGAAGAGCAGGCTGCTTTCCCAGGTGGTCAAGCAGAATGGAACAAATTCTTGAGAAAAAATCTTGAATATCCACGTCAAGCGACTCGAATGGGTATTGAAGGAGCCGTCTATCTATCTTTCGTAGTGGACAAAGAAGGTGTGCTCTCTGATATTGTAGTTTCAAGAGGTATTGGAGGCGGCTGTGATGAAGAAGCGATAAGAGTGTTGAAATCTTCTCCAAAATGGACTCCTGGTAAACAAAGAGGACGTTCTGTAAAGTCAAGAATGGCGATCAGAATAGTTTTCAAATTGAAATAATTTCAAGAGCCCAACTTCGGTTGGGTTTCTTTTCGAGTTTAATAACTAATAAATTAGTTATTAAACTAATCTTAACGTTGAATAAAAATTGTTAACTAAACTCTAAAGCCATGGAAAACAAAAAAAATCCCAAGGTTGACTTTTCTACAAAAAGAAGCCTTTTCTTGCTTATCGGCCTGTGTGCGAGCATTAGCCTAACCTTAGCCGCTTTCGAATACAAAACTATCTCGAAGCCTATTATCATTGTCCCCGACCTCGATTCAGATGAATTGGCCTTTTATGAGCCTCCTATTACGGTGATCGAACCTCCAAAGCCTCCTGTGATAGCTCCGAAAATTATAGAAATACCAAATGATGACGATGTAGATGTAGAAATCCCTCCCTACATATTTGACGATTTCAATAAGTACATTGCAGAAGAGCCCGTAGAGTTTACGCCTCTGCCCAAGGAAGATGTAGTTGAAGAGTTTATTGTCGTAGAAGAAGAAGCCAAATTCCCTGGAGGTGCCGAGGCATGGACCAAATTCTTAACTAAAAATCTAAAATACCCTAAACAAGCACAAAGAGCGAATATTGAAGGCAGGGTAATCCTTAACTTTTACGTGGATGCAGAAGGCAATATTTCCAAGATCTCAGTGCTGAGAGGGATCGGATCAGGTTGCGATGAAGAAGCCATTCGAGTACTTTCCAAATCGCCAAAATGGAAACCAGGATTACAAAGAGGAGTGCCCTTTAAATCGGCCAAACAGATCGCCTTTGTTTTCAAGTTGAATTGATTAAAAAAGAGACTGTCTGAAAAGGCAGTCTCTTCCAATTTTTGATCAAATTACATTGAGCAACTGCTCCTTGATCTTCTCTAACTCATCTTTCATACAGACGACATGACGTTGCATAGGTGCAAAATTCGCCTTAGAGCCAATTGTATTAATTTCGCGCCCAAGTTCTTGCGAGATGAAATTCAGTTTTTTCCCTTGAGAACTATCTTCTTTCAAAATTTCTATAAAGTAATCCAAGTGAGATTTCAACCGAACAAACTCTTCACTAACGTCCAGCTTTTCGATGTAATAAATCATTTCCTGTTCAAAACGATTTATATCAAATTGATCTGCACTTAGTAGCTCCTTTTGATGATTGCTAATGCGCTCTCTGATGGCCGTCATGCGCTCTCCTTCAATCTCTTTGATGCTGTTCAAATAGCCTTCGATATTTTGGATATACCCGATCAATTCAGACTGGAGCTTTGCGCCCTCCTGCTCCCTAAACTCATTGCAATGCTCTATGGCTGCGATGATGTTCTCTTTTGCCAGTTGCCATTGCTCCTCAAGCAGCTCTTCGTTAAATGCTGAACCAGCCATGACTTCCGGACTGTGCAAGGCAAGTTTAAAAAGATCACCTTTCTCGGCATATACTTGATTGGCCAGTGCATCATACTCCTCATAGTAAGCCTTAAAAAGCGCATGGTTGATCTCTTGCTTTGATGCCGCCACATCATCCGATCCCATTTCTACGCTCACAAGGACTTTTCCTCTGATCAGTTCTGAGTTCAAAAGGTTTCTGACTTCCAGCTCCTTGTCTTGCAGTTGTCTTGGAAGTCTTATTTGAGCATCTAAAAATTTGGAATTTAAGGACCTAATTTCAACAGTGATTTGTGTAGCTCCTGATTGGGCTTTTGATAGGCCGTAGCCCGTCATTGATTTTAACATGAAGTAATATTTATTATGATGCCAAGTTACACCTATTCATTAAATCTAAAAAACTAGAAGTCGTAACCGATGGAGAGTTGGAAACGTGGCGTTTGAACAGTAAAGTCCCTGATTGGCCAAGCAACATCCATTCGAGAGTAGAATCCAAAAAACATGGTCCTCATGCCTCCTCCTACACTCTGTAGCCAAGGATTGCTGAAATTATTAATCACGGCCGAAAATGGTGAACCATCTTCTTGAATTTCAACTGTGTTCAGATTATTCCTTTCTTTAAAAGGAGACAAATCTTGCCATGCTGAGCCAAGATCGTAGAATCCAATGATTTGTAAATTCCTGACAAAGGCTGATTGAGTATCGCTACCTTCAAGCAACTGGCTGATTGGAAAACGCAATTCGGCCGAAAGCGTAAGCACGTTTTTGCCCTGGAAAGAATTGTAATCGTAGCCCCTAAGGTTAGTAAATTGATGAAATAAGATATCACTATTATCAAATAAGGTTTGAAATAGCAATGGGTCTTTCTCATCGCCAGTAGAAATGGTTTTATTGAACGCCCAGTTATCTACGCCACCAAGCAAATACTGTTTTGGAGCCGATCCTCCATATCTGCCATAAAAGAACCTCCCAGCCAGATAAACGCCTTTGGTTAGCTTTTCATAATGCCTTAAATCTACTTCAAGATTATTGAAACCCACTGCATCGGCATTGGCCTTATAATGACTTTCATAAGTTATTTTGGCCCTGGTGCCCTCGTGTACATTTACGCCCGCTACAAAGCTATCATCATAAACTATTGAAGCCTTAAAACCCACATAACTGGCCGTTCTTTCAGGGATAATATTCGCAGGTGCGTTAAGCAGTAACAGCGGGTTTTGATCTATAAATTTGGTTTGAGAAACGAATGGCGAGAGTTCAAATCTCCATTCAGAGGATTGAGGTAATGCCAAACCTACTTCAAAACGGTTCAAGTTATAGCGCTGGCTCATCAACGTATTTCTGTCTTCCCTCCGAATTGATTTACGATAATATTTAGCGCGAACATCAAAGCGTTCTTTTAGGTATTCGTATTCCAAAAAGATGTCCATACCACTTTTGAAATTATACGGCACCAGTACACCTCCATGAAATCTATGATTTTCGAGGTAGTCTGCCATCTGGATTTCCAACAGTTGAGAAAACGACCTTATTTCATCAATGACAAAAGTGGTGATCACATTATCTGTCTGAAAACGATTCTCATAGTTCAATGGGCCTCGTATTTTATTTTCAGCTTGTCTATTTTGGTAAATACTTAAAAAGGAACGCCCTACTGCTGGCTGAGTGTTTTCCGTTGGTTTTTCGAATTTGTAGTTTTTAGAATCTACTTTCGATTCATTTTTGAAAACATAATTATCGGTATCGATTGCGCCTTCTTTCAACGAATCTATTTTTGGCTGAACGGGTTTTGCGATTTCTCCAATTGCATTAGCCCGAACAGTGTCTTTAACATTGCTTTCGATTAAACGCTTTCTTCTTAATTCAGCTAAAATCTTACTGGTCTCAAATGCCCTTCGGGGAGTTACTGGAGTGAAAGCCTGTTGGAGGTCTTCAATGCCTTGGAGCACGATAACATCCTCGGAATCTTGAGTGGTGATAAATGCCAATCTATTGTTGATTGGGTCTAGCGAGTAATCTTTTAAACTGAGCGCATAGCTACTCATTTGACTACTCAGGCTGTCTTTCATTTGAAATTTATATAAATTATTAATCCCTTGCTGATCGCTGAGATAAAATAGATTTTCACTATCCAAGGCATATGGCGTTGCATCTATGGCCAGAGAATTAGTGAGTTTTCCAAAAACACTATCCACCAAATCCAAATCATAGGTATAGAGATTGAACTGATTCACGTTCACCTCTTTGATGGTATTAGGGCCTTCTACATAAACACTATCGGAGCTGCGGTTTGAACTAAACACAATAATGTTGGATGAAGGCAAAAAGCTCGCATCCCGATCATCATAGCGGTCGTTGGTGACTCGCCTTATCGAACCACGGTTGACCAAATAAAGATAAACATCGCTAACCCCATTGATCACGGCTGTCATTACCGCCAGTTTTCCCCCCTCTTTAAATTCGAAGCTTTGAATTTGAGACAAATTGGGAATAGGAAGTACCTGCTCTCCCCTTGCGCCTACCCTCTTTATAGTAATTACATTACGACCGTCTATAACTGATAAAATCGCCAGGGTAAATTCATCCACCCAACTGAGTAATGGATAGTTTTCATTGAATTCTTGATGGAGCAGCTTTTCACCACCTTTAAATAGTAAAAGTTCATCGCGGCTATTCATATTAATGACCCTGACATCATATTTGCCATTGTCCAGAGAAGCATAGGCCAGCAAAGTACCTTCTCTATTGAATTTTAAGTCACTGATTTTCTTAACCTTGGCTTTATCACTTGATATAACACTGCTCGATGGCGCAACCTGATAATTTTCTAAAATGATATTGTTAAAATCTGCATAGTATTTTCTCCATTCTTGCACAAATTGCGGATAAGTAATTCCAAGGGTCTTGCCTATGCTGCTTTCTTCGTTTCGAATAATCCTTGCCAGGTTTAGAATATTGGACACACTTCGTTGTCCATACTTTTGAGCAATAAAATTCCAGATGGACTGCCCAACCACAATGCTTAAATCTTCATTTAGATTGTTGAATTTCGTTGATTCTTTACTAAGCACATAATCACGTGCAATATCATCGGATTGACGATCCCAGCCATAGGCAATGTAGGCCGAAACACCCTTTGTGAACCATGTTGGAATTGGATTAGAGAAAGCACTTTGGAACATCTCTGCAATATTGCCTCCAAAAAGCATCTCGTTGACGAGCATTTCGGAAACGCTATAAATCAAATCACTCTTATAGGCTGTGAAATCACCAGAAAAAGCAACTTCTACCTGAGCTTTGATGAAATTTGTTTGACCACCAATGGTAAAATCGAGGCCTCTAATGCCAACATTGCTTTGCTGCTTGTCTACAATGGAGTTGTAAAGAAAAATTCTTGTTTTTGAATAGGGAAAGTACCCCATGGCTTCTGTAATCCTACTGAAATCAGATTCTAAGTATTCAATAGTTTTGGAAGCTAAGTCCTTTCCACCATCATAGTAGTAGACTTCGAAGTTATTTGACTCCAAAAATTGCCAGTTGAAATACTTGTATTGAATTCTGTTTTTGCCAAATTCTTCTCGATAAACCTGAGCATTCGTATTTATGGATGGTAGTAGAATGCCAAGAGTAAGCAAGTAAAATAAGCTTGGTTTAAAGAGAAATTTCAACATAAATTCTTTTTGAAAGAAACGACTTTAAGTTAACGAAAAAAACCGCTCAATATTGACATCATGTTCTATACTGCCTGAATTGGTTAAAAGCTGCGTCATTTGATATGCAAAATAAGGGATCAATGACACTCCTTTCGTTCCAAATCCATTAAATATCATTAGGCTATTGTGTTTTGGATGAAATCCTAACATTGGTTTTCGATCTTTAGTTGCTGGTCGAATCCCCGCCAGTTGATATTCAATGCGATAAGGAAATTTCACCAATTCGTTCAACTTACCCATTAACACATTTTTAGCTTCCAAGGTTGGATTTTCGTCAAGATTATTATGATCATAAGTTGATCCCACTTTACAAATTCCATTCTCTTGTGGTATTACAAAAACACCTCTGTTGTGAATTACCTTTAGTGGCTCTTCCGTTTTGATCATCAGTAACTCACCTTTCACAGGCCTTAGAGGAATCCAACCAAAGTATTCCTCTTGTAGTGCTTTATGCCCATTACAAAAGATGACGGCTTTACAGGTTATGTTTTTGTAAGAAGCCGACTCCTCTGCTAATTTCAACTGAGTTGTATCGAAATACTCTTTAACCAACGAATTTTTCTCTGAAAGAGATTGAGCAGAGGCTTCAACAAGTTTAGCGGTATCTACATAACCAGATTGATCAAGCAAAAGGCCACCGAAATCATCATTGACCTGATCTCCATAGGCAGATGCACTGTGAACTTCTTTGATGAACTGACTGTAATCAATATCTGCGCTTTTGCCCATCCACTCATTCAATTCTTCGGCCGAGATAAATGGACGATAGATGGGTATGTCGTGAAGGAATTTAGCGCTAAGATTTTGCTCAAGTTTGGGGTAATAATCCACCAAATAATTAAAGAGAGGTTCAGCCTTCCATGTTTTCACCATCTTCCGTCCTGTAACGGGATTATACAAGCCTCCTGCAATTTTGGATGAATTGCTCAAAAGTGGATCGTCATACACCAGAACCTTGCAGCCTTCACTCAAAAGATGATCCGCAAGAATACTTCCTGCCAATCCTTGCCCAACTATGATATAATCCACCATCATCGGCCGAATTTAAGTCAACATTTTTTGATTAATGCCTATTATTGAGTGAAATTTGACCAAACTAGATTTCTATGATTCAGATCAAACAATTCACCTTCAACCCTTTTATGGAAAACACCTACGTGCTGTTCGATGAAACGAATGAAGCGGTAATTATTGATCCAGGTTGTTACGAAAGTTACGAACAGCAAGAATTAGTAGAATTTATTGCATCTGAGGGCTTGAAGGTAAAATTACTATTGAATACCCATGGCCATATCGACCATGTTTTGGGCAATAGTTTTGTAAAAAGGCATTTTTGCGTAGCACTCACCATTGGTGAGCATGACCTTGAAACTCTTAAATCTGTAGAAGTTTATGCTTCGAACTATGGATTTCAAAAATATGAACCTGCCACCGCGGATGCTTTCTTAAAGGACGGGGATGTCGTAAAATTTGGCAACTCTGAATTAGCAGTTTGGTTTACCCCTGGGCATGCAAAAGGCCATATCGTTTTTGTTAATGAAGACCAAAACATTTGCATTGGAGGTGATGTGCTTTTTGATGGAAGCATCGGCCGAACGGATTTGCCCGGTGGCGATTTTGACACCTTGATCAAGAGCATTCATACTAAACTCTTTCAATTTGCGAATGAAATGACAGTTTACCCAGGCCACGGTGGACCGACTACCATTGGAAAAGAGAAGCGAACCAACCCATTTTGTGCCATAAAGCAATAATCATTTGGAACAGATCAAAAAAGCAATACCCAACCTTTTTACACTAGGCAACTTGAGTTGCGGAGTAATTGGTATTATTCTTTCATTTCAAGGGGAAATTACTACTGCCTGCTACCTCATTTGGCTAGCGGCTGGTTTCGATTTTCTTGATGGCTTCTTGGCTCGGATACTGAAAGCACAATCTGAAATTGGTAAACAACTAGACTCCTTGGCCGATTTAATTACTTTCGGCTTGCTTCCTGCGATGCTCTACTATCACATGTTACTTGGTAAAGTAGCTTCACCGCTTGAATATGTCGGTGTTTTGATCGCATGTTTTTCGGCACTAAGGCTCGCTAAATTCAACATAGACGAAAACCAGACTACAACTTTTACAGGCCTTACTACTACCGCCAACGGTATTTATACCAGCACGCTGCCCTTAATCTTATTGACTGATAATTTTCTTACCCCAATATTTGATAACCCTTGGGTAATTATTGCAAGCGCAATGATTTTCTCTTTACTTATGGTCGCCCCCATTACATTACTATCATTTAAATTCTCAAACTTTAATTTGAAAGATAATTGGGCAAGATTTCTTTTGATCATCATCAGTATCGTCAGCCTTGTTATTTGGCAGGTTTCGGCCGTACCAATTATTATTGTCATCTATCTAGTGCTCTCTTTACTTAGCATTTCCTCAAACAAGAAAACGAAAGAAAAGTCGTTGAGCTAAAGGTTATGGCCTTGAGGTTTCGATCAAAACATATTTCCCTAATTGGCGCGCTATTGCTGCTATTCACGCTTCAGGCCCACGGCCAAGACAATAGTGTCCTTTCGTCTGGTAAATGGGTGAAAATGGAATTCGCCCAAGAAGGCGTCTATAAAATCGACCGAACTTTGCTTTCGAATATGGGTTTTGATGTTGCCAACCTTGATCCAAGAAACCTGGCCATCTACGGAAACAATGGAGGGATGCTTCCTCAAGCACTATCGATTGAGCGAGCGAATGACCTGACGGAAAATGCAATTTCTGTAATTGGAGAAGCCGATGGTGTTTTTAATAATGAGGATTATTTACTCTTCTATGTGGACAGGGTTGATGCACTGAATTTTGACAAAACCGATCGAAAATTTAGTGTCACCAAAAACCTATATGCTGAAAAGCTCAGCTACTTTCTTACCTTAAAAGAAGATAAAGGGATAAGAATGAATGAATTAGCTGATCTTGGTCCAGATAATCCTCTAGTTACTTTTTATAACAAAATCATTGCCCACGAACTGGATGATGTCAATATTTTAGGCTCGGGCCGTGAATGGTTTGGAGAAAGCTTCGGGATTGAGAATAAGATCAACTTCGATTTTCAAGATTTGAATATTACTGCAAACCAACCTATAAATGTTAGCATAGGATTAATGGCCCAAGCCTTTGGCAGTACATCCGCCAACATCAGGCTGAACAATCAAACTTTAGGCGGAATAAATTTAGAATCAATTCCAAATACACGCTATGGAATTAAAGGTGCAGCATCTACAGGGGATTTCAGCATAAATTCTTCATCATTAAGTGTTTTGAATAGTTTGAGCTTAGAAATGACTTTTGATAAACGAGGGGTAAACAATGCTTTGGCCTACCTGAACTACTTTTTGCTGGACATTCCATCAAATTTACAATTCGATTCCAAAGCTTTAATTTTTCGAAGCACTAGTGCCTTGGACAATGGTATCAGTACTTTCAAAATCAACAATGCCAATGCTAATGTACTCGTTTGGGACATTACAAGGCCTTTAACCCCTTCCCTTCAAAACAAGGTGCTCAACGGTTCAACTTTAAGCTTTGGTGCCTTTTCGGACGAACTTCAAACCTATGTGGCTTTCGACCCAAGTAATCTACCAGCACCCGATATTTTTATTTCGCTTCCCAATCAAGATTTACGAGGCTCGGCTGTTCCAGATTTGGTGATTGTGAGCGCAGAAGAATTTTTAACAGAAGCACATCGGTTGGCAGATTTTAGACGCTCTGCGGATCAACTCAACGTTTTAGTAGCAACTCCCCAGCAGATCTATAATGAATTCAGCTCAGGTAGGCCTGATGTAACTGCCATCCGTGATTTCATGGCCTATTTAAAATCAAAAAGCGACAGATTCAAGTACCTATTACTTTTCGGCAAGGGCTCCTATGATTACAAAAACAGAATTGAAAACAACACAAATTTCGTTCCCACCTATGAATCAAGAAGTTCGCTTCATCCATTGACCTCTTATTCATCAGACGATTACTTTGGCTTTTTGGACCCCGAGGAAGGAGAATGGATTGAAAACAGCAGCGGTGACCATATTTTAGACGTTGGCATAGGCAGAATTCCAAGCACAAGCCCGGCTCAAGCAAAAATTGCAGTGGATAAGATCATCAATTACCAAAATTCGATTGCTGGAATTGGAGACTGGAGAAGGCGGATTGTATTTGTAGCAGACGATGGCGATAACAATCTTCACCAGCGCGATGCGGACCGACTGGCCACATTGGTTGACACCAGCTATTCGGCATTCAATGTTCGAAAAATATACTTGGATGCCTATGAGCAATTGCGTTCACCCAACGGGGAATCGTCTCCCAAAGCTGAGAAAGCGCTGCTTGATGCGGTTGAGCAAGGGGTATTGATCATGAATTTTACCGGTCACGGTGCGGAAACGGGATGGATGCAAGAGCGAATACTCAGTTTAGAGTCCATCGCCAATTGGAAAAACAGCACTCGATTACCGCTTGTGGTCACCGCCACTTGTGAGTTTGGCCGCAATGACGACCCAATGATAGTTTCGGGAGCTGAAGAACTTATTTTCAAAGAAAATGGAGGTGCCATCGGCTTGATAACTACCGCCCGACCTGTTTTCTCTTCTTCGAATTATACCCTGAATTTAGCCCTTTACGGTTCGATTTTAGAACGACCAAATGGTGAATTTCAACGCTTAGGAGACATTATTCAATACTCAAAAAACAATGCCTTGAATGGCGCCAATAACAGGAATTTTATTTTGTTGGCCGACCCAAGCATGCGCCTTAGCTATCCTAAAAATGAAATAAAGATTACGAAGATTAATGACAAGGCATTAGACAATGAGCCAGACACATTGCAGGCTTTGCAGCGGGTAATTGTTGAGGGTGAAATCGTGAATGAACAACAAACAGTCAGTTCATTTAACGGAGAGCTTGATTTTAGCTTGTTTGACAAACGCAGTAGCCGCAAAACCTTGGGTTCGGAAAGCGTTCCCTTTGAATACTTAGAGCGAGATAGCCAATTATTCAATGGAAAAGCAAGTATTAAAAATGGACTGTTCAAAATTGAATTCGTAGTACCCAAAAACATCAATTATCAATTTGGAGCAGGCAAAATCAGCATGTATGCCTTCAAAACGGATAATATTCAAGATGCCATGGGAGCCAAAATCGACTTTGTTTTAGGGGGTACCAGTAAGGCCGTTATCAACGATACCCAGCCTCCAAGCATTGGTGCCTTTATCAACGACACGACCAATGTATCCAAGATTGTGGTAAAGAAAGATGCCACACTGCTTTTAAAGGTCTTTGATGAAAGCGGTATCAATATTTCTGAAAGTGGAATTGGTCAAAATCTATCGGCAACACTCAATGATTCGATCACCTACAACTTGAATGGATTTTATCAAGCAGTGAAAGACGATTTCAGAAAAGGTGAGGTTAATTTTCCTATGCGAGGATTACCCTTGGGCACCAACACTTTAGATATAAAAGCATGGGATAATTTCAATAATGTAGCGACTTCCAGTATTCAGTTCGAAGTCACTTCAGAAAATTCTACACTGATTTCAGAAATAAACAGCTACCCCAATCCGTTGATTAACAATACTACTTTTAGCGTGTCGCACAACAGCGCAGGCGAAGCCCTAGAAATTATTATTGAAATCATAAATTCAAAAGGCGAAAAGGTGATATCGCTTGTTTCTGAAATTGAAAACAGCACCAATAATCAAACAATTGCTTGGGACGGCACTGATCAATATGGCAGTAAATTGGGCAAAGGAATATATATTTACAGCGTGTTTTTGAGGGCTATAAATAGCGGTAAAACGCATGTAAAGCGTCAGAAACTTATTATTTCATATTAGTTATATAATAGTATCTTTGAAAAAAATTTCCATGAAGATTAACATTAGGGTTGTTACTATCCTGGTTTTAGCAAGTATTTTTTCCTTTCCAGCTTTAGCACAAAACTCTGGTGTTATTTCGGGACAAGACACCGCGAGAAACGTAATTACTACCGCTGTTCCATTTCTGACAATCGCTCCAGATCCAATTTCTGGTGCCATGGGAGATGTCGGTGCAGCCACTGCTCCGAACGCCAATGCCATTCATTGGAACCCCGCTAAGCTGGCCTATTTGAACAACGATTTCGGTTTTGCAGCATCTTATACTCCTTGGCTAAGTAAGTTTGTAGACGACATGTCGATTTCTTATTTGTCGGCTTACAAAAAGCTGAACGATAGTCAGGCTTTTGGTATTTCGCTTACTTATTTCGATTTAGGTGAAATTCAGCTTACCGATGGTGCTGGTAACAATCTTCAGATCATTAGTCCTAAGGAATTCGCGATTGCAGGTACTTATTCTCAAAAATTAAGCAATGCACTCAGCATTGGTGTAACCGGTAAATTTATCAATTCTAACCTATCGGGAAATATTACCACGAGCCCAGTTTCGGACCCAAAACCCGGAACCAGTATTGCTGCCGATATCGGTGTCTATTACAAATCTGAGAAAACCATCTTGGGCAAACCAACACAATTGGCTTTTGGTGGGGTCATATCAAACATTGGTGCAAAAATATCATACAATTCTGCCGATGAAGAAGATTTTATTCCTACGAATTTGAGAATCGGTACTGCAGTTTCCAGTTTCCTTGATCCTTACAACAAAGTAACTTTCGCGTTGGATTTGAATAAACTAATGGTGCCAACTCCGCAGCCTAACGGCAGCCATAGAGACAAATCTCTGATTGCTGGTATGTTCGGATCATTTGGTGATGCTCCCAACGGTTTTAAAGAAGAGCTTCAAGAATTTATGATTTCTGTTGGCTTTGAATATGAGTACAAAGAGACCTTTGCGATAAGAACTGGCTACTTTTCAGAACATCAAAACAAGGGGAACAGAAAATATTTTACCGCGGGTGTAGGCTTCAAAGTTAAAGCAATTGGCATTGACTTCGCTTATTTAGTGCCAACACTTCAAGAACATCCATTGGCGGAAACTTTAAGATTTGGAATGACTTATAATATCGATAAAAAGGCAAAGTAATCGATATGCTGGACAGGAAAACCCCTCCGAGTTTTAAGCCAATCACCAAGGTTAATATTCCTCAAATAGCTTCAGAAACACTTTCTAACGGAAGAAAAGTGTATTTTAGAAATGACCCAGCGGTTGAAGTATTTAAAATTGAATTGGTCATTCAAAGTGGAAGTTGGTTTACCGATCAGTACAATTTGATTGGGCTTACGCTGAAAATGCTGAACGAAGGCACCACGAACAAGAATGCCCACGAACTTGCTGAAGCCATAGATTTCATTGGTAGTTTTACTGAGTTTTCCCCTGGCTTCGATCAAAGCAGTCTGTCATTTTATGGCCTGTCAAAATTCTTTGATAAGAATGTCGATTTACTGGCAGAACTCATCAGCAGTCCTCGATTTGATGAAGCCCAATTCGAATCTCTGAAAAAGAAGGAAATTCAAAAACTGGAATTGAACTTTGAAAAAGGCAGTTATTTATCATCTGTTGGACTTAGGGCTCAATTGTACAGTGATGCACATCCCTATGGAAGACAAAACACAGTTAACGAAATAAAGGCTGTAAGTTTAGATCTAGTCAAAGCCTTTTTCAATACCAATTTCAGCGATTTTGATGTATTTGTCACTGGGAAACTGCCTGAGAACTTCTTACGAACACTTCAAACAAAATTTGGAGAAAGCGAAATAAAAAGGGTTGTCAGCCGATCAATCGAGGTGATTCCTTCGTCTCAAAAATTGATAGAAGTAAGAAAACCCACTTTTATTCAGTCTTCGATCAAAGTGGGCAAAAGACTCTTCAACAGAACGCACCCTGACTATATGAAATTCACCGTAAGCAACGAGCTTTTGGGTGGCTTCTTTGGATCAAGATTGATGAAAAACATAAGAGAAGACAAGGGCTATACTTATGGTATTTATTCTCATTTATATTCCCTCAATCAAGATGGCTATTTCAATATAGGCACTGAGGTGAATGGCGAAAATGAGCAGGCTACATTAGACGAGATCTTCCACGAAATTAGGACGCTTCAAAACGAAATGGTGGGTGCAGAAGAGTTGGAAACGGTTAAAAACTACATGGCGGGATCATTTGCTGGTTCCTTAAGTTCTCCTTTTGCCATAATGGATAAGTTCAAGGCGGTTCATTATCAGGGCATGGACATGTTTTTTTACGAAAACTACCTTGACAACATTTATGCTGTATCAAGCGCAGACATTCACGAAATGATCAACAAACACCTACAACCTGATTCATTCTATACGTTCGTGGCAGGGCCAGAAAAGGGTTAGGTTTAAGGACTTCCAAACTCATCTTTCCTCATAAAAAGTCTGTTGCTCGTTCAGTTGAAAAGGCGTAGTTTCAAAAGTAAAATTAATGCACCAATGAAACTCATCTATCGCGGCTTACTCTTGAGCCTTCTCATTTTCACTTTTGCCTGTTCTTCTCTTTCAGAAAAAGACACAGCCGATACCATTTTCATCAACGGTATTGTCTATACGGTTGACGATGTAAACACTCAGATCCAAGCGGTTGCGGTTAAAAACGGAATGATTACTGCCGTTGGCGAAACGTCCACCATACAAAAACTCAAAGGGGAAAACACCAAAGTCGTTGACCTTCAAGGCAAAACGATGACCCCAGGCTTTATTGAATCGCATGGTCACCTTATGGGCGTTGGTTACAATAAATTGGAACTCGACCTGATGTATGTCAAAACCTACGATGAGTTAGTGGCCAAGGTGGCCGAAGCTGTAGAAAAAGCTGCTCCAGGTGATTGGATCACTGGCCGTGGCTGGCATCAAGATAAATGGATTGAAAGACCAGATAACATGGTGAAAGGTTTTCAAACACATGATTTGCTGAGTGCAGCTTCGCCAAACAACCCTGTTTACCTGCGTCATGCCAGTGGTCATGCTGCTTTCGCCAATCAAAAAGCCATGCAATTAGCAGGAGTCAACCGATTAAGCATCGAACAACTTTCGAGTCAGGTGGAAGGCGGAGAAATCATCAAAGATGATCTGGGTAATCCAACGGGTGTTTTTACTGAAAGAGCCGCAGGTTTAGTCGGAAGACTTGTACCTCGTGACACCGAAGAAAAAGATGATCAAGCCTTAGAAATGGCGATTCAAGAATGTTTAGAAAAAGGTATTACCAGTTTTCACGATGCGGGTTCAGGACAAGCATTTATTGATAGATTGCAAAGATTCAAAGCGGAAGGAAAATTGGGTATTCGATTATATGTGATGCTTACTGGCCGTCAACCAGAATTACTAGATGCCTGGTATGAAAAAGGTCCAATGATTGACCCAGATCATTTTGTCACTGTCCGTTCTATCAAATTGAATTGTGATGGAGCCCTAGGCCCTCGTGGGGCATGGTTGCTCGAAGAATACACGGATAGAACAGGTCACTTTGGTCACGAAACTTTACCAATGGAAGTGGTGGATGAAGTCTCCGCCAAAGGCCTGGAACTTGGTTTTCAAGTCTGCTCCCATGCCATTGGCGACAGGGCAAATCGCGAAATCTTAGATCGCTATGAAACCGCTTTCATCAATAATCCTGAAGGCGCTAAAGACCACCGTTTTAGAATTGAACATGCACAACATTTGAGTAAAGAAGATATACCAAGATTTGGAGAACTGGGCGTTATTCCTGCCATGCAGGCAGTTCATATGAGTTCTGACAGGCCTTGGGCGATTGATCGTTTAGGAAAGCAGCGCATAGAAGATGGCGCTTATGTTTGGCAAGATTTATTAAAATCAGGGGCAATTATCCCGAACGGAACAGATGCGCCTGTTGAGCCAGTTGATCCTATCCCCTCTTTTTATGCTTCGGTTTCGCGCAGAACACTAGCAGGTTTACCTGAAGGTGGATATGAGCCTGCCCAGAAAATGACCAGAGATCAAGCGCTGCGCTCTTTCACTATTTATGGTGCTTATGCTGAATTTGAGGAAGATTTCAAGGGTTCAATCGAAGTAGGCAAAGCAGCTGACTTCACCGTTTTTGACAAGGATATCATGACAATTGCAGAAGATGATATCCTTAAAACGAAAGTAGCTATGACCATTGTCGCTGGTAAAGTAGCGTATGACGCTGGTTTGAAATAAGAAATCACTGAGGAATAAAATTCGACTACAATTTAGATTGGTAAATTTATGCTTTACGAAGTACGATTTACGAAAATCGTACTTCGTAATTGTAAGTTTTAGATGATGAATTAAAATGCACTAGAGTATCTAGTTTAACTCCCTTTCTATCTGATAAATAAGTAGGACAATGGTGATGTACGATTCACAGTACGTTGTCTAAAACTCTCCAAAAGTTGCATTTATAAGATCACAGCTTAATTCTATCCTGCTTTGACCTTAATGTCTTAACTTTTGGAGAGGGATACAATCCCCAATCCCTGCTCATTTTTTCGACTGCAATAATCCCTGATAGGGTAACCCCTGGAATACCTTGACCTGGGTAAGCGGTATCACCCACGAGGTAAGCTTTATGCCCATCTAATCTGGCGTCCAACATTTGCCAAGGTTTGATCTTCAAATACTGGGGATAACCTCCGACAAAACCCCATTTTCTTCCCGTCCATTTACTCCATGATTTTGGTGTAGAGGAATGCTGGTAAACAATATCTTCCTTCCTTAAGAATCCTCTTTCTTCTAAAATCTGAATGATTGCCGCCTCAGCTATTTCATTATTAACGATTCTATTTTCAGGATCTGGGATATGAGTACTGATCGACATTACTCTTTGACCCTTTGCGTCACATCGTGTCCCATCATCTTCATGACTTAGGCTTATGAAAATTGAATCTGAACCAGTTTCGGCCAATGGGCTGGTCAAATGAATTTGATGATGAAGCGCTCCGAAATGCTGATTGGACTTGAAACCAATTCCCATTTGAAATGCAGAATTCAGTTGTTTCGATTCCATCAATTTTGACTTTAGTTTTGTCTGATAAGCGCCTTGGTAAATCTCGAATGTATTGTTAATAGGTAATCCCGAAATCAAATAATCGCAAGTGTATTCACCTTTGGTAGTGATCACTTTGTATCGCTGTCCAAGCTTTTCAACTCTTGTTACTCCTTCGCGAAGCAAAACTTCACCACCCTTGGATTCAATGTATTTCACAAACGGATTCACCAAATTCAATAGGCCACCATCGATGTAGTAGTTGCCATAATTGGTATAGCAAAGTGCGGTGGCGCCAAACAGCCAATTGACTTCTTCTTTGGTATTCTGAGCCGTAATCATCAATTGCTCATTCACGAATTTGATGAAAAGCTCATTTTCGTGCAGTCCATATTTTCTGAGCAAATGGTCAACACTTAAAAAGGCACTTGGTAAATTTTTGATTTGGCTCAGTTCTACATTTTTGACCGCGCTAATTAAATCTGAAAAACTGGTGGGCGGAAAACTCTTTTGTTTGAGCGAAGTCTTCCAAACAAATTGGCTAATCTGATAAGCATCGGTCCAAAACGCCCGTTGGCCTTTCTTCCCAAATACTCGCTCTGCTTCATTAATCCATTGTTCGATATCCTGAAATCGGCTTATAGTTTCTCCATTGGGCAGATGAACCAACATAGGCAAATCCAATTTCCGAGCACTAATTTCAATCCCCGTTTCCTCCAATACATATTTCAGAGACATGTGCTCATCTAGTCCTACCAAAGTAGTCGCACCCGCTTCAAAAACAAAACCCTTTCTCCAATAGCTTGTGGTGCAACCTCCTGGTAAATAGTTCTGCTCAAATACTTGTATATCAAGCCCTTTCTTCGCCAATAATGCAGCCGCGGATAAACTTCCCATTCCGCTACCAATAATTATTACCTTTGTGTTTTTCAATGGATTTTTTTGTTCTTTGATTTTTGTGGAATTTATTTTCCTCAATGCTGAACAAAATATTATAACCTAATGTTGGGTACAGGTGAAAAGAATTAGTAGTAAGCACACTTCTTACTCCACCATTAAACATCACTAATGAGAGTAGCCGTTTACCGTAAGGAGCATTTTAATGCTGCGCATCGTCTTCATAATCCAAATTGGACAGACGATAAGAATAGTGAGATTTTCGGAAAGTGCAACAATCCGTCATTCCATGGCCATAACTATGAGCTAATTGTGAAGGTGACGGGTGAGCGCGATCCTGAAACAGGCTATGTATGTGATATGAAAATCATTAAGGACATTGTAAGGGAACATGTGGTCGATAAATTCGATCATAAAAACCTTAACCTCGATGTCGAAGAGTTTAAAAACCTAAACCCTACTGCCGAAAACATTGCGGTGGTGATTTACGACTTATTGCGTCCTGAAATAGACGCCAAACTAGACTTAAAAATAACACTCTATGAGACAGAACGAAACTTTGTTGAGTACCCAGCTTAACGGATTTAGTGTAGAGGAAATCGGAGATGAGCATGTGGGCACATCTTACGAAACTCCAATGGTACCCGATGCTTTCGAAATGGACGATGAGCTTAAAATGGAGCTGATTGCCAAGAAATTCAAAGAGATCATGGAGATCATGGGGCTCGATTTATCAGATGATAGCCTTTCTGGAACACCTAAGCGCGTGGCCAAAATGTACATCAAAGAGATATTCAGCGGCTTGAATCCGGCCAACAAACCAAAAGTAGCCCTATTCGACAATAAGTACCAATACAATGAAATGCTTGTAGAAAAGGATATTACATTCTATTCAAACTGCGAACATCATTTTGTTCCAATTATTGGGAAAGCGCATGTGGCTTATATTTCTACAGGTAAGGTGATTGGCTTGTCAAAAATCAATCGCATAGTAGAATACTTTGCCAAAAGACCTCAAGTGCAAGAACGGCTGACCGTGCAAATTGCAAATGAACTTAAGTCATTGATGAACACAGAAGATGTGGCGGTCGTGATTGATGCGGAACACCTTTGCGTACAATCCAGAGGCGTGAAAGATGTGAACAGTAGTACAGTAACCGCTCAGTTTCATGGTAAATTCAAAGAAGAGGCTACAAGAAGTGAATTTTTGAATTACATCAATCAGAAATTAAAATGAGTTTGAAAGGAAAGAACATTTTGGTAGTAGGAGCAAGTTCAGGCATAGGTAAATCTGTGGCTGAACTTAGCATAGAAAAGGGTGCTAATGTTTTTGTGGCATCAAGAAACCAACCTGAAATCTCTGGTTGTACTTATCTTCAACTAGATGTGAATACGCTAGGAAATCAATTAGAAAGTCTGCCCGATGTACTTCATGGTTTAGTTTATGCGCCAGGTTCTATCAATTTGAAACCTTTCCACAGGATCAAGATTGAAGATTTTCAGGCTGATTTAGACATCAATTTATTTGGTGCTATCAAAGTACTTCAGGCTTGTTACTCTAGGCTTAAAAAAGCAGAGGGAGCTGCTGTAGTTTTATACAGTACTGTGGCGGTTCAAGTGGGTATGAATTTTCATTCTTCGATTGCTACAGCCAAAGGTGCTATCGAAGGTTTGGGTAAATCGCTTGCTGCAGAATGGGCTTCCATTGGTATCCGTGTAAATGTATTGGCACCATCACTTACCGAAACACCATTGGCAGAGCGGCTTTTGGCTACTGACGAGAAAAAAGAAGCCTCCAATAAAAGACATCCAATTGGACGATTTGGCCAGGCCTCAGATTTGGGTCACATGACCACGCTCTTACTGTCCGATGAAGGCAGTTGGATTACTGGCCAAATCATTGGAATTGATGGAGGAATGTCTACCTTAAAGCCATAGATGAGATTAACATTAACCGATATTCTGGATTTAGAAAAGCCATTCAGGACAAATTTGATCAATTGTCTTACAGGCTTTAAAAGCCCTCATTTAATAGGCACGAAAAGCAAAAGCGGTGAACCAAATCTTGGTCTTTATACGCAGGTAATGCATGTAGGCGCCAACCCACCTCTATTGGGTGTGCTTTTCCGCCCTCCTGTAGTTCCTAGACATACCCTGCAAAACATCATAGAAACCAGGGAGTTTACGATCAACCTAGTGGGCAAAAGTATTCTTGAACCTGCGCATTGGACAAGTGCCAAATGGGATGAAAATGAATTTGAAGCAGTTAGTTTGACTGAGCAATACATAGAAGGCACCTATGCACCTTTTGTAGCTCAGAGTCTTGTGAAAATGGGGATGACTTTCAAGGAACGTCATGTTATTCAAACCAATCAAACCGTTTTGGTGGTTGGCCAAATTAGAGAATTAATTATTGAGGATGGCTTGATAGAAGCTGATGGATTCCTCAATCTTGAAAAAGTAGAAATGCTTACCATGTTGGGCTTAGATAGTTATCATACTACCGATAGTCTCAAGCGGATGGAATATGCCAAAATAGATCGCTTTCCTAAACCTCTGAAATAAAGGCAAAGCATTTCTATTGAGTTTGTTATGATCTGGCGGGTTGTACACAAGGTTAGACGCTTTCATCTAAAACTAATTCATATGGAGATATCCATTCTACTCAGATCAAAAAACACATGAAATTATCCCTTCTGCCAAAGTGCTTTTCTCAACAATGAATTAACCCCTTATTGATCAGTATTTTAGATCATAAATTACCCCAAGTCTTTAATTGATATTGTTTTTCTTTTTGTAAAGGCATCTGCTATCTTTGCACGTCTTAAAAAAAACCGATATACAATGTCTAATCTGATTTACTTAGTCCCTGTTCTTGGACTAATCGGCTTGTTAGTGATGATCGTGAAAGCGAAATGGGTCAACAAGCAAGATGCGGGAGATGATAAAATGCAAAGCATCTCCAATTACATCCGCGAAGGCGCATTGGCCTTCTTGAGTGCTGAATACAGAGTACTCGCAATTTTCGTAGTGATTGCAGGCATTTTGCTTGGTGTCATTTCAACCTTGGTTGAAACCACTCACTACTTTATCATTTTTGCCTTTATCATAGGCGCCTTTTTCTCTGGCTTAGCTGGAAACATCGGAATGCGCATTGCGACTGCTTCCAATGTTCGAACCACTCAGGCTGCCAGAACAAGTTTAGCACAAGCTTTGAAAGTATCTTTCACAGGTGGTACCGTAATGGGTCTTGGTGTAGCAGGTTTAGCCGTTTTCGGTTTGAGCATGTTGTTTATTTTCTTGTTCGCCTTCTTCATGGACAGTAATATGGCCAATGGAGGAGTGGAACAAATGACCATCGTTTTGGAAGCCTTAGCGGGTTTCTCTTTAGGTGCTGAGTCAATTGCGCTTTTTGCCCGTGTGGGTGGTGGTATTTATACCAAAGCAGCCGATGTGGGCGCTGACCTTGTAGGTAAAGTGGAAGCGGGTATTCCCGAAGATGATCCAAGAAACCCTGCAACAATTGCCGATAACGTAGGCGATAACGTGGGTGATGTGGCTGGTATGGGTGCCGATTTATTCGGTTCTTATGTGGCTACAGTACTGGCCTCCATGGTTTTGGGTAACTACATTATCCGCGACATGGGTGGTGATATTACCGACAATTTCAACGGCATTGGCCCAATCCTTCTTCCTTTGGTGATTGCAGGCGCAGGTATTCTCTTCTCTATTGTGGGAATGATGTTTGTAAAAATCACCAACGACAAGGCTAAAGAAGCTGAGGTTCAAGCTGCATTGAACAAGGGTAACTGGATTTCAATCATCCTTACCGCCATCGGATGTTACTTCCTTATCGATTTATTACTTCCTGCTACCATGCAAATGAAATTCTTTGGTGAAGGAATCTTAGATATCACTTCAATCAGAGTATTTGGAGCTGTATTGGTAGGTTTAACTGTGGGTGGTTTAATCTCTTATTTCACAGAATATTATACTGCAATTGGCAAAAAACCAGTATTGAATATTATTCAGAATTCTTCTACAGGTGCTGCTACCAACATTATCGCTGGTTTGGCCACAGGTATGAAATCTACTTTTGCTCCTATCCTACTTTTCGCTGGTGCGATTTGGGGAGCATACGAATTGGCTGGCTTCTACGGTGTAGGTATCGCTGCTTCGGCCATGATGGCCACAACTGCTATGCAATTGGCGATCGATGCTTTCGGTCCAATTGCGGATAACGCTGGTGGTATTGCAGAGATGAGTGAATTGCCTGCTGAGGTTCGTGAGAAAACTGACATCCTAGATTCAGTTGGAAACACCACCGCAGCGATTGGAAAAGGATTTGCGATTGCTTCTGCTGCATTAACAGCTTTAGCGCTTTTCGCAGCTTATGTTACTTTCACTGGTATTGACGGTATCAACATCTTCAAAGCAGATGTATTAGCAGCTTTATTTATTGGAGGTATGATTCCTGTAATCTTCTCTGCCTTGGCGATGGAATCTGTGGGTAAAGCCGCAATGGAAATGGTGAAGGAAGTAAGACGTCAGTTCAGAGAAATCCCTGGGATTATGGAGGGCACTGCTACACCAGAATATGGCAAGTGTGTGGCCATTTCTACTAAAGCTGCCTTAAGAGAAATGATGTTGCCAGGCGCAATTACCATTGTGTTCCCTATTTTGGTCGGTTTTATCATGGGGCCAGAAGCTTTAGGAGCTTATATGGCAGGTGTGGCTGTATCGGGTGTTCTTTGGGCAATCTTCCAGAACAACGCTGGTGGTGCTTGGGACAATGCTAAAAAATCATTCGAAGCAGGTGTAGAAATTGATGGCGAAATGACCTTCAAAGGTTCTGATGCTCATAAAGCAGCTGTAACTGGCGATACCGTTGGTGACCCTTTCAAAGATACTTCTGGGCCATCAATGAACATCTTGATCAAATTGACTTGCTTGGTAGGCTTGGTAATTGCCCCGCTTTTGAATAGCAACCATGCCAAGACAGAAGACGATATGAAAGTAGAAGTAATCGAAGTACCTGCTACTAAAGTACAGGCTGAGGTTACTATCGGGGAAATAAAACCTCTTGAAGACGCTCAATAAAATCAGAAAAGAATAAATATTGAAAAGGCTACTGGAAACGGTAGCCTTTTTTGTTTCAGATTAAACCTATAAGGTTTTTGAAACCTTATAGGTTTAGATGCCTATTTAACCCTAACCCCTTCAAAGGTCATTTTTACGCTTTTGATACTTCCGTCTTCATTGAAATAAAGTCGATCAATGCAGGTGACTCGATGATCTCTGTCTTCGTTAGGAATTGGTCTTCTGTGATAGACCATGTACCACTCATCGGTATTGGGAATATTGATCACTGAATTGTGTCCTGCCCCGGTGGCAATGCTTTCGTCCGCTTCTAAAATGGCGGCTTGCCTTTCAAAAGGGCCAAATACTGAATCCGAAACTCCATAGGCTACTTTGTAAGTTCCATTTGTCCATCCCCCTTCTGACCACATCAAGTAGTATTTCCCATTTCTGATAAACATGGTTGGCCCTTCAACATAACCTTTTGGTGTAACATCCCTGACAAGGTCTCCATTCGGAAATGGCGTCAGTCCGGTAAAATCCTCATTGAGTTTACCGATATTACACTTGCCCCAGCCTCCATAAATAATATAGTACTGAAGGTCTTTGTCCTGAAAAACATATTGATCGATAGGTTGTGCATTATTATAAAACTGATTAATCAAGGGCTTGCCTAAATGATCTTTATATGGCCCTTCTGGTCGATTAGCCACCGCAACGCCAATACCTCCGAGTGTATCGTTCTTTACCCCATTTCGTGCTTTGCTTTGAATATCATTTGCAGAAAAAAAGAGAAAATACTGGTCTTCCTTCTTAATGATACTTGGTGCCCACATGGCCATATGAGCCCATTTGATAATGCTCGTATCAATCACGCTTGGGTGCTTTTCCCAGTTCACCATGTCTGTTGACGAAAAGGCATCCATAAACACTTGTTCTCGATATTTCGCTGAATAGGTAGGGAAAACCCAAAACTTACCATCAAGAATTACCCCTTCAGGGTCAGCATACCAGCCATCAACAATCGGATTTCCCGATTTCTGTGTAGCAGATTGGGCCGAAAGATTGGGTAGCGACACTACTAAGAAAAGTAAAGCCAAACCTAATCGTTGTAATTGAAATAGACTTTTTGAGCAATTCAATCGCTCAATGAAAATTAGATGCTTCGTAGTACTTGCGTATTGAATGATTTTATTCATTGAATTTATTTTTTTCAGTGCAACAATTTTTAGACTTGGGATTTAAGTTAGTACGATCTATTTTGAATTTTTTTAGCCGTCCTTAAATAGACCTACTCTAAATAAATAAGATTTAAGCGGAATTGGGTATTTAATACATGAAAGGCATAAAACAGACTCATTCTCCTTTAACTTTAACCTATAAATCACCTCAATGGAAACTCAGGTTCAAAATGCTCAAGCTTGGTTAAACAGCCCCTTTAACGGGAATTTAGATGAATCTTTGGCTTTCTCAAATGAACTACTGACTGCATTACAAGCGCTCATCACCCAAAACGATGAATTCAAAAGAACCTTAGGCCCTTTGATTGGCAAAATTAAAGGCACTCAAAAAACACTAATGGCGATTGAACTGATGGATTGGGTGCCTGTTAACAAAGGGCATTTAGCCATAGGACATCGACCGAGTGCTAAGCTCGTTTCAGATCTAAAATTGCAGAAAGCCAGTCATATTTTAACCTTGTTGTCAGAACACGAAGGTGCTTTACTCATTAGAAGTACGACTATACAGCAGCAGATGGAATGGTTGTGGTTTCCAATGGAGTCTGCCAAACCACCTACGGAAGAACAGCTTACAGTCTTGGCTCAAATCTTCGTTGAAATGAACGAGATCCTAAATAATGGTGGAAACATCTATCTTCATTGCTCTGCTGGAATTCATCGCACAGGCATGATCAGTCATGCCTTTTTACGATTTATTGGCAATGAACATGAAGAAGCAATTCAATTACTTCAAGCTTTAAGAGCTGTTACAGGCGATGGTGTTGGTGAAGAAAGAGTAGCTTGGGGGAATTCAATTCAAGAGAAGTTGAAGGCCTCAGTTTAAAAAGACTGATTAACAAAGCAAATCGAAATGTCCCGCATGGAAATCAAGATT
>Ga0210009_1000421_pt1 | contig 47935 bp, 28 predicted proteins | sample CryGeyCG2114_065_FD_185457 | JGI IMG/M metagenome (GOLD analysis project Ga0210009, IMG submission 185457) | Groundwater microbial communities from aquifer - Crystal Geyser CG12_big_fil_rev_8/21/14_0.65 (SPAdes) (version 2) | ecosystem: Environmental > Aquatic > Deep subsurface > Groundwater ...
CCGTTAACGTTACCGTGTTTGCTCCTACATTGTCACAGGTGAAGCTGGTGTTGTCCAGGCTCAGTGTGAATGCACAGTTGTCGAAAGTGCCATTGTCCACACTTGCAGTGGTGATGCTGGCCGCTCCATTCTCATCCAAGAACACTTCTATGTTCTTGGTGATCACTGTTGGTGCGATCACATCGATTACTGTTACTACCGCTGTGTTTGAGCTTACGTTGCCGTTAACATCGGTTACCGTCAAGGTCACCGTGTTCGCCCCTGTATTGCCGCAGTCGAATGAAGTGATGTCCAAAGCATAGCTCGCAATTCCGCAGGCATCGTTCGAACCATTGTCGATCATGTCTGTAGTGATACTTGCTGATCCGTTGGCATCCAACTCTACTGTGATGTTTTGAGTCAATACTTCCGCTGCAATGACATCTCTCACTGTTACTTGTGCTGTGTTGCTCGATACATTACCGTTGTTGTCAGTCACTGTAAGTGTTACAGTGTTTGCGCCAACATTGGTACAATCGAAAGTTGTTTTGTCCAAGCTGTAGCTTGCAATTCCACAAGCATCATTAGATCCATTGTCAATATCTCCTGTTGTGATTGAGGCGTTGCCATTCACGTCAAGGTCTATCGTAATGTCTGTGGTGATTACTTCTGCTGCAATTACATCTCTTACTGTTACTTGCGCTGTGTTTGAGCTTACATTACCATTGTTGTCAGTTACGGTAAGTGTTACAGTGTTTGCTCCAACGTTAGTACAGTCGAAAGTTGTTTTGTCTAAGCTGTAGCTTGCAATTCCACAAGCATCATTCGATCCATTGTCAATGTCTCCCGTTGTGATTGAGGCGTTGCCATTCACATCAAGGTCGATCGTAATGTCTGTTGTGATTACTTCGGCTGCGATTACATCTCTAACGGTTACTTGTGCTGTGTTTGAGCTTACGTTTCCGTTGTTGTCAGTCACTGTAAGTGTTACAGTGTTTGCGCCAACATTGGTACAGTCAAATGTGTATTTGCTCAGTGCGTATGTTGCTATTCCACAAGCATCGTTACTTCCATTGTCAATCATTCCTGTTGTGATTGAGGCGTTGCCGTTCACGTCAAGGTCTATCGTAATGTCTGTGGTGATTACTTCGGCTGCAATTACATCTTTAACTGTCACTACTGCAGGAGCTGAATTACTGTTTCCGTAAATGTCTGTTACTGTAATTGTTACAGTGTTTGCTCCAACATTGGCACAATCAAATGAAGTCTTACTTACAGAGATGTTTGCGATTCCACAATTATCTGTAGAACCTCCATTTACATTGTCAGCAGTAATACTACCGTTACCATTAGCATCTAATTCAATGATTACATTCTGAGTTACCACATTTGGAGCTTCATTATCTACAACTGTTATATCGAATGAAGTTTCAACTCTATTTCCAGAAGGATCAACAGCTTCATAAGTTACCGTAGTAGTTCCTACAGGGAATACTGAGCCTGGTGCCAAACCAGCAATCATGTTAGTTGGAAGTGTTCCTCCATCAAACTCAATCACATAGTAAGCTGGTTGTGTATAGTACCAATCATTCCAACTTGGGTTATTTACTCCACCCCAGTTAATGACGGCCCAATCTTCATTACCACCAGCATTATTTGGTTCTCCATTGGCCCAATTAGTATAGGTATATGGTTCATTAGTAATCCACTTCCATTGACCTTCTACATCTCTATCTGTTGCGCCAATCCACATAAAGTCAGCTATAAATCCGCTGATAAACGAGTTCTCGGCTGCATCAGTAATTGTAGCCAGGTGACCACCTGCTGCGATGGCATTGGCATGTGCAACTTCAGGAGTAGCTTTCACATTAGACAAGAAATAGGTGTGACCATTTCTTTCTCCCTTGAAGGTATGACCAGCTAAGCTAGTTGGTGCAGAACCTGTTCCACAGTTATCTGTGGCCGTTGGAATGCCATAATTTACTACTGCTCCACAAACACCTGCATCAACAGTTGTTGTGATGTCAAAAGGACTGGTAATTGTAGGAACTTGAGTATCATTCACTGTGATAGAGAATGATTTAGTTGAAGTTCCAACCGCGTTAGTAGCCGTTGCAGTTACAACAGTAGTACCTACTCCAAATACAGTTCCTGGCTGAATATCATATGTGATAGTTGAAGCCGGGATACCTACGGTTTCTGTCGCTGCAAAGTTCACAACAGCGCCACAAATTCCGAAGTCATTTTCAACAGTAATGTCAGCTGGTACTACAATCTGAGGAGGAAGTCCTGTTACATTCACCGTAAATGAAGCAGAAGCTGTCAAGCCTGAAGCATCAGTTGCGGTATAAGTCACCACCGTAGTTCCAATTGGGAAGGTAGCCCCTGATGCAAGACCTGCCGTTAAAGCAGTAGTGACATCACAATTATCAGTTCCGACAGGAGCTGTATAATTCACAACCGATCCAGCGGCACTCGTTGCTATCAAATTGATATCCGCAGGTGCTGTGATTTGCGGTGCTTGTGTATCAGCATTTGCTATGGTGTATGACTGTACAAGATCGGCCTGTCCTGGATTAGAAACTGTAACAGTATACTCACCTGGGGACAATCCGCTAATATCTTGAGTAGTTGCCCCATTGCTCCAACTGTAAGTTGTACATGGGCTCTCGTAAGACATTTCTATATCTATACTTCCATCTGCAATAGCAGGACAAGAAGCATCTACAATTGCTGCACTAGCAATGGTGAATTCTTCAGTAAATACTAGATTTCTAACTCTAACTCTGTGTTCATTAGCAAGTCCTCCGGTTGCTGCAGTCCAGCCCCAGAATACACCAGGGTTACCACTGAATACATTATTAATTACATCACCAGTGTAGCTGATACGATTCGTACCGTCCAGATCCAGTCTAAAGGTATTGGATTGACTGTTCCAAGAAATATTCACCGAGTGCCATGCTCCGTTTTCAAGATTTGAAACAGAAACTGGTCCTTGAAGATTATTTGAAACACCATGGTTGATAATACCATTCGACTGAAGTGAAACATGGTCAGCAGATGGATCTAATCTATCACTGTTCTGAAAAGTGTCGAATTCTACTGCCAAAGAAGGTGAAATGCCTAAATAACCGATTCCACCACCACCAGTTCCTTCACCAGTACTTAAAGGCTGAAGAACGAAGGCCATACCATCGGCTCCGCCATCATTATTACCCAAATAGACGTCAAACTCCAAATTGAAGTCAGAGTTCATGTCCAATTTATTCTGGTACCAAACAGAACCAAATTGTCCACCTGCATTTGCTGTTAATCTATAATCTCCATTACCTAAGTATGAGGAATTGCCGTTATTCACATAATCATTTTGATTGAAGGAAGTAACCACGCTCGTGTTAGTTACGGTTACTTGAGCAGTTGAAGAGGTACTGTTACCGTTAACATCGGTCGTTGTTACTGTTACTGTTTGAACACCAACATCATCACAACCAAAAACGGCAGGACTAACTGATGAGCTAGCTATGCCGCAATTGTCAGAGGCACTCACTAATACATCTGAAACAGAAATAGTAGCAGAGCCTGATGCATCCAGATTTACAGTGATATCTTTTAAAGTAACCGATGGATCTGTGTCATCAACGACTGTGACCGTAAATGTTCCGGTTGAAGCACCGACAGGGTTAGTTGCTGTGGCAGAGACCGTTGTTGTTCCCACTGGGAAGAAGCTTCCTGGTTGGGTCGAATAGGTAATATCAGCATTAGGAATTCCTGTTGCATCCGTAGCTGCGAAATTCACAACTGCTCCACATAATCCCGCATCACTACTCACAGTGATATTAGCAGGTACTACAATCTGAGGTGCTAATCCTGCAACAGTCACATTGAAAGAAGCAGTTGCTTCATTTCCAGAACCGTCAGTTGCGGTGTATGTTACTGTAGTTGTTCCAATTGGGAAAGTAGCACCTGAGGCTAGACCAGCGGTTAATGCTGTGGTTGCTGAACAATTATCAGTTCCTACCGGAGCTGTGTAATTTACAATAGCACCCGCAGCGCTTGTAGCATTTAAGGTAATATCTGCCGGAGCTGTAATCACTGGGCTGATATTATCCTTCACAATAACAAACGCTTGTCCTGAAGAAGCATTTCCTGATGCATCGGTAGCCGTCAATTGAACAGGAACACCATCTGCTACGGCATCCATTCTCACCATGAATCCACCATCATCGGTTGAATTATTATCGTTACCAATGGCAAAGACAATCTCATTATCCCCTTCTTGAAGAAGGTCAAGAATGGATTGAGATGTTACTTGATCGAACATCATTCCTCCCTGATATCCATTTTGAACACCATTGTCATCGATAAAGACATCATGATAAACTGTGTTGCTGAAGTTCTTGGTATCGAAGTCACCTTCATAGCCAATTGATACTCCGTTGATGAAAATTTCCATCACGTTATCTACTCGAGCTCTCAATCGTAGAGATTGAGGTCTACCAGTCAATTCGAAGTTATTTCTAAAGAACTTCATATTACCGAAAGATCTAATGGCCTGAGCACCAGGGATAGCAGGCTTAAAGAAGTTGGCCTGACCATAAGGATCATCCACTGTAGCACCTAAAGTGTAAGTATTTGCAGCGGGTAGCTGATTCAATACTGTATTATATGGTTTTGGCGTACTGATTACGCTTGTTGACTGAGACCATGTATTGTCTGAAACAATTGTTGCCTCATTTCTCGCCCCTAAATCAGAACAATCAAAGGCGTCTAAATCAAGACTTAAATTGAATTGACCTGAATTGTCAGACGATCCATTGTCTACGTCTTGAGGAGAAATAGTTGCATTTCCATTAGCATCCAAAAAGACCGTAATATCTTTAGCGATTACAACAGGATCAGTTGAATCGACCACCTGAACTGTTCTCGTAGCTGTAGTTTCATTTCCACTGATATCTGTAGCGGTATAAGTCACAGTGTAAGCACCCGGAGTATTTACATCAACAGGATTGTTTGTAGTCAATGTTGCCGAACAGTTGTCAGTTGCTGTAGCACCTGCGTCAATATAAGCAGTATATGCTTCATGCTGAACTGTTGCGACACCATTCAAGGTGACCACAGGCACTTCATTATCAACGACTGTTACTGTGAAGCTTCCTGATGAAGTTCCTACTGGATTGGTTGCTGTTGCTGTCACCGTTGTTGTTCCAACCGCAAAGAAGGTATTCGGTTGAATATCATACGTAATCGTTGATGCAGGAATACCTGTTGCATCTTTTGCTGCATAGTTAACTATCGCTCCACAGGATCCAGGATCATTGCTCACCGTAATATTAGCAGGCAGAATAATCTGAGGTGCTAATCCTGACACATTAACATTGAATGAGGCTATTGCTTCATTGCCAGAAGCATCTGTCGCAGTATAAGTTACTAGGGTGGTACCAATTGGGAAGGTTGAACCTGATGCTAAACCAGCGGTTAATGCTGTGGTCACTGAACAATTGTCAGTTCCTACTGGAGTTGAATAATTAACAACTGTACCGTTAGGACCTGCTGCATTTACCGTAATGTCTGAAGGCGCTGTAACCACTGGGTCTTCAGTGTCATTCAGGTTGAAAGTAATCGTTGCAGTAGCAGTTGCATCAATGTCGCAATCGCCAGGCATTCCACCATACTCTACTATATAACCTTGAATTTCATTTGAGTTAAGAGGGAAATCGTTCCATTCTCCTGTATTTCTGAAATGGGCATAGTCTTCGCCTGTTCCGAAGTTATTAGGCTCGTTGGCTTGCCAATTGGTATAAGCTCCATTTTGAGCTTGTCTGGTTGATTGATTATAAAAGAAAGTGCCAGCTTCTGGACCAGTTACCCATCTCCATTCATTTTCTACTTGAGTATCTGTAGCGCCAATCCAAGCCTGATCGTCAAGCTTTTCGAAGGCAAAGTCATTCTCAGCTGCTGAAGTAATAGTTACCAAATATCCTTGTTGGCCATTGTAAGTTCTGGCTGCTGCTGCATCTCTTGCTGCAGTCCACGAAATATTTGGGGCTGATACAAACTCATAAAAATGTCCGTTCTCAGAGAAAACTACAGTTCCATCATCTCTCTTGACTAAATAAGACGCTGTCGCAGAATGGCTAGCTGAGCTACCAGGAGTATACGTCCATGTACCATTATTATTGTCGACAATAGTGCCTGAGCTCGGCTGACCAACAAAATCAACAATTAGGTTTTCATTATAAGGATCTGAGTCGTTGCCAATGAGCTGAGCAACTGAGAAAGTAATAGGTTCACAAGAAGTCAACTCGATGGTATCGTCTTGAGCATTTATTGGTAGAACGTCAAGAACCGTCACTAAAGCGGTCTCTGATCCTACATTGCCCAAATTATCTGTTACCGATAAAGTAACTTCAACACCTCCTCCACTTCTTGTCACATCTGGCGTTTCGGCTGTCCACGTTGCGCTATTCAATGCGCCATCATTATTGCCTGCCCAATCTTCCAAAACAGTTCCATTACCTGCATCGAATCTATAATAAGCTACGAGACCATTTTCCGCACCATCCAATGGCCTATCAAAGTTCGCTTGAATCTCATTTGCAGTACGTGCAACATTCCAAACTCTTACTTCATCCATTTGGCCGTTGTGCAGAGAGTGCATGTCTGTGGCACCACCGATGGTAAGAGGAGTATTATCCGTTAATGGTGTATAAGCCGCGGTAGCTGAGACTACTAAAGTTCCATTTAGATATAATTCAACGAGATTGCCTCTTCTGACTCCAGCTAAATGATACCATTGATTATCATTTAATGTTGTTTGAATCAGTGTTTGGTCACCCACTAATTGACCGAAGCCATTTAATCCAAATTGTTGAAAAAGAATAGTCCCGTTGGTATTGTACCAAAGACCATAGTTTCTTACAGTTGAAGCACCCTTTCCAACAAGTCTAACCCAATCATTGGTAGGTTTTGAGTCAATTCTAAACCAAGTTTCAACCGTTAAGTCTCCAGTAATGTTAAGATCATTTGAACTAGCCACTGTTGCTATACTTGCGGTAGAAGCATTAAAATCTAAAGCAAATTCATTTTCGTAAGGATCAGCACTTACATCATTGCAATCAAAAGTTGATTGGCTTAAAGCGTAACTCTGAATTCCTGATGGATCAGATGAGCCATTATCTATTTGGTTCGGTGTGATTGTGGCTGTTCCATCTGCTCCCAATTGAACTGTAATATCTTGTGTAATAACAGTCGGAGGAGTTGCATCTGTTATAGTTACTGTTCTCGAAACTTCAGTTGATTCATTTCCTTGAGGATCTACCGCCTGATAAGTTAATACATAAGTACCAACAGTATTTGTATCTACTGTTCCAGATACTTGTACAGTGGCCGAACAATTATCACCCGCTGTAGCTCCCGGATCGTTAAATGGTTGAAACTGACCTTGACTAACATCTCCACCATTCAAAGTAATTGTTGGCGCAGTTGTATCCAGACCTAAATCACAAACGCAAGTTGCTGATGCGTTGGCGCTAGTACCTATTCCTTGTCCACCATTCGCTGAAAGAGGAACACCATTAACATCAACTCCACCCGAAAGTGAACCATCGTTATTTATTGCACTCAGGCCTAAACCTAAACTGCCTTCAACAGCATCGGAACAACCATCTCCGTCTGAATCCAAATCAAGACTATTGATAATTCCATCATTATCATCATCTTGAGTACAAGGCTCTGCGAAATCTGCACCAAAGGCAAAGTTCACATAGAACTCATCATCTAAATAGTTGAACGATAATTCAGAAAAAGAACCGTTAAATCTTATGACAAGGTAAGCTTCTTTGCCCGTGATTGAATTATTGGCCTCATCAATGGTAACGTATGAAATTGCGCCATCAAAGGTCCTAGCATATAAAACATCTATGTCTTGATCAAATTCAATGGTCACTGCATTAGCCCCACCTACTGATGAGAACACCAAAATTGGGTTAGTCATGGGCTCATCAAATCTAATTGTATTCTCAGATGCCCGAACGTTTCTTACAGAAGCCTGGTTAGGAATATCATAGCCGCCAGGTTGATTGATTCTTGATGTTAACGCAAAAACGTCTCCTGTTAAATCAAATGCAACGTTTGATTCATAAGTATAGCCGATCCCATTGATCGTCCCTGTTGCTGAAGTACTAGAAGGGCTATTTAACGTCCAAGGATCAACACTTGGTGAAGGATTTACTAAGGTAGGTGCATCAGACCAAAAGAAAACTGAATTATCTCCACATTCCGATATATCTAATATACCATCATTATCATCGTCTAAATCAGCAGTATCCAATACTCCGTCAGCATCAGAATCAGTAGTATCTTGTGGGTCATTGAAAAGAGAATTCGCCTCATTAACAACAAAATTGGGGATGTCTGCTGCCACAGGATCGTTTGCACTATTCAAATCGCGATTTCCTATTAAGCCGTAGTTGGTTCCATAACCTGCTAAAGAAGCAAGTGGTGTAAAAGCTATCTGCAGTGCTGGCTGAGAAAAACCGCTTAAGGTTACAGAAGAGAACAAAACAGTTAAGTCGATAGGCTCTCCAGCGGCTGTTTGTCCAGCAACATTCTGCATTTCTAGACCTAGCACCAGATTACCATTGGCTTGTGGGGTGTAGTTTCTGAGGCGATTTCCTGAAACAGCAGGAAGGCTACGTTGAATGCCATCAAAAGGAACATCCTGACCATTTACAGACAGCGTTCTAGTTAAGGTTCCTGGTTCAACTTGGTAAATCATAACCTCCTCACCAATTTGAAAAGCAACTCTTTCTATATATGCATTCGCTACATCTTGAACTGGATTGGTCCTGAATATCTGAATTATGAATCGATCATCACCTGTAAATCCATTATTGGCGAGTTCAAGAATTCCTGCATCTGTGTTGGTGAGATTATTCCCAGAGAGATTGTTGATGATGCTTGTGTTCGCTCTTACTGCTGGAATCCCGAAGTTGAATTGAGCAAAAACTTGAGATGACATCAATGGTATCATTAGAGCACAAAAAAGGAATGCTCGGTTGATTGGTTTGGCGAAAATGCTCGCCATGAGGAGGAACATATTTACATGCCTCTGTTTTAGTAGAAAAGAATTCATACACTACACGTTTTGGTTGATTTACTTTAACCCTGAGGTCTAGTTCAGAAAACAAACTAGAATCAGGGCTAGGATTTCCCGATTTGAAAGTAATTTATTAATTGTGCAGCGCTCGAAAATTGTTGTGAATGACGGAGCTTTGTATGCGAATTGCAAAAATCACCACCTAAGAGAATGACAGCTTTTCGAGAATTTCGACCTTCCTCGACCTGCTTAATGGAATATGCTCGCCTGCTATTTCGATATGATCTGCTCCTACCCTTTCTACTTTGTTCGTATTGATGATAAATGAACGATGAACCCTAAAAAATTGATCTTCTGGCAGGGAATGCATCATTTCAGAAAGTGGGACTCTTTGAAGAATTTTTTTGGTATCCGTCTTAATCTCGGTGTATATATTGTCTGCTTTTAACCATAGAATCTGATCAAACTTTAGCCTGATAGATTCATAACCATCTTTTACCAACAAATACTTAGGTGCTATTTTTGCCATTTTAATCTTGGCAATTTCAAGGGTTTTAAACACCTCCTCCTCTGTGAAAGGCTTCAGAATATAAGCTATAGAGTCATATTTCATGGCCTCACTTATCGTTAACGGATCAGAGTAAGAAGTTAAATATATAAATGGAATAGAGAGTTGCTCACAGTCCTTGGCGAGGTCTACACCGGTTTTGGCAGACTCTAAATTAATGTCTAAAAAAACGAGGTCAGGCTTATTTTTAATGAGATAAGTACTAAAATCTAGATCTCCATTAAACAGTACCTTTACTTCATTGCCACTCAGTTCAAGAATGGTTTTCAAATATTCAGCTATGATGGTTTCGTCTTCTACGAGTACGATTCTCATGCCATTTCCCATACAGTGTTTTGGTTGATAGAGTTAAATATAAATTCTTTTTTTACATTTCCGTCTGGCAGCTTTAAGGCAGAACAATGACCAAAAAAAAGAAACGTTTAAACATCTATTTGACCTTCAAAATATTCTTTTTTCACCCCATCTCATTGGTGAGCACTTTTTTTATATTAGTCTCATTATCAACGAATTCTTATGCTCAACAAGATCAAGTTTCACTCAAGGAAGCATTTATAGAAGGTAAATCTGAAAATGAAGAAATTTTAAATACACTTCAAAAAGCAATCGAATTGACTAACTACGGTAATTATAAAGAAGCCACAGCGCTATACGAATTACTGGATACTTCTCAACTGATTTTAGCCAACGATTCTTTGCGAATGACAATGCTTGAATCGAGGTCCTTCATGAACAAAGTATTGAAACGCTTCAGTCATTCCCTTGAAGATTTATTGGAGATGATCAACTATTACACCCTTCAGAATGACTTTAATAACTTAGCAAAAACTGAAACTCTATTGGCTGAATTCTATCGGTCCAGAGACTTAAAAGAACTCGCTTTTAAACACCTTAAAATCGCAGAAGCCATCATTGAAAAGGAAAAGGTTGAGCCCTGCAATATCGCCTATTGGTTCAGCCGAAGGGCAGCTTGCGAGACTCAATTCCAGCCAAACTCCGACAATATCATATTCTTTTGCAATAAAGGCTTAGCGCTAGCTGATTCTGAATGCTCGAAATATACAGAAGCGCTTATTTACAATGAGCTCGGCTTTGTATATGGTAGTGTAGATTTCGACAACGAACAAAAAATCATTGCTTATTATCAAAAGTCCTTAAATATACTTCTTGAAACCAACAGGTTAAGAGATGTAGCAACTGTAAAACATAACCTTGCCACTTACTATACCAGACGTGGGCAACTCGATGCTGCCCTTAATGAACTAAATCCAACCATAGAACTGGCCGAAAAAAACAACTGGCATGGCTCACTTGAAGACCTCTATTTATTGAAAATGGTCATCCTCCATTCAAGAGGCCAAGACCAAGAAGCTTATGACATATCAAGGAAATCATACCTTTCTAAGGTAGAACTGATGCAAGATCAGTATGCCATTGGTGTTGAAGAGTTACAAGCTGTGCATGATAAAGAATTGGCAGAAAAGGCATTGGCCGAAGCTGAAATAAGGGCAGAAGCGAACGAGAATGCTTTAACGTACACGATTATTGGTATTTTACTTTTCGGGCTTTCAACGGTTACGGCCTTATTGCTCTTTCTTAGGGTTAGGAAGAACAATAAACTGCTAACTGAGCAACAAAAGAGTATTGAATTGACGAATGAAATGCTGTCAAATTCATTGGGAGAAAAAGAAACACTATACAAAGAGTTGAACCACAGGGTAAAAAACAACTTAATGGTACTTTCTAGTTTGATCTACCTTCAGCAGCACAGCGAAAATTCTGAAGACTCCATAAACGATTTATATACCGCCCTGCGCAACAGAATTCAGACCATGGCAATCGTTCATGAAAAACTCTATGGAATTAATGATACTAAAAATATCAACTTTCAGAATTACTTGGAGGAGCTAATCCCGCTTATCTATTCCAGCTTTAAAAAAGGCGACATTATAATGCCCTATACCGTCAGGTGTATGTCCCTATTTCTGCCCATCAACAAGGCCATTCCTCTAGCCTTGATCTTCAACGAATTGATCACTAATTCAATCAAACACGCTACAAATGACTCTTTAGCCAAAGGTATTGAGATTGAAAGTCATACTGATGAAAACGGTACGGTGGTACAATTCAAAGATTTTGGCCCTGAATTCCCGATTGAAATTAACTTCTCAAACCCTTCAAGCATGGGAATGAAAATTGTGAACCTCATGACCCAACAGTTGAAAGCTACTCTGGAGCATCAGTCGACCGAAAGTGGCTTGAGGTTCACAATTAGATTTAACTAGTTTCCTTTTTTTACTGGCCTTTTCCAACGGATTGGAGCGGCAGGTTCTGGTTTCAAAACTACCTCTTCGGTTTTCAAAAGTCTAAGTGCTTCTTTAACCGCAGCTTCTAATTGTGGGTCTTTTCCATCAATCACAAGTTTAGGCAATTGCTCCACGGTAATGTCAGGTGCAATCCCATCGCCTTCTACTGCCCAATTGCCATCGGTATCAAAAAAGCCACCTCTTGGGGCAACCATTCTACCATTGTCTATAAAAAGTGGCGTGTCCCAAGTACCCACAAGACCGCCCCAAGTGAGCGTGCCCACGAGCGTTCCAAGTTTCATTTTCTTGAACATATAAGGCAATAAATCACCCCCTGACCCAGCCCTACCATTGATAATCATCACTTTTGGCCCCCAAATACCTGCTCCTGGCGTGGTAAATGGTCTGTTCCCTTCTACCCTACTGTTGAAATATCCCAGTAAGGTCCTGTTCATCACATCAATCATATAATCAGCGGCAGATCCTCCTCCGTTGTTTCTTTCATCAATTACAGCTCCCTTTTTGTGCTGCTGAGAGAAATAATATCGATTGAAAGAAGTATAGCCTGGATTTCCTGTATTTGGCACATAAACATAGGCCAATTTTCCGTCCGAAAGCTCATCCACCTTTTTACGGTTACCTTCGATCCAATCTAAGTTTCTTAGTCCATTTTCATTGGTGATGGTTTGAACAGTGATCAATCGAGCTCCTTCCATTTTAGGTTTATCATTCACCAGCAATTTGACCTGCCTGTTGGCAGTGCCTACAAAATGACTGAAGAAATTATCGGAAGTTGACACGTCTTTGCCGTCTACCTGAAGGATATAGTCATTCTCTCTTACGTTAATCCCAGGGACCGCCAAAGGAGCTTGTAAATTGGGATTCCAACTTTCGCCATTATAAATTTTAGCTATTCTGAAGCCATTTTTATCCCTCACAACGTCTGCACCCAATAAACCAACTCGATCATTTTCTAAGTCTGGGTAATCTCCACCAGAAACGTAGGAATGACCTACCGCCACTTCTCCACTAATGATATCGACTATATAATTCAAGTCGGACCTGTGTCTTACGTGCTCTACCCAAGGCGAATACCATTTCCACACATCATCCCAAGGCGCACCATGCACATTGTCTACATAAAGAAAGTCTCTCATGTATCTCCAACCTTCTTTTAAGATTTGCTTCGCCTCTAACCTTGGATCAACTTTAACTCTGATGCCATTCAGATTCAATCTACCATCTCCCACCTTTTTAGCTGGCCCAGTAGTGGCAATCATTCCCCAAGTGCTCCCGCTTTGGTACAACATCGTTTTCTTGTCATTCGAGGTAACTCCCGAGCCGAAATTACTCAGGTACTCAATCCCCTTTCGTTCTTTTAAACTATAGCGGTGCAGCTTACTTCCTTCATTCGGAACAGATTCTACATAAAATACATGGCCTTCTGGGCCTTCGATTAATTGGGTGTAATTCCTTAATGGAATATCAATTGCCAAAATTCTATTGGCAATTCCATCAAAATCAATTTTAACTGACACCTCTCCTTTTGCTTCTTCCTTCTTCTTATCACCTATGACCTCCTCATCGCTTTGTGGTAAAAATGGTGAGGGATCATCTTTGCTCAATATTGCCACATAAAGTGCTCTTGTAGTAGGAACGTTATAACTGCTCATGTCAAGCCAACCCGTGTTCAATCCAAAATCAGTGCTTGCCAGAAAATACAGGTATTTTCCATTGGCATCCCAAGCAGGAGTAATCGCGTCTGCCATTCCATCCGTCAGTTGAGCGCTTTTTGAACTTTCAAGATTGTATACTTTTACCGCTTTAAACTGATTTTCCTGAAGTTTGACATAAGCAATCCATTTACTATCTGGCGACCAGATGGGGTTCAATGATCGATTTGGATGGGCATAAAGCTCAGTATCTACTTTCTTGGCTTGTCCATTTTCCACATCCACATACCACATATTGTAATCTGTATCGGTGTAAGCGATGAATTTTCCATTGGGCGACCAAACTGGCTTAAAATAAAATGTCGGATTGGGCAGTGTGATGGATTTTGGCGCAGTCATTCCCTCTTGATCCGTTATCATCAGCGTATATTCTCCCGAACCATCTGAAAAATAGGCGATCTTACTGCCATCGGGTGACCATACTGGCGAGCGATCTGCTGTAGCACTATTATTCGAGATATTTCTCCAATCGCCCTCTTCCTTAGGTACTGTAATGATCTCACCTCTGAATTCAAAAACCGCCCTTTGCCCTGTCGGTGAAATAGCAGGGTTTTGCATTCTATTGGCTGCTGCGTCTACCCATCTTGGTCTACCCCAATTCATATCACCAGCCACATTTATGGTCAGTTGCTTTGCGCTTCCAGTTTTTGGATCGAGTAAATGAAGATAGCTTCCTTGTTCATACACAATCATGCCTCCACCGGCATCAATGTTCTTTACATCGAAATCGGAATGGAAAGTGACCTGCTTTAAATCGTTTGTTTTTGGATTGAATGACCAGATGTTATTGGCGAAATCTCTTTCAGACAAGAAATACACCACTCCTTCTAGCCAAACTGGCCTAGTATGCCTTTCACCATCAGTTCTTGGTGTTTCTTTCAACTCGAAAGTTTTTAAATCGACTATCCAAATGGGCTTTGCTTGCCCACCCCTGTGGTTTCTCCATTCGGGGTCCCAGAAAGAAATTTGTTGATAGGCGATCATTTTTCCGTCATCTGAAATTTCACCCTCCACTGCCCTTGGGATTGGCAGTTCCTCGGGCATTCCACCATTGGTGCCTACGCTATAAAAATGAGATTCTTTGGTGGGCGTTCCTTTTCTGGTTGAAGTAAAAAGCACTTTTCCATCAGGCGTCCAACCCGTTACAATATCGTTTCCCGGATGGTAAGTAAGCCTTTCAGGTTCTCCACCAGTGGATGGAATGACATAGACATCCCCATTTCCATCGTACTGGCCGGTGAAGGCAATCATTTTTCCGTCAGGAGAAAAATGCGGATTGGTTTCTCCTCCAGAATTAGTGGTCAATCGTTTGGCATCTCCTCCATTCCTATCGACTAGCCAAAGGTCATTGGCATACACAAAAACGATAGAGTTCTGAGCAACAGAAGGTTGCCTTAATAATCTTGTGCCTTGAGCAAAGCTAAATTGCCCAATCATCATCAGCAAAAATGTACATAATGCTGGACTTAAGTTGAACGGTTTCCTCATAAGTAGTAATGGTTGTTTGTTGAATATACCAAATAACAAACGATTCCAAAGTGCTTAATTTTTAATCAGTCATATAATCTTTTGAGTTACCATTTATGTTATCGAACTTTCCCAATTACCAACGGAAGCAGTATGCAAAAAATCAAAAAAGTTTGTGTCTATTGTGCATCAAGTGCTCAAATCGATCAAAAGTATTTTGATGCCACCCAAAAGCTTGCCCGGGCTTTGGTCAAAAGTAACGTGACGGTAGTTTATGGAGGAGGCGCAAAGGGACTTATGGGTACACTGGCAGATACAGTGATTGCAGAAAAAGGCAGAATCGTTGGCATTATGCCCCACTTTATGCGCGAAGTAGAATTTCACCATAAAGATGTAAATGAATTTATCTTCACTGCGGACATGCATGACCGAAAAAAGCAATTCATGGTGGGTGTAGACGCATTGATTACTTTGCCAGGAGGTTGCGGCACCATGGAGGAACTGATGGAAGCCATTACGCTAAAACGTTTGGGTATCTTCACCAAACCAATCGTGATCCTGAACATTGATGGCTATTACGATCCTTTGATCAATATGCTGAACAACGCAATTGAAGAGAACTTTATGAAGCCCATCCATAGAGATATTTGGACAGTTTTTGAAGACCCTGAAAAAGTAATTGAAGCCATTCTTCAATCTAAACCTTGGAGTAAAGAAGCAATTAAGTACGCCTAAGCTAGCAACCTTAAAACAGTCATTCAAATACAATTATTTGCTTTTGAATAGAATGTTGAATTTTTACTTCAATATCAGTTACTATTGATGGATTAAATTAGCAAATTGCTTCGTAAATGTTCTTCACTAAGCTGTCCGAAATAGTAGGTTTTTTATGCATAAGGCTCATTTTTTAGTTCTTTTCCTAATCCACTTCAATGCTGTTTTCGGTATATCATCGGACATTGAGTCTTTTTGGTATCAACACCAAATTTATGACAGCAAGGAGAACCCTGTGATGCCCTCACAGGTAATGGTGTTCCGAGATGACAGCAACCTGTTGGAATATGAGGATGTGAAGGACTATGGGAACAACTATTTCATTCGCTTAAGTGAAATAGATCGCTTCGTGTCTACGAAAACTTATTGGGTAAAAGTAATTTTTAAAAATTCCAGTGGAAGCGACCAAAATCTAATTGTATTTACCGGAAATAACGCTTATTCAACAGTTTACATTCAGAAGGGCGAGAATGTCGACAGCTTAAAAACTGGGTACTTGGTTCCTTATCATCAACGGAAAATCAAAAAGGGCTTCGATTCTAAATTCCCGCTAGCACTAGCATCGAACGAGACTGCCTCAGTCTTGATCAAAGTGAAGTCACTGGACAATTACCCGCCAAGATTTGAACTTAAAACGGTACCAGAGAGCATTTGGCAAAAAAACACAAACACCAAGAACTTTCTGGTCGGTAGCTTTACTGGTCTTTCAGTAATTCTATCTATAGTAGGCTTCACTTTTTTCTATTTCATCAGAAAAAATGAGTTTCTATACTACGGCATTTATGCCTTCATCATTTCTGTCTATTTTCTTTTTTATCATGGTTTTTTAGATGAGTATTTAGGCGCATCTGACCCGAAAACGGTAGCATTTATGTGGCTATTACCCACCCTTTCGGCCGTATTTTATTTCTCATTTGCAAGGCTGTTCCTAAACTCCCCAGTGACCCAGCCAAAATGGGATAAGTTTTTTAAATTATTCATCTGGCTAATTTCAATCCTGTTTATAGCCAACTCAATTTATGTTTCGCTGAGTCTCGATATGTTCAATGGCTTGATTGTGGTCAACGCGATCAATATTGCGCTGAGCATTGCTGTCATTTTATTCATTCTCAGCCTAAAAAATTTCAATTCTACAGAGGTGCGCTATTTTACTTTAGCCTCCATTTTCTTGGTCACCACCGTTTTATTTGCATCTGTCCAATACTTACTGGATTTAGATATTCAACTGATTCCATTCGTGCAAATCGCAGTAGCCATTGAGTTGTTGCTCTTTTCATTTGGCATTGGCCATAAAATGAAAAAACTAATTGAAAACCATACCATTACCCAAGAATCGCTGATTCTTCAACTTGTAGAAAATGAGCGAATTCAGGAAAAGACCAATGCAGAATTAAAAGAAAAAGTAGCCGAAAGAACCCATCAAATCAATCTTCAGAATGTAGAGTTAAAATTGGCCCGTTTAGAAGCCGAAAAGGCCACCAAGTCCAAATCCGATTTCCTCTCCGTAATGAGCCATGAAATCCGAACCCCGCTGAATGCCATCATCAGCTTGAGTCACTTGATGGACATTGACAATGAGAACGAAGAAACCCAAGAATACATCGATGCCTTGAAATTCTCTTCAGAAAGCCTGAATTCATTGATCAACGACATATTGGATTATAATAAAATTGAAGCTGGCAAATTAAGGCTCGAAAAGGTAGATTTCTCCTTGATCGATTTGCTCAAAAACATCAGAGACAGTTTCAAATTCAAAGCCACCAGCAAAGGAATTCAACTGGTCTTTAACTTATCAGAAAATACCCCAGACCGCATTATCGGTGACCCAACTAGGCTAACCCAAATTTTCAATAACCTGATCAGCAATGCGCTTAAGTTTACAGACGAAGGCAGTGTCGAAGTGCTTGCAGAACTGAAAGGCATTGAAGATGAAAAGGTCACTTTGGAATTCTTTGTAAAGGATACCGGTATAGGGATATCTGAAGACAAGATCACCGCAATATTTGATGATTTTGAACAAGCCAGTAGCGACACCACCAGAAAATACGGAGGCACAGGCTTGGGCTTAGCCATTACCCGAAGGTTAATAGAATTGCACGACAGCGAAATCCAAGTGACCAGCGAAGTTGACAAAGGAACAACCTTTAGCTTTTTGCTGAACTTCGAATTGCCCGAATCTTTCGATCTGTTGTCTGCCAATAAAATAGACACTGTATTCGACCTAAAGAAAGCAGATATATTGGTGGTGGACGACAACTATATGAATAGGCTCGTTTTAAGACGGCTGTTTGCAAAATGGAATGCGAATTTCCATGAGGCCGAAAACGGAAATCAAGCTTGCCAAAAGGTAAATGAACGTGAATTTGATCTCATTTTAATGGACGTCCACATGGATGGCATGAATGGTTTTGAATGTACAGAATTCATCAGCACCAGCTCCTTATTAAATAAAGCAACCAAAGTGGTCGGGATGACGGCTTTTAGAAAAAACGATGTAGACGAAGCCATAAGAAGCCCCTATTTGAATGAATTCATCAACAAGCCCTTTGACCCTAAGGAGTTATTGAAAAAATTAGTCTTCTATCTGAGCAATGAGTATGAACAAAAGAATTAATATTTCTAGCGGAAGCCCATGGGAAGACATTGTTGGCTACTCTAGGGCGGTACGTGTAGGCAATGTGGTTGAAGTAACTGGCACCGTAGCCGATGATGAAGGCACTTTGGTAGGAAAAGATGATGCGTATCTTCAAACTAAATTCGCGCTCCAAAAAATTGAAAAAGCACTGATTGCCGCAGGATCAAGTTTAAATGATGTGGTTAGAACACGAATGTTTGTAGTCAATATTGATCAATGGGAAGAAATCGGTCGTGCGCATCAAGAGGTCTTTGGAACGATTAAACCTTGCACCACTATGGTAGAAATTTCAAGATTTATTGGGCCAGACTATTTGATTGAAATCGAAGCTACCGCCATCATTGCCAATTAAACTCCAATTTCGTCAAAAACTGCGATTAACTCACTGAGCATCATCGCAGTAGCGCCCCAAACTTTGTGACCTTCAATTTCAAAATAAGGCGAGTGAATGGTGTATTGACCAAAACGCATTTCTTGGATTCCCTGCCTTGACTTATCCCATAACTGCCCTAATGGCACTTGCAAAACAGATTCAACTTCATAAGGATCGGGCACAAAATCAGGGGTAAACTGCATCAAGCCCAAACTCGGAAACACTTTAAAATTGCTCGCAATGATGAAAAGCTCTGAAAGTTGGCCGAGTACCGCAATTTCGTTTTGCTTCACTCCTATTTCCTCCTCAGTTTCTCTTAATGCTGTCGCAATAAGGTCCTTGTCCTCTAGCTCAACTTTGCCTCCGGGGAAACTCACTTGCCCACTATGCGCTCCATCATAACTTGGCCTCTTCATCAAAGGAAGATAAATTTCTCCGTTTTTCGGATACAAAAGAATCATTACCCCTCCTGGCCTTGCAGGGTTTTTGGGATTCTCATTAAAGCGGTTTTCATCGATGGGCATTGGCGCCATTCTGGCTTGTGCATTTCGCCCCGGAAGCGGTTTGGCCAACCTCTTCTTTAAATTGGCTTCAAGAATTGACATGTCCGAAATTCTCATTTTCTGCTAAAATCGTTGCTCAACCTAATTTTGAATCTGTCGTTGCTCATAAAATCAATTCAATAATAACCTACTTTCAACAAATCTGTTAGAATTTTAATTAATATGAAGCCCGATTACTTTGACACTCCATTTATGAAGCTCAATAAATTTCTTTTATTCATCATTTGTATTGCTTTGACTACGGCTGTTCATGGCCAATCCGATAAACTTAAGATCGCAAAACTGAAATATAATGGTGGCGGTGATTGGTATGCCAACAAAACAGCATTGCCCAATTTAGCGGCCTTCTGTAACGAAAATTTAAAAACCAATATCGACCTTCAAGACGCTGTAGTTGAAATTGGAAGCCCTAGCCTTTTTGATTATGCCTATGTATACATGACAGGGCACGGCAACGTGGTTTTTTCAAATCAAGAAGCAGAAAACCTTCGAAATTACCTGATGGCTGGTGGCTTTCTGCATATTGATGATAATTACGGTTTGGATCAATTTGTCCGATTAGAAATGAAGAAGGTGTTTCCAGAACTAGAGTTCATCGAATTGCCCTTCGATCACCCGGTTTATCATCAGAAATTTGAGTTTGAAAAGGGCATTCCTAAAATCCATGAGCATGATGGAAAACCAGCTCAAGCCTTTGGGCTTATTTATGAAGGCAGATTGGTATGTTTTTACTCCTTTGAAACCGACTTAGGCAATGGCTGGGAAGATCAGCGGATCCATAACGACCCTCAATCAGTACGACTACAAGCCCTGCGCATGGGCGCTAACCTTATCGCTTACGCTTTTACCTTGTAAAAGGAAAAGTGTCCTCAATAAATAAACTACCCTGTTAGTTGGAAAACTACTCAGATAGTTTTATAATTGATATTAATACGAACACTCAATTCAAATTATAGTTATGAAGGAACTTACCAAGGCAGAAGAACAGGTGATGCAAATCCTGTGGCAGATTGAAAAGGGATTCGTAAAAGATGTGCTTTCAAAAATGCCTGCGCCAAAACCAGCTTATAACACTGTTTCAACCATCATAAGAATTCTTGAGAAAAAAGGCTTTGTCGGATATAAGGCTTATGGAAAAACCCATGAGTACTTTCCGCTCATTGACAAAACCAGTTACAGCAATTTTTACCTGAAAAACTTTATTGGAGGTTATTTCGGTGGCTCTTTCCAAAAATTAGTTTCATTCTTCGCGAAGGAAAATGATATGGATGTGAAAGAGTTTGAATCTTTGGTCAAACATGTTGAAGATGATTTAAAATAATTAAAAGCCGAAAGAAGATGTCGAAGCACCCTACCATCGAATTACTGGAAACGCTCAATAATGCGTTGCTCTATGTTCTTGAAACTGCTACTTGCCTTGCCATCTTCTATTTGCTTTATCATTTCATTTTAAGGAAAGAAAGAAGTTTTCAGTACAATAGATTTTATCTTTTGGCCACCATACTTTTCTCCCTTTCCTTTCCTTTGATCAATGTTAATTATAACCCAGAGAAAACCCCTGCGGTGCTTAATTCTTTGCATGCCGTAAGCAATGAGGTCAGCAAAGAACCCATCATTGAACCAAAAGGATATTACTCGGTAACAGTCGTTGCAGAGTCCGAAAAACCCTTCTTGCTTTGGTGGGAAGCTGTGATACTATTGTATATCATAGGCTTGGTGGCTTTGGGCTTGCGTTTGTTCATTCAAATGAGGTCTTTCAACGAATTCATTTGGTACCAACGCCACAATACAAGGTATAAGGACGATCACTATTTGGTGAATACTGACGGCCATTTGCCCACATTCGCTTTCTTCAATTACCTCATGTGGGACAATTCTCTGGAACTGACTTTGGAAGAGCAAAAACAAATTCTTGACCACGAAAAGGTACATATTAAGCAGAAGCACTCCTTCGATATTATGCTGATGGAAAGCCTAAAAGTGATTTTTTGGTTTAACCCATTGATCTATCTGTTCCGTAATTTATTGGAGGAAATTCATGAATACGAAGCTGATTATAAAGCAGTTAAAGTAAATGACCAAACTACTTACACCAAACTTTTGGTCAAGTTGGTATTTCAAAAAATGGGACTTCAGCACGGTAGCTTTTTTGCGAAAAACAAAACCTTAAAACGGGTTGATATGATAAAAGGGCAAAAGAAAATCAACTTCTTCAAACTCCTTACTCCTATACCTGTAGCCGCCTTGTTGTTCTTTATTTTTTCTTGCGAAGCCAAATTAGAAAAGCAGGCGGTGAGTGTTTCAGATGTAGCTTATGTATTCACCAGTTTTGGCGAAAACGATGTCAAGCCAGCACCGGTTGATGGTTTTAGTGCTTGGAAAAGCTTTTTGACTGAAAACATTCATTACCAAGACGTTGAGGCTTTGAAAAACCTTGAGGGGAAAGTAATGGTCTCCTTTCTTGTAGATCACAAAGGAGATGTGAAGGACGTTCGCATCACGAAAGGAATCGATAAAAACTTAGATGCTCAGGTAGCCAAAATTCTAAAGAAATCTCCGAAGTGGAATCCAGGCATCAAGGAAGGAAATGTAACCGCTACAAGGATGATGGTTCCAATTACTTTTAGAGCGATTTAATATTTTCGGTTAAAGATTTCGCTCATTACGAAAGCTTTTCTCGCGCCATCCAGACTTCCAAAGGCATCGGCATAACTTTCTTGTTCCACCTCTTCCTCCATTTCATCTAAGAGCGCTATCCTTTCCTTCTCAGCTTTTTTATTCTGTGCAGAATTTTCCAAAATTGTTTTTCGCTCAATTTTAGGCACTTCCATCATTTTTGGCTTGGGCTGGTTTACGGGCACAGGCTGCTGAACAGTGGCTGGTTCCAAATTCTGTGGCCGCTTTCCCGTGAACTCTTGAAGCAATTCCTCAAAAGTAGGTTGGCGCATAGGAGGTGGCCCTAAAGTTTCACCTCCCCTTTCAGGATTGCTTGGACTGCCTGTTTTTTTAGGGGCGCCCTTCTTCTTGGAAGAAACTACAAAGTAGATAATTCCTAAAGCGATATAGAAAAGTGTTTTGATGTCAAATTCCATGTGGTTAGCAAATCTAAGAATTAATTCTAATTTTGCTTACTATCGCGTTTTTTTAGGAATTTCCCCTACACATGCAACTTACCAAGCTAGAGATCAAAGGTTTTAAGAGTTTTGGCGACCGAGTAGTGATCAATTTTGATGAAGGAATTACCGGAATTGTGGGTCCCAACGGTTGCGGTAAATCCAATGTGGTAGATGCCATTCGCTGGGTATTGGGAGAACAGAAGACCAGAATGCTGCGCTCCGAGAAAATGGAAAACATCATTTTCAACGGCACCAAAACACGCAAACCGACCCAATTGGCCGAAGTGGCGCTCTCGTTTAAGAATACCAAAAACTTATTGCCTACCGAGTACTCTGAAGTAACCATTACCAGAAGATACTACCGATCTGGCGAGAGCGAATACTTATTGAATGGTGTGAATTGCCGACTCAAGGACATCAATGATCTTTTTATGGATACTGGAATAGCTTCAAATAGCTACGCCATTATTGAGCTGAAAATGGTCGATGATCTTTTAAATGACAAAGAAAATTCGAGACGAGAACTTTTTGAAGAAGCCGCTGGGATTTCAAAATTCAAAAAAAGGAAAAAAGAGACCCTCAGAAAGCTAAAAGACACCGATGATGACCTGGCCCGTGTGGATGATTTACTTTTCGAAATAGAAAAGAACCTTAAATCACTCGAAAAGCAGGCTAAGCAGGCTGAAAAATATTACGAGTACAAAGAAGAGTATAAAACCTTAAGTGTTCGTTTGGCGCGCAAAACCGTGCAACGTCAAGATACTACTTTAAGAAGTATTGAAAAGGACATTCAGCTACAGCAAGACAAGAAGCTGGAGTTAAGTCAAATGATGGCCAAAGAAGAAGCCACAATAGAAAAAGGCAAGGCGGATTTGATCACAAAAGAAAAGCTGCTATCCTCCAGGCAGAAAACGCTCAATGAGCATGTGAACAAAATCAGACAATTTGAAAGCGACAGAAAAATCAAGAATGAGAGGCTTACCTTTTTAGAAGACAAAAGTGATAGCCTTAGAGAGCAATTAGAAGCCGACAAAAAAAGCAATGAGCGTGCTTCTTTCAGCTTAGAAAGCTTAAAAAATGAAAGAGAAGGAGCGGAAAAGGAGTTTAAGGAAATCAGTCAACAGGTCCTTAAGCTTCGCGAAGCCTTCGAAACACAAAAAACGGTAGCGGCCAATGCGCAGGCCAGTTTCGATGCCAATAGCAAGTCGTTCAACCAGCAACGAGAAACGCTTTATAGCCTTAAAAAGGAGATCGAAATCAAAGAAATTCAACTCCAAACGCTGACGCACGAATTGGAGAAAACGACTTCTGATACTTCTGAGCAATCGGCCAGCCTAGAGTCGTTCGACAGCAAACTGGCGGAGATCGAAGTAGTACTGAAAGCCAAGGAGGGCGCGCTAACAAAATCAAAAAACGAGGAAGAGAAGCAAAGAATAGCGATTCAAAATACGGAAGAAACCATTGATGTAGTGCGCGAAAAGCTAACAGGACTCAGCCGTAAGCTAGACTCGCAACGCAACGAATACAACCTTACCAAAAGCTTGGTGGAGAACCTCGAGGGTTTTCCCGAGGCCATTAAATTCTTAAAAAAGAAAGCAAGCTGGAATAAGAATGCCCCGCTCCTCTCCGATATTCTTACCTGCGATGACCGCTACCGCATCTCAATTGAGAATTACCTAGAGCCTTACATGAACTACTACATTGTAGACAATGAAAGGCAAGCATTTGAAGCCGTCAATATTTTGAGTGATGCAGCCAAAGGAAAGGCCAATTTTTTTGTGCTTGATGCTTTTGATAAGTATAATGCTCCGCAGGCAAAACTCTACCAAAATGCCATTCCAGCCACGGAAATCGTGGAATACGAGCCTCGCTACAAACGACTGATCAGTTATATTCTGGAAAATGTTTTTCTCATTGCCGGTGGCCCTGGCGAAATTCCAATGGATGAAGATGCGGTGTTCATTACTGAAAATGGCAAGTACACCAAACGTAAATTCAGCATTTCTGGGGGCTCTGTGGGACTCTTCGAAGGGAAGAGAATTGGTAGGGCAAAAAACCTTGAGAAGCTCCAGAAATCCATTAAAGAACTTGAAACCCAAATTGCAGAGATCAAAGAGCGACTTGATGAGAAGCAAAAAGAACTGGCACAACTCAAATCAAGTGGTTTCAGGTCAGAAATTGATACGCTTCAAAAAGAGTACAATCAAGTCAATGAGGAGTTCATTTCAGTAAAAACCAGAAAAGAACAATTGGCCCAAATGCTGAATAGCAACGCCACCCGAAGAGAAGACATCAGCAGAAATATTGACAACCTGACGGCCGATTTAATTGAACTAAGACCAGAAACCAAAGAAGCCGAGCAAACTTTCATCAAGCTACAGCAAGGCATTGTTGACTTAGAAAGCAACGCCAAAAGGGAAAATCAACTACTTTCTGAAAAGTCGCAAAAATTCAATGAAGCCAATATCCTTTTCCATCAAAAGCAAAGTCGGGTGCAATCCATTAGCCAGGAAATTGAATACAAGCAAACTGCCTTTGATGGCAGTAAAAGCCGAATTGAGAAAAATCAAATTGAGCTCGAAAGAAATGAATTAGAAATTAAAAAACTGATTTCGAATACGGAAAGCAATGATGACGAGCTCATTGGTCTCTATGATGAAAAGGAAACTATAGAAAAGGGCGTAAACGAGGCAGAAAAGGACTATTACGCCCAAAGAGGCAATATTGATGTAGCCGACAAAACAGTTCGCGAACTCAGAAGCAGACGCGAACAAGCGGACACCATTTTGATGGAATTGCAACAAAAGCTGAACGACACCAAAATTCAATTGAGCAGCATCAAGGAAAGGCTTTCGGTGGAATTCAATATTGATTTGACTGAAATACTTCGCGAAGCACAAGTTGAGGAGGATGCTACTCCTACGGAAGAACTGCAAGCTTTAGTTTCCAAAATCAAAGAGAAAATTGAACGCATTGGGCCCATAAACCCAATGGCCATGGAGGCTTATCAAGAAATAAAAGAGCGTTTCGACTTTATTACTGAGCAAAAGAACGATTTGGTGGAGGCCAAAACATCATTGATGCAAACCATCGATGAAATCGACACGGTAGCAAAAGAGACGTTCTTAACCGCCTTTGCCCAAATCAAGGAGAATTTCATCAAGGTGTTTCGTTCATTGTTCACCGAAGAAGATGACTGTGATCTGAAATTGGTTGATCCTGAGAATCCATTGGAATCACCTATCGAAATCATGGCCAAACCCAAGGGCAAACGTCCGTTGACCATCAACCAACTGTCGGGTGGAGAAAAAACGCTCACCGCCACTTCTCTCCTCTTTTCAATCTATTTATTGAAGCCAGCACCTTTCTGTATCTTCGATGAAGTGGATGCGCCTTTGGATGATGCCAATATTGACAAGTTCAATCAGATCATTAAGAAATTTTCGACCGAATCACAGTTCATCATCGTGACGCATAACAAGCGCACAATGGCGAGCACCGATATTATTTACGGCATCACGATGATTGAACAAGGGGTTTCCAGGGTAATCCCCGTTGACCTTAGGGAACTTGAGTAGTTCGTTGTTATCCATAAAAAAAAGATGATGAGACATAGCATATACATTATAGCATTCCTGTTGATCACTACTTTCGGCACAAATATGAAAGCACAAACTTCTGAAAATCAAAAAACCTTGCGCTATTTAGCCCTTGGCGATTCCTATACCATTGGTGAAAGCGTTGCAGAATCAGAAAGATGGCCTGTGTATTTAGCCGCACGTTTGGCCTCGGAAGGAATGAGCATTGAATCGCCCAAAATCATTGCAAAAACTGGCTGGAGAACGGACCAGCTGCAAGAAGCAATCGAATCTGATCCGCAAGCCCGTGGCGACTGGGACTTGGTTTCGTTGTTAATCGGGGTAAATAACCAATACCAAGGCAAAACAGTGGAGAGTTATGAGATTGAGTTCAACCGTTTGGTACAAATGGCGCTCAAACTGGCTGGGGGCGATGCTAAGAAGGTGTTTATCGTTTCAATTCCAGACTATGGTAAAACACCTTTTGGAGCATCGAAAGAAGCGAAAATCGAGAAAGAGCTTAAAGCATATAACAAAGTGAACAAAGCCATCGCAAAGAAGTACAACATCCAATACTTCAACATTACCCCAATTTCTGCAAAAGCTAAAAACGACCCTGAGCTTGTGGCAGATGATACGCTTCATCCTTCTGGTAAAATGTACAAAGCTTGGGTGGATATGATGTTCAATAAAGTGCTTAAAATGGTGAAGTGATCGCCTGAAATTTTAATACTACTAGTTCGCAATGGAGTGCGGACTTATCTTTCTGCTTTATGAAATATGCACTTTAAATGCATTTTAAGATGGTACAAGCTGCAAGTGAGCGCCAGTTAAAGAAGTGGCTAAGTGAGCGGTAGTGGGTGTTTACCGAAGCCTTTTAATCAACGAAGCACAGCGTAGTTGATTGGCGTAGGTAAGTATCGTTACTTATAATGTTTGCTTTGCGAGCGACAGGAGCAACTGATAATGATTCGGATTATTTGTTTGTACTGAGGTTACTTGGGTCTCTGCTGGTATGGAATACATCCAATACGGTAATGGTATCGGGTGTAACTTCATAAATGATCTTGTAGCTCCAAATCACTTTGAACCGATATTCCCCAGGTTCGTCCTTCAGGTATGGGTCTTCCACAAACTTCTCTGGAAAAACATTGAGGTTCTTGGCCGATCTTACAATCTCATCCCTGACCTTCTTTGCCCTTTCAGCTGACTCTCTTTTCTTGATGTAATTGTAAATGTTCCTAAGAGCGTGTTTGGCTTCATTGCCCCAGATTATACTGGATTTCTTTTTTACCATTGCTCCATTTCTTTTTCAAGGTCTTCTTGGGTAGTAAAGTGGCCTGCTGCCACATTGGACTTGGCCTCTCTTATCTTGTTTTTATAGTCTTCTACACTCATCGGATTTCCGGGCAAGGTAAAGTCTTCTTCAAAATAAGCTTTTGCGATGGCCTGCATCATGTTCAAAAGTCTTTTGTCCCCTTGCTCTATGTATTGGTGTAATTCTTCCTTTAGCTGTGCTGTTCCCATGATCATAGTACTTTTTACGAAGTTAACGATTTCATGTCTATTTCAGTTTAACGGATGGAACTTGTTCACTTCTTCTACCAATCCTTCCATATCGTTGTGTTTGTAGCTCTTTTTCCTTCTTGTTTTTGACATACTTGATAGGTTAGTGACTGATAACACCTCCTGAACAACCTGCCATTTGAACTCTTCGGAATAATAATCTGGCTTCTTAATTATCCTGTTTTTAGTTGACTTTTCCATAAGATTATAGTCAACCTATTTCAGGACGATACACTTTTGAGCCTCCTACCAGTGGGGCAAGCACCAGTTACCGTAGTGGACAAGTGAGTGCCAGGGGGATCACTGCAAGTAAGCACCTGTTGTAGACCAGTTCCATTAAAACTCGAAACCTACTCTAAATACCCATGGGCTTGGGTTTGTGCTTTTTTCGTTATGAAGAAAATTATAAAGCGCAGTAAAATTACCATTCAGTTTTTTGGTGAGTTTAAATCTGTTGCCTGCCCCGAGCATTGCTGCGGGAGTCCAAACGGGCTTAGAGGAAATTTCATTATTGCTTGCTTTGGGCTTGTGCCTATCCCATTGGCCCAATCCTTCTAAATAAATAGATTTAAAAACTGTATAGTCCAGAAATGCCCTTGTGCCCAATACTTGATTATTAAAATCGACATACTTAAAATCCTTTCCTATTTCCAACCTGTAAGAAACGCCTAAGCCAAATCTTGCTCTTGCATTCAACAAATAAGCAGCCTGCCCCGCAATATCTACAGTGGTTGAATTGTTTTTGCCTAACTGAAAATTACCTCCCCACTTGATCCGCTTAAGATAGGGATCATCCTTATATGGGTTAGGAGGGCGTTTGGGTGCATCCTTCAGGCTTTCTAAAGAACCAAATTTCTCTTTTGCATCAGCCATTTTAGTTTGAGCAGCATCGAATTTCTCTTGCAGTGATGGCCCTCCAATTTTTTCGATCATCTCTGCTTTGGCTTCCAACTTTTCTTTCACAAAATCATTGGTCTGAAAACCATCCAACTTTTCTCTATACCCCTCGGGAAGAGGCTTATACTGGGCCATTTTCCTTTGTTGTTCTTGAAGCAGCTTAACCTCATCTAGGTTGCTGAGTTGGCTAAGTATTTTTTCATCTATTCCATTAAAACCATCCTTATACTCGGAGACAAGCGATTTTAAATCCTTTGCTTTAGTGGCTAAGTCTGAGAACTCCGTTCTCGACAACAGTTGATTAGATACTTCCTGAATCTTAGAGCTGTTTAGTTCTGGTATTTTTAACTTTTTGTAAAGGTCTTCAAGCTTATCGAGTTCTTCTATGGATACATGAAGATCTTTGGCGATTTCTAGATTAGGAGGTGTTAAGTTCAAATCTTCTTTAATTTCTTCTTTCCATTTCTTGAGTTGATTGAGAACAGTATCTTGTAAAAGCAACTCCTTAAACTCATGAGGAATACTGTCGGTGGTGGCTTTTGAGAGTGAGTCTAATTGCTGTTTAGTAAGCTCAGGGTATGCCTTTTTTAACTTCTTCTCAAGTCTGGATTTTACCTTTTCAATTTGCTTTTGAAGGCTCTTATTGGCTTTGTTCATTTCGGATGTAATTTCTTCAATGTTGGGGACGCTTTTTTCGCTTTGCCCATAAGCGAAGTTCCCCATTATAATGATTACCAAAGACAATAATAGTCTAGTCACTTTCTTGCTAATTTATGATTTCAAGTTAGCATAAAACCTGAATAAAATATGCTCATATCCTAATAATCTATAGATTGTAACATAAATCACTTTTTGGCCAGTTAAGCTAAATATTGGCTGGTTGGCAATGTAAAGCGTACAGGTCATCCGACACTGAAAATAATGCACTTTACATACATCTTAAGTACTCTCTGCAAGTGAGCACCAGTTCTTGAAAATCAAATGATATACTCAATTTCAAGTTCGCCAACCTTGCCTGCATATTGCCTCGCTGATGAGTACACATAATCTTCAGCTTCATCAACAATCTTTTCTGCAACAGGGTTATTGTGTATGTATTCTAATTTTTGAAATGCCATTGCTGGTGTTAATAATTCAACTGGATGAAAACCATCTTGCCAAAGTTTAAATTTGGAACCTCGCACCACGCGAGTAGCTTCGTATGAGAACTTGTTCAACATCCATTCTCTCCTGCTTTCATTAATATCTGAAATCGATTTAAGTAATGCTTTAGAAGTGAAGGTTTTGAAATCTCTGATAACACTAGATAAGGGAATTCCATCTTCAGTACTCACAATCAAATGAATGTGGCTAGACATAATTACATAGGCATGTACTTTTAGTCCTTTATTTTGGATGCAGAAATTAAGTGAATTGATTAGAATGTCTTTGTATTCTTGTCGAATGAATAAATCAACCCAGCCTATAATAGTGCAGGTAATGAAGTAAAAACCCTCAGGGTTGTTGGCTTTATATTTACGAGACATATTTCAATATAATCATTGAACTGCACGAAAAGAAATTATGTCAACCCGATAAGCAAGGTTACCTCAGATGCTCGCTAGTTCGCACTTGCAGTGCGGACTAATCTTCTGAACTAGAAAAGATGCACTCAAAGTACATTTTAAGATAGGTACTTACCGCAGGTGAGCACCAGGGGTGCACCAGTTCGCAGTGGCAATTATGTCAACTCGATAAGCAGGGATACCTCAGATGCTCGCTAGTTCGCACTTGCAGTGCGGACTAATCTTCTGAACTAGAAAAGATGCACTCAAAGTACATCTTAAAATGGTACTCACTGCAAGTGAGCACCAGGGGTGCACCAGTTCGCAGTGGCAATTATGTCAACTCGATAAGCAGGGATACCTCAGATGCTCGCTAGTTCGCACTTGCAGTGCGGACTAATCTTATCACACTATTACATTCAATCTCATTAAAAGACCAGCCCTGTTAACAAAGCTGGCCTTTCTGTCCTTCTCTACATTATGCACTGGAAGTACATTTTAAAATGGTACTCACTGCAAGTGAGCACCAGTTACCGCTGTGCACAAGTGAACGCCAGGGGGTACCAGTTACAGCAGTGCACAAGTGAGCGCCAGTGGGTGAGCGCCAGGGGGGTAAAATAGGTACTCACCGCAGGTGAGCACCAGTGGGCACTACCGGAAGCCCTTATCTAAGTCGTATGGTATATCATACCTAAACTGTATCTTATTTTTAATTACTGCACTATTACCATTATTTGTCGTCTCCAACTCATAAAGAATACCTTCCAAGGCTAAGGTGCCTATTCCCTTCTTGGGAAGGTTTAAACCAAACGTAATTATACCACTCTCGCTATAAACAGTCTTTTCTTCAACAACTGGATTCGTAATGTCAAGCATTAACAAGCCAAACTCAGGATTAACTAAGGCTATCGTAACACTGACACTATCACTATCACTATCAACAAACTCATGATCAATCATAAACTCTCCAAAACGCCCCAAAAGTATGCCAGAATCACTGTAGTATTCAGATTTAAGTAGCCTTCCATTATCATATACTCTTAAGAGCTCTAGCTTGCCATTGGGGAAATATTGAACAATATCGCCATCAAGTTTACCATTAGAGTAATTAAGCTGAGCCCGAATAGTCCCATCAGCATAATATTCAGTGCTGGGTCCATTCAATTCACCTAAGGAATAATTGATTTTCTTTTTTAGGCTTCCATCTGAAAAAAACTCATATGCCGTCCCATCAGCCTTGTTCGTTCGGAAATCTATAGATTGGTATCTAACACCAGCCGAATCAAAGTAATCTGTCAATCCCTCTCTAATACCGTTGATATATTTGACTTTCGCATGTAATTGACCATTCTGGTAAAAAAAACTTGCTAACCCATTCAGAGTCCCATTATTGTAACTTCTAACACTTTCAATAGCTCCATCCTCGAAACGGTAAATACACTTTCCATGAGGAATGCCATCCTTTAATTGACATTCCTTCTTAACATTACCCGAGTCAAAAGTTTCCATTGCTGTGTAGTTTTCACAACCATTAAGTAATAAGAACATCACAAACATACACACCACTGGATTCTTATTATTTAAAATCACTAGTATACTTATAGTATTAAACATAATAATCAGCGCTTATTGTTTTTTCGTTGTTATAATTCTCTTATCCAAGGTGTCTCCTATCGATCTTCCATTTCCGTTAGGCATAGAAATCCAAGCACCGTTCGCGGTATAAGCACCGCCACCGGGGGGAATAACATCTTTTTCCGTTGCAATAATATATACAGTATCCCTAGAAATAATATTATTAGGCTCAGAAGGATTTTGCCCTCCACTTACTAACTGGTTATCGGTTGCATCTTCTCCGAGCATATCAATAATTTTGTTCGCTAAATCAGGGCCTCCTGCTATTGATGTCCAACTGATACCACTAGGTTCATATCGTCCAAACTTCTCACTTCCTGACATCAGTGCGGAAAGGCCAGTAAGATCTATTCTGTCCGTCACTTGGCCATTTGTGTTTGGTCCAGGCCCACCACTTCCGTCTGTAACATAACCGACAAGGCCGAATGGTTGAGAATTTTCACTAGATTTCGTTTTTTTTCTGATCCAACTTCCTATTCTATTAATTCCATTCCCAATCGCATCAAGCCCATCTGTAATAGCATTACCCACACCTGCTACTACCTCGTCTATTTCTTCCTTAGCATCAGCTACAATTTCCTTAACCACAGCCTTAGCATCTAGAAGCTTATCACAGTTAGAGCCTTCTGGACAACTGCCATTCACTGCACTCGGAGCCATTCCATCCGGGTCAATGAACCTGATCGGGTTATCAAAAGCATAGTTGTATGGGGAGTGCCTTCTCATCAGGTCGGCTGCTGGGTCAACCTGGATGAACCTTCCCAGCTGTGGGTCGTAGAACCTGGCCTGGTAATCGTACCAGCCAAGATCGAACTCTGATTGGATTTCAAAGCCATTGTATTTGAAGTTATTAGGCTTACTCAACGGAGCTGTACTTGACAGTGCAGATATGTTGAGACCGAAAGGATAGTAATAATCGCGTTTTTTTAAGCCGGCCTCTTTTTCTTCTAGGCATACCCCCGATAAAAAAGAGGATTTTTCTAAAGCCTCTCCCTTCCATACCCCCAAAAACGGAGTGGTCTCTTTGCCCTGATTGTATGTGAGTTTTTGGCAGCCCATTGATGGTTCAAGATAGTTATTTTGGCTTGATGAGTGAAGGAGCAGGCCGATTTATTCGGCCATGTTCTTTAACTCCTTATACAGGCTTAAAATACCTTCTGATGATCCTATATAGGCCATCGACTCTTTTAACCTACGGGCATTCTCAGCTACTAAAGGTTTCTTTTTTGATAGCCTGTCGATTGCATCCCCAAAGTAGCCCAACAAACTTTCGATCCCTTTTCTGTACTCCGATGGTGTACATATGTAGGTGTTACCGTTTTCATAAGAGACAAGCCACTGATAAAAGCCTTTAAGTTCTTTTCTGGCTTTCAAGCTGGGGTTTGACCCTAAGGCATTCAATAAAAAAGCTTCTATTCTGTAACTGTCAAAATAGGTTTCGTTTCGTATCATAACTTTTGATTTTTAAAATTTTCCTAAAGGAAGGTTATAGGTCTGGTTTAGTAAAGGACATAGAAAAAAGGTGCGATTCTAGCCTGTATTCGCCATTTTTAGTCATCATCCGTTTTTTTGAAGGCTAAAAGCCGTTCTAAAAAGCTGTTCCTTTCTTCTTTGCCATTGGGCTTTTGGCGTTCAAAAAAATGATCCAAGCGACTGGTTCAGTTGATTGGGTTTATAGGGTTGGTTTCGCGCGGAAGGTTGTTCAAAAGCCTTTCTTGTTTCGTGTCTTAACTGATGATGACTGTTTGGAACACTGTCCTTCGCGGGCCGCCTGCGGGTGCCACAGACTGCCTGCCAGGAGAAGGGCGCCCGTGAGGGCGAACGTCTGGCAGTGAGTGGCATTTTTGATCCAGCTTTAATCTATATGATAAACTTCAATAAATGCCACGCTAGGCTGTGGCCAGCAGGCCCGCACAAACTCGGGCAGCGGATGGACTGATCTGGGACTGACCGCAGTTTACGGAGGGAAGCGCCAGACAGGACATGGTAGCTGCCATGAGGAGCAGTCGCAGCAAGGGAGGCGGTTCAGAGTGGAGAACTTGCGGCCTGTAGGCACGGAAGGCGGCAAGGGCGCAACGCCCCTGCAAGCCCGAAGGAGGAACGACTGAGCTTTGTATAGGCTTGTCAGGGCTGGGCCCCGAACCCGAAGCGAGCAGCGCACGAATGCCGATGAACCTAGCTAAAGTACCGTTACCGATTCAGTCTCTTTGCGACCAACAGGAGCAACCGCCCTAAGGTTCTGATACTAAACATTCAGCCAGATGGTAGAGCAAAAAGCCCTTTTCCCTGATCTCCTTCTGGTCAAAACACTCGGGGTCGACATAGTGCAGCATGTAGATGATCTCGAGCAGTTGGCCTTTGATGTGGGCAAGGTCGTTGCCGTAGTGGGATTCTATAAATTCTGCCATTGGGGCAAGTTGTTCAAGGCTTTTTGGGTCTTCCATGCTGTGGCTTTTAAAGTGGGTGGAACTGGTTAATTTCTTCTTTGAGGCCTTCCATGTCGTTCTGTAAATAGCTTTCTGTGGTGCTTACATATTTATGTCCGGCCAGGTACTGGGCTTCCCTTAGGTTGTGCTGTTTGAGCCATTTTGTGATCACTGATGCCCTGATCTGTTTGGCATTCTTGAGCTGTGTATGTTTTGCTTTCAGTGGCCTCAAAAAACTGTTGGTCAGGTTGCTGATTGTACTGGCTTTGCCTGTAAGACTGACAAAGAGCTTGTCTGTTTGTTGGCCTGATTCCCTGAGGATCTCTGGCCGTGCCTGTAAAATGTAATCGTACATGTCCATGACCTGATGGCTTTCGAGGTTCATTGTCCTGTGGTTGCTTTTCCTTCCTCCTGGCACTTCTATTTTGCCTTCCCTGAGCTTGATATCATTGGCCTCTAATTTTCGCAGTTCTTCGGTCTTTAAACCTTGATAGACCAGCAGCCCCAACATGACTTTGTTCCGCCTTCCTGCCAATGATTCGTCCTGATAGGCATTGTAGATTTGGTGGAGCTCTGGGGGTTCTAAGATGTGATAGAGTATTTTCCTTTTGACCCCTTTGATATTGATCTCTTCTGCCGGGTTGGTCTCTATCTGGCCTTCTTCCACCAGGTGGTCATAGTAGTGTTTCAGGGTGTTGATGTAATGCTGTACCGTCCTTTTCTTTGCGCCTTTTCGGGTGCAGTCTTTCATATAGAGCAACAGGTCATTATAGGTGGCCTGATCAGCTTCGAGGTTTTCTTTGTCCAACCATTCAAGGTAAACCCTTGCCACATTCTCAGCGATCTTGATGGTGCTACTGGCGAACTGTTTCCGCTTGAGGTAGTCGCTAAAGGGTTTCAGTGAGTTCATAGCTTCTCAGGTTGTTAAAAGGCTGTATTCTCTCTTGTGGAACTCCTGCCAGGTGCGTGTATATCTGTGTGCTTTCCAAGCTACTGTGGCCGAGGAAGCGGCTAATGGATTCGAGTTTCATTCCAGCCTGCAGTAAGTGGGTGGCTATGCTGTGCCGGAGTGTATGGAGTCCTATTTCTTTGTCCATGATCTCGGGGCTCTCTGTTTTCTGTATCAGGTATTTCAGCCTCAGGTAAAGGCTCTGCCCGTGCATCCTTTTGCCGTAGGTGCTGACAAAAAGGGCTTCTGTCCTGTCCTTTAAAAGGGCCGGCCTATGGTCGTAAATATATTCTTGCAGATAGTCCAGGCTGGTTTTGCTGATCGGGACGAGCCTTTCTTTGTAGGCTTTGCCTTTTCTTACGTGCAGGACCGAGCGGTCAAAGTTGATGTCCGGAACGTCCACGTGCACCCCTTCGTTTCTCCTGAGCCCACAGCCGTAAAAGATGGCGAGCATTGCCCTGTCCCTGCTCCTGAATGCTGCCTGTGATTCTTTAAAGTTGTAACTGTTGTCTATGTATGAGGCTTTGAACAGGTCTTGGATTTCTTCTTTGGTCAGCCATTCGGGATAGGTTTCTACAGCTTCATTTTCCAGTCTCAACAATGGGATTTTTACACGGCCAACTGTCCTGAGGTATTCGGTGAACTTCCTAAGCGCTTGGATGTGCTTGTTCAGGTGGCCGCTGCTCAGTGCCCCGTCCTTCCTTTGGTTTGACCTTTCTTTGAGTTGCCCATAATATTCTTCAATGGTCTGGGTTGTGAGGTCTTTGATGTTGTTGAGCCTTTGGCTTTCCATGTAGAACAGCAGTTCCCTGACCATATTGGGCAGGTTGTAAACGGTGATTTCTGAGTAGCCGAGTATGTCCAGCCATTCCCTGAAGCTTTGCTCGATGTAGCGGAAGGAGGCGTTTTCTAGGTTTAAATTTTTCATGCTCTGTTTCACTTTTGGGTTTCTGCTGAACTACTTGCTTAACTTGTTGGCTGTCTTCTTTTTAAGCGGTTCGCTTTGGCTTGGAACTGCTTGTGAACTGTTGAACTGCTCTATGATTTGATCCAGAATATTGTCGATGGATTCCTTTAGCTGCTGGTATTCTTCGGGGCTTGCCACTTCATAGTAATAGCCCTTTTTCTGGTCGCCTTGCCCTCTTTTGATATGGCCGTAGGCTTGGAGCTGTACCATGAACTTCTTTTGGTTGCTCGGCTTTTCCCTCAAGGCTTGTCTTGCCTGCCTGTTGGTGAAGGATGTCTTGGTTTCTTCTTTGAGCCATTGTTTCAGTTTCTCAAAGTAGTCCCTGCATGCGCCTGTCAGCTCGTCCGATTTTCTCAGGAGGATTTCTTTCATCAGGGCATTGGCTTCTTTGATGTCTTCAATGGTGGTTTCTATGTATTCTTCTCCTGTGTCGGGATCATGGCATTTCTCCCTTTGGTACTGGTGGTAAAAGGTGACCACCTCGATAAAGGCCAGGTAATGGGCGTTTGATCTTCTTGGCTTGAAAACTTCTTCAGGGATGCGCAAAGATTCTGCAAAGGGGTTTCTGATCTGGACTGGCCTGAGTATTCGCTGCATGTCCTTGAACGCTTCTTGTAGTTTGTGTTCTTCGGCCATATCTATCTTTCCAGCACTCAGCTTCCGCTGATAGCTCATGATCTTTTCGTCCTGTTCTTCTGATTCGTTGATGTGGATCAGGAATGACCTGTTGGCATTGTCTTCATAAAGGGATTCTTTGGTGGTACAGCCTGACACACAAACAGGGCCTTCTACTTTTAAATTGATGCTCTGGGTCTCGCCTTTGGTGTTTTTGTGGACTACCGTTTTATTGATCTTTCTTTTGCTCTGCAGTTCCCTTAATGGATAAAGTACCCCTTCTGCCCCGTCCATGTCTTCTATGAGTATGAGCTTGTTCTGGAGCTGTCTTTGGCCGAAGTAGTAAAAGGCGTTTTCTGACAGGCTGGTGATTTCCAGTTTGTCCTCGTCCGGGATCAACTGGCCGACTTTCTCCTGCAGGTGGGTTTTTCCGATGCCCGAGCTTCCAAGGCTGATGATGTGCAAAGGGCTTTCCCGTTTCCTGCTGGTAAAGATCAGGTACATGAGCAGGCGGTTGGTTTCTTCCCCGATCACCCCTGCTTTTCCGATGTCTTCTTTTGTCCGTTCCATTAGGTTGGGGCTGGACAGGTAGAGTTTTGCCTGCTGCATTTCTTCAGGTGTGAGCATTTTCCTTTGGTCTTCTTTTGTTGCCTGACTTTCGATTTCTGCCAGCCTGTACTGTTCCAAAAGGTCGATCAGCTCCAACAGTGCTGCGGTGACCACACTTGTTCCGACCTCCAATCTTTCGGCTGCTTTTCTTGTGAGCTTTTCAAGCTGGTTGTCATTGTAGAGATCGAGGTTGTGCCTGATCGCTAAGTGTTCTACTTGGATTTTCAGTGTGGTCCTTAACCGATCCAACCCGTCAAGGCGTATGCCGCCAAGGATGGTGATTTCAAGCGGTGGGCTTTTGTAAAGGATGTGTTCTGCGTTGGTGGTGTCGAGGGTTGTTTTCTGTCCGGCCATATTTTTTTCAAAAAGTTTGAGCTTCACTTATCGGTAACAAATGTAACCAATAGATGAAGACTAAAACAAACTTATAGGTTTTGTTTTTCACCTTTAAGTGACATACTTTTGACCAAACACTGATTTTTAGGGTATTTTCTTAATCTTTTGGTTATGGATTTGGGCAATATGATTTCTGAGCTCCGTAAAAAGAAGGGGCTGAACAGGGAAGACCTGGGCAAAGCCGTTGGCACTTCGGGCCCTGTGGTTGGCCGTTACGAGCGTGGCGAGATCACCCCTTCGGTGGAGATGGCCAAAAAGCTGGCGGATGCCCTTGGGGTTTCGCTCGATTACCTGATCGGCTCTACCAATATGGTCATCGACAAAAAGATGCTCTACAGGCTTGAGGTATTGGGCAGCATTTCAAAAGAGGAACGCGAACGCATCCTGTTGGTAATGGACTCCCTGCTCCGGGATGCTCAGATGACAGATGCACATAAAAAACTGGCCTCATAAAAAACCAGCTCCTGTGAAGAAGCTGGTTTACACTTAACATGCTTTATTGCTTAAAGTCGACCAAGAACCAAGTATATACCAAAGGAGAAGATCACATAAGACCAGATCATCACTGTACGTTTCCGTCTTAGTGCCTTTGATTCTTCCTTATACTCCTTGGCAAGCTGTTTATACTTCTGCTTGTAAATGAAAACGAAGTAGTTCATAACCAATACGGTTAATAAAACCACAACAATCAAAACCTTTGGAGTCTCCGTATTTATTACATCTATATCCAATAATGTATCAACAATTAACGGTACCACTCCCAAATTGATAAAGACCATGAACGACACCCCAAACAGTGCATTGTATTCTGGCACATCACTCTTTCCCCAAGTCTTCAGGTTCCAACTGTAAAGATGATAATATAAATATTTGTATGCTTTGACCATTTTAATAAATCCCTGACCTACTATATAAACTCTTCCCCGTTACCCTCTGATGGGTTTTGTCTAATTCATTTACTGCTTCAAAAGCATTATCCCAGCCAACAGTAGAGTCCACCAAGAAGTAAACACCTGATATTCCAAGGCCAATTGGGCCTCCAAATGTACCAACCGCCCCAAAGAATAAATCTACACCAGCTTTGGCTAATGCAGCATTATCACCGCTTTGATAGGCAACTACTCCTTCATAAAAACTGATACCAGCCCCAACAAAGAAAACACCTCTACCTGCTATCTTCCATGTTTTAGAAGCTGTTAAAGCGGCTGATCTCCCCCCTGTCCACTGATTACCACCCCAACTTACCGAATTAAACTTGCCATTTTTGCCTAACCAAGTCGAACCGTTATAAATGACATTTTCACCGACTCCATAAATTAAACCTCCTGATCCTAGAGCAGCTTTTGACCTACTGAAGTTTATAATATTAGGTTCACTCGGTTGCTCTACAAAACCTGATGATCGTGATTTACTTCTAATACTTACAGCATACTCTCCTTCGTGATAAATATCGACACCTTGAGCAGTGGAAGTTCTACCAACTTCATCACCATATGGGTTATATCCTACTATTTCGAAGCTAGCGGAACCATCTTCTGGTGTATTATCCCACATATACTGAATCAAAGAACTGGACGAAACCCAGGTACTATCACCACTTTGATTTGCCAGACCCATCGGGTCATTCCAATAAATGGGATCGTTATAACCAAACTGATAAGGTGTCCAATCCGTGAAAAAATCCGCCAATGGATCAACTTGCATGAACCTACCTAGATTGGCGTCATAGCCTCTATAAGTAGCCTCATAAATATTAAAGTCAAAGTCTGAGTTCAACTCAGTACCTCTATTAAATTTAAACTGGTTCGGTTTGCTCAAAGGTGCGGTACTACTTAGCGCGGAAATGTTCGCACCAAAAGGATAGTAATAATCGCGTTTTTTTAAGCCGGCCTCTTTTTCTTCTAGGCATACCCCCGATAAAAAAGAGGATTTTTCTAAAGCCTCTCCCTTCCATACCCCCAAAAACGGAGTGGTCTCTTTGCCCTGATTGTATGTGAGTTTTTGGCAGCCCATTGATGGTTCAAGATAGTTATTTTGGCTTGATGAGTGAAGGAGCAGGCCGATTTATTCGGCCATGTTCTTTAACTCCTTATACAGGCTTAAAATACCTTCTGATGATCCTATATAGGCCATCGACTCTTTTAACCTACGGGCATTCTCAGCTACTAAAGGTTTCTTTTTTGATAGCCTGTCGATTGCATCCCCAAAGTAGCCCAACAAACTTTCGATCCCTTTTCTGTACTCCGATGGTGTACATATGTAGGTGTTACCGTTTTCATAAGAGACAAGCCACTGATAAAAGCCTTTAAGTTCTTTTCTGGCTTTCAAGCTGGGGTTTGACCCTAAGGCATTCAATAAAAAAGCTTCTATTCTGTAACTGTCAAAATAGGTTTCGTTTCGTATCATAACTTTTGATTTTTAAAATTTTCCTAAAGGAAGGTTATAGGTCTGGTTTAGTAAAGGACATAGAAAAAAGGTGCGATTCTAGCCTGTATTCGCCATTTTTAGTCATCATCCGTTTTTTTGAAGGCTAAAAGCCGTTCTAAAAAGCTGTTCCTTTCTTCTTTGCCATTGGGCTTTTGGCGTTCAAAAAAATGATCCAAGCGACTGGTTCAGTTGATTGGGTTTATAGGGTTGGTTTCGCGCGGAAGGTTGTTCAAAAGCCTTTCTTGTTTCGTGTCTTAACTGATGATGACTGTTTGGAACACTGTCCTTCGCGGGCCGCCTGCGGGTGCCACAGACTGCCTGCCAGGAGAAGGGCGCCCGTGAGGGCGAACGTCTGGCAGTGAGTGGCATTTTTGATCCAGCTTTAATCTATATGATAAACTTCAATAAATGCCACGCTAGGCTGTGGCCAGCAGGCCCGCACAAACTCGGGCAGCGGATGGACTGATCTGGGACTGACCGCAGTTTACGGAGGGAAGCGCCAGACAGGACATGGTAGCTGCCATGAGGAGCAGTCGCAGCAAGGGAGGCGGTTCAGAGTGGAGAACTTGCGGCCTGTAGGCACGGAAGGCGGCAAGGGCGCAACGCCCCTGCAAGCCCGAAGGAGGAACGACTGAGCTTTGTATAGGCTTGTCAGGGCTGGGCCCCGAACCCGAAGCGAGCAGCGCACGAATGCCGATGAACCTAGCTAAAGTACCGTTACCGATTCAGTCTCTTTGCGACCAACAGGAGCAACCGCCCTAAGGTTCTGATACTAAACATTCAGCCAGATGGTAGAGCAAAAAGCCCTTTTCCCTGATCTCCTTCTGGTCAAAACACTCGGGGTCGACATAGTGCAGCATGTAGATGATCTCGAGCAGTTGGCCTTTGATGTGGGCAAGGTCGTTGCCGTAGTGGGATTCTATAAATTCTGCCATTGGGGCAAGTTGTTCAAGGCTTTTTGGGTCTTCCATGCTGTGGCTTTTAAAGTGGGTGGAACTGGTTAATTTCTTCTTTGAGGCCTTCCATGTCGTTCTGTAAATAGCTTTCTGTGGTGCTTACATATTTATGTCCGGCCAGGTACTGGGCTTCCCTTAGGTTGTGCTGTTTGAGCCATTTTGTGATCACTGATGCCCTGATCTGTTTGGCATTCTTGAGCTGTGTATGTTTTGCTTTCAGTGGCCTCAAAAAACTGTTGGTCAGGTTGCTGATTGTACTGGCTTTGCCTGTAAGACTGACAAAGAGCTTGTCTGTTTGTTGGCCTGATTCCCTGAGGATCTCTGGCCGTGCCTGTAAAATGTAATCGTACATGTCCATGACCTGATGGCTTTCGAGGTTCATTGTCCTGTGGTTGCTTTTCCTTCCTCCTGGCACTTCTATTTTGCCTTCCCTGAGCTTGATATCATTGGCCTCTAATTTTCGCAGTTCTTCGGTCTTTAAACCTTGATAGACCAGCAGCCCCAACATGACTTTGTTCCGCCTTCCTGCCAATGATTCGTCCTGATAGGCATTGTAGATTTGGTGGAGCTCTGGGGGTTCTAAGATGTGATAGAGTATTTTCCTTTTGACCCCTTTGATATTGATCTCTTCTGCCGGGTTGGTCTCTATCTGGCCTTCTTCCACCAGGTGGTCATAGTAGTGTTTCAGGGTGTTGATGTAATGCTGTACCGTCCTTTTCTTTGCGCCTTTTCGGGTGCAGTCTTTCATATAGAGCAACAGGTCATTATAGGTGGCCTGATCAGCTTCGAGGTTTTCTTTGTCCAACCATTCAAGGTAAACCCTTGCCACATTCTCAGCGATCTTGATGGTGCTACTGGCGAACTGTTTCCGCTTGAGGTAGTCGCTAAAGGGTTTCAGTGAGTTCATAGCTTCTCAGGTTGTTAAAAGGCTGTATTCTCTCTTGTGGAACTCCTGCCAGGTGCGTGTATATCTGTGTGCTTTCCAAGCTACTGTGGCCGAGGAAGCGGCTAATGGATTCGAGTTTCATTCCAGCCTGCAGTAAGTGGGTGGCTATGCTGTGCCGGAGTGTATGGAGTCCTATTTCTTTGTCCATGATCTCGGGGCTCTCTGTTTTCTGTATCAGGTATTTCAGCCTCAGGTAAAGGCTCTGCCCGTGCATCCTTTTGCCGTAGGTGCTGACAAAAAGGGCTTCTGTCCTGTCCTTTAAAAGGGCCGGCCTATGGTCGTAAATATATTCTTGCAGATAGTCCAGGCTGGTTTTGCTGATCGGGACGAGCCTTTCTTTGTAGGCTTTGCCTTTTCTTACGTGCAGGACCGAGCGGTCAAAGTTGATGTCCGGAACGTCCACGTGCACCCCTTCGTTTCTCCTGAGCCCACAGCCGTAAAAGATGGCGAGCATTGCCCTGTCCCTGCTCCTGAATGCTGCCTGTGATTCTTTAAAGTTGTAACTGTTGTCTATGTATGAGGCTTTGAACAGGTCTTGGATTTCTTCTTTGGTCAGCCATTCGGGATAGGTTTCTACAGCTTCATTTTCCAGTCTCAACAATGGGATTTTTACACGGCCAACTGTCCTGAGGTATTCGGTGAACTTCCTAAGCGCTTGGATGTGCTTGTTCAGGTGGCCGCTGCTCAGTGCCCCGTCCTTCCTTTGGTTTGACCTTTCTTTGAGTTGCCCATAATATTCTTCAATGGTCTGGGTTGTGAGGTCTTTGATGTTGTTGAGCCTTTGGCTTTCCATGTAGAACAGCAGTTCCCTGACCATATTGGGCAGGTTGTAAACGGTGATTTCTGAGTAGCCGAGTATGTCCAGCCATTCCCTGAAGCTTTGCTCGATGTAGCGGAAGGAGGCGTTTTCTAGGTTTAAATTTTTCATGCTCTGTTTCACTTTTGGGTTTCTGCTGAACTACTTGCTTAACTTGTTGGCTGTCTTCTTTTTAAGCGGTTCGCTTTGGCTTGGAACTGCTTGTGAACTGTTGAACTGCTCTATGATTTGATCCAGAATATTGTCGATGGATTCCTTTAGCTGCTGGTATTCTTCGGGGCTTGCCACTTCATAGTAATAGCCCTTTTTCTGGTCGCCTTGCCCTCTTTTGATATGGCCGTAGGCTTGGAGCTGTACCATGAACTTCTTTTGGTTGCTCGGCTTTTCCCTCAAGGCTTGTCTTGCCTGCCTGTTGGTGAAGGATGTCTTGGTTTCTTCTTTGAGCCATTGTTTCAGTTTCTCAAAGTAGTCCCTGCATGCGCCTGTCAGCTCGTCCGATTTTCTCAGGAGGATTTCTTTCATCAGGGCATTGGCTTCTTTGATGTCTTCAATGGTGGTTTCTATGTATTCTTCTCCTGTGTCGGGATCATGGCATTTCTCCCTTTGGTACTGGTGGTAAAAGGTGACCACCTCGATAAAGGCCAGGTAATGGGCGTTTGATCTTCTTGGCTTGAAAACTTCTTCAGGGATGCGCAAAGATTCTGCAAAGGGGTTTCTGATCTGGACTGGCCTGAGTATTCGCTGCATGTCCTTGAACGCTTCTTGTAGTTTGTGTTCTTCGGCCATATCTATCTTTCCAGCACTCAGCTTCCGCTGATAGCTCATGATCTTTTCGTCCTGTTCTTCTGATTCGTTGATGTGGATCAGGAATGACCTGTTGGCATTGTCTTCATAAAGGGATTCTTTGGTGGTACAGCCTGACACACAAACAGGGCCTTCTACTTTTAAATTGATGCTCTGGGTCTCGCCTTTGGTGTTTTTGTGGACTACCGTTTTATTGATCTTTCTTTTGCTCTGCAGTTCCCTTAATGGATAAAGTACCCCTTCTGCCCCGTCCATGTCTTCTATGAGTATGAGCTTGTTCTGGAGCTGTCTTTGGCCGAAGTAGTAAAAGGCGTTTTCTGACAGGCTGGTGATTTCCAGTTTGTCCTCGTCCGGGATCAACTGGCCGACTTTCTCCTGCAGGTGGGTTTTTCCGATGCCCGAGCTTCCAAGGCTGATGATGTGCAAAGGGCTTTCCCGTTTCCTGCTGGTAAAGATCAGGTACATGAGCAGGCGGTTGGTTTCTTCCCCGATCACCCCTGCTTTTCCGATGTCTTCTTTTGTCCGTTCCATTAGGTTGGGGCTGGACAGGTAGAGTTTTGCCTGCTGCATTTCTTCAGGTGTGAGCATTTTCCTTTGGTCTTCTTTTGTTGCCTGACTTTCGATTTCTGCCAGCCTGTACTGTTCCAAAAGGTCGATCAGCTCCAACAGTGCTGCGGTGACCACACTTGTTCCGACCTCCAATCTTTCGGCTGCTTTTCTTGTGAGCTTTTCAAGCTGGTTGTCATTGTAGAGATCGAGGTTGTGCCTGATCGCTAAGTGTTCTACTTGGATTTTCAGTGTGGTCCTTAACCGATCCAACCCGTCAAGGCGTATGCCGCCAAGGATGGTGATTTCAAGCGGTGGGCTTTTGTAAAGGATGTGTTCTGCGTTGGTGGTGTCGAGGGTTGTTTTCTGTCCGGCCATATTTTTTTCAAAAAGTTTGAGCTTCACTTATCGGTAACAAATGTAACCAATAGATGAAGACTAAAACAAACTTATAGGTTTTGTTTTTCACCTTTAAGTGACATACTTTTGACCAAACACTGATTTTTAGGGTATTTTCTTAATCTTTTGGTTATGGATTTGGGCAATATGATTTCTGAGCTCCGTAAAAAGAAGGGGCTGAACAGGGAAGACCTGGGCAAAGCCGTTGGCACTTCGGGCCCTGTGGTTGGCCGTTACGAGCGTGGCGAGATCACCCCTTCGGTGGAGATGGCCAAAAAGCTGGCGGATGCCCTTGGGGTTTCGCTCGATTACCTGATCGGCTCTACCAATATGGTCATCGACAAAAAGATGCTCTACAGGCTTGAGGTATTGGGCAGCATTTCAAAAGAGGAACGCGAACGCATCCTGTTGGTAATGGACTCCCTGCTCCGGGATGCTCAGATGACAGATGCACATAAAAAACTGGCCTCATAAAAAACCAGCTCCTGTGAAGAAGCTGGTTTACACTTAACATGCTTTATTGCTTAAAGTCGACCAAGAACCAAGTATATACCAAAGGAGAAGATCACATAAGACCAGATCATCACTGTACGTTTCCGTCTTAGTGCCTTTGATTCTTCCTTATACTCCTTGGCAAGCTGTTTATACTTCTGCTTGTAAATGAAAACGAAGTAGTTCATAACCAATACGGTTAATAAAACCACAACAATCAAAACCTTTGGAGTCTCCGTATTTATTACATCTATATCCAATAATGTATCAACAATTAACGGTACCACTCCCAAATTGATAAAGACCATGAACGACACCCCAAACAGTGCATTGTATTCTGGCACATCACTCTTTCCCCAAGTCTTCAGGTTCCAACTGTAAAGATGATAATATAAATATTTGTATGCTTTGACCATTTTAATAAATCCCTGACCTACTATATAAACTCTTCCCCGTTACCCTCTGATGGGTTTTGTCTAATTCATTTACTGCTTCAAAAGCATTATCCCAGCCAACAGTAGAGTCCACCAAGAAGTAAACACCTGATATTCCAAGGCCAATTGGGCCTCCAAATGTACCAACCGCCCCAAAGAATAAATCTACACCAGCTTTGGCTAATGCAGCATTATCACCGCTTTGATAGGCAACTACTCCTTCATAAAAACTGATACCAGCCCCAACAAAGAAAACACCTCTACCTGCTATCTTCCATGTTTTAGAAGCTGTTAAAGCGGCTGATCTCCCCCCTGTCCACTGATTACCACCCCAACTTACCGAATTAAACTTGCCATTTTTGCCTAACCAAGTCGAACCGTTATAAATGACATTTTCACCGACTCCATAAATTAAACCTCCTGATCCTAGAGCAGCTTTTGACCTACTGAAGTTTATAATATTAGGTTCACTCGGTTGCTCTACAAAACCTGATGATCGTGATTTACTTCTAATACTTACAGCATACTCTCCTTCGTGATAAATATCGACACCTTGAGCAGTGGAAGTTCTACCAACTTCATCACCATATGGGTTATATCCTACTATTTCGAAGCTAGCGGAACCATCTTCTGGTGTATTATCCCACATATACTGAATCAAAGAACTGGACGAAACCCAGGTACTATCACCACTTTGATTTGCCAGACCCATCGGGTCATTCCAATAAATGGGATCGTTATAACCAAACTGATAAGGTGTCCAATCCGTGAAAAAATCCGCCAATGGATCAACTTGCATGAACCTACCTAGATTGGCGTCATAGCCTCTATAAGTAGCCTCATAAATATTAAAGTCAAAGTCTGAGTTCAACTCAGTACCTCTATTAAATTTAAACTGGTTCGGTTTGCTCAAAGGTGCGGTACTACTTAGCGCGGAAATGTTCGCACCAAAGGGATAGTAATGATCTTCTTGGAGTATTGCTCCCTTGGTATGGGTTATGCTCAGGTCATCAAAATATACATCAAAGCCCGTCTGGCCTTCGTTCGATAAATATACATAAACATAGCCTCCTTGCCCAATGCTTTTAGAAATATTCAGCGTCTTGTAGCCCGAGGCTTGGTCGGTCTGCAAAAAGCCGCTCTGCCCGCTTACTGGATTAAAATCTTGGTCAAAAAGAAGCACGTTCAAATAGGCCCTCGGCTTGCTGGAGGAACCATTGCTGCCCACATAGGCCAAGGCTGCATTGGTGTTGAAAAACTCATAAATAGACCGTGACTCTGTGCCCAAGGCAGAAGAGGCTGAACCACCAAAGGCCGAAGCCAGCGCATTGATGATATTGACCTGTGATTCAGGGCTCTGTGTTCCTGTAAAACCTGTATGGTAGCTGTTCACACTTACGTTTATTTGGTCGCCAGGGCTTACTGCCAAGAGTTTGGCTGGGCCTATCCTTCTACTGGCGTCTGCACCATTGAGCCTTGCCGTCTCGTCATTATCAATACCGACCTCGTTGGTGGTGTTTACTGATGCAGAGGTGGCTCCATCATCCCTGCTGCTTGGCAGGTTGAGGAAGAGTTCTCCTTCGTAATCACCAAGGTCAATGCCTGTAGAGGGCACTACATCGGTTTCCATGGTCGCCCTGTAGATGGTCACGTCCGTGTCTTCGGTCAGCGTCATCCTTGTGTTGCCCAAATGGTCTTTTATATAGTAATCATAAACCAAACTTCCATCGCTTTTTCTTACCCGGCCTTCGTCATGGGCAAAGAATTGCAGGGCATTGTTTTCATAAATAAAGCCGCCAGCATAGTCGGTGGTGGTTACCGTACCATTGTTGTTCACCGTCTTTTTTAGCTTAATGCCTACTGCATCATAGGTGTAGCTAATACTTCTACTCCCCGTAAAGGTAACTGTGGTGGGCAGGTTCAGGTGGTTGTAGCTTATGCTGGTAATGGACTTGTTGGCATCTGAGTTCATATTGCCGTTCAGGTCGTAGCCATAGTCTGTGGAAGAAGTGTTCCCGTCCACAAAGTCACCTTGGCCCAAATCGCCTGCTGCATCCGCCACCGCTATTAGCTTATTGCCAGTGCCTGGGGCATTGAGCCCAGAGCCATAATTGTAGGTAAGCTGGTCAATGGTGGCAATGGTACCTGCCACTACACCTTTCCTCATCAGGTTCAGGATATTGCCGTTGGCATCGTAGCCATAGGTGGTACTAAAGTCACTTTCGGTATTGAGCCAGCTTGTGCCTTGGCTATAGTCGGCCTTGGTGAGCCTGTTCACTGGGTCATATTTGAATCCATAAGCGCGCTGCAGGTTGCTGCTC
>Ga0210009_1000422_pt1 | contig 47909 bp, 52 predicted proteins | sample CryGeyCG2114_065_FD_185457 | JGI IMG/M metagenome (GOLD analysis project Ga0210009, IMG submission 185457) | Groundwater microbial communities from aquifer - Crystal Geyser CG12_big_fil_rev_8/21/14_0.65 (SPAdes) (version 2) | ecosystem: Environmental > Aquatic > Deep subsurface > Groundwater ...
GCTTTTACTTCTAATTCTTGAATATTTTTGATTAAGGTTCCGCCCAAATCCTTTACTGCCCGAAGTTCACCCTCAAAAATTAGAGGAATTTTGGCTTCTATTTTTTCCTCAAGTCTAGGTTGATAAAAATCAACATGTAAAAATTTGGAAGTTAGGGAGTCTTTTTGAACATCGTGAATTAAAACCGGAGATTTTTCTCCCCCAACATCGAGAAAAATTAAACTGCTTAAACCAGCTTCGCTATATATTTTTTCGAAGGTTTTATAATCCAATTTCAGAGACTTATTTTTAATCTTTGGTCCGTATAGAACTCCAAGCAACTCGCCCTTCTTTCTAAGAGCGGCAGGCTTTTCATCATCTTTACGGACTTTTACCGGTAGGGTTAACATGGTTTATTTAGAATAAAATTTATTTACAATTTCAAGGGTATCAGCTACCCCTAATTTCTGAAAAAGTAGGACAAATTTTTTTTCTAACTCTTCAGAAATTTTATCAATATTTTTTTGAGGGATTTTTAAAATCTCTTTTTTAAATGGACCCAAAGCCTTTTTTCTTGTCTTATATATAAATTGCTCCTCGGTTTGATCTAGTTTTTTCTCGAAAACCTGTTCTTGTATTAACCAATTATAAATTTTTTCCTTAAGATCTTTCGGAAAATAAGGGGAATCTAAAACTATATTTTGGAAAGCAGTTGCCAGATGAATTTCCACAGCTCCTGTTTCCGGGAACTTATCGAAATACTCCTCGGACAAGGTAGAAGCCCCGTGCTGAACGGCTCCGGCCATGCCATATTTCAGGGCTCGACTAGAAAGTTTTTTAAGGGTTTCAAAGTCTACATCGGCTTTTATGAGCTTACCCGAAGGACCAACAATCCCTCCGTGAGTAGCACCGGTTTGAACCGCAATTTTGATTAATCCCTTAATATCTCCCAGTTTAGCAAGTTCCCGATTGTATCCTTCCATAAAAACCCGGAGGTCTTCAGGAGTACTATTTTTCCCCCCAATCTCGCCTACCTCTCCCCCCACTGAAATGGTAATACCCCGAGGTTCTAAAGATCTAATGAAAGAAGTAAGCTGAGCGGTAAGTTCGTAGTTGAATTTTTGTTGTTCCGGTAAGTCTTCTTTGTCTAATCTGACCAAAGTAGAACTGTCAATGTCAATATTATAAACCCCTGCCTCAATTGAATCTTTAATCAACTTTTTAAGCGCTTCGATTTCTTGAGATTTTTTTTCTGAAAAAAATTTCTCGGCCTTGACTTGAAAATGGTCTCCTTGAAAAAATAAATATCCTTTAAATCCTTCTTTAATGGCCGCCGCTAAAATAACCGGAACATATTCTGACATTGGCTGATCCGTATAATCAATTTCTGATCTGGCCAGCTCGAAAACAAAAGCTCCCACTCTTTGTTTTATTGCTTGTCTTAAAACGGCCCGGGCCGTATCAAAAGTTAAGGTTCTGATATTAATAGCCGGAACAGTAAAAAAACCGGACCACTTATTTTGAACCTTAGCCTCATACAATTTCTGGGTTGAGGTTAATTTTATTCCCTGAACTTTAGCTCTTTTCCGAATTTCTTTTTCGGCCCTTTTACTTTTTTTAAATATTACTTGATAAACCAATTTTTCAATATCATTTTCCATATTATTAGTGGAAAAATATTGAAGCCACTCGATAAACCTCCGGATCAATCTTCCTTCCCCCTTTTATTTTAGAAAAAGGAACAGATAAAATTTTATCCCCTTTTAGTATGACTGCTCTTTGGAACTGTTTTTTGGAAACCTGTTCAATTGCTTTTACCCCAAACCTTGTCCCTAAAATTCTATCAAAAGCAACCGGGGTACCGCCCCTTAAAATGTGTCCGATATTAGTTGCCCTGGTTTCGAACCCTGTTTTTTCTTTGATTAAATCTGCAACCTGATCTCCAATTCCTCCCAGTTGTAAATGACCGAAGGCATCGGCCTGACCGGTTTTAGAAACCAATTTACCCTTTAATTTTGCTCCTTCTGAAACTACAATAATGCTAAAACTTTTTCCCTTTCTTGTTCTTTCTCTAATCGTCTGACAAACTTTCTCGATATCAATTGGGGTTTCCGGAATTAAAATATAATCTGCTCCGCCGGCTAATCCTGCATAAACCGCAATCCAGCCAAAATGTCTGCCCATGACCTCTAAAACCATCACCCGGTGATGGGATTCGGCAGTAGAATGAAGTCGATCGATAGCTTCGGTGGCAGTCTGAACTGCGGTCCAAAAACCAATACAGAAATCCGTCCCCTTTAAATCATTATCAACAGTTTTAGGAATGCCAACGATAGGAAAATTTTTAGGAAGTTTCTTAGCAACGCCCAAGGTATCATCTCCGCCGATAGCAATTAAAGCGTCTAATTTCAATTTCTTGAAATTATCAATTATCTTTTTGATTCCGTTTTCAATCTTTAAGGGATTGGTTCTCGAACTGCCCAGTATGGTTCCTCCCCTATCCAAAATTCCCCGAACCCGATTCTCGTTTAACTTCTCAAAATCTACTCTTTCTACCAGGCCCTTCCAGCCATCTCTGATTCCTATGATTTTAAATCCCAGTTGCTTTCCCCTTTTAACTATCGCCCTAATCGCCGCATTTAATCCCGGGCAATCTCCGCCCCCCGTTAAAACTCCCACCCTTTTTAGTTTTGGTTTAGGCATATATTTATTTATATCTTACTTAATTTTAAATCTTTTTTCAAGCTTTTTAAGGACTTCCATTACTCCGGTATATTCCAGTTCCGACATTGGGAGCATAGCTGCCCCGGAAAAACCTTGCCTTCTTATTTCTATTGCTTTTTTCGAGCTGTGCTTGCGAACCTCGTCCCAAAAAGGATGATCAAAAGCGTCAACCGGCTCGGTTAATTTTCCATTTTTAACACAAAAAGCCAAGCAAGAAACCGAAGGGGGTCCATCAAAGAAAGAAATCGAAGAGTTTTTCTTTACCGGCATCAATGGTCCCCAGTGAGAACCGCGCATAAAGCCGGCCACATAAGGAGACATAGCATAAGGGGACAAAATCTCCCCGGTGGCAGGAAAATTCTTTTGAACCCTCACCAGCATTACCGGGTCGTCTTTGCCAACATATTTTCCGGCAATGTTATGAAGTCGGGTAGTTGAAACTGCTACTGCTTGTTCTCCTGCCTCTCTTGACCAAATTGATTCTACTACAAAACGACTGTTATCCCGTAAAAGAGCAGCAATATCGTAAATTTCTTCCGGAGCTACCAATTCAATGGTTTTTTCTGCGGTCGTGTAAGCCACATCCATAATTCTGAATTTAAATCCTTTTTTTATTTCCGGGGAAAGTATTAAACCTGAACTATACATCGGATCACAAAATCCCAAATATAAAGGAAGGTTATAGGCTCCAGGCTCAGTTTTGTCGGCAGCGAACATTAAAAATGGTTCAGCCGGTCTCTCTTCAAATTCAAGTTCGCAAACTTGAGGCCCCATTCCCTTAATGTTTCCCGAAAAACTCTCTTTTAATAAATCCTGGCCCGCCCCATAAAGACCCTGTTTTTTAGCTATCTTTGTTCCCTCTAAAAATGCATTCCAACAGAGTTTATGAATTTCCTTATTTAGAATCCCCTTTTTATGGGTGCTCAATATAGCAATATCATCTCCGGTATGCCCTACGTAAGAATCAATTATTAAATTTTTCCCCTTGGTTTTAATGTAATTTTCTACAGTTTGCAAAAGTTTCTGGCTCGGTTTTAAATGCCCGCCAATACTTCCAACATCAGCTTTTATTATACTTAAAGTAATTTTTGCCATTGTCTTCATCTAATTTTATTATAACTTATTTTATTCGACTTTTTAGCAATTTCTCTTTTTTCGCAATATCTAGGGTCGTTTTAATTACTGTATCTGGGTTTAATGACATTGACTCTATTCCCTTTTTAATTAAACATATTGATTAACTCTTAACTTTTTGTTAACTGCGGCTTCCAAAATTTTCTGCCTTTCTTGGTGAACTCCAAAACTGATTTCATCATAAAACTTTTTTAGTTGTTTAGCTCCGATATAAATACTCCACATGTTCTCTCTGTTGCTTCGCAAAGATGGTTTGCAACTATACCCTAACAATCTAAATAATTTATAAATATATTTTATTTCCTTTTCATTTCTCATTTCAATTCTAACATATCTACTTCTATTGAAATAAGCTGTTCCCTCACCAATCATCATTCCTTTGATATAGGCTGCTGCTAATTTTTTATCATTGAAGCATATTTTTTTAATTGTTCTTTCCAGGGAGAGAATTAAATCAATTAAAATTGCGCTATCGCAACAGACTCTATATTTTATTTTTTTATTATAATAGTCATTTCTTAATTTCACTTGATTAATATTTAAATCTAATTCTTTACTAATTTGATTAAAGGAATCTCCTTGAATTGTCATTCCAGGGGGTGAAATAACATTAAGATAAAAATTAGTACTTGGAAAATGAGTATTTAACCATTGAATAAAAAATTTAATTACTCCTAACTCAGAATTTGTAAATCTTAATTTTCTAGGACGAGTTTCACCACTTAATCCAGTATCACCCTCTGCTATATATAAAGCGTAACCTTCAACAAAATTTTCATTAACTTTAATCTCCCGAGGCAAAATTAAAACACTCTTTCTATGCGAACCCGAGGCCCTAAATCCTCTAATGTTTTCAAAAACTTCTTCTTTATCAATTTTTAGAATCTCAGCGATTTTTAACAATCGTGGCAAAGGATGATATTGTGCTTTTCGAAATTCCCAACTTAAAGTACTATAATTTATTTTTAACCACCGGTGATTAAATCTTCTGAGAGATTTGTAATTTTTGATTATTAAAGATTTTATTTTCTGACGAAAAAATAGATCAATATTTACATAAATTGATGAATTCTTAGAAAGAGATTTAAATGTATCTAAAATCATTTTTTCTTTTTGGAAAGATTAAGTATCGTTTTCATCACTGCATCTGGCGATAAAGACATTGAGGGAATTCCACAATCCATTAGAAATTGGGCAAATTCTATATATGAAGAAGGGGCATCTCCGCAGATTCCGCAATATTTTTTTCTTTTTTTACATTCTCGAATTACTTTGGCAATCATTTCTTTTACCGCCCCATTTCTCTCATCGCCGACCTTAGAAACTTGAGCTGAATCTCTATCTAATCCTAAAACCAGTTGAGTCAAATCGTTTGAGCCAATACTCATTCCGTCAAAAATCTCCAAAAATTTATCAGCCAAGATGACATTGGAAGGAATTTCACACATCACGATAACTTTTAAACCGTCTTTTCCTCTCTTTAGTCCATTTTTTACCATTAAATCCAGCACTTTTCCCCCTTCTTCAACTGTTCGACAGAATGGAATCATTGCCCAAATATTCTTCAAACCAAAAACTTCTCTGGCTTTTTTTATTGCTTTACATTCCATCTCAAATGCCGGTTTGAATTTTTCGTCGTAGTATCTGGAGGCTCCTCTCCAACCCAACATTGGATTTGCTTCTTTTGGCTCAAAAATTTCTCCTCCGATTAAAGCTGCATATTCATTCGTTTTGAAATCAGAAAATCTGACCACCACCTCCCTCGGAAAAAAGGCAGCTCCGATTTGAGCAATTCCTTCGGCTAACTTCTCAATAAAATATTCTTTTTTGTCTCTGTAGCCGCGAGTTAACTCCTCAATTTCGGCTTTTATTTTTTTATTCTTTAATTGGCCAAAATGATATAAAGCCAAGGGGTGGATTCTAATTTTTTCAGCAATAATAAATTCTTCTCTTGCCAAACCTACTCCCCGAACCGGTAAAAAAGAGGTTTTAAAAGCGATATCAGGCGCTCCAATATTAATCATTATTTTTGTTTTCAACTTGGGAATTTTTCCTAATTCATATCTTTTAATTTCATAAGGAATTTCACCTAAAAAAATTCTTCCTTCCGCCCCCCGGGTACAATCTATGGTTACAAATTGGCCGGTTTTTAAAGCTTTGGTAGCATTTTTTGTCCCAACAATACAAGGCAATCCCAATTCTCGAGAAACAATAGCACTATGACAGGTCCTGCCTCCTTCATCTGTGATAATTGCTGAAGCAAGTGGAAATATAGAAACCCAATCTGGGTCGGTCATTCTTGTCACTAAAACTTCTCCTTTTTGAAATTGGCCAATTTTCGAAACATTGGGAATTATTCTTGCTTTTCCTTGACCTATTTTGCTTCCAATGGCGATGCCAGTTAAAATTGGCTTCTTAGTAGTTTTTAGTTCATATTCTTCATAAAATTTCGTTTCTTTCGGCGCATAAACAGTTTCTGGCCTTGATTGAACAATAAAAAGCTTACCGGTTTTGCCATCTTTAGCCCATTCAATATCTTGAGAAATTTGGTAATGGTCTTCAATCAGGCAGGCCCATCTCGAGAGCTTTAAAATTTCTTCATCAGTCAAAGAAAATTTTAGTTGTTGTTTTGGGGAAACATTAACTTCTTTCAGGCCACCCTTTTTATCATAAACCAGTTTTTTTGTTTTCCTACCTAAATCCTTGATAATAATAGATTTATAATTCTCTTTTAGAGTTGGTTTGAAAACGTAAAATTCATCGGGGGTAATTTTCCCTTTAACAATCATTTCTCCCACTCCCCAGATTGAATTGATTAAAATAACATTTTTAAAACCAGTTTCAGTGTCTAGTGTAAAAATTACACCAGAAGAAGCTAAATCCGACCTAACCATCTTCTGGATTCCGACTGAAAGAGCGAAGGTTAATTGGGGAATTCCTTTTTCATTTCGATAGGCAATTACTCTATCATTGAAGGTTGAGGCAAGACATTTTTTTATTGCTTCCAATAAATTCTTTTCGCCAGAAATATTTAAGAAACTTTCAAATTGACCGGCAAAAGAAGCTCCTGGTTGATCTTCCGAAACTCCTGAAGACCTCACTGCTACCTCAACGTTCTGACCGTATTCTTCTTCTAATTTTTGATAAGCCCGAATTATCTCTTTTTTTAAATCTTCGGGGAAATCAGCTTTAAAAATAATGGTTCTAGCTTGACTACCGGTCTCTTTTAAACTCTTTAAACTTTTTGGATCAAATTTTTCAAAAATTTCCTTTAGTTTTTTATCAATTTTGTTTTCTTTCAAAAAATGCCAATAGGCCTTAGTGGTTAAAGTAAAACCATCAGGAATTTGAACGCCTTTTTTTGAAAGTTTTCCCATCATTTCTCCTGAAGAAGCATTTTTCCCTCCAACCAAAAGCAAATCCTTCGCCGAAATCTCCTTAAACCACAAAATATATTTTTGAGATTTTTTGCTCATTGTTCGTTGTTTATTGTTTAATGATCTTTCTAATTTTTTCGACAATTTCGGGGTTGGCCATGGTTGAAAGGTCTCCCAATTCCTCGCCAGTAAATAATCTTTTTAAAATTCTTCTCATTATTTTTCCACTACGGGTTTTTGGTAAATCTTCAACCAGATAAACTTCTTTTGGCAAGGCAATGGGACCAATTTCCTTTCTGACCTTGTCGACAACTTCTTTCTTAACTTCTTCAATTGCTTTTGTCCCTCGATAAACAACGAAAGCCGCTGGTACCTCTCCTTTAATTTCATCAGGAATTCCTATTACTGCTGATTCAGAAATCTCGGGATGTAAGTTAATAGCTGCTTCTAATTCACCAGTGGCTATTCTATGCCCGGCAACTTTAATTACATCATCTACTCGGCCAATAATCCTAATTAAACCATCTTTATCTTTTAAAGCCCCGTCACTCGTAAAATAAACCTCCTTTCCATATTGACTCCAGTAGGTTTCTAAATATTTTTGGGGGTCTTTGTAAATTCCTCTTAATAAACCGGGAGCAAAAGGTGGCAAAATAACTAAATTTCCTTCTTTTCCCGGGGGACAAGATTTACCCTTTTCATCAAGGATATCAACTCTTATTCCTGGAAAAGGTAATCCAACAAAAGCTGGTTTAAAAGGACCAATCCCTGGAAGTGAAGTTATTAAAATCCCACCTGATTCCGTCTGCCACCAGGTATCAACGATTGGACATTTGCCCCTTCCTACTTTATTAAAGTACCAAAGCCAAGCTGATTCATCTATTGGCTCCCCCACCGAACCCAAGAGTCTTAAACTCCTAAATTCGTATTTTTTTAGAATCTCAGCCCCATACTTTTTGAACATCCTGATGGCGGTGGGAGCAGTGTAAAAAATGGTTACTTTGTGCTTTTCAATAATCTGAGCCCATCTGTCGGGAGTTGGCCAATCTGGCGCACCTTCGAATATACAGGTAGTCACTCCATTAAGCAAAGGTGAATAAACGGTATAGGTATGGCCAGTAATCCAGCCCGGGTCTGCGGTACACCAAAAAATATCACCTGGATGTAAATCAAATATCCATTTGCCAGTCCAATAAGCTTGAACGGTATATCCTCCGATGGTATGTAAAATGGGGAGGAATTGCCCCATTGTTCCACTTTCAGGGAGAATAAATAAAGGATCTTCCGAATCCATTATCTCTGCCTTACATTCATCACTTTTATCCTTCATCAATTTATGCCACCAGAAATCTTTTTGAGAATGCCAAGGAATTTTATTTTCTGTTCTTTTTACTACAATCACTTTCTCTACTTTTGTTTCTTTTATTCCCTGATCGGCACTTTGTTTTAAATTAATAATTTGACCTCGACGATAATAACCATCGGCTGTAATCAAAACTTTAGCTTCAGTAATCTGTAATCTTATTTTCAAAGCAGCCGGTGAAAAAGCTGAAAAAACTAATGTATGAATAGCTCCAATTCTGGCGCAGGCTAACATTGAAATTATTATCTCTGGAATCATTGGTAGATAAATTCCCACCCTATCTCCCTTTTTCACTCCTAATCTTTTTAAAGCATTGGAAAGTTTATTAACCTCCAAAAAAAGCTCTTGATAGGTTAAAATTCTGGGTTTTTCTTCTATCGGCTCCGGTTCCCAGATTAAAGCCGTTTTATTTTTTATTTTTTCAAAACCTAATGGATTCTTTTCAAATATATTAGAAGTTATATTTACTTTTCCGTCAACAAACCACTGAAAATAGGGAGGGTTATGCAAAAAACTCTTCTTCCACGGTTTAAACCAAAAAATCTCCTTAGCTAATTTTTCCCAGAATTTAACCGGATCTTTGGCCGCCTCTTTATAAAAAGTGTTGGTTTTCAGCCAAGTCTTTTTTTGAAAATCTTTGGTCGGATAATACAATTCTCCTTTTTTAATCATGCCAACTCTATTATATCAATTTTCGTTTCATTCCTCAAGTGTGGAAAACAAAAAAAACGAGTGAGGTTATCGTCCGTCTTTAATGCGTTTTTCCATCCGGCATTGCCACCAGGTGGTGGCTTTTTGTAAGCGCAGCCCCAGAAACAATCAATTCAAATTACAGCTTTTTTCCGACAAGTTCGGCAAATTCGGCTAAACGAGAAGCATAAGCATATTCATTATCATACCAGGCCAAAATCTTAATTAAGGAACCTGCAATCACTTTGGTGTTTTCAGCATCAACTATTGACGAATATGAATTCCCGATATAGTCCGAAGAGACCAGAAGAGCGTCCTCTATTCCTAAAATCCCTTTCATTGGTTTAGTTTGAGTTGCCTTCTTGAAAATAAAATTTACCTCTTCGGCTGTAGTATTTTTCTCTACCTCACAGATTAAATCTACTATTGAAACGGTAGGAGTGGGAACCCTGATTGCTATTCCATCTAATTTTCCCTGAAGCTCGGGAATAACTTTGCTAATAGCTTTGGCAGCTCCGGTGCTGGTCGGAATAATATTTAAGGCAGCAGCTCTGGCTCTTCTTAAATCTTTATGTGGTAAATCTAAAATCCTCTGGTCATTGGTATAGCTGTGAATGGTGGTCATAAATCCCCGAACTATTTTAAAATTATCATTTAAAACTTTTACCACCGGCGCCAGGCAATTAGTGGTACAAGAGCCCATATCAACTATATCATCTTTTCTAGCATCAAATTTTTCCTCATTTACTCCCAAAACATAAGAGGGAATTTCCGGACTTTTTGCCGGGGCAGAAATTATTACTTTTTTTGCTCCGGCTGCTAGATGTTTTTTCGCTCCCTCCAGGTTGGTGAAAACACCGGTACACTCTAAAACTACATCTATCTCTAAATCTCGCCAGGGCAAATTAACCGGGTCTTTTTCGGCAAAAATTTTTACTTTCTTCCCGTCCGCAGTTCCATCTATCAACAAAGAGTCTTCGGAAAATTTCACCGTTTTTTTATAAATTCCGTAAATCGAATCGTATTTTAAAAGATGGGCTAAAATTTTTGGTTCGGTTAAGTCATTAATAGCCACCACTTCCAATTGCGGGTGGTTATCCAAAATTCTTCGAAAAACAGGTCTGCCGATCCGGCCAAAACCATTAATGGCAATTTTAATCATATTATTCTTTAATATTTAATAACTTACAAATCTTCCCTTTATCAAATCCTACCACAATCTGGCCGTCAATTTCAACTACTGGCACTTCCATTTTCCCCGTTTTTTTTATCAGTTCTTCTCTGGCTTTTTCGTCTTTAGAAACATCGATTTCTTCAAATTCTATATTGTACTGTTTTAGAAACTCTTTCAAAGTAACGCAATAAGGACACGCTGGAGTTAAAAAAATTTTTACCATAATTTTACTTTACAGCAATAAACTTTATGACAATTTAATCGCCAAATTAAGAGCCCCCTTGGCCGGACTAACTTTATAAACAAAGTAGGCATGAGGGATTATTTTTTTTATCTCGGAAACTAAAAAATTAATAAGTTTGGGAGTCTTAAAACTGGCCAATGGAATGATAATTTAAAGCCTTACCAACTCTTTTACTAATTATCTTCCCTTTGATTTGCGAAATCAAAGCAGAACTTTTTGTTGCTCCCCCATCCACTCCAATTATGTATTGTCTATTCATATAATTAGACTGTCGAATAATTCAGCGTTGTTCGGCGTAGCTATCGGCGTTGTTCAGCGTTAGCATGGTTTTATCGCTGAACCACGCTGAACTATACACTGAAATTACGCTAAAAAATAATTGTTCAACATTCTCGTAATTTAATGATATCAAATTTTTTTAGAACAAAAAAGGTGGGAATATCCCCACCTTTTTTGTTTCTGCATAAGTTATTTTTCCCTACTACTCACAACCACCACTGTCGGAAGCGCCCGTTCCCTCGCCAAAACCCGCTAAAGGGGTTTCTTCGGAAAGAATTTGGGAACACTCCTCGGGCGGGGAATTAAAAGCATTGCAGACGGCCTCCTTAATTTTTTCTGAAGATCTGCTTATCTCGACGACCGTATCGTTGATAACAAAAGTTGGCGACCCCCTTACTCCATATTTTTCATTAAGGTCAGCCTGGACATCGAATTTCGGGAAATTACCATTTAACCAGGTGTTTTTATCGTTGTATTTTTCGGTAATTTGATACTGCTTATCGGTTGCCGAAACACAGGAAGTAAGCTTATCTTTGTCTATCTTTGCCTGAGTTAAACATTCTTCTGATTTTCCCTTTTTTACAAAACAGCTCAAATAGTCAAAGTATTTAGCTTTTTCCTCTTTTTGAATACAGTATTGCCTTAAATTCTCATCAATCTCCTTTTTCTCGTGCATTATATAATCCACAAAATAAACCCCCATTTTTGCTTTATCTTTTAATAGATTATAAACCGGTAAAAACCCTTTTTGGGCCTGCAAACCATAGGGACAATAACTCATTACAAACAATTTAACATCAGGAGTATCTGTCTTTGGGACTTCCAGGGGTTTATTTTCTTTTTTTGCAATAGGTTCTTTTTCCAAATCAACACCTGCTTGAGGAAATAGAAGTTTTCCATCTTTGGTTACATAAGAATCAAACTCATTTTCTCCAATTTTGACTTTAAATTTATATAATCCGCTCTCGTCAAAAACCTCCCCCAAGGAGGCAGTTTGGTTTTCGCCAGCCATATTATTTTGGTTTATAAAATCTATAGCTTTTTGAGCAATCTCCTGGGAATTCAAGATGCCTGCAAGTTTTTCTTGAGGAACACAACCCTGATTAGTGTAAACCAAAACTCCACCAATAATTGCTGCAGCAATAACAATAGAAATCGGCAATAAGTTTTTATTTAGCATAGAATTTTCGACATTAAGTTTAATTGGCTAAATTTACCCAGTTTTCCTTTTTTACAGGTTCTTTCTGAAAATTGTTTTACCCCGTTAAATAATTCCGCAGAAGGCGGAATTCCCGCTTTGTGGGATTTAACGGGGTGAACCTGCCTTCGACCTTTTCTACTACCAAATGTGGGGAAATTTTTAATTAAAACCGGAACTGGGTCTTTGCAGTGTTTTTTTAAAATACACGAAGTCGAATGGTCAGCCGTAATCACAACCCGAACACCTTTTAATGATAACACCGGTTTTATACTTCTGTCAATCCTTTCGATAAATTCTTTTTTTCCTAAAAAATTACCATCTTCGGCTAAATTATCGGCGGCCTTAATGTGCAAGAATATAAAATCGTACTTTTTTAAATTTTTTTTCGCAGCGATAAATTTTCCCTTAAGATTAGTTGTGGGAAAACCGGTAGCTCCTTTCACTAAAATTTCATCCATTCCTAAAATTTTTCCGATTCCCTTATACAGCCCACCGCCGGCAATGCAGCCAGCTCGAAGGTTATATCTTTCTTTAAAAGATGGGGTTTTTCTCATTTTCCCTGCTCCCCTTACTAAAAGATAATTGGCTGGAAGTAATCCTACTTTTTCTCTTTTTTTATTTAAAGGATGATTTTTTAAAACAAGATAAGCTTTCTTTAAAAATTCATTTAAAACCATAGCGGTAAATTTTGCCTCTTTAGATCTATCCAAAGGTTTAATTTGCAGGGGTCGGACCTCTGCAAATTTTGGGTCGTTGTCTGAAATTTTTTCTGACGGTCTAACGTCGGGTTTTAGACCTCGTAATACCAATACGGCTCTATGGCCGTAAGATTTTCTTAAAATAAATTTTACGAGGGGCCCGCTTGCGGGATGGTGGTCGGGACGCGAGGCGCTTTCGCGAAGCGAAACGCCCCGTCCTCGGGAGGGTCGGAGTCCCTCAATTTCAATTCCATTTATGGCTTTAATTAAGGGTTGAGTTTTTTCAATTCTTCCCGCTCTTCTATTAATAATATTTAAATTTTCATTTATCGTAGCGAAATTTGCCCGCAAAGCAATATCTCCTTCTTTTAATTTAATTCCTATACCAGCTGCCTCATAAGGTCCCCGACCTAAATAATAAATTTTTGGGTCATAGCCAAGGAGGGCTAAATGAGTGGTATCGGAGGCAGGATATTCTTGCCAAGAAAATTGAAAGGGCCGAATTTCACCGCAAATTCCATTTTTTGCCAGCCAATCCAGATTCGGAGTTTTGGCTGCCTCCAAAGGCGTTTTATTGCCGAGCTCCGGAATTGGTCGATCACCAAGGCCATCGATAACGATTAAGAGAATCTTCATAACCTTACGAATTAGTAAATAAGCGAGCGATAATCCAAAAATTAGCTTCCAGAGTGCAATTCTTCTTCAATCCTCAACAATCTATTATACTTTGCCACCCTTTCCCCCCTTGCCGGCGCCCCGGCTTTTATAAAGTCGGCTCCAATCCCTACTGCCAAATCAGAAATAAAATCATCGCAAGTGTCTCCGGACCTATGAGAAACCATTATCTTCCAGCCAAAACCCTTGGCAAGTTTTGCTGCCTCAATTGCCTCAGTAATTGTCCCAATTTGATTTGGCTTCAAAATTATGGCATTACAAGCTTTTTTCTCCTCCGCCAACTTAATTCTCTTTGGATTTGTCACCGTCAAATCATCTCCAATAATTAATAAATTTTCAATTTTCAATTTGCAATTTGCAATTTTCCAAGCTTCCCAATCCTGCTCGGCAAATGGATCTTCTAACCCTAAAATCGGATATTTTTCAATTAGTCCTTTATAATATCTAAGTAAACCTTCTCGGGTAAAAATTCCTATTTTCATTTTGTATTTCCCATTTAGATAAAATTGGGAAGCAGCCACATCTAAAATAATTTTGAGATCTTTATTATACCCAAGATTTTCTGCAGCTTTTAAAATTAAATCTAAAGCTTCTTCTGGTACTCTCACCGGCGGGGCAAACCCTCCCTCGTCTCCAACATTAATTGCTAAATCAATATATTTTTCCTTAATAATATTCTTTAGCTCGTGGTAAATCTCGGAAGCTATTTGCAGAGCTTCTCTAAAACTTTTAAGCTGGGACACAATCATAAATTCCTGAATATCCAATTCATTTCCGGCATGAGCTCCACCGTTAACAATATTAAAACAAGGTATTGGCAATTTAATACTACGAGAAACGTTCTCGTAGAGTTGGGCGATGTGCCGATATAAAGGAATGTTTTTTGCGGCTGCCCCGGCTCGGCAACAAGCCTGAGAAACTCCAACCATTGCATTTGCTCCAAATTTAGATTTATTCTTTGTTCCGTCCATCTCAATCATCAAGTCATCTATTTCTTTTTGATTAATCGCATCTTTTCCTTTAAGTTTCGGTTGAATAATTTTGTTAATGTTTCTTACGGCAATTTGCACTCCTTTTCCGTGGTATCTCTGACCTGCGTCTCTCAATTCCACCGCTTCGTATTTCCCTTTAGAGGCGCCAGAAGGAACCTGAGATCTAAACAATCCTTGGCCAGTCACCAAATCAACTTCAACCGTTGGGTTCCCCCTCGAGTCTAAAATCTCTCTTGCTTTAATAGATTTAATTTTTGAGTTTTTCATTTTAATTTTTGTAAGTATTCGTAAGCGGCTAAAGCCGCTTTTGCTCCTTCGCCACAGGCAGTTACAATTTGTTTATAGCTGCCAACATTACAATCTCCAGCTGCAAAAAGACCGGGGGTTTTCGTTTGAAAGGTTTCAAAATCAACTTTTATTTCATCCCTTTCATTAAAATCAACTAGTCCTTTTACAAATGATGTTGCGGGCTGGGAACCAATTTCAACAAAAACACCTTCTACTTTTAAGGTTTTTTCTTTTTTAGTTTTCTTATCTTGATAAACTATTGAGTTTAAAAACTGATTGCCCTTAATTTCTTTTAAGAAAACTGAAGTAATAATTTTTGCTTTTTTTGTCTTTTTAACCCTCTCCTGATTAATCTCATCTGCTCCAACTTTTGGGCCATATTCTAAAATATAAATTTTCTTTACCCAATTACTTAAAGCAATAGTTGCTTCAAAACCAGCATTTCCACCACCAATTACCACCACCGTCTTTCCTTCAAATAAGGGGCCGTCGCATTGAACACAGTAACTTAAACCTTTCCCTATAAATTCTTTTTCTCCGGAGACCTCAAGGGGACGGGGATCGGCTCCGGAAGCAATAATCACCGCTTTGGTCTTAATCCGGCTTTTGCTCGCTGTATTTACTAAAAAAAATTGGCCAACTTTTTGAATTTTGACCACCGAATCATTTTTAATTCCGACCTTGAATTCCTTCAAATGATTCTCAAATTTTTGAATAAGGTCCAATCCGGAAATTTTTGTAAATCCCGGATAGTTTTCAATATTCACTGCTTTTCTGGCCACTTGTCCACCGAATCCTTTGGTAATCAACAAAGTATTTAAACTTTGGCGGGCGGCGTAAATTCCGGCAGTAATCCCCGCCGGTCCCCCACCAATTATGATTAAATCATAGATTTTCTCCATATCCTTTTTTTAATTCAAGATTATATATCTATGCATTAGCGAATCAAGCCCCGAACCAGAGTCGCCTTCGGCGACACGGTTCGGGATTAGTCCCGCACCGTGCCCCGAAGTAGAGCGAAGCTCACTTCGGGACTGTCCAGCACTGAGCTCTGCTCTAGTGCTGGGCTTTGCTCTGGTGCGGGAGTTCTGCCGAGCGTTAGCGAGGCAGGTTCTTAATTCAAGACTATATGATTATACCTTAGCGAATCAAGAGCCTGCGAGCGAAGCGAGCAGGCTCTTATTTTTTCCTCAGAAAGGAGGGGAAATCCCATTTTTTTTCCGCTGCCAATATCTCTTTTTCTGCTTTTTCTGTATCTTTCCTAAGGGCCAAAGCATTTTTTCTTATAGGTTTACCTCGCGGTAAAGAATTCTCGCCAGGGGGTTTAGGGTTCGAAGATGATTTACCTGCCCAAGTTTTGTTTTGTAAAACTTGGGTAGGTTTACCTGCTCCTTTCTGGTTTTTCTTTAAAGAAGACAAAGATTGAAGAACCGTAGTTTTTTCTTTAATCTCTTCTTTTTTAGGGCGGGTCACCTCCGGAGCCGGAGAAGTCTCGGCCGAAAGCTCCCTGCTTTCTTTTTCTGATTTTCTGAAATAAATCTTCTTTTTGGGAGAAGTTTTTTTTCTTTCCGACTTTGCTTCTTTCTCCACACCAAGTTTCTTTTCGGGACGCGAGGCGCTTTCGCGATCAGGTCGCGAGGCGCTTTCGCGAAGCGAAACGCCCCGACCGAGCGAAACGCCCCGACCGAGCGAAACGCCCCGTCCTAAGGCTTGAGTGGGTAAGGGTCTATTCTCGCCTCTGGCGAGACGACCTGTCCCGAGCTTTGCTCGGGAATAAGGAGATTCGTTTGGCTTTCGTTTTAAATTCTCAATTTGGGCCAAAATGGGTTTAACCCTTTTCACTTTTGGTTTTTTATTTTTGAGCCGCGGCGGCAAAACATGAGACTTCTCCAAGAGCATTTCCCTCTTATTAAAATCCGGAGTTTTCCCCAAAGTCTTTTCTGCTCCGGTGGCTAATAAAGTAATCCCAATTTTATTATTCTCCGGTTTTGATAAACCCCGTGGTGACCCTGATTTTGTTAGGATGCTGCGGGGTAAAGATATCCCAAAAATAATCTTAGCTCTTTTATTAAAGTTAAAAATAAATTTACTAATCTGGCCAATTTCCTGCATCTTTAAATCCTTGTTTCCTTCGATATTAAACAAAATCCTGTTTGCTCCCTCAGGGCCATATTCATTTAAGGGATTTTGAACCACTTCCCTGGCTGCCAAAATTGCTCTGTCTTCACCTTGAAAACTGGTACGATTTAAGTAGCACCTTTTTCCCCTTCCCTCTAAAATGGTTTTAAAGTCGGCCCAATCAATATTAATTAATCCGACGTCATAAATCATTCCAATTAGCCCCTCCAAAGTGAAGGCTAATCTCTGGTTTATAACGGAAAGAGCTGCTTTTAAGGGAGTAGTCGGATTGATAATTTGAAAAATTTTTTCATTAGGAATAATGTTTACAACATTCAAATTCGGCGTCATTTTTTTTAAAGAATTCTTAGCAATTTGCCACTTCTTTTCTCCTTCAAATTTAAACGGCAGGGTGAAAATTCCCAAACTAACCTTTTTGAGGTTCTTACAAATCTCGGCTATAACCGGAGCTATTCCCGAACCGGCTCCTCCTCCCAAACAAGCTATTAAAATACAAAAATCCGACCCCTCTAAGATTTTTTTTAGTTCTTCTTTGGATTGGCTAGCAGATCTTCTACCTAATTCTGGATTCATTCCGCACCCTAAACCGGCGGTTAAAGTTTGACCTATTCTTACCGCCTTACATTCCTTAGATACTCGATTTAAGGCCTGAAGATCGGTATTTATTGCTACAAAATCTACTTTTTTAGCCCCAGACCAAATTTTAGCGTGACAGCGACCAATTTCCGAGACAATCGAATTGCCCCCTCCTCCAACACCAATTACTTTTATTTTGGTTCGAGAAACTTGGTTTTGAATCTTTGCTTTTGGGGAATTGGGTTTTTCGGTATTTTTCAGATTTATTTTTTGTTGCTGCAGCAATGATTTTTTGTGAAACCCAAGGTTCGGTTTTCTTTTCTTAAATATTTTAGAAACTTTGGTTTTTTTTATTACTCTTTTTTTAAATTTTGTTAGTTTTTTTGTCATAATTCAAGATTATATATTTATATTATACATTAGCGAATCAAGCCCCGTAGAACAGCGAAGCTGTCTACGGGATTAGTCCCGCACCGTGCCCCGAAGTAGAGCGAAGCTCACTTCGGGACTGTCCAGCACTGAGCTCTGCTCTAGTGCTGGGCTTCGCTCTGGTGCGGGAGTTCTGCCGAGCGAAGCGAGGCAGGTTCTTATTATCTAAAATCTATTTTAGGTATACCGGTCGGCAACGCTCGAAGCAGCATAAGATTCCGGCTTTATCTTAGGTTCAAAACCATTACCACGAATTAATCCAACCACTTCTCTTATCATATCTCGGGTTTGCCCATTTTCTCCTACGTCGGCATGAATATATCTAAATTGATAATTAAAAGTATTCGACAAACTATTGATTTTGTGATTTATCTTTTCTCTCAATATCAGTGCTAATTGGCAGGAGAGCAAAACTTCCTCTAGGACTCTTTCTTTCCAGTTATAAAATTTCTTTTGAGGGTAATTTACTTTTTTAAGAAAAAATCTTCCCCCTTCTCCTTTTCTTAAAATAACTACCGCCACCGGGAAATAGGGATTCTCCCCCGAAGAGGAATCGCACCCCACAATAATGTCATAAAACTTTTCTGGTTTTTCTGACATATAACCAGCCATCTCTTCTATCACTCCTTTTAATAGCATATTCCCTCGGCTGGGGTTATAAAAATGGCCCTGCAAAAAATTTTCCATATTCTTCCTACCATCTTACATTTTAATAATAAAAAGTCAACCCAGATAGAAGGATTCCGCCGGGCTAACTTCCTGGCAGACCTTATCGCAGAAGCTCTGTTGCGGAGGTCAAACCGGCAACATGATTCTTATTTATCTTAACTCCCCTTGACTGTTTTCAGAAGGTCAATAAAATCTCTTGCCCTGGCAGAACTTCCTCCCATTACCAATCCATTCATCCCTGCTTCATAAATATAACTGCGGGGGTTTTGGCTGGCGCTTCCACCATATAAAATTTCCATTTTTTTTGCTAAATTTTTGCCGAAAATTTTATTTAAAATTTTACGAACAAATAATGCTCCCTCCATCGCTTCGTTGACCGAGGCCGCTTTCCCACCAAATCCGCTAATTGCCCAAATTGGCTCATAAGCTAAAATTAAATTATTTATCTCCCCTTTTTTTATTCCCATTAAATCTTTTTCTAACTGATCCTGCATTTCTTGAATTTCGCCCTCATTTTTTTCTCCAACACAAAGAATTACTTTAAGACCCGCCCCAAAAGCTGCTTTTATTTTTTTATTTATCATTTCGTCTGTTTCGCCAAAATAAATCCTTCGTTCCGAATGGCCTAAAATTACATATCGACAACCTAAACTTCTCAACGTTTTAGGTGAAACTTCGCCGGTGAAAGATCCTTTCTCTTCCCAAAAACAGTCTTGTCCCCCGAGCTCTAGTCTTCTCCCCGGCTCAAAAACGGGCAAAAAAACAAAAGGCGGACAAACTACCACCCTCACATTTTTAATTCTTTTTAATGCTTTTTTTACCAACCCAAAATTCTGCTTTGCCTCATGCAAAGTTATTGGATTCATTTTCCAATTAGCTATGATTAAAGGTTTCATAAATTTTTAGTTTTTATTTTTTTGTAAATCCACCAACTAATTCCGGAAATAATCAAAATTATAATCAGCCAGTCAAATTTTTTAAAATAAATCTCGAGTTTTGACCAATTTTCTCCCGTTAAAATCCCGGCATAGGTTAAAAAAAATGACCAGGGCAAAGAACCTGCAAAGGTATAAAAGGAAAATTTCCAAAATGGCATTTTAGCTATACCAGCTGGAAAAGAAATAAAAGTTCTTATCACTGGTAATATTCTGGAAAAAAATATACTTTCTCCTCCATACTTTTTAAACCACCTTTCAGCCTGGTCTAAATCTTGACCCGAGATTAAAATATATTTTCCGTATTTTTCAATTAAGGGCCTACCCCCATAAAATCCTATAAAATAAGAAATTATAGATCCAATTAAATTTCCAATTGTTCCCACAATCACCACTAGCCATAAAGAAAATTCACCCAAATACACTAAATAGCCAGAAAACGGCATAATTATCTCTGATGGAATAGGAATACAAGCACTTTCAAGAGTCATTAAAATCACGATTCCGGGATAGCCCAAGGTTGAAATGGTATTAATAATAAAAGAACTAATTTGAGCAAATATTTCATAGATCATATCACTGTCTTCTTAAATATTCTGCCGCTTTTTCCGGTTCGATAGTCGAAATCTCAATACCGGTACAAAGTTCAAATCCAGCCCAGGTAGCGGTTTTGGGAACTATGGTCCAATGCCAGTGATAAAAATTATAATTTTTGCCGTCACAGGGAGCGGTATGTAAATAGAAATTATAAGAAGGGTTATTTAGAGCTTTGTAAAGTTTTTGCAAAGCCACCAGAAAAGCTTCGGCTAAATATTTCTTTTCTTCTTCATTGGCTCTTTCAAAGTAGGGCAAATGGTTCTTGGGAGAAATAATCATCTCAAAAGCAGTTTTTGAAACAAAAGGACAAATTACTAAAAATTCTTTATTTTCAAAAACAATCCTTTCTTTTTTCTCTTTCTCCCAATCATTCATCAAACAATAAATACACTTTTTGTGAAACTTAAAATATTTTTGGGCAGATATCACTGCTCGATTAAGGTCTGGGTCAATTACAGGAGTAGCCATAATTTGGGAATGGGGATGAAAAATAGAAGCCCCGGCTTCTGAACCGTGATTGTGAAAAATTGAGACATAATTTACAAATGGTTCATTCATTAAATCTAAATATCTTTCCTGATAAACATCAATTACTTCTTTAACCTGGGGCTGGGAAAATTGAGCCATTTGCTTTATATGATTCCTGGTTACCACCACTTCATGATACCCTACCCCTTCTTTTATTTGATAAGGCCCCTCTTTTCGTTCTCTCAGAATTCGAGAAGGAATGAGGGCAGGATATTTATTGGGTAAAACTACAACCTGCCAATCTTTTGGAATTTTGTGAGTTTTTATTTTTCTCCCTTTTGCAAAAACTAAAATTGGCTCTTCTTTTTCAGGATGACAAAATGGGCAGGTTTTTTTAGGAGCAACACAATCTTTCTTTTTTTCTTTTTTAAAAGTCTCTGGCCTTCTTGCCCTGCCAGTAGCAATTAATACCCAGTCTTTAGAAAGAGGCCCGGAACGAAGCTCCGATGGAAATTTTGGTTTTTTAACCATAAGCTCTCTTGATTAAATTTAATCTTATTTTTAAAAGCTCGGAAAACATTTCAATTATACTTTTAAATTTAACCTTGCTTTCCGGATCATTTTTCCAGTAAACCGGAATCTCTTTTATTTTATATCCCAATTTTTTGCCAATAATTAAAACTTCCGGGTCAAAAGCAAAGCCCTTAATTTTACATTTGGGGAAAATATCCTCCGTTGCTTTTTTGGTAAATCCTTTAAATCCGCATTGGGTATCCAATATCCCCCAAGTTCCACATATTATTTGGCAAAGTAATCTAAATCCCTTGCCCAAAATCATTTCTCTTATAAAGGGTTGAGGGGGATCTAAAACCGCCCCTTTCACATCTCGCGAACCAATAACTATGTCAAAATCCCTTTCAAACCAGGGCCACATTTTTTCAACCTGGTCAATGGAAGTTGAATTATCGGCATCGGTGAAAACCCGATAGCTTCCTTTAGCTTGCAGCATTCCTTTTTTCACCGCTTCCCCCTTTCCACGACAATCTTTAGCTTCGATTAGTTTTAAATCTTTAATTTCTTCCATCATCTCTTTAACAATGTCTGGTGTCCTATCGGTAGAACCGCCATTAACCACGATAATTTCGTAATCATAATTTTTTGTTCTCAAATATTTATCAATCTCAATCAGAGTCTTCGGCAGGCGCTTTGCTTCATTGTGGGCAGGAATGATAACAGAGAGATAAACTTCATTTGGCATTAAATTATTTTAACACAGATTAATTATAAAACAAAAATCAACGAGGTTGGCTCTCGCTGATTTCATTGAGTATTTCTTCCAAAGGTTAAGAATCCTGGGTCAAGACCTGACAGCCATTTTTTGTTACCGCCATCGTATGTTCAAAATGAGCCGACAGGGAGCCGTCGGCAGTAACAAAGGCTTGACCGTTCTCTATTTTTTTTATTTTCCAATCCCCCACTGTAACCATTGGTTCTAAACAAAAAACCATACCTTCTTTTATCTTGGGCCCGGTGTGACGCTTTCCGTAGTTTAAAATTTTTGGGTCTTCATGAAGTTCTCTGCCAATTCCGTGTCCGCAAAGGTCTCTAATGACAGCAAATCCCTGAGACTCAACGTATCTTTGAATAGTATTTGAAATATCGCCAAAAGTATTACCGGCTCTTACTTTTCTAATTCCTCGCTTTAAAGCTTTTTTCGTTACCCGAATCAACCTTTGAGCCTCAAAACTGATCTTTCCCACGGGTAAAGTAACTGCCATATCGGAATGAAGCCCTTTATATTTCATCCCAATATCTAAAGATAATATATCGCCAGCTTTTAAAATTCTATCCGAAGGAATGCCATGAACAATTTCCTCATTAATCGAAGTACAAAGGCAGGCTGGAAATGGTTCGGCAGGCTCATCACCAGGTTCTTGATATCCCTTAAAAGAGCATTTTCCTCCCGATTTTAAAATAAGGGTCTCGGCGACCCCATCCAATTCCCTGGTGGTAATTCCAGGTTTTGCCATCTTTTTCAACTCTTTCATAATTTTTGCCAGAATCTTACCGCCTTCAGCCATTATTTTGATTTCTTCTGGAGTTTTTATAGATATCATCTAATGGGGGGAGGCAGGTTTGCTGAGGAGAACACTACGGAGCCAAGCCCGAGATAAAATTTGTATTTCAATTAAGGCTGGTAAGGCTTGGCGAGTAATAGCCGCAGTCGGAAATAATCTTTGTATTACGAAGTGACTGACGGCGTGCTCTCCGAGGCAAACCTGCCGAGCAATAATCCAAAAATTAGTTTGCTGAACACTTAATTCAAGATTATATATTTATACATTAGCGAATCAAGGTTCTGCCGAGCGTAAGCGAGGCAGGTTCTTAATTCAAGATTATATATTTATACATTAGCGAATCAAGGTTCTGCCGAGCGTAAGCGAGGCAGGTTCTTAATTCAAGATTATATATTTATACATTAGCGAATCAAGGTTCTGCCGAGCGTAAGCGAGGCAGGTTCTTAATTCAAGATTATATATTTATACATTAGCGAATCAAGGTTCTGCCGAGCGTAAGCGAGGCAGGTTCTTATTTTATTGCTTCTAAAACGTTTTTAAATACCTCGGCTACCGAATCTGAACCGGAAACTTCCTTTACTTTTAGTCCTCGTTTTTTGAAATACTCAATTAATGGATAAGTTCTTTCTTTATACTCTTTTAGTCTTACTTTAATGATTTCTGGCTCATCCAAACTTTCTCTTCTTAGCAACTTTGAACCATCCAATGGACATTTAGTTAGGTGAATGGTTTCCTTATTATAAATAACGGGGTGGCGCATTAATTCGCAGATTCGGCGGTGACTATTTCTAAAAATTGATGTTTTTGCGCTTAATTTAATTAAAATCACTTTGATTTTTTCTTTACCGTATAGCTCTTCTAAAAAAGGGGTGACTTCTTTTCCTTCATATAGAGTACGGGGAGAACCGGCTAAAACCAAAGATTCACCCATTTTAAATATCTCGTTTATTTTATCTTTAATTAAAAAACTAACGAAGGGAGGGGAACACAAAATTCCGGTTTCCCATAGTTTTTTTTCATCTCTCAAAAAATATTTTTTCTCTCCAACCTTAACGAAATCTCTCTCTCCAGAATTTCTGAATCTCTCTTCCAAAATTTTACTGGTTTCTAAATAATAAAGGCTTAATTTTTCAGCCAAAAGATTGGCCTGGGTTCCTTTTCCGGCCCCGGGCGGTCCAAAAAGAATTACAACCTGTTTATCTATTTTTGGTTTCATAATTCAAGATTATATATTTATACCTTAACGAATCAAGGTTCTGCCTCGCGTTAGCGAGGCAGGTTCTTATTTTGTTTTTAAAATGTCTCATATTCTCTCATTTGTAATTGGGCTTTAATTTGACGCATAGTTTCCAGAACCACCGAAACTATAATTAATAAAGATGTTCCTCCAATAAAAAATCCAAAAACGGTCACCCCGGTTATTCCTCCAATAACAGAGGGTATAACAGCAATTGCTCCTAAAAACAAAGCTCCAATTAATAAAACTCGATTTAAAATGTAATGCATAAAGCTGGCAGTTGAAGTTCCCGGCCTAATTCCCGGCACAAACCCTCCCATCTTTTGTAAATTGGTAGCAATGGCTTTGGGATCAAAAGTAACGGCAGTATAAAAATAAGTAAAAAGAACAACTAAAGCAAAATAGATAGCTCCGTAAACCCAGGGGTTTTGAAATAGATTTCCGACGCTTTGGGCAGCAGTTCCAACCCATCCCCCTGCTCCTCCTAAAAAATTGGCAATCATTCCCGGAAAAAGCATAATCGAAAGGGCAAAAATAATCGGAATTACTCCGGCCGGATTAACGTTTAGGGGCAAATAAGTGGAAACTCCGCCATACATTTTCGTTCCCCTTACCCTTTTGGCATAGGATACCGGGATATTTCTGCGTCCTTCATTAATTAAAACCACTCCGGCAATAATAATGAGAGACATTGACACAAATAATACATAAGACGGAAGTTGACTGGGGTCCCATTTAATTAGAACCTCCCGGATATTAACCGGGACCCCGGCCACAATTCCGGCAAAAATCAAAAGGGAAACACCGTTGCCAATTCCCTTTTCTGAAATTAACTCCCCCAACCACATTAAAAATATGGTTCCGGCTGCCACGGTAATAATGGCAGATATCATTGTGGTTGAAGAAAGAGCCCCGATTGCTCCTTGCCTCTGAAACAAAGCCAACATTGCATATCCCTGGAGCATTGCCAGAGGCACGGTTAATATTTTTCCGTATTGTTCAAACTTATGGCGGCCAGCTTCGCCTTCTTCTTTATAAATCTTTTCCAATTGGGGAAAAATCATGGTTAACAACTGCATAATAATGACGGCAGTAATATAAGGCCCTAACCCCAACATTATAATAGAAAGATTCTCGAGCGTGCCGCCGGTAAACATATTTATAAGACCGAATACCTGAAATTGTTCAAAAAATTTCTTTAAATTTTCAATGTCAATACCGGGCATCGGAATGTTAGCCATCACCCGAAAAACTACCAAAATTCCTAAAACAAATAGGATTTTTTTCCGTAAATCTTGAATTTTAAAAATTTGAATGACTTTGTGATACCACATTGTAATTAAGTTAGATTGTTGGATCGCTTCGCTTTGTTAGAATGTTAGATTGTAATTTTAGCGGATATTTACATTCTAACAATCTAACATTCTCACATTCTAACAGTTCCTCCGGCTTTCTTTATCTCCCCTTTTGCTCCCTTTGAAATTTGGCATCCTTCGATAATTAGCTCTTTAGCAAGCTTTCCTTTCCCTAAAATTTTAACTTTGGGCATCCTTCCCTTTATTCTACGGATCATTCGCTTCTCTAGCAAGATTTGGGGAGTAACTTTTTCTCCTGAAATAAATTTTTTCTCTAAAATGTCGAGATTTAAAACCACAACTTTTGACTTTTGATTTTTGACTTTTGACTTAAATTTATATCCTTTCAGTTTCGGATATCTTTTAATTAATTCTCGAATAACTGGTTTAAACCTTCGGCCAGACCGAGATTTTTGACCCTTTATTCCACGACCGGAATAAGTACCCCTTTTACCACCCCGACCCACCTTTTTTCTCGACTTTTTCTTATGAATTGGTTTTAATTGGTGTAATTGCACAGTAATAAACTCAAAGCTCAAAATGCAAAGCTCAAAACTTAAAATTTTTGAACTTTAAGCATTTTAAGAGCTTTAATTGTTGCTTGGGCGTTGTTTAACTTATTTCCTGTTCTTCCTAAAATTTTTGAGGAAATATTTTTTATCCCAGCCAAATTACAAATCACCCTTACCGTTCCTCCGGCCACCAGCCCCCTTCCTTTTCTTTGCGGTCTGAGTAAAACCTTAGCCGGCCCGAATTTGGCACAAACTTCATGGGAAATGGAATCTTCCGTTATCAGAACCTCAGTTAGATATTTTTTGGAAAGTCTCGTTGCTTTTTCCACTGCCATTGCCACATCTCGACCGTTAGCTATTCCAATTCCAACTTTCCCATCTCTATTACCGCTCACGACCAGTGCTCGAAATCTTATTTTTCTTCCTCCGGCCCGGGTATGCGAAACCCTTGCCAAATCAAGCAATTTGGACTCAAACTCAGGGGCCCGCTCCTGCGGAATGGTGGCCGGGACGCGAGGCGTTTTCGCGAAGCGAAACGCCCCGTCCTTGGGAGGATTGGAGTCCTTTTTTTCTTCCCGTTTTGGATTTTGGATTTTGATCATTGAATTTTGTTTAGAAATTTAAAATTGTAATCCTCCTTCCCTCGCTCCTTCAACCAGTGCTTTCACTCTTCCGTGATATCTATATCCTCCCCGATCAAAGACCACTCTTTCAATTTTCTTCTTAAGGGCCCTTTCAGCAATTAATTTCCCAACCTCATAAGCAATTGCTACTTTTCCAATTCTAATTATTTGTTCTTTCTTTTCTCTGACTTTTAGCTTTTGCTTGCTCGCCGCAGCTTTAGCTGCGGCCGGGCGAATTTGAGTCTTTAACTTTTTAAACCCGAGGTCATTTGAACTCAAAATGGTCTGACCCTTCTCATCATCAATCAATTGGGCATAAATATGCTTAGTTGAACGAAAAACACAAAGCCGAGGAACTTTTGATGTATCCTTAATTTTTGCCCTAACTCGTTTGTGGCGCCGATATCTTTTTTGTTGTTTTTCTAACATAAATCACGAAACTGACACAAAATGTTAAACGAAACCGAAATAAAAGTTTAGTGTCTGTTCTGTGTCTAGTTTAGCTTCAGTTTAGTGCTTATCCTGTGGTTCCTACTGCTTTCTTCCCTGCTTTTCTTCTAATTACCTCACCCAAGTATTTTATACCCTTATCTTTATACGGCTCAGGGGGTTTTGCTTTCCTTATTTTTGCCGCAGTTTGTCCTACTAATTGTTTATCAATTCCCAAGACCGTGATAATGTTTTTTCCTATTAAAAAAATTATTCCCGGAGGACAGGCTACTTTAACCGGATGACTAAAACCAAGCTCCAGCACCAAATCTTTTCCATCTAAATTAGCCCTATAGCCAAGGCCACTTATTTCTAATTTTTTTTCATATCCCTCGGTTACCCCTTTTACTAAATTAGCAATAAGAGCCCTTGTCAACCCCCAAAGAGCCTTAGTTTGCTTGCCCGAAACCTGACTTGCCTGCCCTGTACGAATCTTGCTTTCGTGCGGGGTTCTGGTGCTGGGTTTAGTTTCAATTTGGGGAAAAACCAAAATTTGATTATCTCGAACTTCAACCTTAATTTCGGGCCGAACCCCTTGGGAAAGTTCGCCCTTTGGACCCTTAATCGTTACCTTTTGACCCTCAATTTTTACTTCGACATTTTCTGGTATTAAAATTGGTTTTTTACCAATACGACTCATAAAATTTAATTTTCAATTTATTAACCTTAAGCGAGGGAAGCAATTTTTAAAATAATTTAAGCGAGGGAATCAATTCTCGGGACCATCCGCAGGCAAATTGCATGGTTTCGCCTTCGGCGAAAATTTGCCGAGGACCTGAGCGGACTTCTCGCTGGGAAGTTCGCGTGTACCGAGAATTGGATTCCCGAGCGAACAAATGCACTAAACAAAAAGAGAGCTCATTATCCCATTTCTCGGTAGGAAATTCTACGGTTCTCCGAAGCAGATTACCGAGCGATTCTTCTAAAAATTAACTTCCCAAAGCGACTCACCGTATCTCACAAATTACTTCTCCGCCTAATTTCTGTTTCCTTGCCTCTTTGCCTGTCATCAATCCTTTTGAAGTAGAAATTATCACTATCCCCTGACCTCCTTTTGCTCGACCAATATCTTTATAACTCTTGTAAACTCTTTGACCAGGCTTAGAAAGTCGATGTATTCCGGAAATGGCCGGAATTTTATTATCGTATTTCAACGCAATTTCAATTTTTTTTCTTGCCTTTCTACCTCGTTTTTCAACCTTTTCAACAAAACCCTCTTTTTCTAAAATTTTAGCAATTTCATATTTTAAATTAGAAAAAGAAATATCCACTGTATCCTTCTGTACAGCTTGAGCATTACGTATTTGAGTCAACATATCAGCAATTGGATCCATAAGTTAGAAATTAGAAAATAGGAAGTAGAAGTTAAGAGTTTTTTTAATTCTATTTTCTATTTTCTATTTTCTGATTATTACCAACTACTTTTTTTTATCCCAGGTATTAATCCATTATTTGCCATTTCTCTAAAACAAATTCGACAAAGCCCAAATTTCCTCATATATCCTCTTTTTCTTCCACACCTAAAACAACGTCGAACAACTCGAGTTAAATATTTTGGTTTTTTTTCAGATTTTGCAATTTGAGATTTAGTTGCCATGTTTATGCTTTTATTGGAAACCCCATTAGCCTCAACAATTCTAATCCTTCCTCTCTTTTTTTCGCTGTCGTGACTACCGTTATTTCTAGTCCCAGGATCGATTTAGCTTTTTCTGGAGAAATCTCAGGAAAACAAATATGCTCTCGAATACCAAGAGTTAAATGTCCCCCTTTATCTACTGATTTAGGATCAATTCCTCGAAAATCTCTAGATCTTGGAAGAGCGATATAAATTAATCTTTCTAGAAAATCATACATTTTTTTTCTTCTTAAAGTAACCTTAGCACCAATTGGCATGCCGGCTCGAATTTTAAATACAGAAATAGATTTTTTAGCTTTAGTTAGTACCGGACATTGACCGGCAATTTTACTTAAATCATTTAAAATAAAATCTATTATTTTTTTCCTTTCCTGTTCAGTTTGATCAGAAATTAATTTGCCAAAACCGATGTTTATTATTACCTTCTCAATTTTAGGAACAGCCATAGGGGTTTTATAGCCAAACTTTTTTTGCATCTGAGGAATTACTTCTTTTTGGTATTTTTCTTTTAACATAGCCATAGTGATCTAGGTTTCTTGTCCACACTTCTTGCATATTCTATATTTTTTACCTTCTACAATCTTATATCCTACCCTGGTGGGGTTTTTGCAATTTTTACAAATCAGCTTTACATTCGAAATATGAATCGGCGCAGGTAATTGTACAATTTGACCTTTCTCGCCGGATCTTTTGGGTCGAACGTGTTTTTTTCTTATATTTATCCCCTCGACCACTATTCTTTGCTTTCCCGGTAGAGCCTCCAAAACTTTTCCCGTCCTCCCCCGCTCCTTCCCTGAAATTATTAAAATTTGGTCACCTTTTTTTATCTTCATAAAATTATACTAATTCTTCGGCCAAACCGGCGATTTTCTCAAATCCTTTTTCTTTTAATTCTCTAGGGACGGGGCCCGAAATTCTATTTCCTTTCGGCTCCTTGCTTTTTCCCTCCAAAATTACGGCTGCATTTTCATCAAATCTAATATAAGAACCATCGAATCGGCGATATGCTTTTTTTTGTCTGATTACTACTGCCCGAACTACATCATGTTTTTTTACAATTCTTCTTGGTTCGGCTTCCTTTACCGCGCCAACTATTACATCTCCAATTTGAGCATAACGCCGGCCGCTACCACCGGGAACATTAAAACACTGGATAATTTTTGCTCCGGTATTGTCAGCTACTTTTAACATTGTTCTTGGCTGAATCATAGTGGTAATACAAGTTAGTCGCTCGCCCTCATCCAGCCTTACGGCTGGCCAGAGCACATAAATTATGTGCTCGGTTCGGGCTCGCTCTTTAGAAACCCACGGTTTCTAACGTTTTCGCCTTCGGCGAAAGCCTGTTTTCCTACACGGGAGAACCGGAGGGTTCTCCCGACCCCTCTCCGATATGGGTTGTTATCTTCCTAATCACTCTCCACTTTTTATCTTTTGATATTGGTCTACATTCTTCAATCATAACCTTATCACCCACATGATATTCTCCCTTTTCATCATGGGCTTTGTATTTCTTGTGAACTCTGAATCTTCTCTTATATTTCGGATGCTCTTTTAATCTTTCTACCTCAACCACCACCGTCTTTTGCATCTTATTGGAAACAACAGTACCGATTAGTTGCTTTTTCATAGTTGTTTAAGTAGAGTTAGGATTTTGGCGATGTCTTTTTTTATTAAACGGATTTCTCGAACATTTTTTACCTTACCCGATGCCAAATCAAACCTCAGAGATCTTAATCTTTCTCTTTTTTCAGATAGTAAACTTTGTAATTCCGTTTTTGGTTTTGGACGCAACTCTGTTATTTTCATAAACTCGACATAAATACACTAATGACACATTCACCCGCCAAAGTTTTTCGAAAAAAAATTTAGGCGGGCAAGTGACACTAATAAGATATTTGTGACCATTGGTGCTAATTCGTGTATTAGTGTCGGGTTACAAACTTGGTTTTTATCGGCAACTTTGTTGCCGCTTCTCGAAAAGCCTCTTTGGCTGTCTCTTCATCTATGCCCTCTACCTCAAAAATAATTCGGCCTGGCTTTATTGGAAAGCAGTAATATTCAACGCTTCCCTTGCCTCCTCCCATCGGAACCTCTGTTCCCTTTTTAGTAATGGGTTTGTCTGGAAAAATCCTTATCCAAAGTTTTCCTCCTTTTCTTAAATATCTAATAATACAACGTCTGGCTGCTTCAATTTGGCGAGCGCTTATCCATTTGGTACCCAAACTTTTTAATCCAAAGGAGCCGAAAGCAAGGTCTACCCCCCTGCTTTCAATCCCTTTTGAGCGGCCTTTTCGCCATTTTCTGTGTTTTACCTTTTTGGGCATTAAGATAGCCATATTTTTATTAAAATTTTTCGCCTTTGTATATCCAAACCTTTATTCCGATTATTCCGTAAGTACAATGGGCTTCGCCAAAACCGTAATCAATATCTGCCCTAATGGTCTGCCGTGGAAGTTTCCCTACCCCCAACCATTCAAATCTGGCAATTTCTGTTCCGTCTAACCTTCCCGAAACCTCCACCCTCGCTCCTTTTACGCCCTTCGTTACTATAATCTTGTCTAAAACCTGTTTAAGCACGCGTCGGTAACGAGTCCTCTTCTCAAGTCTTTGGGCAATCCATTCTGCCACTAAATTTGGACTGGCCCAAACATTTCTAATTTCCTTAATTTCAATTTTTATTTCCCTTGGCGAAGGGGTAGTTTTTTTTGTTTTTCTGCTGTTTTGAAAAATTTCTTTGGCTAAAATTTTTTTAATTTCTTCTGCTCCCGACCCTCCTCGACCAATAATCAAACCGGGCCTGGCACTCGAGATAATAATATTTATTTTAGTCGGGAACCTTTCAATCTCAATTTTCTCAACCGCGCAATCTTTTAATTTTCGTTTCAAGATTTCTCTAACCCTAAAATCTTCTTCCAGAAACTTCGCAAGATTTTTACTATAAAATCCGCGGGAATTCCAATCAGAAATCTCTTTTATTCTAAATGCTTTTGGGTGAACTTTATGAGTCATTGTTTAGATTTTAGGTGTTAGGTGTTAGATTCTTTTTTAACAAATATCTAATATCTAATATCCAGTATCTAATATCTAATTTAGAATGCTTTTCGCCTAAATATTCTTTGTGCTCCTTTTTCGATTTTTGGCTTAGGCATTTCTCTTCCCGGTCTTATTTTGGGCTTTTCTAATTTTGGGGGTTTCTTTTTCTCTTCTGGTTTTGCAACTGATACTTTTTTCTCTTTTTTAACTTTTTTAGGTTTACCTGAAATCGTATCAAGAATTAAGGTTATATGGGAAGTTTTTTTCTGAATTTCAGAAGCTTGTCCCCTGGCTCTGGGCTGCCATCTTTTGTATTTCGGTCCTTCGTTCGCAATGATTTTAGATATGTATAAATTGGATGGGTCTAATTGAAAATTATTCTTGGCATTAGCTACGGCTCCACTTAAAAGTTTTTGCAAAGATCTGGCTGCCTTTTTTACTGTAAAATTTAAAATAGTTTGAGCTTCCTCAACTGATTTTCCCCGAATCAAATCGGCAACTAATCTCACTTTTCGTGGAGCTATTCTTAAATAATTTAATTTGGCAGTTACCGTCATAATTCAATAAATTTCTACAAGTTTCTTTTATTGTTTCAATTTTGCTTTAGTTTCTAATCCTCTCTGCATCCTTCCACCATGCCTGGCAAATTTGGTGGTGGGAGCAAATTCACCCAATTTGTGCCCGACCATTTCTTCGGTAGCATGAACCGGAATAAAGTTCCTACCATTATGAACTCCGAAAGTAAAGCCTACCATTTCCGGACAAATCGTGCAGGATCTTGACCAGGTCTTAATAATGGTTTGAGGACTCGGCTTTAAACCTTTAATCTTTTTTAGCAGTCTTTCATCTATATATGGACCTTTTTTAAGCGATCTTGCCATAATAAGTTTATTGTGATTTTTGCTTTATTTTTTCTTTTTTCGGCGCTGAATTATGAATTTATCTGTCAATTTTTTTCTTCTGGTTTTTACTCCACGAGCAGGTTTCCCCCAGGGAGTTTTTGGACCGGGCATTCCAATCGAAGTTTTACCCTCACCTCCTCCATGAGGATGATCACAGGGATTCATTGCCGTTCCCCGAACAGTGGGTCTTTTGCCCCTATATCGACTCTTTCCGGCTTTCCCCAGTTTAACATATTTATGTTCCGGTCTAGAAATTACCCCAACCGAAGCAAAACATTCCCCTTTTACTTTTCTAACTTCGGTAGAAGGAAGAATTAAATGAGTAAAACCCCCTTCTTGGGCTAAAACCTTAGCTGCCGTTCCCGCCCCCCTCACCATTTTTCCTCCTCTTCCGGGTTCTAATTCAATGTTATAAACCATCGTCCCTACCGGAATATTTTTTAGTTTTATGCGATTTCCGAGGCGAACTTCAGCTTTATCTGCTGCAATTATTTCATCTCCAACCTTTAAACCCTGGGGTAAAATTTGATACCTCTTTTCACCATCTTGATACTGCAAAAGCATAATAAAAGCAGTACAATAGGGATCGTATTCCAAGCTAATCACTTTGGCTGGTAGATTTAATTTTTCCTCCCCAAAGTCAATTATTCTATAAAGCTTTTTGGCTCCTCCTCCCCTATGTCTAACCGTAATCCTCCCTGAATTTCCCCTACCTCCAGTTTTTTTCAAAGATATAACTAACCTCTTTTCGGGCCTTTTTTTGCTCAGTATTGAAAAATCTTCCTTACTCATTCCTCTCTGTCCCGGTGTAGTTGGTTTGTATTGTTTCATGGTTAGATTTTAGATTTTAAATTAGAACGAGGCAAGTAATTTTTGGGAAAAATCCCCCAGCGAATTGGCTTGGTCCGAGCACATAACGCTTTATGTGCTCGGCAATTCGCGAGTAGCAGCGATTTTTCGCTGGAAAAAATCGCGTGTCCCGAAAATTACTTCCCGAGTGATTATCGTGGTAATACCTCTATCTTCTGACCTTCTTTTAATTTAACAATTGCTTTTTTGTACCCCTTTCTCCACCCCTCAATTCTTCCCAACCTTCTTCTTCTCCTGGGAACCTTTATAACTTTAACCGAAACCACCTTAACCCCATAAAGGTCCTCAATTGCTTTTTTAATTTCTGTTTTATTGCTCCTTGGCCAAACTTTAAAAATGTATTGATTTCCTTTAGCCAAATCGGTTGCTTTCTCTGTCACGTGAGGAGATTTCAAAATCTTCCAAGCCAAACTTTCTTTTTTTTCTTTAACTTTCGATGGCCCTGCTTGAGGTTCTTTTTCTTTTTGGGTCTCTTTGGAAAGCCCTGCTTTCTCTATCGGTTTTTTGACCTCTTTTTCTTCCTTAGGATGTTTGGAGGACTTTGGGGATATTTTTTCTTTTATTTTTTTCTCTCTTTCCGATTTTTCCTTTTTTTTAAAAATATTAAAAAATGCCATAAATTATCCTAAAAATGTCTTTTTAATTACCTCTATCGATTCCTTTGGAATTAGCAGATATTTAAAAGAAAGCAAGTCCAAAGCATTTAAATCTTTGGCTTGAATGGTTCGGACTTTATGGATATTCCTGGCAACCAAAATTATATTTTTATCAATTCCCGGCAAACCAATTAAGCAACTATTATTCCCTATTGGCAACCTTGCTAAAATTTGGGATATGACCTTAGTTTTGGGGAGGGGTAGTTTTAAAGTATCTAAAATAATTAACAAATTTTCTTTAGCTTTGGCTGATAAAACCATAAACAAAGCTTTTCTCTTCATTTTTTTAGGAATTATTTTTTTGAAATTTCTTTCTTTGGTTGGACCGAAAGTCACCCCTCCACCCTTCCATAAGGGGGAACGAATTGAACCATGTCTCGCCCTGCCCGTTCCCTTTTGCCGCCAGGGCTTTTTTCCGCCGCCTCGAACTTCTCCCCTGTCTTTAGTATGAGCAATTACCTGTCTGCGATTTGCCATCTGAGATGTCGCCACTTGATGTACTAAATCAGGATTTAATTTAACATCAAAAATTTCCTTTGGTAATAAAGTTGTCCCTATTTCTTTACCTTGTTGGTCGTAAACACTAACCTTCATAATTTTTAATTTTCAATTTCTAATTTTCAATCAATTTTCAATGATTCAATTATCAAATGTTTGAAAATTGTGAAATTGTAACATTCATTAAAATTGAAAATTGGTAATTGAAAATTTGTTATCCCCTAATCTCGAGTAGCGTTCCCCTTCTTCCCGGCACAGCTCCCCTTATTGCTAATAAATTATTTTCTTTATCAACCTTGACTACTTTTAAATTTTTGACCGTTACTCTTTCAAAACCCATTCTTCCCGGCATTTTTTTACCCTTAATTACTCTTTCTGGAAATGTAGAACCAACCGAACCCAGGGTTCGATGTTCATGTTTTACTCCGTGAGTAGCATTTCTTCCCGAAAAACCCCATCTTTTAACTGCTCCCTGAAAACCCTTCCCCTTAGAAATTCCAGAAATTTTAACTTTATCTCCTTCTCGAAAAATTGAAACATCAATTTTGTCTTTAACTTTGTATTCACCATCTTTGAATTCTCTTAAATATCTATATGGCTTCTGGGCCTGAGGCTTTTTAATTTTTTTTGGTTTTTCAATCTTTTTAAATCCGACCTGAATAGCTTGATAACCATCTCTTTCCTTTTTTTTTATCTGAGTAACCTCGCAGGGACCAGCCTCAATTAAAGTCACCGGGATTTGATTTCCTTTTTCATCAAAAATTTGACTCATCCCCAACTTTAATCCAAGTATAAATTTCATAATTAAAATCAATTGGCAAAGATTATTTAGATTAAGTGATGAAAACCTTTCCTTCTAGGAAGGAAAGGCGAAAGGAAACCGTCGGTGTCCTTTCGCATCTCCATACCAAATTTTAGACCGAGGATAAACTTCATATTTGTAGAAGCCGATTAACGCCGATTGAGAACGCTGATTTACGCCGAATTGAAAACCGGGCATAGCCCGGCTTTCAACCATTGGCTATTTAAAATTAATTTTATGGTTTTTTAAAATTTACTTTTAACATTTTAATTATAGAATAAAAACTCATTTATGTAAACTTTATATTCAGCGTATTATCGGCGTAGTTATCAGCGTCATTCAGCTTCTATTTTTACATCTTTATTTCGATATCGACTCCGGCCGGCAAGTTTAAATTGCTTAAAGCATCAATTATTTTTGGAGTTGGATTGAAAATTTCTATTAATCTCTTGTGAATTCTCATTTCAAATTGTTCTCGGCTGTCTTTGTGAACAAAACTAGATTTGTTTACGGTATACTTATGAATCTCGGTTGGAAGAGGAATGGGGCCTGAAATTTCAGCTCCATAACGCAAAGCGGCTTCAACAATTTGTCGAGCAGAATTATCAATAACTTTATGATCATAAGACCGGAGCTTAATCCGAAGCTTCGGCTTTGGTACTTCTTCAACTACTGCTTTCTTTTTTTCTGTCATCTTAAAAGAACACAACCGTTTGTTAGAAGGTTAGATTGTTGGATCGGCCTTTGGCCTTTGTTAGAATGTTCATTCCAACAATCCAACAAAGCGGAGCGATCTAACATTCCAACATTATTTTACTATCTTTGTCACTACTCCTGCTCCCACCGTCTTTCCTCCTTCTCTGATTGCAAACCTTTGTTTTTCTTCCATGGCAATAGGAGCAATCAACTTGATTTTTAAATTAACTGTGTCACCGGGCATTACCATCTCCGTCCCCTCGGGCAAGGTCACATCGGCAGTAATATCAGTGGTTCTAAAGTAGAATTGAGGTTTGTAACCGGTAAAGAAAGGGGTATGGCGGCCTCCTTCTTCTTTGGTCAAAACATAAACTTCGCCTTCAAATTCGGCATGAGGGGTTATTGAACCCGGTTTAGCCAAAACCTGCCCCCTTTCTATTTCTTCTTTTTTTAGACCTCTTAATAATATCCCAACATTGTCTCCGGCCCTTCCTTCATCCAGAGTTTTGTTAAACATCTCAATACTAACTGCCGTAGTTTTTACGGTTGGTCTTAAACCAACCAATTCTACTTCTTCGTTAGGATGAATCACTCCCCTTTCAATCCTTCCGGTAGGAACGCTTCCTCGACCGGCGATCGAAAAAACATCTTCGATTGCCATTAAAAATGGTTTATCAATTTCTCTTTTTGGCTCCGGAATATAATCATCCACTGCTTTAATCAATTCTAAAATTGGTTTAGCTTTCTCGTCTTCCAAAGAATCTGCTTCCAGAGCTTTAAGAGCCGAGCCGCGAATAATTGGGGTTTCGTCCCCCGGATAATTATATTTCTTTAAAAGCTCTCTAATCTCAGACTCAACCAACCCAATCATCTCGGGGTCATCTACCGTATCACACTTATTTAAAAATACTACCAAAGACGGAAGCCCCACCTGTCTTGCCAAAAGCACGTGTTCTCTGGTTTGGGGCATCGGACCGTCAGAAGCTGAGACCACCAAAATTGCTCCATCCATCTGGGCCGCTCCTGTAATCATGTTTTTAATATAGTCAGCGTGACCCGGGCAATCAATCAAAGCATAGTGCCTTTTTTCTGTTTCGTACTCAAGATGAGAAATAGATATGGTTAAACCACGAGCTTTTTCTTCGGGAGCAGAATCAATCTCTTCCACTGTTTTCTTGGAGGCTCTTAGCCCCTTCATGCCTATTATTTTAAGAATGGCTGCCGATAGGGTGGTTTTACCGTGGTCAACATGACCAATGGTACCAACGTTCATATGAGGTTTTTCCCTCGCAAATTTTTCTTTTTCTGCCATAATTCTTTAAAAGCGACACCAATACACTAATGACACACGAATGACACTAATAGATATTCGTGACATTAGTGGCAATTCGTGTATTAGTGTCGAGCTTAGGTTACACTAATTATAATTATATAAAACCAAAAATAAAAGTCAATGTTTAGAATATAAGTCAATGTTTAGAATATAAGTCAATGTTTAGAATATTTAGAATGGCAAGTCTTCAATTTTTAACTCTTCTTCTTGTAATTCCTTCGGGAGTTCAGCCCTCGCCGAAGGCGAGGCTGCCTCCTTGGGAAATTCTCTTTTCAAATTAAGCTCTGAGTGCCTGCCTAAATTTTCTGAAATTTTAGCAGGTGAAAATGAAGCTAGATTAGCAAAATTATTATTTCTGCGAGTTTTATATTCCTCGAAATCTATAATAACCATTATCGGCTTTCCGTTTTCCACAACGATAACCTTCCCCCCTTCATTTTTAATAATTTGCTTAATTTCATTTAAGTCCATTTTATTTATTATATTTCTTTTTTATCTTATGTCAACCCCGCATGGTCTAACGTCGGGTTTTAGTCCATTACTTTCTTTTTCCTTCGATGATTTCTTGGGCAATATTTGCCGGTACCTGTTCGTAATGGTCAAATTCCATCGTAAATGTCCCCCGGCCTTGAGTCAGGGACCGCAAACTTGTGGCGTAGCCAAACATTTCAGCCAAAGAAACTTTTGCTCTAATGATTTTCATTTCTCCCCTATCTTCCGTTTCCTCAATTTTTCCTCTTCTTGCCCCCAAATCCCCAATGACGGTTCCGAAAAACTCAGGAGGAGAAATCACTTCTAATTTCATTATTGGCTCCAATAACACAGGTTTTGCTTTTTTAGCTCCTTCTTGAAGAGCGATTGAACCAGCAATTTTAAATGCGAATTCGGACGAATCAACTTCATGAAAAGAACCATCATATAAAGCAACGGTAATATCAACCATCGGGTATCCCGCCACTACTCCTTTTTCCATTGCCTCCTTCACTCCTTTTTCAACTGCCGAAATGAATTCCTTGGGAATTATTCCTCCTTTAATTTCATCTACAAATTCAAATCCCTCTCCTCTATTTTTAGGTTCTAACCTCAAAAAAACATGGCCGTATTGTCCTCTACCTCCCGACTGCCTAATATATTTTCCTTCAGCTTCTGCTGTTTCTCTAATCGTTTCTTTATAAGCCACCTGGGGTCTTCCAACATTTCCCTCAACCTTAAATTCCCTTTTCATCCTATCAACGATTATTTCCAGATGCAACTCCCCCATTCCAGAGATAATTGTCTCTCCGGTCTCCAAATCTCCCTTGACGGTAAAGGTTGGGTCTTCCTCGGCCAATTTTTTCAAAGCCAGACCCAATTTTTGTTGGTCAGCCTTAGTTTTTGGCTCAATTCTAATTGAAATTACAGGTTCCGGGAAAGTAATTTTTTCTAAGATAATCGGGTTATCACTATCGCACAAGGTGTGGCCAGTGGAAGTATTCTTTAACCCAACCGTCGCCAAAATATCTCCGGTAAATGACTCTTCCACTTCTTCTCTTTCGTCAGCATGCATTCTTAATAATCTACCAATTCTTTCCTTTTCTCCAGTAGTGGTGTTTAATAAATAAGAGCCTCTCTTTAAATAACCTGAATAAACTCGGAAAAAAGTTAAGGTGCCCACATAAGGATCAGCCATAATTTTAAAAGCTAAGGCGGAAAAGGGTTCGGTATCTAAAGGTTTTCTCTCAATGAGTTCACCGGTTCTTGGATCGATTCCTTTTATTGGTGGCAAATCAATGGGGCTGGGCAAATAATGTATTATTGCATCCAGAAGCGGTTGAACCCCAATTCTTTTAAAGAGCGACCCAAAAAAAACCGGAAAAAATTTACATTTAATAATTGCCTTTCTGATTCCCTTTCTCATCTCTTCAATTGAAACTTCTTTCCCCGATAAATATTTTTCCAAAAGTCCTTCGTCCTCAGCTGCAATTTTTTCTATTAATCGTTTTCTCCAGACCTTAGCCTTTTCCTCAAGTTCCTTGGGAAGCTTTTCCTCTTTTACGATTTCACCCTCTTTGCCTTCGAATTTCAAAACCTTCATTTTTAACAAATCAACCAAGCCCGAAAAATTATCTTCCTCGCCAATTGGCAATTGCAGAGGAAGAGCATTCTTTGATAGTCTTTTCCAGATCGACTCCAAGTCCATTTCAAAATCGGCCCCGACTTTATCCATCTTGTTTACAAAGCAAATCCTGGGGACATTGAATTGGTCTGCTTGGCGCCAAACCGTTTCCGATTGAGTCTGGACTCCTGTCCCCCCATCAAATACAACCACCGCCCCATCCAAAACTCTCAAAGACCTTTGGACTTCGGCCGTGAAATCAATGTGCCCCGGAGTGTCAATAATATTTATTCGATATTCCTCACCTTCAATTTGCCAATAACAAGAGGTGGCTGCGGCCATGATTGTCATCGCTCGCTCTTGCTCTTGGGCCATCCAATCCATGACTGTCGTTCCCTTTTCCAGAGTACCAATCTTGTGAGTTCTGCCCGTGTAATATAAAACGCAAACTGTTGTCGTAGTTTTTCCAGCACTAATGTGGGCGATAATACCTATATTTCGATATTTCTCAATGGGATATTGTCTCATAAATTTTCAAAATTCAAAATTTTTATTTGAAGCGAGGCAAGTGCCGAGATGGACATCCGCAGCGAGCGGCCAGGGTTTCGCCGAAGGCGAAGAGCGAGCGAGGACTAAGCAACAATTCTCGGTGGGAATTGTTGCGGTCCTTCGAGGCAGCTTGCCGAGCGATAAACGGCGTGCTCCCTGGGGCAAGATGCCCGAGCGAGCGACTGCGTGGTCAAACTAATCAGCCCTGCCGAGCGACTTACCACGCGAAATGGGCAAAAGCCCGGTTGGCTTCCGCCATGCGATGGGTATCTTCTTTTTTCTTAACTGCTACCCCGGTATTATTAAAAGCGTTAATTAATTCTTCGGCCAATTTTTCTTTCATTGGCTTTCCTTTTTTAGATTTTGCCGCATTAATTATCCAGCGCATCGCTAAACTTATTCTTCGGTCGCCTTTTACTTCCCTCGGAACTTGATAAGTCGCTCCCCCCACTCTTTTTGGCTTCACTTCTAAAAGCGGGGAAACGTTTTTTATAGCCAGATCAAAAACTTCCAAAGGTTCTTTTTGGGTTTTCTCTTTTATAATATCAAAACTGCCATAAACAATTTTTCTGGCAAGATTTTTTTTGCCCCGCCTCATCACCTGATTAATAAACTTGGAAACCAGGGTGTTATTATAAACAGAATCGGCAGGTATTACGCGTTTTGCTTTTTTCTTTCTCCGAGCCATAAATTAGAAATTGTTATTTTTCCCGCTTCGTACCGTAACTCGACCTCTCCTGCTTTCTTCCCTCAACTCCGCCGGTATCAAGAACTCCCCGCACTATGTGATATCTTACTCCCGGCAAATCTTTAACTCTTCCCCCGCGAAGCAAAACTATCGAGTGCTCTTGTAAATTATGTCCTTCGCCGGGAATGTAAGCCGTAACTTCCATTCCATTGGTTAATCTAACCCTGGCTACTTTTCTTAAGGCTGAATTGGGTTTTTTTGGGGTAGTAGTAAAAACCTTTAAACAAACTCCTCTTTTAAATGGAGAAGGATATTTAATTGGTCTGTTTTTTAAAACATTAAAACCAAATGTTAAAACCGGCCTTTTGGAAGGTTTTTTTGTTTTTTTCCTTTTTTTCTTAATTAATTGATGAATTGTCGGACACATAATTTACCAACCAAAAAATAAAAAATACTTTCTCTCGGGTTTTTTTAAATTTTATCCTTCTTGATTTTTATTCTAAATTCAAGATTATATGTTTATACCTTAGCGAATCAAGGTTCTGCCGAGCTCCGCCGACTGGCGGAGCGAGGCAGGTTCTTAATTCAAGATTATATGTTTATACCTTAGCGAATCAAGGTTCTGCCGAGCTCCGCCGACTGGCGGAGCGAGGCAGGTTCTTATTATTATTTTAATACTCGATTTTTACTTTAGCAAATGTAAAAATTAAAGTCAACCATTCACCGCTTTATGGCATCAGTTAGCTATGGTTAGCTATGGTTAGCTATGGTTAGCTATGGTTAGGGTGTACGCAATGCCCCATTCCCCATAATATTAGCGAGAACTGTTCTCGCTAATATTGCGATATTTACTCGATGGCTACTCGATCAAAATCGGCTAACTCTTGTTTAAATTTAAGCCAGCCATCAACAAATTTTTTACACTCCTTTACCCCACCCATTTCTTTGGTTAGAAATTCTCTGCTGGTTAAAGAAGGAAAATTTTTCTTATCCAAATAATCTAAATAGCTTGACCATCTATATTTTTCTAAGAATCCTATTGCTTTTTTGTAATTTTTAATTCCTTTTTCTTTCCAATGGGGTACTACAATTGCCACCGGATTAGTATGTATATAAACAAAAACTGTTTTTAATTGATTTTCATTTTTAATATGAACCATTCGATACCTCCCTTGAAATACGTGCCCGCTTCTCTTGTATTTTTGATTGTAATAAAGTCCGTAACCTGCACCAATTTTCCGCATAAATTTACTAATACCACCATCTCGAACTTGTCTAACCAATAAATGGACATGATTTGGCATTAGGCAAAACGCCAAAATCTCTACCAGTATTTTTCTCTTTTTCCTATCAATATTAGCGAGAACTGTTCTCGATGGTGATTTGTTCATTTGCCACCGAGGAGTAGAAGAAACCGAATCCACATCGTTAAACTCAAATAAATCATGGATCATGCGGAAACAGTTCTCTTTATTACGAAAAAGTTTTAGTTCTTCTATTGCTCGAATTACAATATGGTAGATTTCTCCATTTACTAATTGAGGTCTTTTAATGGGCATATAGGGCAATATTAGCGAGAACTGTTCTCGCTAATGATTTAGCAAATAAAATCGGTGGGGTCAACAGGTCAATAGAAAAAGCGCGATCGCTCTTTTTTAGCCCGCGCTTCGCGCGGGCTAAAAAAGATTACTAAAAAAACGGTTCTTATCAAAATTAAATAACAAAAGGGGAACCGGATATTAAAAAATAAAGAGAGAATGCTCCTTTAAAAATCAAATTCAGACCGCCAAGAAATATAAAGAAAATTAAAATAAAAAGACTGTATTTTTGTAAAAAAAATTTAATTTTTGTAAATTTCTCTGATAAAAAAGTAAAAAGAACATGGGAACCATCCAAGGGCGGGATGGGAACCAAATTAAATAAACCCCAGGCAAAATTATAAATAGATATAATAATAAAAAGAAAAAAGATTGGAGCAAGCAAAGACGATTGAAGCAGGGAAAAAAGAGTCTCCTGGTGACCGGTAATAAAAGAAACCATTAGGTTAGATTTAATCTCACCGCTTAGGGGTAAAAAACGATTAATTAAACTAAAAATTATTCCAATTAAAAAATTCATGCCGGGCCCTGCTACCGAAACTTTCAACGTTCCCCATTTCTGATCCCGAAAATTATAAGGATTAATCGGCACCGGCTTTGCCCAGCCAATTACAAACGGACTTCTGATAATGACTAATAAAAGTGGTAAAATAATAGTACCGAAGAGGTCTATGTGTTTTATCGGATTTAAAGTAAGGCGGCCGGCGTATTTTGCCGTCGGGTCGCCCAAACGCAAAGCTACGCTGCCGTGAGCAATTTCATGAATAATAATCGAAAAAAGCAAAACAATTAGAGAAAATATGGTAATAATCAGCATAAATTTTCCTCATTCGAGGATTTAACTGGGCAGGTAGAGTTGATAAAATAATTTGTTTGTTTTATTATATCAGTATGAGTAAAGTTTGCCAAATTTGCGGAAAAAAAGGAATAATGGTTTGGAAGCTAAAAAAACTCCGGGGAAAGTATAATCCAACCATTAAAAAGAAAAAATATCCCAATTTACAACTGGTCAGAATTCCTGTTGACATAAAAAAACCGGCTTATAAAAAATTTGCCGGAAAAAGAGTTAAAGCCTGCACCAAGTGTATTAAAACATTGGGAAAGAAAAAATAAGAACCTGCCTCGCTCCGCCAGCTGGCGGAGCGAGGCAGAACCTTGATTCGCTATTGTATAAATATAGTCTTGAAATAAAACGGGGTGTAGTCTAATGGTAGGATACCATCTTGGGGTGATGGCGAACCGGGTTCAATTCCCGGCACCCCGAAATTAACCCTGCCAGCGCCGCGGCGCGGGCAGGGGGTTTTTAATTATCCATCGAGAACAGTTCTCGTTGGATTAGAGATAAATATAGTTTATTTAAGCAACCGAAGAATGTCTTTAATCTCTTTTTCAATAAATTTTTCGGAAATTGCTAAATTTTCTTTCAGAACCTCTCTCATCTTTTCTTCTTCTTTGGTCAGCTCTCTTTTTGTTTTTGCTTCCTCTAATTTATCTAAGTGTTTTTTTGTAGTTCTTCTCAATTCTTCAAATGACATTCCCAGGGCGTCTTTTACCTCTTCCGCTTCTTTTCTTAACTTCTTTCGGTTTTCTCCCAATCTGGTTCGAATCGCCAAAAGCAGTAAAACTAAAAGCAAAATAAGCCCGGAAATAATGATGATGACCTCCAGATAACTAATTTCAATTTTTCCGATTTTAACAAAAGCCGGCGGTTTAACTGAAACCGTCACCTTCTCTGAAAGTTCGCTTTTTGCTCCCTCCGGATCAATGGCTTCGGCCCAGACTTGATAAATTCCTTCGAATAAAGAATAGCTGGAAGTAAAATACCAAACTCCTTTCTGGTTGCTTTGGGTACTCTGAAGAGAAACTTTTCCTTCCTGGTCTTGAATATAGATATTAATTTTGGCATCGGAAACAGAAGTTCCTTTTAGAGAAAGAAGGGTATCCGGAGCCAGAATTTCAGGATAATCAATAATCACCGGAGATTCAATGGGTAAAATGTTTATTTCGGTCATTGCCAAAGAATAATTCCCTGCTCCGTCCACCGCTTTAACAATCACGGTGCGTTTGCCGGGCGCCTGAACCGGCATCTGATATGGATTGTGCTTCGTACTGGCTGCTGCCGATGCCGCATCTCCTTCCCCGATTTTTACTTCGTAATATTGAACTCCGGAAAGGTCGTCTACGGTTTCAAAGAATAAAATTGGCCGGGGATTGGTAGTGGCTGCTCCGTCTTTGACCGTAATCTTAAAGGGCTCGGGGGGAATGGTGTCAATCTGAAATTTAAAGTGGGAAATCCCTCCCCAGCCATAGTTATTTTGGAGCTGGCAATGAAGATACCAAACTCCGTCGGATAATCCGGTTAATTGTTTTTCAGAAATTGGAGATGAATAAAATACGGTAGGCAAGGTGGAAGGATATTTATTGTAAAGCAACTTCACGCCGGTAATACCTTCGAGAACCGGCCAGGTAAATTTCGGACTATTGTTTGAATACCATTCTTCAGGATCGGGATGGGTAGGAGAAGAAACTTTAGGAGCTGCCGGCACTCCCAGGGTAAAAGGAGGAACGTATTCTTCCACTATCGGCGGAACAGAAATAACTACCTTGGGCTGAAGATTATAAGTGCCTCCCGCCATATTGGTTAAAACATTTGTCCCTTTGCCGTCGGCTGCCAGCACTGATCCCGAAGAAAAAGCAACATTGGTAGTGATAACAATTTTGGCTTTGAAAACAACAGTAATAATGGTTTCCGATGTTCCGGTAAGGGCAGTGGGCGTTCCTCCTCCAAAAACTATTCTTCCGTCAGAATTGGAAAAAACGGGCTCCATAGTCCACAAAGAAAAAATGGAGCCGGTTTTAGAAATGCTAACTACTTCTAATTCATTGATATTAAAATTTAAAGCGCCGTCAGCAGCATTAATTGCTGTTCCCCCGCTGTTTACTTTAACCGCCACCGAAAAAGTACTCCCAACTTCGTAGCTGCCGCTGGAAGGAGATAAATATAAAGAAGCTCCCTCTGCCGATGCCCGCATCGGCAGACACAAAACTAACACCAAACTAAACACTAGAATCACTAAACTGACACTGAACTTCACACTAAACTGACACGAAACTGTTTCGCTTCTGTTTAGTGTTTTGTTTAGATTCTGTTTAGTGTTCATATTGGTTTCGCTTCAGTTTCGTGATTCATATTTTTTACTTCAGAATTCTTTTAACAATCCGCCAGATTACTGCTCCGATAAGCAAAACTACAATGATTATCCACCAAAGAAAAGGTTTCTTTTCGGGAGGAAGCAGGGGTTTGGGAGGTCCAACCTCCACAATTCTCTCATTCCCGGCCTTATCTACCGCCCTTACTTTTATTATACTCTGTAATTCCTGGTCTTCCAATAAATAGGGGCTTTCCACCACTTTCCACTCCAATTTTTGCAGGGGTCTGACCCCTGTAACTCTGACTTCTGCAACTTCGTAGTGGTCCAGACCGGTTTGCTTGTCAGTGGTGGAGAAAACAAGGTAATATTTCCCCTCAAAAATTTCCGGGTCCTGCCTGACTTCTATCACAAAGGGCTCGGGCGGAATTTTATCTTTTTCTATTTCCTCCTGCCACTCATCTTTTAGTAACTCTTCTGGTTTTTGAGGCAAAATGGTGAAGATAGCTCCTTGAGTGGTTAACTCGGCTGGCGTTCCTTTGCCATCATTTAATAAAACCTGGGAACTGGCCAGAAATTCTATCTCCGCTTGCTGTTTGCCGTCTGTCTCCAGCACCTTAAATATTATCTTCCCAAATAAATTGCTTGCCCCGGGATCACCCGGTACTCTTCCGCAATAACCGCCCGGCACCCCTCCGATAAAAGAAATTAAACCCGCATTCTGATTGATTTTGGGATTTTCTACCCATAAAGTTAAAATGGAATCTCCCTTGCTAAAATCAACTGCTTCCAAAAAATCTTGCGAAAAACTTAGCTCGGCTTTAACGGTATTGATGCATTCTCCTTCAGTATCAATTCGAATTTCTTCAATAAAAGTATCGCCCGGTTGATATTCTCCGCTTGATGGTTCTAAATACAAAATGGCTGCCTCGGCAAAATGAAAAATGCCAAATGCCAAGTGAAAAAATACAATGAAAAATGCAAAAATATTTTTTTGTTTTAGCATATTTGTTTTTAATCTTTTGTTTTTTATTTTAGTTTATGACCTTCCCAGCACTCTTTCAATATCTCTAATCTCCTTTTCTATGGAATCCCGAGCCGCAATCAAAGATTTCTTTAATTCTTCATAAACTTCCCTCTCTCTGGCGCTGAATCCCGGCTGAAAATCAAACGATTTAATTTGTTCTTCTATCTCTTTGTTCAAGCTTTCAAAAGAGCTTAAAAGGGTCGTCCTTGCCTCCTGAGTTTCTTTTCTAAGTATTCTTTTTATCTGCCAGGTTCTCCCCATAAAATATAAAACGGCCATCGCTACTGCTGCCAAAATCAAAGCCAAAACTAAAACTAAATTTCTAAAAGCAATCGGATAGGGGCCTTTACCTGCCCAAGTTTCAAAGAAACTTGGGACGGGCAAGGAAAAACCGCTTAGGGATATTTCAATTAGACGTCGGTCGGCAAAATCGTTCCCTTCACCCTTCTCTTTCACTGCTAAATAATATCTGCCAGAATTAATTAGCTCTCGGGTAGAAAAAGACCATTCCCCTTTCTCATTACTCAGAATTTGCCATCTTTTTATTTCCTTTTCTCCCTCTTGAAGCGAAATTATCACTTCGGTTCCGGGAAGAGCCGTTCCTTCTAAGTACAGAGTTTCTTCCCCTGCTATGTATCTTTCAGGACAAAGAGTAAACCGGGGTTTCTCGGTTTGGGCAAAAACCTGACCGAAAAAAAGAAAGAAAGAAGTAAAAATTATAATTAAGATTAATTTTTTAACCCCGTTAGAAATTTGCATAATTCTCGAGGGTGAGAGAAGTATATTACGTACTTCTCTCACCAAAGTTTACTAATCTAGACTAAATATTTAGTTGAACCCCGTTTGACAATCGCAAACTTCTAACGGGGTTTAACCTCTTTTAATTTCTTTTCGGTTTCTTCTTTTTCTTTTTCTACCTTCTTCCTGGTTTTTTCCAGATTCTCTCTTTGCCTTTTTAGACGAATATGATTTCTTCGATGCTTGAAAATTAAACCCACAATACCTCCTATCAAAATCAAGAGAACCAACCCAATCTGCTGCCATTTTAAAAAGATGCCGAAAATATTAATTCCTCTTTTGGTAGTATAAAAAAGTTTTCCAGCGGTGATTAATTCAATTTTTTGCGATACATCCCTCCAGTTACCGGCTACATCAAAAGCCCTAACCACTATCTCATATTCGCCAAGCTCGGTAAGGGGCAGCCGATAAGGACTACTGGCTTCCACAAAAAAACCAACTTCTTCTCTCTCCCGTGGCTTAATAAAACTAACTGTCTTTACTTCATAATGGTCTATTCCAGAAAGGGCATCGGTGGTCAGAAAAGCAACCCAGGGACGTTCGCCGGTCAAAACAAAAGATTCACTGCCTCCAAAAACCGGTTCAATAGAAAGACCGAAAACAGCGGGGGAGGTAGCATCAATTTGAACCAGATAATGGCTGGTTCCTCCCCAA
>Ga0210009_1000426_pt1 | contig 47666 bp, 35 predicted proteins | sample CryGeyCG2114_065_FD_185457 | JGI IMG/M metagenome (GOLD analysis project Ga0210009, IMG submission 185457) | Groundwater microbial communities from aquifer - Crystal Geyser CG12_big_fil_rev_8/21/14_0.65 (SPAdes) (version 2) | ecosystem: Environmental > Aquatic > Deep subsurface > Groundwater ...
CGCGACCTGGGAAATACGGGTGCGGGAGGCGCGCTGGAAACGACGGAAACACTGCAGATCCAGATTGACGACGTGAACGATCCACCCACGTTCGAGCCCGGCCCCGACATTACGGTCGCGGAGGACTCGGGCCCGCACACGTTTGCGGCGTGGGCCACCGATATCAGCCCAGGCCCGCCGAACGAGTCCGATCAAAATGTAACTTTTATTATTACAATTGATAACGATGCGCTTTTTGACGAATTGCCGGCCATTGATTCGGCATCGGGCGATTTGACATTTTCCCTTCGGCAGGATGCGAACGGGCAGGCGACGCTGACCGTCCGTCTCGTGGATGATGGCGGCACGGAGAACGGTGGACAGGATACGTCTGCGCCCCAGCAGCTGGTCTTGACCGTGACCCCTGTCAACGACGCCCCGGTGATTTCAGGTGCGGGAACGGATGCCCAGGTTACGGACGAGGATGTGGTGCTCGTTTTCTCCGAGGCAACGGGCAATCCGATCCTGATCACGGATGTGGATGCAGGGTCGGGTGATCTTGAAATGACGCTCGCGGCTACGTCCATGGTGTCCCTGCCCGAGGGGCATGGTCTCAATGTGGTTTCAGGCGAGAGTGGTTCATCTACGCTGACCGCGCGTGGGACGCAGTTTGCGTTGACGGCGGCTCTGGATGGTCTCACCTATACGCCCGAACCGTTTTTCAACGGAGAGGGATCTCTGGCCATTGAAGTGTCGGATCGCGGGAATACCGGGGCGGCTGGCGAGGCGACGGTGCTTACCGCCAACGTGGTCATTCCCATCACCATCCAGTCGGTGAATAATGCTCCGGTAGCCAACGACGATTTTTTCACCTCGTTCTCCGGAGCGGCACGCGTTCTGGATGTACTCGCCAATGACACCGACATTGAGGGCGATGCGCTTACGATCGTCTCTGTCGAGGACCCGTCTGGCGGCACGGCGACTGTTCTTCCGGGTGGATCCGGCAGCGGAAGTGGGGTTGCGGGCGGCGGGGCTGCCGAGCGGATTCTGTATACGGCCAATGAAGACTTCTCCGGCACAGACGTGTTCACGTACGTGATCGAAGATGCGTTTGGCGCGCCCGCCTCAGGCACAATCACTGTCGAAGTTGCTGGTCCAGGGGTGGACGGTGACGGCGTCGACGACGATGTGGAGGCGGGCGCGCCAAACGCAGGTGACGGCAATGGTGACGGCGTACCGGACGCGGAGCAGGAGCACGTGGCATCGCTGCCGGTCGCGGCAGGTCCGGGTGCCGGGGCGTACATCACGCTCTCCGTACCCTCCGGAGGCCAGCTCGCCCGCGTGGAATCGACCGAGAATCCGGCCCCATCGACCTTTCCGCCTAGCCTTGGCGCGCCTGCCGGCTTCCTGGCCTATGAGGTTCCGGGGCTCGAGGCCGGGCAGTCAACGGTTGTGACGATCCACTTGCCCGATGGCGTTACGGCCACCGACTACATGAAGTACGGACCGACACCGGACAACCCTGACCCGCACTGGTACAGCTTTGCATGGGACGGGACGACCGGCGCGCGGTTCGAGGGCAGCCTCATCAGGTTGCATCTGACCGACGGACTGCGCGGCGACGATGACCTGACGGCCAACGGAACGATCGTGGATCCCGGTGCACCAGTGCTGACGCAGAATGCGCTGCCGGTTGCTCCCGACATCTCGGAGGCCATGGATGAGGATACAGTGCTCACGATTGACCTGTTGGCGGGCGTAACCGATGCAGACGGTGACGATGTGTCCCTGGTAGATGTGGTCATGGAGAGCAGTACGCCGCAGGGTCCCATCACGGCCGACAGCCATGACATGTCGACGGCCGGAGGCGCACTCACGTTCGCGCCGACAGCCGACTTTTTTGGAGAGGTGATCCTGACATACAGCGTGACGGACGGCAGTGGTGCCGTCGTGCAGGCGCGCATTGACGTGGCTGTGCAACCTGTCCAGGATGCCCCCGTTGCCGTGAACGACACGCTTCGCACCGAAATGAACACGTCCGTGACCGGGAACCTGTTCGCCAACGACTTCGATGTGGACGGTGACAGCTTTTTCCTGGCCCAGATAGACAGCGCGCCTGTGGGAACTATTACGTTCCAGACGGGCGGAACCGTGACCTACGTTCCTCCAACTGACTTTTTCGGGACACTGGACGTGGGCTATTCCATTACGGACGGGCCTGCCAATTCCGGTCTGGTCCGATCGGCAATCGTCCATATCGTCGTGGAAGGTGTTCCAACCGCGCCCGTTGGCGTGGCCGATGCATTTGTCGTCACGGAGGACGTTCCTGCCGAACTGGATGTACTTGCCAATGACACGGACATCAATCTTGACTCGCTCCAGGTGCTCTCCTTTACGGAGCCTGCGAATGGCACGCTGCAACGGACTGGTTCGGGAAGCCTGCTATACACACCAGAGACAGACTTTTTCGGTGAAGATGCATTCACGTACATTCCCACGGACGGGGCGCTCCACGGCGCACCTACGGCCGTATCGATCACGGTACTGCCCGTTAACGATGCGCCCGTTTTCGGGAACAACTCTGAAGTCGTACTTTCCGCGCCGGGCCCCGTTCTGCTCATTCCAGGTCGTGAGATCGAGTTCGGATTCGCGCCGGCAGCGGACGTGGACAATGAACCAGGTGAAATCGCACACGTCTGGCAGCTGGCTTCGACCGATTCATTTGCCGCGATTTTCTTTGAAAGCGCACCGGTTCTGGACGACGACCGGGTTACGATGCCGGCGGACACATTGGTTGCCGTGCTCGAAGCCAACAATGTGGTGCTGCTCCCGGGGCAGCGCATTACGCTGCATCACAGGATGGTGGCGCGGGATCCGGATGGCGCCACAGGTACGGGCGCCGGCAGTGAGGTGGTTTTTGAGCGCGCGACGTCGGTCAGTGCAACCGGCGCTCCCGGAAGCGAATTGCCAAGCGAGATCTATCTCGACGGGAATTTCCCCAACCCGTTCAGCGGCCAAACGACGATCCGGTTCGGGCTGCCCGAGACGAGCGAGGTAACCGTCGATGTCCACGATGTGTCGGGCCGTCGGGTAACGCGCGCCCTGACGGGCACGCTGCCGGCCGGTCACCACGATTACCGGCTGAGTCTTGGCGCGCGCCTGTCCGGCGGGGTATACCTGTACCGGATACACATACGTACCGCGTCACCGGGGAACACGGAATCGCGAACGCTGACAGGGGTCATGCAGCTCGTTCGTTGAGCCAAAGCGTAATAGGAAGTTTGGCTGAATCCGCGCAGGTGGTAACATTTGCGTAATATGGCATCGTAAACTTGCGACGCATTCAAACTCCCATTGCCATGAAACGCATATTGCCTGGCATTTTAGCTGCCAGACCTGCAGTCACGTATCGTACCGCCTCCGTTCCTTTCGTTACGGTTCTGATGGCGCTGTTGATGATCATCGTCGGATGCGGTGATGGATCGACGGGCGGCGCATCTACCGTGGATAATCTGGGAGGCATGGTGCAGGTCGACGGATCGAGCACCGTGTACCCGCTCACCGAGGCGATGGCCGAGGAATTCATGAAGGTGAATCCGCGCGTGCGCGTCACGGTCGGCGTAAGCGGCACGGGCGGAGGATTTTCGAAATTCGTTCGCGGCGAGACCGACATCAACGATGCATCCCGTCCCATCAAGCCGAGCGAAGCGGCGCTCGCGGCTGAGAACGGCATCGAGTACGTCGAACTTCCGGTTGCCTATGACGGCCTGGCCGTGATTGTGAGTCCGCAGAACGACTGGACCGAGTGCCTTACGGTCAACGAACTCAATGAGGTCTGGAAGGCGGGCAGTAAAGTGGATAACTGGAGCCAGGTCCGCGCGGGTTTCCCCGACCGGGAGCTGCGCCTCTACGGCGCGGGCACCGACAGCGGCACATACGATTACTTTACGGCCGCCATTACGGGTGAGGAAGGGGCGAGCCGGGGTGACTTTACGGCGAGTGAAGACGATAACGTGCTCGTGCAGGGCATTGCCGGCGACGCCAATGGACTCGGGTTCATTCCCTACGCCTATTACGCCGAGAACATGGACAAGCTGAAGCTGCTCGGCATTGACGATGAAAATCCGGAAAACGGTGACGGCTGCATCCAGCCGGGTGCGGAAACGGTCCAGAACGGTACGTACCAGCCGCTGGCGCGACCCGAGTTCATCTACGTGAATATGAAAGCGCTTGACCGCCCGGAGGTCATGGCATTCGTCGAGTTCTACATGAACAACGCGACGGTATTGGCACCGGAGGTTGGATATGTAGGCCTTTCGGATGAGGCCTACCGTCTGGGCGTGGAACGTTCGAAGGCCCGCGTGTCGGGCAGCGTGTTCGAGGGCGAGGGTAGCCAGATCGGCGTGCGGCTGGAGGATCTGCTCAAGCTGGGGCAGTGACATGAGTCGGACGCCGCTGCGATCGCTGCAGACGAACGTATACAACAGCCCGAAGGAGCGCGTCGTACAGTTTGTATTGGGGGCGTGCGCCGTGGCTACCGTGCTGACCCTCTTCGGGATTGCGTTCGTGCTTCTCGGCGAAAGCTTCCAGTTTTTCAGCAATGTGAATGTGCTGGATTTCCTGACGGACACCGAGTGGACGCCGCAGTTCGTTGAGAAGCATTACGGAATCTGGCCGCTGCTTTCGGGAACGCTCCTGGTGACGCTGATTGCGGCGTTTGTGTCGGTGCCGATCGGTGTGGCGAGTGCCGTCTATATCGCCGAGTATGCGCCCGCTTCGGCACGGCGCGTGCTGAAGCCCGGACTGGAGCTGCTCGCGGGCGTCCCCACCGTGGTCTACGGCTACTTCGCGCTCACCTTCGTGACACCCCTTTTGCAGCGATTCATTCCGGATCTGCAGATATTCAACGCGCTCAGCGCCGGTATCGTGGTCGGCATCATGATCATTCCCATGATCGCAAGTCTGAGTGAAGATGCACTCCGTGCCGTGCCGCGCAGCCTGGCCTTCGGGGGCTACGCGCTTGGCGCCACGAAACTGGAGGTGGTCACCAAAATCATGGTTCCGTCGGCGCTCTCGGGCATCATCGCGAGCTTCATTCTTGGACTGAGCCGGGCCATCGGGGAGACGATGATTGTGACGCTGGCGGCCGGCGCGACGCCGCGCCTCACAGCTAACCCCATGGAAAGCATCCAGACCATGACCGCCTACATCGTGCAGGTCAGTCTCGGCGATACGCCGGCCGGCTCCATTGCCTATCAGAGCCTCTTCGCAGTTGGCCTCATGCTGTTCCTGATCACGCTCGGGCTCAACGTCGTGGCCAACAAGGTCATCCGCCGGTACAAGGAAAACTATTGATATGGTAGATGCGACGCCCAAAGCCAGGACCGAGGTCCGGGATCGGAATTTCGATCCGCGCCTGCCGCAGCGACGGCGCAAGGCCCTCATTGTACGGGGACTTTTTTTCATGGCGACCGTGTTCGGGCTGCTGGTCCTCATGGTCCTGATGATTGACGTCGTGGCCAAGGGCTTCTCGTGGCTGGACTGGGGTTTTGTTTCGAACTTTCCGTCGCGCAACCCGGAAGAAGCCGGCATAAAGAGCGCGATCGTGGGGAGTCTCTGGATGATGGGTCTGACGGCGCTTTTCGCCGTGCCCGTGAGCGTGGGCGCGGCCGTGTATCTGACCGAGTATGCCAATCGCGGCTGGTTCTACAATCTCATTCAACTCAACATTGCCAATCTGGCGGGCGTACCGTCCGTGCTGTACGGTATTCTGGGGCTCGGCCTTTTCGTGCGGTTCATGGCGCTGGAGCGCAGCATTTTGGCGGGTGCGCTCACCATGACACTGCTCATCATGCCCATCCTGATCATTTCGGCGCAGGAGGCGCTCAAGGCCGTGCCGCAGGGCATCCGCGAAAGCGCCTATGCGCTGGGGGCCACGCGCAGCCAGGTCATCTGGAGTCATCTGCTGCCTATTGCAGCACCGGGCATCATGACGGGGATCATTCTGTCGCTGAGCCGCGCCGTTGGTGAGACGGCACCCCTCATCATGATCGGAGCGTTGACATTCATCGCCTTTCTGCCGGAGAGCGTGATGGATCCGTTTACCGTGCTGCCCATCCAGATTTTCAACTGGACATCGCGCCCCCAGGCCGACTTCCAGGAAATTGCGGCGGCAGCCATCGTCATCCTCATGATTTTCCTGTTCCTGATGAATCTGAGTGCGATCTCGCTTCGCAACCACTTTGAACGCAACCGGCCCTATTGATATGGAGACACCTCCCGACACGGATGTTTCAGCGAAACTGGCGGCCCGCGACCTGCACTTCTGGTACGGGACCACGCATGCACTGAAAGGCATTTCGCTGTCCATGAAGCCGAACCTGGTGACGGCATTCATTGGTCCGTCCGGCTGTGGCAAGAGCACACTGCTGCGCTGTTTCAACCGCATGAATGAACTCATTCCCGATACGCAGTGGGAGGGCGACCTGTTGCTCGACGGTGAGGACATCCGCTCGGCCGATCCCATCATGCTGCGCAGGCGCGTGGGCATGGTGTTCCAGAAGCCGAATCCGTTCCCCAAATCGATCGAAGAGAACATTGCATGGGGCGCGCGTATAAACGGTTATAAAGGTAATATGCCGGAGCTCGTGGAGCGCTGCCTGCGGCAGGCGGCTCTCTGGGACGAGGTCAAGGACCGACTGAAGGATAACGCCTACGAACTCTCGGGTGGCCAGCAGCAGCGGCTGTGCATTGCGCGGGCGCTCGCGGCTGAACCCGATGTGTTGTTGATGGACGAACCCGCGAGCGCCCTCGACCCGCTGGCCACCGGCAAGCTCGAAGAAACCATCATTGAACTCAAGGACGCCTACACGATTGTGATTGTGACCCACAACATGCAGCAGGCATCGCGCATAAGCGACGAGACGGCGTTCTTCTATCTGGGCGAGTTGGTTGAATTCGACGACACGGAAGTGATATTCACACGACCGGAGAACAAGCGCACGGAAGATTACATTACCGGTCGGTTCGGATGAGCGAAAAACACTGGAAGGAACCCGAAATGCCAATCCATCGCAATCTGGACAATGACATGGAACTGCTCAGGAGTCGTCTCCTGGACATGTTCGACTTGGTCGACGAGCAGGTGGCAGGCGCCCTGAATGCCCTGCTGGAAAAAAACGATGACCTTGCCGAACAGGTTCGGCGTCGCGACGACGAGGTAGATGCGCTCGAACTCGAGGTCGACAGGCAGGCCGAGCGTATTCTTGCGCTCTACCAGCCTGTGGCGAGCGAACTCCGTTTTTTGATTGTGGCGGTGAAGGTGAACACCGATCTGGAGCGGATTGGCGACCACTGCAAGAATATTGCCAAGAAAACAATGGATATCCGTGCGCATTCGGGTGCGCTGGCCGTGACGCGGTTCGATGACATGGGAGATGCGGCGCGCAAGATGTTGCGCGACGTGCAGGATGCCTTCACCAACCGCGATCGCCGTCTTGCCGAGCGCGTCATGCGGCAGGACAGCGCTGTTGACCGCATCCACAAGGAGAATTTCAAGGCGCTGATCGCGCTTGGGCGCGAGAATCCGGAGTCGATTGAGAGTGTTGCGCACGCCATCTCCGTGTCGAAGGCCATCGAACGTATTTCCGACCACGCCAAGAATGTCGCCCAGAGCGTCATCTTCCTCGTCGAGGCCGTCGATGTCCGCCACCCCGGCGTGCAAGGAGAGTAGAGTGACCTCGGCCCGTCCCGTCCATTTTGGATCGGTCTGCAGCAACATCCGTGTCTACGGGTTCTGGTTCACCATGCAACCGTATATTCTGGTATGGACTCACGAACACTTCCAGCCGATGCTGGCCAAAAGACCTACGCACTGATTGGTGCGGCGGGATTTGTGGCGCCGCGCCACATGAAAGCCATCCGGGATACGGGAGGTCGGCTGGTGGCCGCGCTCGACCCGCACGATTCGGTGGGCGTGCTCGATTCATTCGGCTACGACATTGCGTTTTTTACCGAATTCGAGCGCTTCGATCGACACATTGAGAAGCTCCGCCGGGAGGCGGGGGGGCGCGCGTCCGGTGGCGAAGGGCGCGGAGGTGGAGTGGATTTCGTGAGCATCGCATCTCCCAATTACCTGCACGATGCCCATATCCGGTTTGCGCTGCGCGTGGGAGCCAATGCCATCTGCGAGAAGCCGCTCGTCCTGAATCCGTGGAATGTGGATGCGCTGGCCGAGGTGGAGCGCGAGACGGGTGGCCGGATTTTCAATGTGTTGCAGCTGAGGCTGCATCCGGCGGTCGTGGCGCTGCGCGAGCGCGTGCGGGGTGAAGCGGACAAGGATGGTGTCGGCGCGGGCGGGCGGCACCGCGTCAAACTGACCTACATTACGTCGCGCGGACAGTGGTATTTCCACTCATGGAAGGGGGTAGAGGCCAAATCCGGTGGCGTGGCGACGAACATCGGCGTCCATTTTTTCGATATGCTGCTGTGGATTTTCGGGCCGGTCCGGGGCGGCGTGCCCGGCGCGGGTGAATCGCGGGGTGGGAGCGGCGTCCAGGTGCTGGACTGCAGCGAACGGCACATCAGCGGAACGCTCGAACTGGAGCGCGCCGACGTGGAATGGCTTCTTTCGGTAGATGCGGCGGACCTGCCGGATGAGGCGCGTGCGGCGGATATGCCGACGTGGAGACGTCTTGAGCTGGACGGGGAGGCTTTCGAGTTCAGCGGCGGATTCACCGATCTGCATACCCGCGTCTACGAAGACATCCTGGCAGGTGGCGGATTCGGGCTCGCTGACGCTCGCCCGGCCATCGACCTCGTGCATGCGCTGCGTTGATGCACAGAGTGCGCGTCAGATGTTCATGGGAATGTCGTAGGCGACCTTTGTGGCTTCCATGATGGCTTCCGAGAGCGTCGGATGCGGATGGATGGAGTCCATGATTTCGTGCGCCGTGGTTTCGAGCGTACGGGCCACGACAGCCTCGGCAATCAGCTCCGTGGCGTCATACCCGATGATGTGGCAGCCGAGGAATTCGCCGTACTTCGCATCGAAAATCACTTTCACGAATCCCTGCGGGTGGCCGGCAGCGGCGGCTTTGCCGCTCGCCGTGAACGGGAATTTGCCGACCTTCAGGTCGTAGCCTTCTTCCTTGGCCTTTTCTTCGGTGAGCCCCACGCTGGCAATCTGCGGCTGGCAATATGTACAGCCCGGAATGTTGCTTTTGTCGAGGGCGTGGACGTCTTCTCCCGCGATATGCTCAATGCAGATGATGCCCTCGTGCGATGCCTTGTGCGCAAGCCAGGGTGGGCCGGCCACGTCGCCAATGGCGTAGATGCCCTGGACGTTTGTCTGTCCGTATCCATCGACCTTGACCGAGCCCTTGTTCGTTTCCACGCCAATGGCCTCGAGGCCGAGGCTCTCGATATTGCCAACGACGCCAACGGCCGAGAGAACCTGGTCACACTCAATGACTTCTTCGCCTGTTTTGGTCTTGATGGTGGCCTTGAGCACCTTGCCCGAAGTATTGACTTTTTCGACCGATGCGTTGGTCATGATCTTGATGCCGGACTTCTTGAATGCCTTGGCGAGTTCGCGCGAGACGTCCTTGTCTTCGACGGGCACAATACGGTCCAAGAGTTCCACGATCGTGACATCTGTGCCCATATTGTGATAGAAATAGGCAAATTCGACGCCGATGGCTCCGGCGCCCACGACCACGAGGCGGTTCGGACGCTCTTTCTGGAGCATGGCGCCGGTCGAGGAGACGATGTTCTTCTCGTCGATGGGCAGGGAAGGCAGTTCGCGCGGGCGGGCGCCCGTGGCAATGATGATGTTCTTCGCCTTGAGCGTAGCTTTCTTGCCCTGCTTCTTGCCGTCCATGTCTTCGGAGGGCGCCACTTCTACCGTATCCTTTGCCGAAAGCTTGGCTGCTCCCATGTAGACGTCGATCTTGTTTTTCTTCATGAGGAAACCGACGCCCTTGTTCATTTTGTCGGCGACCGCGCGGCTGCGGTCAATGACCTTTCCGAAATCGGCTGTGACACTGTCGCCACCGGTCAGCCCATAGTCGGCCGCGTGCTTCATGGTTTCCATGATCTCGGCGCTTTTGAGGAGCGCCTTCGTAGGAATGCATCCGATGTTGAGGCACACGCCCCCGAGCTTGTTCTTTTCCACGATGGCGGTCTTGAGACCGAGTTGGGAAGAGCGGATGGCGGTCTCGTAGCCCCCGGGGCCTGAACCGATTACAACGACGTCGTAGGAAGATGCAGCCATGATGCGGAATTGTTTCGGATGAATGACCAGACAAGGCGGTCAGAAGAACAGACAGAGCCACAAGATACGGTTTCGCCACGTGTGGGTGCGGGGCGCGGCCGTTGAAACCGGGTGAAAAAACGGCTCGTCCCGCGTGGGTCAGTCGCGGGCGAAGCGCGTCTCGATGTCCGTGAGCTTGGCGATGCGCGCCGCGTGGCGACCGCCCTCGAAATCGGTCGTCAGGAACACATCCACGATCCGCTTGACGACTTCAATGCCGAGGGTGCGGCTGCCGAGTGTGAGGACGTTCGCATTGTTGTGGGCGCGTGCGTTCCAGGCCGTGAATTCGTTGTAGGCACAGGCGGCGCGAATGCCGGGGACTTTGTTGCAGACCATGGCCGAACCGATGCCGGCGCCATCGATCATGATACCGAGTCGTGTCCGGCCGCTGCTCACCATGCGGGCCACGCCGTAGGCAAAATCCGGGTAATCGCAGCTGGTCGGGGCATCCGTTCCCACATCCAGGACATGGTACCCGGCCTTTTCGAGTACCGGGATGAGTTCGGTTTTCATGGCATACCCACCGTGATCGGAGCCGATGGCCAGCGACTTCGGGGGCGCCGCGTGGTCCGCATGGGCGGACGGCGCGAGGTCCGGCGTGCCACGCTGCAGCGCAAGGCCTCCCGCGCGGGCAGCGTCGGCGGCGAGCGGCGTGACAAGTGCATTCGGCGCAATCGTCATGGTGCGCAGACCGCGTCGCAGGGCGTCCCGGATGTGTGCCTCAGATATGACGGTTTTACCGGCCATGCATCAAGCTACTGAACGGGGGGCGTGTGTGCAATTACGGGGGCGGCATGGGCTGGCGGGCTACCTCGGCAGCAACCAGTCGAGGGGGTTGACGGGCACGGCGTTCTCGAAAATCCCGAAGAAGAGGGCGCTTCCACGAGGCTCGGCCGTGGTACCGGCGCGGCCAATGAGGTCGCCCTCGGCGACCTGGTCACCGGTGGCCACATAGACGAGGGAAAAGTTGCCGTAGACGGTATGAAAGTCGCCGTGCTCCATAATGATATAGGAGCCGATGTCAGGCATCTGGTCGACGGTAGATACGACGCCCCCGGCAGCGGCGCGCACGCCAGCCGAGGCCGTGGTGGCGATCAGGATACCGGGATTGGGCGTGCGCGTGCCGTAGACCGGGTCGATGCGCTCGCCGAAGGGCTCCACGACGGCGCCGTCGGTCGGCCAGGACAGAACGCCGCGGCCCGCCGCGAAGTCGCCCGTCGCCACACGTGGCGACGGGCGCCCCGGCGCGGCGGGCCGCGCTTCGGCCGATGCCATGAGCGCTACGATCCGGTCGCTCAGTTCCCTCGCCATCGTGCGCTTGTTTTCCAGTTCATTGGACAGGTCAACCTGCAGAGCGCGCAGGCGCGTCACCTCTTGGCTTCGCTCGTTCCGGAGCTGGGCGAGCGTCTCCCGTTCGCGGCTGGCTGTATCGAGCAGGAGCTGCGTATCTACCAGTCTTTTTTCGCGCTCCGAGCGCCGCTCGGAAAGCGTCGCGGTGGCGGCAGCCAGGTCGGCCAACCGGGCGCGCCGCTCGTTTGAAAAGCGGCGCAGATACCCGATCCGGACGAGCATCTGGTTGATGGATTCGGCGGCCAGGATGAGAGCCACGTCGTGTTGTCGCCCGTATTTGTAGGCGTGCGTGGCGCGCTTGCGGTAGTCTTCCTCGAGCGCGGTCACCTCATGCTGGAGCGTATCGATGAGGGCGGTCAGCGAGTCGGTTTCGGCGCGGAGTTCACTGGTGCGGCGATCGTAGAGAGCGACCAGTTCCTCGCGAAGTGCAATCTGGCGCTCAAGATCATTCAGTTGGGAGGCCGAGGTTCTTTCCTGCTGGCGTGTTTCCCGGAGTCGGGCTTCATCCTCGGCAATCTGCTCCTGGAGTTGCTGGAGCCGCGTCTGCGTTTCGCGGACCACCGTTTCCTGGGCAACAGCAACCGTCAGCGGCGCGAGCAGGACGCAGAGGAGGAGCGCCGCGGGTGCGCCCCGTCGCAGCATGGCGGGCACAATGAGCCAGCGGGCGCGCGTGCCGCTGCGCCGCACCGAAGAAATGGAAAGGCGGGCGAGGGACATCAGTCTATTGCACACGGATGGATCTCATACCTATTCGATGTCAAAGCGCTCCTTTATGTTCTCGGCACCGAGATCGAAGGACAGGCGGTCGGGCTGCGTGTTGAACCGGCTCAGGGACATGAGAATGCGCGTGTCCTCAAGTGGCTGGCTCACGCTCACGCGGCGGGGAACGAGATAGCCTCCCATTTCCGCAAACGCCGCATACCACCGCTGCTCCCGGATGCGGCCGTCACTGTTCCTGTATTCGGCATATACCACGCGCCAGCGCGCCGGGTCCACGAGCAGCCGCTCGGATCCGTCCTTGCGGCTCAACTCGTAATGAAGGCTGTCGGCGCGGAGAGACCAGGCGGCCGGGTCGAGCGTGCCGCCATCGCGACCGGCGCCGTCGCCGACCGCGGAGCCGCCGGGCCGGATGAAGCCCGTGGCAAGCGCCACGAGATCCGTGCCGGCCACGGCCACCGGTAGCACTGCCTCGATGGAGGTTGGCGTACCCACAATGAGGGTTTTTTCAATCCGGTCCCAGACGTAGGCCGAATCGGGCGTAATAAGCACGCGGGCGCCTTCAATGCCGAGGGGAAAGCGGACCCGGACAAGCATGGAATCGGCCCGCCGCCAGGCTATGCGGGCCGTAAACCGCCCCGATTCTTCGGGAGATGCGACGTGAACGCTCGCCTCGGCAGCTATCTCCTGGAATTCGGCTGGCATATCGGGAAGCCGCGAAAGGACCTCCTCGAGCGTATGGTCGGGATAGCCCGCGGGCATGCGGGCCGTACCGTCATCGGCCGGGAGCGATGCGCCGGGAGGAGAGAGCGAGCGGCAGCCACCGATGAGGCCGGAAAAGATCACCGCGGCCGCCAGTGTCAACATGTGGCGGCTCATTGCGGATTGTCCAGGCCGGCCAGCAGATCCTTAAGGGGAGTCGTCCAGGGGTCGTCGGGCCGGCTGCGCGCAATAGCGGCCTCGACCAGCTCCCGGGCGCGTGCGGCGTGGCCCAGCTCTACAAGAGCAGGTGCGGTTGCGAGTGTCAGCGGGCCGTGGAAAGGATAGAGCAGCAGGCCATTCTCGCCGAAATCTGCCGCCTCCCGGTAGCGCCCGGCGTCAAAAAAGCCGCGTACGCCTTCTACCCAGAGGTCGATTTGCCGGGGATCCTGTTCGACGATATCGCGGATTTCTTCAGGCAATCTACCGGCTGCGGCTGGTTTCGCGCCATTGGAGTCTGTATCCGGTCCAGCGCCGGCCGGAAACTCACGGTCTTCGGCCAGCGTCGCGAGCGCAGCCTCGGCCTCCGGATCTGGAAGCGCACGCTCCCACAGCTCGGCTGCGCGCGTGGCATTTCCCAGCCGCATATGGGCGCGGGCCAGGCGCACTTCGACCGGGTCTGACGAGAGCAACCGCTCCAGCACGGGCACGAGCGCCTCGGTACGCCCCGCCTTCTCGAGCACGTCGGCGCGCAGTCGAAGCAGCCCCGTGTGCCGCGGGAAACGTCTCTCCAGCTCGGCATCGAGCGCAAGGGCGCGCTGCAACTGATCGAGCCGCTGAAGCAGAAGCAGGTGTCGCTGCCAGACGGAAGCCATGTCGGGCGCCCGGGTCAGAAGCCGCGAAGAGGCATCCAGGGCATCGGTCATGTTTCCAGCCTGCAGTGCGATATCACGCCACGCCGTGAGGACGGGTACCGACGAGGAGTCGAGGGCAACCGCCTGGCCAATGTAGAAAAGGCCCGCCCCCGGGTCGCCAGCCGCCACCTGGGCGTCGGCCATTCCCGTCAGCAAGGCCGGGTGTTCCGGGTTGATGCGGAGCGCTTCCTGGTATACTACCACGGCGTCATTGTAACGGGCCACCCGCATGTGGGTAAGCGCACGCACCATGGAGCGCTTGGCGTGCAGCGCGCGGTCCTCGGCGTTCTGGGCCAGTGCGGCTTCGGGGCGGCCCGGGACGGCCAGGGCCAGTAGGCAGCAGGCCATGATTACGGACCAACCCTTCGACATGGGGGACATGGTGTTCATAGGGATATGTCAACCGGCTCCGGATAGGCAGGTTTCGTATACTGGAAGCACACCGGAAACCACCTCCACCACGTACATGGGACAGCACGACGTCAGGAAGCCTGTCGAAGCCGCCGAAGTCCGCCGCTTCACCCGGCAGATCATGGATGACATGCGGGCCATGGAATTCATGCTGACCGAGGGCATGTTCGAGTCGGGTATTCACCGTGTAGGCGCCGAACAGGAGCTGTTTCTGATAGACAAGCGGCATCATCCGGCCGCGCTGGCCGAGAAGGTTCTTGCGCTGTCCGACAACCCCCGCCTCGTGAACGAACTGACGCGGTTCAATCTCGAAATCAACATGGATCCGCTTGAGTTCGAGGGGACGTGTTTCTCGGACATGGAACGGAATCTGAATGTGTTGCTTGCCGAAACGCGGGCACTGGCTGAGCAGGTGGGTGCCGACATTGCCATGGCCGGCATTCTGCCGACCATACACGCCTGGGATCTGCGCATTGAAAACATGGTCGACAAGCCGCGCTACCACGCGCTGAACGACACCATCATGGCGCTCAAGGGAGGCACCGCCCAGTACCATATCCGCGGTACGGATGAGCTCTTTTTCCACCACGACAATATCATGATGGAAGGGTGCAATACCAGTTTCCAGGTGCATTTCCAGGTATCGCCCGAGGACTTCGCCCATTGTTACAACATTGCGCAGTTGGTGACCGCGCCGGTGCTCGCCGCATCTACCAACAGCCCGGTGCTCTTCGGCAAACGGCTCTGGCGGGAGACGCGGATAGCGCTGTTCCAGCAGGCGGTCGATACCCGCTCGAGCAACCTGTACCTGCGCGAAATGAGTCCGCGTGTGCATTTTGGATCGGACTGGGTGGACGAATCGGTGCTGGAAATTTTCCGGGAGGACATTGCGCGATTTCGGATCATCATGACGAGCGAGCACGAGGATCCGTTCGAGGCCATCCGTGAAGGCCGGATTCCGAAGCTCGGTGCGCTGCAACTGCATAACGGGACGGTCTACCGGTGGAACCGGGCCTGCTACGGAATAAGTGGCGACAAGGCGCACCTCAGGATCGAGAACCGGCTGCTTCCGTCCGGGCCGACACCGGTCGATGAAGTGGCCAATGCGGCCTTCTGGATTGGTCTCCTGGTGGGGCTCAAGCGCCAGCATGCCGACATTCGGCCGCTGCTCGATTTCGATGAGGCGAAGAGCAATTTCATTGCGGCGGCCCGGCAGGGGCTGGCGTCCGAGATCAACTGGATCGACGGGCGGCGCTGGCCGGTCGTGGATCTGATTGTGGACCGCCTGGTGGACGTGGCGCGTGACGGGCTCGAGGAGAGTGGCATTTCGCAGGCCGACATTGACAAATACATTGGCATTGTGCACGAGCGGGTCGCCGCGCGCAACACGGGTTCGCAGTGGCAGCTGCTCTCGCTCGCCCGGATGAAGCGTGAAGGATCGACCAGGGCCGAGCGGCTCGATGCGCTCGTCGCGAGCATGGTGGCGCTTCAGAAGGAGGGCCGACCGGGGCATACCTGGGAACTGGCGGGGCTTCTCCGGCCTCCGAGGCGCAGCATCCAGGGCACGCGCGTCGAGCATTTCATGTCGACCGACCTGTTCACGGTCCGGCAGGACGAACTGGTGGATTTCGTGGCGGTACTCATGAACTGGCAGCGCATACGGCACGTGCTCGTGGAGGACGATCAGCACCGGCTCGTGGGGATTGTGACGAACCATTCGCTGCTCCGGGCGCTCGCCGAGAACAAGGCGGCTGGTGTGACGGAGGATATTCCGGTTTCCGAGATCATGAAGCGGGACCCCATCTCGGTCACTCCAGAGACAGCAACCATCGATGCCATCCGTCTCATGCGTGAGCGCAAAGTCGGGGCGCTTCCCGTCGTGCATCAGGGGCAGCTCGTAGGCATCATCACCGAGACGGATTTCAACCGCTTGGCGGCGCAGTTCTTCGAGGACGATGAGGCGGCGGACTGAGCCTCGTCAGAAAGCCCACCGCAGTCCGACGAGTCCGATGGCGCCTTCGCCAACGTCTTCGCCGTCCGTGGTCATGTTGATTTCGGCGCCTGCGGCGGCCGTCATGGCGAGCGGGGTGCCCGGCAGGTCAAACCGGAGGCGGATGGTCGGCTGAAGGACAGTGATCTGCGTGGAGCCACGCGTCGCGCGGTCTCGCCAGTCAATATCCAGGTACCAGAGGTCGACGCGAAGGCCGGCATGCAGGCCAGCCACGCCGAGGAGTCCGCCGGCCATGCCGGGTCCGCCGGAGCGCCAGATGCCTGCGCCCAGGCCCGGCCCGCCGCCGCGTTCGTTGTCGTGCTTTCCGAAGTTGCCGCGGCGCGCCAGATTCCACCCGGCGTGCACATCGAACGGCCCCAACCGTACGCCGCCGACCAGGATGCCCCCGGCGGGGTAGACCTGGGCCTCTAGAAGCGGCGAGAAGGCAGGCACCTGGGCAGGCGTGTAGCGGGCCGTCGTCAGGCCAAGGAGGCTGCAGGCTGCAAGAACAAGGATGGGAATGCGCATATCGGGCGGCACCGACCGGGCGCCTGGCCCCAGGGATATACGTTCCGCCTCGGCACGCAGGGCCGTTTTTTCGTCTGTCCGGAGTGACTGCCAGTGCCGGTCATCGAGTCCTGCAGCCATGGCCCAGAGCAGCAGGATATTGGCCTGCGGAAAGCGTTCACGCACAATGCGCCAGGCGAGCGCCGGACCCAGACGCCGCAGGTCGCCAACGGTGACGATGTCCACGTCGGCGAGCCATTCCGCCGACGAGGGACCAAGATTCTTGAGTTCGGAAACGGGTCGTTCGTCTGCCTGCGGCATGTCGGTGGAAGAATTGTAGATTAGGGCACCGAACAATCTACCCACTGCCCCGACCATAGTCATGCATTTTCCGTTTCGTCCGCACATCCTTACCGTTTTCGTGATCACCGTCCTGGCCTCGGCCACATTATTTGGCACTGCCTTTGCGCCCTCGGCCCTTGCCCGCCAGTCCGACGCCGACCGGCTTATCGAGGCTGCCCTCGCCGACAGCGCGGCCTGGGAGCGGCTCGCCTATCTGACCGACACGTTCGGACCGCGGTTCTCGGGATCGGAGAATCTGGAGCGGGCCATGGACTGGATCGTAGGGGAAATGAAGGCCGATGGCCTGGAAAACGTGCGGAAAGAGCCCGTCATGGTGCCGCACTGGGTGCGCGGGCGCGAGGAGCTTCTGCTGCTTGAGCCGCACAAGCGTAGCCTCGACATCCTGGGCCTCGGGGGCAGCCCAGGTACGGGGCCTGGCGGTCTGGTGGGCGACGTGCTGGTGGTCGGATCGTTCGACGAACTGGAAGCGCGCGCGGGCGAGGCCCGCGGAAAAATCGTGCTCTTCAACGTGCCGTTCACCTCCTACGGATCGACCGTCGTGTACCGGTCACAGGGCGCCATCCGGGCGGCCGAAAAGGGCGCAATTGCAAGTCTCATACGGAGCGTGGGTCCGTTTTCCATGTACACCCCGCATACGGGCAATTCTGCCTACGACGACGCCGTGCCCCGCATCCCCCATGCATCGATCACGATGGAAGATGCCATGATGATGCAGCGCATGCAGGACCGTGGCCAGCGCATCCGGGTGCGCCTCCGGATGGAGGACTACTGGCTGCCGGATGCCGAATCGGCGAATGTGGTGGCGGAGATCACGGGGTCCGAGTTTCCGGATGAGATCGTGGTGCTCGGCGGGCATATTGACTCGTGGGACGTCGGCACGGGGGCCATGGACGATGCCGGCGGGTGCGTGGCGGCGTGGGAGGCCCTGCGCCTCATGAAGGAGCTCGGCCTCAGGCCGAAGCGCACGGTCCGTGTGGTGATGTGGACGAATGAGGAAAACGGGCTGCGCGGCGCGAATGCCTACCGGGACATGCACCGGGAGGAGCTCCACAATCATATTCTGGCCATGGAGTCCGATGCGGGCGTCTTCACGCCCCGCGGGTTCGGCGTCACGGGGTCGGACGCCGCCTTTGACGTGCTGACGCAGATCGGAAAATTGCTCGAGCCCATCGGGTCCGGTACCATCACGAGGGGTGGTGGCGGCGCGGATATCGGGCCCATCATGAACGAGGGTGTGCCCGGAATGGGGCTCAACGTGGATGGCTCGCGCTATTTCTGGTATCACCACACGAAGGCGGATTACGTCGACAAACTGGATCCGTGGGATGTGGGTCTGTCGGTGGCTACGATGGCGGTCATGGCCCATGCGGTGGCGGATTTGCCGCAGCGACTTCCGCGCTGACCGTGCGGGCCTGTCGCCCATTCGGCACATTTAGCCAGCACGCGTCGTTGATGGTATGTACTTCGTAGCACTGATCATCACAGCAGCCATCTTTCATGGCCTTTATCCACGGCCTGGCACACGTCCTTCCCGAACATGAATATGCCCAGGAGGACATCCGTACCATGCTGGGGCGCGGTCTGGAGCCGGGCTCGCGGGAAGCGCGCTTCATGGAGCGCATTTACAGGCAGAGCGACATAGACACGCGCTACAGCGTCATTCCGGACTACAGGCAGCACGGTCCGGACGGTGTTTTTTTCGATGGATACGACGGTCGGTGGCAGAAACCCACCACTGGCCAACGAAACGCGATCTACGCCCGGCAGGCGCCGGCGCTGTTTGAACGGGCGGCCCGCGGCGCCGCGCAGGCGGCCAGGCGGGCAGGTTCGGATGTGGAGCTGGCCAATGTGACGCACGTGATCACGGTATCGTGTACGGGTTTCATGGCGCCGGGGCCTGATTTTGAACTCGTAAAACGGCTTGGGTTGCCGCCCTCGACGGCGCGCATGCATTTCGGTTTCATGGGGTGCTATGCCGCCATTCCGGCACTCCGCACGGCGGCGACGATTGTGACGGCCCATCCAGAGGCGGTTGTCCTCGTGGCATGCGTGGAACTCTGCACGTTGCATCTGCAGGCGGACAATACGGAAATAGATGCACTCGTTTCGGCGTCGGTTTTCGCCGATGGTGGGGCGGCCGCCCTTGTGGCGGCCGCCCCACCCGGGCACGGCTACCATCTGGACAGTTTCCATTCGCATGTCGCGCCGGGAAGCGAAGCCGATATGGCCTGGACCATCGGGGACAACGGGTTCGACATGGTGCTCTCGACCTACGTACCGGACATCCTGGAGGCAAACGTGCCCGATCTTCTGGCGGGCGCCGGCATTGAACAGGGCGCTGCCGGTGCGACAGGGAAGGATGTGGACATTTGGGCCGTGCATCCCGGCGGCCGCGCCATCCTGGACAAGGTTGCCCGCGGCCTGGAACTGGACAGGCCGTCCGGGGAGTCCAGGCTGTCCGGGAACAGGGACGACGGGTGGACGGACCCGCTTGCCGCCTCACGGCGCGTGCTCCGCAGCTATGGCAACATGAGCTCGCCGACCATCCTTTTCGTACTGGAGGATCTGCTGACGGGCGAGGGAGCGGCCGTTGGCCCGCCCGACGCGGCCGTTTGCGCGCTGGCTTTCGGGCCGGGCCTGACGGTCGAAACCGCCATGCTGCGGCGCGTGGGAGGCGGAACATGATCCGGCTGTCGAAGCGCAGGCCCGATCTGGAAGAGATCATGGACCGAGATGACTGCGACGCTGATGCACTCGAGCGGACCTACCGGGCATTCGTACACATCAACAGGTGGTTGTCGGGATGGGGGCGGCTCTACGGTCGCTACGTGCGGCCCGTGCTGGAGCACGAGGCCGCGCGGCGCGAGGAGACACGGCACGCAGCGAAGAGCAGGGTGCCCGCCGGCCTGGAGCATGGAAAGCCCATTCGGATTGTGGATGTGGGCTGCGGCGGTGGCGATGTGCTCCGGTATGTGATGCGGCGCGCCCGTCGGGACGGATTCGATGTGGAGGGGCTCGGCGTGGATCCCGACGGGCGCGCCATCCGCTTCGCCCGCGAAAAGGCCCGGACCAGCGTGGATCCCCCTATGTCCTTTCTGGAAGGCCACTTGGAAGACGTGTCGGGGCCGGTGGACATCATCATCTCCAATCATCTGCTGCATCACATGACGGACCGTGAGGTGCGCCAGTTGTTGGCCGCGGGTGCCGACCGCGCCGCGCTCGTATGCATCCACAATGATATAGCCCGGTCCTGGGCGGCACTGGTGCTGTTCCAGGTTGTCCGGCCGCTTTTTCCGCGCACGTTCGTGGGTGTGGACGGTACGCGCTCCATCCAGCGCGCTTTCACGGCCCGAGAACTGGCGGCGCTGGCGGGTCCGGACTGGATGCTGGTGCGGGCTGCCCCGTTTCGCGCCGGACTGCTCTTCGCCACGCCGCATCGCCTCCGTGATGAACTCGCCGGGGCGGCGTCGTAGCATGGCACAAGCGGTAATCGGGATCGTGGGAGCCGGGCCGGTCGGAATGTACACGGCCCTCCGCCTGGTGCAGGAAGGATACAGGGTGCGCATATGGGATGCGCGCACGGGCCTCCGCGAGCACAGCCGGTCCATCGGCATTCATCCACCGGCGTGGCTCCTTCTGGAGCGGGCCGGTCTGGGAGCCGCACTCCGGGCGCGGGCGCGTCCCATTCACGAAGGGCAGGCCTGGTGGAACGGCCGTCTGGTGGGGCGACTCGACATGACGGGTCTCCACGGGACGCTGGCCACACTTGAGCAGCACAGGACCGAAGCGTTGTTGCAGGAGGCGCTCATGGCCGCCGATCCGGATGCACTGCGACTCGACTCCCCCGTGCGCGGGCTCTGCGACACCGGTGACGGTGTTCTGGTGGACGTCGAGGGCGCCCGGGGCGACGAACGCGTCGATCTGCTTATCGGATGCGACGGACACCAATCCCTGGTCCGGACCCGGATGGGGGCGCGTTGGAAGGGAGCAAGTTACGGTATTCCGTATTTAATGGGCGATTTTCCGGACGACAGGTGGCGACACGCCGCGGTGATCATGCTGGGCCGGAAGGGGCTTGTGGAATCGTTTCCTCTGCCGGGAGGCTCCAGGCGGTGGGTGGTACGGCTGGCGCACGGGGCAGGGGGCGGGTCCGGGGACGGCGACGGGCCGCGAATTCGGCAGACGGAGCGCCTGGTACGTACCGTCGAGCAGCGCTCGGGCATCCTGTTGCCGGCCGATGCCTGCCTCATGGTCTCATCCTTCGGTGTGGAGCGCCGCGAAGCGGTGCCCATGGCGCGCGGGCGCATGGTGCTTCTGGGAGATGCAGCGCACGTCGTGAGCCCCATCGGTGGTCAGGGAATGAACCTGGGCTGGCTGGAGGCTGAGGCCCTCGTGCGGCACCTGGGGCACGGCGCGCCCCTGCGAGAGGGCGGGCAGGCGCAGCCACGGGAACGCACAGCTGGTCGACAAGCGCGGCGATTCCGGGCGGCCGCGCGCCGGGCGGAATTCAACATGTGGATGGGCGCCCCGTGTGCAGCCGGCGGCGCGGCCGCCCGGTACGCGCTCTTGCGGACCCTCATGCTTCCTGTCGTGCGCGGCTTGTTCCTGAGACGCTTTACCATGCACGGGCTGGACGCATAACGTTCGGCGGCCTGGCCCCGGCACTTAAGTTGGCGGGAATGCCGCCGAAAAGAGGAGAACAACACGGTTCCATTGCTTTCCTTCCACTGTATTCATTCCCAGCGTCACATGTCAGATTCTCCAAGGTGTGATTCGCTCTTGTCCCCGGGTATGGTATGCCTGCTGGTGCTTCTGTCCGGCGCTCTGCAGAGCGCCGTTCCGGCACATGCCCAGTCCGGGCCCGGTGATTCATCCACGGAATACGTTGCTGTAGTACCGGAGCGGGGAGAAGGCATCTGGGCACTGCTCCGGAGAAATGGAATCGTCCCAACGCCCGCGTCGGTTGCCGAATTCAAGGAACTCAACGCAGATCGCCTCCGCGGCCGTGAAACCCTCCGTTCCGATATTTCCTATCGCTTGCCAGGCGGGACGCGCGCATCCATCCATCCCATTTTCGGGCCTGCATACGAGCGCGTCGTGCACAAATCCCGGGTGCTCGAGGGGCATGTGTATTACCTGGTGAGTGGCCATGGCGGGCCAGACCCCGGTTCCATCGGGACCTATCGGGGAAAGCGTGTATATGAGGATGAGATTGCCTATGACACTATGCTCCGGACGGCACGCGAGCTGATTGCGCACGGTGCAACCGTCGAAATAATCATCCAGGACGATGATGGCATCCGGGATGAGGAGCATCTGGAGGGTGACAAGGACGAGCGTCATGCGGATGGCAGCGCGATTGCCTTGAATCCTGTCAAGCGACTCAAGGCACGTACGGAACTGATCAATACGCTGTACCGCAAACACCGGAAGACGGCGAAGGAGCAGCGTGTGCTGGCCTTCCACGTCGATGCCACCGGGCTTCGGGTCGAGCCGCAGATCGATGTGCATTTCGTGCACGCCACTCCGGGGGGCTATGCAGTGAGTCGGACCCTTTCAAATACGATGCGGGCCAAATACGCGGCGCATCAGCCAGGGCGCGGATACCGTCAGCGGATTGAGCGCCGCAATCTGTACATCCTGCAAAACACGATTCCCGTCGCCGTACTGGTTGAGCTCGGGAATATCCGCCACCAGGGCGACCAGATCCGCCTCATGAAGCCGGGCAACCGGCAGGCACTGGCCGAGTGGCTGACCGATGGCATCCTGGCTACTGCCGGCGTGAAGGTGTAAGGCAACCCTTTCGGGCATGCGTCGTAGATGGGCGAAATCATCACCCCGACGTCCATGCGATATTCTGTTGTCACCTCCAATCTCGTGCTGGCCATGTTGGCTCTGTATCTGCTCCCTGATGCCGCCGCCCAGTCGGGTATCGGTGCGCGGGGTGAGGCAGGGCTGACATTCACCGTGGGTTCGCCGCAGGGCGAATTCGGCGATCAACTCTCGAGTACGGGATTCGGAGGTTCACTCTACGGGGCCGTTGGTCTGGCCCATTCACCGGTCCTGTTCGGAGTGGATCTCGGTTTTCTGATCTACGGCCGGGAAGTACGCCGCGAACCGTTCTCCACGACGATTCCCGACGTGCGCGTGGACGTGATCACGACGAACAATATTTTCCTCGGGCATCTCTTTCTGCGCCTGCAACCGCCCACAGGTGAATTCCGACCGTATGCCGACGCGCTGTTCGGGCTGAAGTACCTGTTCACGGACACGCGTATCCGCTCGGATGGCTTCAACAACAACGGTGACAACACCGTCGCGCGCAGCACGAATTTTGACGATACGGCGCTCAGTTACGGGTTCGGGGCGGGCGTGCAGTTCCAGGTCTGGGACGGTACGCAGCGGGCGAAGGATTCCGGCCCGGACGCGGTATATGTGGACCTTGGTGCGCGTTACCTGTTCGGCAGCCACGCCGAATACCTGCAGGAGGGGTCGGTTCGGCGTGAAAATGGCAACGTAATATTCGATGTGAACCGCTCGAAAACCGACATCCTGAATTTCCGGATTGGCGTCGGCATGCGATTCTGAGACCGTCAGTCATCCAGTGCTGACATACCGGCGTTCTGTCTGAATACCTTGTCCAGGAGTGGCCGGAAGGGGCCATCTTTCCCGAAATCACGGTCCACCTGTTCATTGACCCATTCCTGTTCCAGGAAGGCCATCATTTCGACGCCGTACGTATCCCGGAAGTGGGACACAATGGCATCGGATTCAGAGAGTTCGGGGTCGGGACGAATACCTGCGCTCAGCAGGAACGACCGGATTTTTACAGACAGACTGTCCATGGCTTCGGTGCGCATGACTCGGAAAGGTTTCTCTGGTCCGGGTATCGGCACGGCCGCAGTCCGATTCAAACGGTCGGCTGAAAAAAATCCGCTGCCGCGACACGCCCTATCCGAACGACTTCGCGGCTTCTTCCACAGAGTCGTAGTCGTCAAAGACCGGACCCAACAGGCGCGTGAGCAGGAAGAGGTTTTTGATACGCTCTTTCATCCTGGCCAGCTTCATATCACCGCCCGCCTTTTTTATGGAGGTCAGTGCACCGATCAGGGTACCAATGCCCGAGGAATCCATGAAGTCCGCCTTTGACAGGTCAATGACGACACGTGTTTTCCCGGCTTCTTTGAGCTCTTCAATTTTTTCTTTGAAAGCCGGTCCTTCGATGCTTCCGAGGAATTTGCCCGTGATCGAAATCACGACGGCCTGGTATTTTTCGCTTGTACTGAACGGCATTGGGTACGGGTAAAAAGGGTTGAGAGCCCGTCTGAAGGGCTTACGTTCTTCGAACTACGAGCATGGTAATATCGTCATTGGGAGGCGAACCTGCAGTATGCTTTTTTACATCGGTCCATACCGCCCCGACGACATCGGAAGCAGACTGTCCGAAAAGGGTCGGCAGCAGGGCTTCAAGACGATCTTCGTCATACTGGTCATGCGCGGCGTTCATGGCTTCTGTAACACCGTCTGAATATACGAAAAGTGTGTCACCCCGCTCCAGGTGCCGGGTTGATTCCGTGTAGGACTGGCTTGCCATGAAGCCAACCACCAGACCGCCTTCCTCGAGCTTCTCGAGCGTGCCGTCGGCACGCAGGATATAGGGTTTGTTGTGGCCGGCATTGACGTAGGTCACGCTGTGATTGAGCGGAGAGAGCACGGCGTAGAAAATGGTCACGAACGATCCCCGCTTGATACTCTGGCTCAGCAGTTTGTTCGACCGCTCGATGGTTCCCTTGGCAGAGTCAAGGAACAGGGCCTGTCCGCGAAGGGTCGCCTGTACATTGGACATCATGAGCGCGGCCGGCATGCCTTTGCCCGATACGTCTCCAACGCAGACGGCAACTTTGCCGTCGAGCGTTTCAATGAAGTCGAACAGATCACCGCCCACACTCTGTGCAGGTACGGTCATGCCGTGGATATCGTAGCCGTCGATTTCGGGCGCTGCCGCCGGCAACAGGCGTGACTGGATGTCGAAGGCGAGACTGAGCTCCTGGTTGACACTTGCCAGCTTTTTCTCCTCTTCATAGAGCCGCGCCGTTTCCACGACCTGGGCTGACTGGCCGGCGAGGATGGACAGGAGACGCTGGTCCTCCTGACTGAACTCCCTGTTCTGCTTCTTGTTGTAAAGCGTAAGTACGCCAATCAGGCGGGAGTGGACGACCATCGGCACGGCCAGCACCGACCGGACCGAGTCGCTCCAGCGGACACCCTTGAATCGGTCATCGCCCCTCGGATCGTTGATGATCAGGGCGCGGCGGTTCATGTACATCCATCCAAGCAGGTTCTGATCGGGCGAATAGGCCTCCCGATCTCCCGAACTCGACATGGTTCGGACGAGGGTCTGCGTGGGATCGGCCTGGTCTTCACCTACCAGTGTAATAACGCCCTGCTCGGCGCTGATAGCCTTGATGGACCTCCGGATGATGGTCTGTATGATGTCCTCCGTCGTGCGGGACGAACTGATGGCAACCGACAATTCGTTCAATATGGAGAGTTCCTCGACTGCGCGGCGCAGCTGCAGGTTCTCCTTCTCGAGGGCTTGTAGTCGTCGTTGGGTGGTGTCGGACATGAGCCAAATGTACGACAATGGCGCGGATCTGTGACAAGTTCTGTGCGTTTCGGGAACACATCGAAGCGCGCGTGACTCCTTTTCCGCCTGAAACCCGATCCCGAACGGCACGCTCATGGGCCCGCTGAGCCGACTGAATTCCTACTACTGGACGTACAGGCACCTGTTCATCCCGGGGCTGCTGTTTGCCGTGATTTCGTCCGTATTCGCCATGATTGTCCCGACAGTCGTGCGGCGCGCAATCGATGCCATCCCACAGTTTGTGGTGACCTGGAATGCCGTCCGGGGTACGCCCGTTGAAAGCCTCGTCTATTGGGACCTGTTTTCCACGCTGGCTTTCATGGGCGTTGCCATTGTCGGGCTGTCCATATTGAGCGGGATTTTTTCGTTCCTCATGCGGCAGACCGTCGTTGTCGCGTCGCGTCACATCGAGTTCGACCTCCGCAACCGGCTATATGATCATCTGCAGCGGCTGTCGTCAGGTTTCTACATGACGCATCCGACCGGGGACCTGATAACGCGCTCCACGTCTGACATCGAGCAGGTCCGGCGCTACATCGGTCCGGCCATCATGTACACGACGCGTGCAGTTGTGACCATTGGCACGGCGCTCACGGTGATGTTTGTGATTTCGCCGAAATTGACACTCTATGCACTGATACCGATGCCGTTTCTGGGACTCTCCGTCTTCCTGGTGGCGCGCATGGTACATGTCCGCTCCGACAGACTGCAGGCGCAGTACTCGGTATTGTCATCGCGCGTACAGGAAGCGCTCGCCGGAATCCGGGTCGTGAAAGCCTATGCGAGTGAAGCCGTGGAAGAGGAGCGTTTCAAGAGGGAAAGTGCAGCCTACCGTGAGCGCAGCCTGGACCTGGCACGGGTCGAGGCCGCCTGGCGTCCCGTATTCGTGTTTCTGGTGGGCCTGTCGAGCATTTTCGTGGTCTGGAAAGGAGGGGCGCTCGTTATCGAGGGCTCCATCTCCCTCGGCAACATTGCCGAGTACATGATCTACGTGGCGCTCATGACCTGGCCCGTGGCGTCGATGGGCTTCGTGATTACCATGGTCCAACGGGCGTCGGCGTCCATGACGCGGCTCGGGGATGTGTTCGACGCCGAGCCCGAAATTGCCGGGCCGTTACAGCCCGGGGATACCCGGGTGCGTGGCGAGATCACGTTTGAACACGTGTCATACCGGTATCCGGATACGGACCAGACCGTACTCGATGGCATCTCACTCCATATTCCAGCGGGCACGACGGTAGCCATCGTGGGCCGAACGGGATCGGGCAAAACAACGCTCATGGAGCTCATTCCACGCCTTGTTGATCCAGTAGCCGGCCGCGTCCTTGTCGACGGCCGGGATGTGCGCGAGTGGCCACTCGAGGCGCTGCGCGCCGGTATCGGATACGTGCCGCAGGATGTTTTCCTCTTCAGCGACACGGTAGGCAACAACATCCGGTTCGGACGGATGGATGCGGACCAGGAGGCGCTCCGCGAAGCCGTGCTCGATGCCGATCTTGCCGATGCCGTCGAGGCGTTCCCGAAAAAATATGAGACATTCGTGGGTGAGCGCGGCATTACGCTCTCCGGCGGTCAGAAGCAGCGCGTCTCGCTTGCCCGGGCGCTCATCCGCGAGGCTCCGATCCTGCTGCTGGACGATGCCCTCTCGGCGGTCGACACCGGCACGGAGCGTGCCATTCTTGAGCGCCTCCAGCGGCACTACGGCCGGCGGACGGTCGTGCTCGTCACGCACCGCGTATCGGCCGCGCAGAGCGCCGATCAGATACTGGTACTGGATGAGGGCGCGATCGTGGAGCGTGGAACGCACGCGCAGCTGGAGGCGGCTGGCGGGTTCTACGCAGCGCTCTGTCGCAAACAGCAACTCGAAGCAGAGTTGGAGGCCATGGCGTGAGCGACGCATCTACCCTCAGGAGAATTGTCGAATACCTGCGTCCCTATTCGGTCTGGGTAGGCGTGGCGCTGGTCTCGGTGCTGGCCACATCGTTCCTTGGTCCGTTGATTCCGAAGCTCGTTCAGGTCACGATTGACCAAGAAATCGTGGCGGGCGATGTGGAGGGTATCCGGCGCATGATCGTGCTGCTCATCGGGGTCCTGGCGGCGGAAAGTGTGCTTTCGTTCGTGAATGCCTATCTCACGCAGTGGATCGGCCAGCAAGCCATCTATGATCTGCGAACGCGTGTGTACCGGCACATCCAGCGGCAGTCGCTGCGTTTTTTCGATGGACAGCCCATAGGGCGGCTCATTACGCGGGCGACGAGCGATGTGGAAAGCCTGAGCCAGGTCCTGTCGGCGGGGCTTGTGACCATTCTGGGGGACGCCTTCAAGATCTTCTTCATTGCCTGGTTCATGTTTTCGCTCAACTGGCAACTGGCGCTCGTGACCATCAGCGTCATGCCGATCATGTTGTACGCCACGTTCTGGTTCAAACGCAAGGTGCGCGATGCCTACCGTGATACGCGGGCGCAGGTGGCGCGGCTCAATGCGTTCATGCAGGAGCACGTATCGGGAATGCGGATTGTACAGCTGTTCGGGCGTGAGGGCGAGGAAATGCGCCGGTTCGAGGCGGTCAATGACGACCACCGCGAGGCCCATCTGCGGACCATATTCTATTTTGCGTTGTTCTGGCCGGCCATTGACCTGGTGTCCTCGATTGCGCTTGGACTGGTGATCTGGTACGGCGGGCTCTCGGCCATGACCTCGACGCTCACCGTCGGCGTCCTGATTGCCTTCATCCAGTACGCGCGACAGTTTTTTGAGCCCATGCGCAACCTCTCGGACCAGTTCAATACACTCCAGAGCGCCATGGCCGGAGCCGAGCGCATTTTCGATCTACTCGATACGGACGCATCGATTCTCGAGGCCAGTGAGCCGCGGGCGCTCGGCACGGTCCGCGGCCGGATAGCATTCCGGAACGTGTGGTTCAGTTACGATCCCGAGGCGCGCGTAGGCGACGACGGTGCGGAGTGGGTACTGAAGGATGTGAGTTTTGAGGTCAAACCGGGTCAGTCGCTCGCCATTGTGGGCGCAACGGGGGCGGGAAAGACGACCATCATCAGTCTACTGCTGCGTTTTTACGATATCCAAGGGGGAGACATCCTGCTGGACGGCGTGTCAATCAGGGACGTACGGCTGCGTGAACTGCGGGACCAGATTGGACTCGTGCTGCAGGACGTGTTTCTGTTCTCGGGCACTATCGGGGAGAACATCACGCTGGGCCTGCCCGGAATCGGGACCGATGCCTGTGAACGTGCTGTGGATGCGATCGGAGCCAGGCCGTTCGTGGGGCGTCTGCCGGGCGGTCTGGACCATGAAGTGCGCGAGCGTGGTGCGCTGCTCAGTCACGGCCAGCGGCAACTCGTGTCCTTTGCGCGGGCGCTGGTACACGATCCACGCATTCTGGTGCTCGACGAGGCTACGTCGAGTGTCGATACCGAGACGGAGGAGGTCATACAGCGTGCGCTCGAGCGGCTCATGGAGGGGCGCACGACGGTAGCAATCGCGCACCGGCTCTCGACCGTGCAACACGCGGATCAGATACTCGTCCTGCACCACGGACAGATCCGCGAACGGGGCAGTCACCAGGAGCTGCTTCGACAGGATGGCCTCTACCGGCGCCTCTACGAACTCCAGTACAGTGAACAGGCGGCGTGACCCGGGGCTTCTCTGAGGTCAGTAGAGCCACATGTCGAACGTGCGGCGCTTTGAGCGTGTGACTTCGTGTCCCGGTCCCAGGACGGTGAACAGAGCAACGCCCAGTTTGCGGGCGCCATCGTCGTCCAAATACCGGTTTTTTCCGAGCACCTCAATGAGGAGGTCAATGGCGGCGCCAGGCTGTCCCTCGCGGATGGCCTCGATGGCGCCCCGGTAGGGTCCCACACCGTCTTCGCCTTCCAGGTCCGAGAAATCGTCACGCAGCAGGGCGTGGGCCAGCGTCTGAACGGCATGGGCCGCCTGCGCGAAGCGGGGCTCGGCGGTGGCGGCCGTGCCGGCGAGTTCCATGGCGCGCTCCGGGTCCTGCAGTACAACGAGCGGGGCGAGGAGGCCAGCCGCTTGGGCGTTGGTGGGCTCGGACAGCAATACCTGCTCCAGTTTACCCATGGCCTCGGCCACCTGGCCCTTCTCGATCAGCGCCTCGGCCGCCGCAATATCCTTTTTCTCCTCCGTCGGGAGGGCCTTGTCCAGCCATTGCCGCACGGCGTACTCGGGAAGCGCACCCGTGAATTCATCCACGGCGCGGCCATTCACAATCAATTTCACGGCCGGAATACCCCGGACCCCGAACTGCTGCGCCAGGTCCTGGTGCTCATCCGAGTTGATCTTGACCAGCTCCCAGCGGCCCGCCTGCTCGGCAGCCAGTTTTTCCAGCACCGGACCCAGCGTACGACACGGCCCGCACCACGGGGCCCAGAAGTCCACGACGACCGGGATGGTCCGGCTGCGCTCCAGTACGTCTTCTTGAAAGTTTTTCAGTTCGTATGACATGGGTTGTATAGACTTGCTGAGGTTTTCGCCGTAACTGCTCCCGACTTTATCTGTGTTGTAAAACTCATGACCAGCCGCATCGGATTCTCCGTATCCACGATTTTCATCTTTTCCGTGTTCCTTGTCGCGGCCTGTGGGAGCAATGCGCCAGCGGGTCACGGTGCGCATGCTGCCCCGGCAGCCCCGTATGACGCGGCACTCGATACGCTTCGCATGGACGGTGAAGTTCATCTGCGCAATGTGAAACAGCTTACCTTCGGCGGCAACAATGCTGAAGCCTACTGGAGCCGCGACGATGACCACCTGGTATTCCAGAGCGACTGGGACCGGATCAATGGGCAGGGGTGCGATCAGATCTATGTCATGGACCCGGATGCCGATCTCACCGGCAGCCCCTCCGACTACACGCTCGTATCTACCGGAATAGGGCGGACGACATGCAGCTATTTCCTTCCGGACGGGCGTATTCTGTACGGGTCGACGCATGAACAAAACAGGGCGTGTCCGGAGCCGGTCATATTCGAGCAGGGCCGCTACGTGTGGCCCATTTACGATACGTACGACATATTTGCAGCCAGTCCGGATGGTTCGGGCACGGAATTGCTTATTGGCGGGCCGGGGTATGATGCCGAGGCAACGGTGTCGCCCAACGGCCGGTACATTGTTTTCACGAGTACGCGATCGGGAGATCTCGAACTCTGGCGTTACGAGATTTCCACGGGCCAGCTGCTGCAGCTGACGAGCGAGTTGGGCTACGACGGCGGGGCGTTCTTCTCGCCGGACTCGAGACAGATCGTCTGGCGCGCATCGCGGCCAACGGGCGTCGATGCCGATGCTTACAAAGGCCTGCTCGCCGACGGGTTTGTGGAGCCAAGTGACATGAACGTGTTCGTGGCCGACATCGATGGCAGTAACGTGCGCCAGGTGACCGACCTGCCGGGCGCGAACTGGGCGCCTTACTTCCATCCGTCGGGTGAGGACATCCTGTTCGCATCGAACCACCACACGCAGGACATGGGCGGACGCGTGTTCAACATCTTCGCCATCGGCGTAGACGGTTCCAACCTGCGCCAGATCACGTTCTCAAAGACGTTCGATTCGTTTCCCATGTTTTCCTACGACGGTACGCGGCTGGCCTTTTCCTCGAACCGCACGGCGAGCGGAGAGGAAACGCGTGAAACGAATGTGTTCGTGGCCGAGTGGGTGGAATGACAGGTTCCGCGCGCCCGGTGCCCATGTTTTAGGCGAGGCTAAACTTTTTTGGATGTGTGTCGTTCGGGGGTCGTAGTTGAACCAAACTGCGATTACCGAGCCGTGCATGAACTGACCCGTAGACTTCATTTCGTTTCGGCCGTCTTGATGGCCACAATTCTTTTTGGATGCGCTGGTGGAGGTGCCTCCGAACGCGGCCCCGTAACGCCCGACAATCCGCTTCGGATTGTAGCCACGACCAGCATGATCGCGGACCTGGTGCAGGTGGTCGGCGGCGAGCTGGTCCGTGCCGAGGGGCTCATGGGCCCGGGCGTTGACCCGCATCTCTACCAGGCCAGCCAGGGTGATGTGTCCCGGATGGCCGGTGCCGACGTGGTGTTCTACAACGGGCTGCATCTGGAGGGCAAGATGGCGGAGATTTTTGAGCAGATGCACGGGCGTGGCCAGCGGGTGTTTGCCGTAACCGACGCCGTTGCCGAGGACGAGCGCCTGCAGTCGGAACTGTTCACCGGCAACTATGACCCCCACATCTGGTTTGATCTGTCGCTCTGGCAGAAGGCGGCGCGCTTCGTGGGCGATCGCCTGGTGGAGGTTGACGCATTGAACGCCGAAGCGTACCGTTCGCGGGCCTTGGCATTTGTTGATACGCTCGGCGCGCTCGACGAGGAGATCCGTGCATCGCTTTCACGCGTGCCGGAGGAGCACCGTGTGCTTATAACGTCCCACGATGCCTTCGGCTATTTCGGACGCGCCTACGACTTTGACGTGCGCGGCCTGCAGGGCATATCGACCGCTACCGAGGCCGGCACGGCGGACGTGCAGGGCCTGGCGGAGTTTGTCGCCGAACGACGCATCCCGTCGATGTTCATAGAGAGCTCGATATCGCCACGCGGCATTGAAGCGGTCCGCGAGGCCGTGCGGGCCCGGGGGTTTGATGTCCATATTGGAGGTACATTGTATGGCGACGCCCTGGGACCTGCAGGGTCCGGTGCGGACAGTTACACCGGGATGGTCCGGGCAAATACAGCAACAATTGTAAACGGTCTGGCAGGGAGCGGCGAGGAATGACAACTCATGCGATCGATGTACGCGACCTGACGGTTGCCTACCGAGAAAAACCCGTGCTCTGGGATATTGATCTTCGTGTCCCTGCGGGCGTTCTGATGGCCATAGTGGGTCCCAACGGAGCGGGCAAGACGACGCTTCTGAAGGCCATCCTGGGACTTGTACGACCGGCTGCGGGGTCCATCCGGATCCATAGCGAGCCCTACCGGCGCGTGCGCAGCCGCGTGGCGTACGTGCCGCAACGCGGGAGTGTGGACTGGGACTTTCCGACCAACGTGCTGGATGTCGTCACGATGGGACTGTACGGGCGGCTGGGGTGGATCCGTCGTCCCGGGCGGAGGGAGCGAGAGCGGGCGCTGCGCGCGCTGGACCAGGTGGGCATGGAGTCGTTCGCCGAGCGGCAGATTGCGCAGCTCTCAGGCGGGCAGCAGCAGCGTGTGTTCCTGGCGCGGGCGCTGGTGCAGGATGCGGACGTCTATTTCATGGACGAGCCGTTCCAGGGGGTCGATGCCATGACCGAAAAGGCCATCGTGGATCTACTGCGCGCGCTTCGGGAGCGTGGCAAGACCGTACTGGTCGTACACCATGACCTGCAGACCGTGCCGGAATACTTCGACCATGTGCTGCTGCTCAACGTGCGCCGGATTGCCGCGGGCCGGGTCAAGGACGTCTATACAGAAGAGAACCTGCGGCTCACCTACGGCGGGCGTGTTTCTTTCGTGCGCGCTGCGGCAAGCCAGTAAACGGACGAGCGCCATGATGCAGGAACTGTTTACCGACTATACGCTTCGCACGGTTGCCCTCGGGGCTGGACTGCTCGGCCTTGTGTCGGGTGCACTCGGCGCGTTCGCGGTCCTGCGCCGGCAGGCGCTGCTCGGGGATGCCATTTCGCACGCCGCGCTGCCGGGTATTGCACTGGCGTTTCTCGTCACGGGCAGCAAGGCGCCGCTCGTGCTGGTTGTGGGCGCCGCACTGGCGGGGTGGCTCGGCGCTGCGCTCATCACATCGGTGACCCAGCGCACGAAGGTGACCTACGATTCGGCGCTCGGCATCATGCTGTCCGTATTTTTCGGCATTGGTCTCGTAATGCTGACGTACATACAGCGCATGCCGGCGACAAACCAGGCGGGCCTTGACTCATTTCTCTTCGGACAGGCTGCGGCGCTCGTGACGCGTGATGTGCAGACCATAGGCTTTCTGGGGGTGCTCGTGCTGGTCGTTGTGGCCCTCTTCTGGAAAGAGTTCAAACTGCTCTCGTTCGATGCCGGGTTCGCGGGCACTCTCGGCTTTCCGGTATCGCGGCTTGACCGCCTGCTGACGGCGCTGCTCGTGGTCGCCATCGTGATTGGACTCCAGACGGTCGGTGTCGTGCTCATGAGCGCCATGATCGTGGCACCGGGAGCGGCGGCGCGACAGTGGACGAACCGGCTCGGCACGATGGTTCTCCTGTCCGGTTTCATGGGAGCTGTCTCGGGCGTCGGCGGAGCCATTGTGAGTGCGCGCTCGGCGAATGTGCCCACGGGGCCGGCCATTGTACTGCTGGTCAGTGGCGTGGTCGTTTTTTCGCTTCTGCTGGCCCCCGAGCGTGGTCTCCTCTGGCGACGCCTGCGGGAGTGGCGCGAAGGCCGTGCGCTCAGGGTCGATGCCGTGCTGGCCGATCTCTACGCCATGGCATCGCAGCACGAATCGAGCGGCCACCCCCACAGCCGGCGCGCCCTGGATGTAATGTCGGAAACGAGCGCATCTACCCGGAAAACGCTTCGGCTGCTGCGCGTACTGGGACTCGCCCGCCGGGTGGACCGCGACCACTGGGCGTTGACCCATGAAGGGGTGGAGCGGGCGCAGCGGGTCATGCGGCGGCAGTACGGAGGCGGAAACGCGGACGGCAGCCGATGATGGGACCCTCCGCTGAAATACAACTCATTGCCGTCGTCGTGGCGGTGGCGTGTGCGCTGCCGGGCGTCTTTCTGGTGCTGCAGCGCATGGCCATGATGAGCGATGCCATCAGTCACGCGATCCTGCCGGGTATCGTGGTGGCCTTCTTCCTGACGGGAGATCTTGGCTCGCCCCTGCTCATCCTGGGGGCGGCGGCGACGGGCATGTTGACGGTGGCGCTCGTGGAACTGCTGCGCCGGTCCGGACTGCTCGGTGAGGATGCGGCCATCGGGATCGTCTTCCCGGCGCTTTTCAGCGTGGGCGTGCTGCTTATTGCACGCTACGCTGGCGATGTGCACCTCGATATCGACGCCGTACTGCTCGGCGAACTGGCTTTCGCGCCATTCAACCGCTTCACGCTCGGGGGGGTGGATCTGGGCCCGCAGGCGCTCATCGTGATGGGTGTCATCCTGGTGCTGAACTTGGTACTTCTGGCGCTTTTTTACAAGGAACTGAAAGTGGTTACGTTCGATGCGTCGCTCGCGGCGGCCCTCGGGTTTGCGCCCGGTGTTGTCGTGTACGGACTGATGGGCATGGTCAGCGTGACGGCCGTGGGGGCGTTCGATGCCGTCGGGTCCATCCTCGTTGTGGCGCTCATGGTCGCGCCACCGGCAGCAGCGTGGCTCTGGACGGAGCGGCTGGAGGTCATGATTGGCCTGTCGGCACTCTTCGGTGTGGCGTCGGCGATCGGTGGTTACCACGTGGCCTTCGCGCTCGATGCGTCCATTGCAGGCTCCATGGCGGGTATGGCTGGGGTGATCTTCGTGATCTCCTTCCTGGCGGCACCCGGTCAGGGTCTCGTACCGCAGTTCCTGCGGCGGCGCGCCCAACGTGAGGACTTCGGATGCACCATGCTGATCATCCACCTGCTGCACCATGAAGGGCTCGAAAATGCAGCCGAGGAGTGCTCCGTGCGGCACCTGGAGGAGGAGTTGCGCTGGGAGCACGCGTTCGCGGCCGTGGCCGTCCGGGCTGCACTGCGTGAGAATTTTGCGGAGCAACATGGCGATGTCCTTTCGCTCACAACACATGGCCGCGGGCAGGCGCAGAAGCGGCTGGCCAGGACCTGAGGCCGCGGCCACCCACACCGCCGACCAGGTGTTGAAATAAAAATTTTTGCGTCAACGACGCGAATACGGGAAATTTACTCGTTCCTTTCGGTAGATCAGTATATTACCACGACATCCCGCCCATACAGTCACGCTATCATGAATTACAGAGTTACAATCCTGGCGCTCTTCCTGGCCATTTTCGGCCTTTCCTCGGCATCGGCCACGGATCGATTCGTTGATCCGGCTGGCAGTGACGCCGGGCCCAACGACTGCACATTGATTGGCAGTCCGTGCGCCACGATTGCGCACGCGCTCACACAGGCGTTGCAGGGTGATACGATCGTCCTCTTTGCCGGTAAAACGTTTCCGGAAGGCAACCTTGTTATTGATAAGGACTTTATTACCATCCGCAGTGACTGGGGCGCAGATGCTCCCATTTTTGACGGCATCAACAGAACGTTCAATCCGGCCTCGGGTCTGGGGTCCGTAATATGTGAAGCGGGCGAAGCATGCCTGGATACGGATGGCTTCGCTTTCGGAATTGAAATCCAGGCGAACAACGTGACGATTGATGGTCTTCAGATCGTGGGCGACGCGGATGACACGGGAGCCGAAGACACCTATGCCGGCGTTGTGGTTCGTACGGGAGCACTCCGCTGGACGGTCAAGAACACGATCATCCACAACATCGGACAGAAAGTGGCGGGTTGGGAATTCAATCATGCCTACGGTATTTTTGTCGATACACAGACCACCTCCGGCTCTGTTACGACGACTGGTGGTGAAGTCGCCGACAACTTCATCTTCAAGCTGGGTGGTGTCAATCTGGGCGGCGCGGATGTATCGGCCGGTGTGGCTGTGCATATGGAAGGACTCTCGGGCGATGTGTCGAAGTGTGACAGCATCAACAAGTTTGCGTGTGGCGCGTGGGTCCATGACAACGATTTCCGGGATCTGGCCCGCGGCCTGAATATCAACAACTTCGACGAATTCGTGGATGGCCGCGAGCAGTCCATCGGCGTATTCATTCGTCAGGACCCGCAGAATGCACTACCGAACAATGGTGCGCGCGTCAATGACAACAACTATACGGACCACAGTGTGGACGGAACGCGTCTTGACGTAGGCGTATTCATCGGAATCGGTGGATCGGCTGTTGAAGAGCCGAACGGAAGCTTTACGGGTACATTGACCAACCCGGTCATTGCCTATGTCTTCAATGCGGGGCGTGGGGCCGACGTGGACGAGCTCGCGCTCGCACCGTTTTTCAAATCGCTCAATCCGAATCCTCAATCGCTCCTGGGTCCCAGTTCGGATGCGTATTTCTCGGACAATACGGGTTTGTTCAAGTTTGCCGACGACAACTCGGACGAAACGGCTACCATCGTAGAACTGTCAGTTGGACCCCTGCATGTTCTTGAGGTATTTCCAGGCGGCGAAACCACGAGTGTACGCGTGTCCATTGACAACGACGGAGATCTGAATGTCCGCGAGGGTGCACGCCTCCTCTATGACGATGCCTTTGGCACGGCCGCTCCTGCCGTTGCAGGCGTCGCCCAGGTGCTCTTGAATGGTACACAGGGAGACGATCTTCTGACACTCGACTTTGTGAATGGTAACCCCATTCCAGAGGGCATTGCTGGAGGATGTGCACTGCTTGAGCATCCGGATTCAGACGATTGTGGTCTCCAGTTCGATGCTGTGGGCGGGTTTGACGCCGTAACGCTTCGCGGTGCGGAGCAGGTTACGGACCAGGCTTACTATATGGGTAATGGGGGTCTGGGCACGGCCTCTGACGAAGGAAGCGGCAGCATTGTTTTCGAGTACGCAGGCCTTTTTCCCCCGACCATTACGGCTGGGACTACAAAGATCGTGAACTTCCTGAATATTGAGCCCATCAATGATGTTGTGATCACGAACGGTACGTTCGCGGTCGTCGCGCAGGATGACGTGGACCACGAGATCAACCTCATTGACGGACCGACTGTGTTCGGCCTGAATACATTCCAGATCAACAGTGGTGCGACACCCACGTTTGAGAAGATCAATTTCCGCAATAAAAAGAATGTCGTCATTCATGGCGCAGAGGATGCAACGGTCTCAGGATTCGGTAGGGACATTTTCACCGTGTTTACGCCCGATGGAAATGCGCCGGCACTGCTTCAGTCCGTCTCCCTGTTCGGTGGAAAAGCAGCCGTAAACCCGACGCTGGACGACTACTTCGTCGTGCGTCCATCGGCCGATTTCCCGATTTCCGTGGATGGTCAGGATGCGGCAGGCAGCGACTGGTTCTTCGTTGACTGTGCGTTGGTCCCTGGTTGCATTCCGCTTTCGTCTCCGATAGCGGCTGCGGGTACGGTTACCGTGCCTGGCTTCGAAGATGTGGACTGGGCAGGCATGGAGGCGACGGCGCTGACGCACACGGAAGACCTCACGATTTCCAAGACGGTCAATACGTTTGGTGACGCGCACCCTGGAGATGTGGTCGAGTACACGGTCACGGTCACGAACAATGGTGCGGCACCTGTTGACTTGACTCTGCTCCCCATCTGGGTCACGGATGTCATTGACCATCGCTTGTCAGTTCAGGATCAGAGCATCGTGGTCGACGAGGGTACGGTTAACATAACGTCAAACCGCGCATTGCTCTGGCGTCTTGACCAGGATGGATCGTTCGCCGTTGGAGAAACGGCCACATTGACCTATTCGACCATTGTAAATACGCTCATCACGACCGAAAGCATCATCAACTGGGCGTCCATTCTGAATCCGGATGGTGCACTCGCTGACAACCACGACGATACGACGGTAGAGATTGAACGTGTGTTCGGCTTCCCGGCCAAGGCCGCGATCCAGGCGAGCGTATTCGCGCCGACGGATGCTGGTCCGCGCTACATAGTTGGCCTGTTTGGTGGCGCGGTGGATCCGGGTACGCTGAACATTGGCGCGGTCATGTGCCGCGTTCCCGACCAGAACAAGGCCGTCGGCTGGGATGGCGGACTTGGTAATCTCTGGTACTCATGTTCGGAAGGCCTGCCGGCCAAGGATGGACTGTTCTCACCGCTTGTGGTAACGGACCTTTTCCGCGATCAGAGTGGCCGCATCTGGTTGACGTCCTGGGGCTTCAACGGACTCTACTTCTCGGATGACGATGGCAAGACCTGGACGGCGCCGGTGCTCGACCTCGGTGGCGGTCCCGGAAATGCGCCCGATGGCAATCCGGATACTTTCAACCAGATATACGCCATCAGCGAAGACATCAACGGTACGCTCTTCATCAGCGCGAACAATGGCGACATGTTGCGCAGCTTTGATGGCGGTGTGACGTGGCAGCGTGCCAAGCAGCTACCGCTTGGCTCGGCCGACACGCCATGGTCGCTGGAAGCCGATCCGACGACGCCTGGCAAACTCTACGCTGGTACGTTTGGCGATTCGCTCTACGTCACGTCCGATTTCGGTGAGACGTGGCAGAGGCCGGACGGAAATGGCCTCGGTAATGGCAACATTTTTGATATCGAGTTCGATCCGATTTCGGGCAACCTGTTCGTGGGTACGGCGCTCGGCGTCTACTACACGGCCGACGAAGGTGACAACTGGACGGGTCTGAACACGGCGTTCCCCATTCCATCGGTTCCGCCGGAAGTGCGCCACGTGGCGTTTGACGAGAACGGTGTGTTCTTCGCAGGCACGTGGGGGCAGGGCGTCTGGGTATCACCGAACTGGCAGGGTACGGCGCTCAGCGAATTCGCTCTCAAGGCCGGCGAGATTGCCGATATCGCTTTTGGCGACGGTGGTGTGTACATCCTGAGCTCAGGCGCTGAGATGTTCCGATTCGATCGCGTGGACTTCGCATCGGCTGTTGACACGGAGGAGCCCGGTACGGAGCTTCCGAACGCATACTCATTGAACCAGAACTATCCGAACCCGTTTGGCGCGCAGACGACCATCCAGTTCTCGCTGCCTGCCTCGCAGGATGTGCGTCTGGAGATCTATGATGTCCTGGGTCGCCGCGTGGCCACGCTGGTGGATGGTACGATGACGGCCGGACAGCACGCGGTGCAGTTTACGGCGCCCAACCTGTCAAACGGCATGTACCTGTACCGGCTCTCTACGCCAACAGGTTCAGAGACGAAGTCCATGGTGCTGCTCAAGTAGGCACCTCACTGTAGACTTCCTGCTGCATTGAAAAAGGGCGGCGGGCCGCAAGGCCCGCCGCTCTTTTTTTCGTCCTGGAATTTATCGCCTGATGGCTTCTCTCATGGATGAGCGGGCAGCGTGTACGAGAAAAACTGATGTATTTGCGTTTTCGTAAGTAATTGCAGCACAACGAAATAATAGAAATATGGTCCGCGCAAATCGACGCATATTTGTCGTACTCCAATAGTGACAAACCGCAGCCTCGGCTGCTCGAGGCACCTCCACTACCGGTGCACCATCAAAGTCATTAATTATGAATCGTCGTTTTACAGTACTCGCACTGCTGCTCACTTTTGTATTCGTGGGTAGCGCAGAAGCCACGGACAGACTGGTCGATCCTTCAGCGCTGGGCGCCATTGATGCGGGCGACTGCTCCGTCACTCCCTGCGTGACGGTAGGGTACGCGCTGTCACAGGCTCTTCAGGGCGACACCGTCGTGCTCGCCCATGGCCACGCCTATGCCGTCAGCGCAGGTCCCAATCCAGGACCCTGGGATATCACGGAATCGTTTGTGACTATTCGAAGCTCACGCGGAAGCGACGTTGCTGTCGGAGCGGGCGGCCGATTTACTCCTTCGACACCAGGCGCTTTGTCCTGCGACGGGTCGGAGGCCTGTATTGATGTTGCCGGAAACGCCTATGCGTTCCGCATCCAGGCGAACAATGTGACGATTGAAGGGATTGAGTTCCTGGGAGATGCGGACGACGGCGGCGCTTCTGTTGCCTGGGCGGCCGTGGTCATCGAAGGCGATGTCAATCGCTGGACGGTGCGGCATAATGTGATCCACAATTTTGGCCAGATTCGTCCCGGACATCCATTCAATCATGCCTTTGGTGTGTACGCCGACGCGCAGTCCACAAGCGGATCCGTGACCATGACCGGTGGCGAAGTGCGCGGTAACAGCGTGTACGATATGGGTGGCGTAGGACTTGCCGGGGCCAACGTTACGGCGGGAGTGGGTGTACACGTTGAGGGTATATCAGGTGATCCGGCCAAGTGCAACATCATCAACAAGTTTGCATGTGGAGCCTGGATACATGAAAACACCTTTTTTGACCTTGTAAGAGGACTTAATCAGGACAATTTCAATGAGTTCGTGGACGGGCGTGAGCCAGCCATCGGAGTTCGTATTGTACAGGACGCCGAGAATCAGCTTCCGAACAACGGAGGACGTGTCGAAGGAAATACGTATGCGGGCCACACGCCCGATGGAGACGATCTGGACATCGGTGTATTTGTTGATGTAGGCAATACGGATATCGTTGAAGACAACGGCAGCTTCTCGACCACACTGGCATACGTCCACAACGCAGGCCGTAAAGCCAAGGTCGACGAACTCGCCCTGGCGCCGTTCTGGAAAACGCTCAACCCGAACCCGCAGTCGCTCCTGGGACCTGACTCGGATGCCTATTTTTCATCGCAGTCACTGGCACAAGACAATTCGGCTGACGGTGCGACGATCGTAAACCTCGCAGGAACCCTTACACCTGGCCTTGATCCGTTCGATCTGACGGTTTTTCCGGGTGGCGAGTCCACATCGTACAAGGTCGGGATAGAGCTGAACGGAGATTTTTCGGTCCGCGAAGGGGCACGGGTTCTTTTTGCGGGAGATGCATTTGACCCAATTGGTCCTTCATTCTCTGACGGCATTCGGGCTATCGTGCTCAATGGAACGGCTGGTGACGACCTTCTGACTATCGATTTCAACAACGGAAACCCCATTCCCAACGGCCTCGGTAGTGCGGTCTGTAAGGGTGGCGTTACGCCGCTCTCCGCCATCTGTGGTCTGGAATTCAATGGAGAAGATGGGTTCGACCGCGTGGTACTGCGCGGCAGCGAGCAGGTGACCAAGCAGGCCTATGTGATGGGTAACTGGGGGAGCATACCCGGGGTATCGTCGACGGGGAGCGGCTCGATCCTGTTTGAATACGATACGCTGTTTCCGCAGACGATCACGGCGGGCACCACAACGATTGTCAACTTCCTGAATATTGAACCCATCGATGACGTGATCATTACCAACGGGGCGTACAGCGTGCTGCTACCCCCCGATACGGACAATGAGGTCAATGTCATCGACGGCCCGACCGTATTCGGTCGGAATACATTCCGGATCGGTAGCGGTGCAGACCCGACATTCGAACTCATCAATTTCCGTAACAAAAAGGACGTCCGTATCTACGGTAGCGACGATACCGGCGGTGTGGTGGATGGCCAGGACGTATTCACCGTCTTTACGCCCGACGGTGATGCGCCCGATCTGCTGCAGACACTGAGGCTGTTTGGAGGTCAGGGGGGCGGCGCGAGTGACGACTACTTCGTGGTCCGTCCGTCAAAAGATTTCGATATCATTGTGGACGGCATCTCCGGCACGAACCACTTCTTCCTGGACTGCGCCGATGTCGGCGGAGCATGCGACCCGGACCTGATTCCGGTCCTGCCTATCGTCGCATCGCCCACAGCTGTAGGCGCAATTGCAGGCTTCGAGACCGTCACGATCGACAACATTGCCGAAACAGCATTTGATTACGAGACCATCACGGATTTTCGCGTCTCGAAAACCGTCAATACGTTCGGCACGGCTCATCCGGGAGATGTCATCACGTTTACGGTGACGGTCGAAAATCTTGCTGGCACGACGGTTGACCTGGATCCGACGTCGGCAGGACCAGGAAACCCCCTCTGGGTAACAGACGTCACAGATCACCGGTTCTCGCTCAATGAGCAGAGCATTGTCGTGGACGAGGGCACGGTCGACGTCACGGGAAACCGGAATATGCTCTGGCGGCTCGATTCAGATCAGTCATTCAATGTCGGCGAAGTCAAGACGATGACGTACGACGTTATCGTGAATACGCTCATTACGACAGACGAAATTGCCAACTGGGCGACGCTCCTGAATGACGACGATGTGCTCGCCAACAACGTGGACAGCACGAGCGTTGAGCTCGACCGCGTATTCGGTTTCCCGGCGAAAGCTGCCATACAGGCGAGCGTATTTGCGCCGACCGACGCCGGCCCTCGCTACATTGTTGGCCTGTTTGGTGGCGCACTTGACCCCGGAACGCTCAATATCGGCGCGGTCATGTGCCGCGTACCCGGTCAGAACCGCGCCGCCGGCTGGGATGGCGGTCTGGGAAACCTGTGGTATTCCTGCGGTGAGGGACTCCCGGCGAAGGAAGGACTTTTCTCGCCACTCGTCGTAACCGACCTGTTCCGCGATCAGAGTGGCCGTATCTGGCTGACGACGTGGGGCTTCGGTGGCCTGTACTATTCGGACGATGACGGCAAGACGTGGACCGATCCATTTCTCGACCTGACGGGTGGCCCAGGCGGCTCGCCGGACGGCGTAGACGATCCGTTTGCACAGGTCTATGCCATCAGCGAGGACATCAATGGAACGCTCTTCATCAGCGCCAACAACGGGGAGATGTACCGTAGTTTCGATCGCGGGGGGACGTGGCAGAAGGCCAAGCAACTGCCGCTTGGCTCGGCCGATACGCCGTGGTCGCTGGAAGCCGATCCGACGACGCCCGGCAAGCTCTACGCAGGCACGTTCGGAGACTCGCTCTATGTGACCTCCGATTTTGGCGAGACGTGGCAGCGTCCCAAGGGGAATGGCCTCGGAAACGGACACATTTTCGACATCGAGTTCGACCCGGTTACCGGCAACCTGTTCGTTGGGACGGCACTTGGCGTGTACTACACCGCCGACGAAGGGGATAACTGGACCGGCCTGAACACGGCCTTCCCCGAGCCCAATGTACCTCCGGAGGTGCGTCACGTGAGCTTTGACGAAAATGGTGTATTCTTCGCCGGCACATGGGGCCAGGGCGTCTGGGTATCACCGAACTGGCAGGGTACGGCCCTTACCGATTTTGCGCTCAAGGCCGGTGAAATCGCGGATATCTCCTTTACGGATGAAGGGGTGTACGTGCTCAGTTCCGGTGCGGAGATGTTCCGGTTCGATCCGATCGAGTATGCCTCGTCTGTCGACACGGAAGAGCCGGGCGTCGAACTGCCCCGCGCCTACTCGCTGAACCAGAACTACCCGAACCCGTTCGGCGCACAGACGACCATCCAGTTCTCGATTCCGGCCGCTCAGGATGTGCGTCTGGAAGTCTACGATGTCCTGGGTCGCCGCGTCTCGGTACTGCACGATGGCGGACTGCCAGCCGGTCAGCATGAAGTGCGTTTTGAGGCGCCGAACCTGACAAACGGCATGTACCTCTACCGACTCACAACACCGGGAGGATCGGTTACAAAGAGCATGGTACTTCTCAGGTAATCCTCACGCGACACACAGTTTTTCCTGGATGAAGCACGAAAGGGGCGGCGGGCCGGAAGGCCCGCCGCCCCATGTGCGTTATATTGGGCAGAATCTTGACCCGATGATAAAATGTGTTCATCAACCAGGCACGGCGTGGTTTCGCTGGCGATTACCATTCTTCTTGCCGCACCGGCCAGCGCACAGCAGTTCACCGAAGCTTCGCATCTGCTCGACGTGCAGACACGCCAGGGCGCATCGACGTGGGCTGCCGGCGTTGTGGATCTCAACGCAGACGGGTACCTGGACATCTATCAGCCCGGCCGCATGTATCTTTCGCGCGGCGCCGACACGGGGTTTACGGCCAGCTTCGACAGCCTGCTAGGCCGCACATACCAGCCGGGATTCGTGTTCGGGGCCACATGGGCCGACGTGGACGATGACGGGTTTCCGGAGGGCTACGAAAGCGTGCTGCTTGGCGCTGCCAGCCGCTTCTACCGTAACGATGCCGGTATGCGGCTGGTGGAGGACACGGAGGCCAGCGGTATCGACTTCGACGGCTTGGCACAGGGCGTCGTGTTCGCGGACCTGAACGGCGATGGCCCGCTGGATATCTTCATCGGGGATGATCGTGGCGGCAGCCAGGTCTACTTCGGTGACGGCTCGGGGCAGTTCGTCGCATCTCCCCAGAACACGGAGCTCGGTGCGTTCATTGAAAAGGCCTATGGCGTAGCTGCGGCCGATTATGACGGGGACGGGGATCTGGACATCTACATCGGCGCATGCGATGCCCTGACGCGGGAGAAATCCGTGAACCTGCTGCTGCGAAACCGCTGAGACGGCACATTCGACGAGGTGGGCGTGGCCGCAGGTGTTGCCCACGACGGTGCCGCCTGGGGCGTAGAATGGCTCGACTACGATGGCGACGGCCTGCTTGACGTGTACGTGGCCAACATGCCGGCATCCGACGGGCGTGATGGCGCCAATGTGCTCTACCGCAACAATGGCGACGGAACGTTCACCGATGTCACGGTGGATGCCGGCGTCAGCGGTCCGCCCACCGCGCAGACTTTCGGCACAGCGGCGGCCGACTTCAACAACGATGGGTACATGGATCTGTACGCGGCGACGCAGCTCGGCGGTGCGGCGAGTCTCTTCCGCAACAACGGCGACGGGACGTTCACTGACGTGTACGCCGAGGCGGGGCTGCTCGTCTCGCTGGGAGGCAATCCGCCGTCGGCTCATTCCCATCTGTCCGTGGCCGCAGGCGATTTTGACCGGGATGGCCGGATAGATCTGTTTCAGGGCTCGAATACCGATCCGTTCAACCGCGTCATGCTCAACGAAGACCCGGCGGCCGGGCACTGGGTGACGGTGCGGCTGAATCAACCGGCACCGAACCGGGACGCTGTCGGGGCGCGGCTCGATATACATGCTGCGGGAAGGCACATGGTGCGGGAAGTCCTGGCGGGACAGGGTTTCATAAGCCAGCATACGGGAGCGGGCGTACATGCCGGGCTCGGGAATGCGGCGAGGATTGATTCGCTCATTGTCCGCTGGCCTGACGGTCAGGTGGAGCGGTACGTGGGCCTGGATGCCGATCAGCATCTGGTAATTGGAAAGGGAAGGGGTGTGGACGCACCTCCATTGGCCGCACAGCCTGCCGATGCACTGGTCGTAGACAACCGTATCGTGCTGACCTGGACGGTCGGCGTCGATCCCGATGCAGTTATCGTCGACGCGCCGGCGGCTCCACTCGAATACCAGGTGGCGCTTCAATCGCCGATCGGGGAGGTCATGCTGAGCGGATGGACGGAAAATACGTCCTACGAACTGCTCCTTGACGCGTTGCCCGAAGGCCGCTGGCGGTGGAGCGTAATGACGCGCGATGCATCGACCATGGTGCGGAGTACGGTGGCACCTGTCTTCGAGACCGGTGCCGTGTCGAGGGTGGAAGGGGACGAACTGCCGGGTGGCTTTGCGCTCGCGGGTGTGTATCCGAACCCGCTGCGGGGCGCAGGTCAGCGCCTGTCGATCGACATCGTGAACAGGGCCTTTCAGGATGTACGGGTGGACGTGTTTGACGTCCTCGGTCGACGCACGTCTGCAACGCACATTGTCGGGGTACCGCCGGGAAAGAGTCGCCACCGAATTGATCTTGGCACTGTATCAGCCGGGCAGTACCTGGTGCGTATCACCGGAGTGGACACGGGAGACCGCTCCTCGGGATTTGTCCTGCGTATACCGTGACATGAGGCTCTTGATATCACGGGAAACCAGATCAAGGGCTTCTTCAAAGGTGGGCATGTCGCGGGATATGGCGTCCAGGTCGTTCTCTTCCGCGAGATGCTCGAGACGCCCACACAGTTCGGCCATCGTATCAGCCCCGAAGATGGCACTGTTGGCCTTGAGGGTATGCATGGCACGCCGCACGGCGGGGCCATCGCCTGACGCCAGCGCGGCGTGTGTCTCGGATAGACATGAGTGGGCATCGGCAAAGAAATCCTGGAACAGCTCGCGGAGGAACGCCGGGTCATCACCAATGCTGGACAGGAAGACATGCAGTACGGAAGGATCTATGGCATGGAGCCCCCGGTCCGGTACGCGTTCGAGCACAGCGCGGAGCTGATCGAGAGAAAAAGGCTTCGAAAGGAAGTCGTTCATCCCCGAGGCCATGCACATGCTCCGGTCCCGGGACGTGGCGTTCGCCGTAAGGGCCACCATATGGACGGTGTTTCCGGCTTCACGAATGGTGCTTGCAGCTTGCATTCCGTCCATCTCAGGCATCATCATGTCCATCAGTATAACATCGTACGTGGACCTTTCTGCCTCTTCGACAGCTTCCCGTCCGTTCGTGACGACATGAACGGAATGGTCCATGCGTCCCAACATTCGCCGTACCACCTGCTGGTTGATCGGGTTGTCTTCTGCGAGCAGAATATGCATGGATTCGGAGGTGAAAGTCCCGGATGTCTACACCTCCCGTATCGGCATTCGTCAGCTCAACTTGAGTGCCCGCTCCCGATTCATACGCACATCCTGGGCGCGACGCAGGATGGCAATGACAAATCCGGCCGTCAGGATGATGAAACCAATCCAGACGAGAGAGATCAGGGGCTTTTCATAGGCCTGGACCACGAGCCAATCTTCTGGCGTGACCCGCACTCCGTCAATACCCAGCGTGATTTCTCCATTATCGACGTTCATCCCAGTAAAGGCTACGGTAATACCCCAGTCAGTGATGGTGTTCTGGACATATTGAACCGAGCGGTCCTGCATGATCATGTAGACAGGGCGAACCGTCTGCGTCCTTCCCGTGCTTACTTCGCGCACGTCAACGGCGGCGCCGACGGCTACATCGGTTGAGTCGGAGAGCAGATCTGGATCCACATTCAGTTGGAACTCACGGAATCGGATACTGTAGCGCCCCTCACCCACCAGGGCAGAATCGCCGCGCGCCAGACTCAACGTTCCCTGCCGCCCTTCTCCGTCCTGATCAAACATGACGTTCGGGGAGACGGCCAGGAAAAGGTCCTTCTCCACGAATTTGCGCACGTCCGGGTTCTG
>Ga0210009_1000427_pt1 | contig 47646 bp, 42 predicted proteins | sample CryGeyCG2114_065_FD_185457 | JGI IMG/M metagenome (GOLD analysis project Ga0210009, IMG submission 185457) | Groundwater microbial communities from aquifer - Crystal Geyser CG12_big_fil_rev_8/21/14_0.65 (SPAdes) (version 2) | ecosystem: Environmental > Aquatic > Deep subsurface > Groundwater ...
CGCATGCTGGCTCTCTCACGGAGCATGCGTTGAATTATATGTCGTTTTTCTAAGGTTAAGTGCTTGTATCGTTTTTCCATTGCAACAGTATTTTACCACACTGTTGCACTTCGAGTTTGAGATGGGGAGCTCTGCCTTCGGGCAAAACGAGAAAAAATGACACAGATCCACAAAATATGTGCCATTTTTTCGTACTGAAATTAAATTCACCAATCTTTAATTCCTTCGACTAGAACAACTTAGCGAAACCAAATTATTGGCACGCTTTTAGCAATACAATCAGGTGAACTTGAATTGAAAGGACATGAATTAATATGAGTAATCTAATCAAATCTGAATCTAGAGGTGGAATTTTGGAGAACCTGAATTTTGGCAATTGGGATCCTTTTCAAAATTTCAACACCTTGCTAAATGAGCTATCCAATATACAGTCACGAGGACAAAGCCACGCTCTAATTGATATTTACGAAGACGATTCCAATATCTATGCGCAATTGGAACTTCCTGGCATGAAAAAGGAAAATATTAATATCTTTGTGGAAGAAAATACCCTCACCGTTGAGGCGCAAGAAGTATTTGATCAAAAGGATAAGGGGTTCAAACAGCACAAAGAGCGTTCGTTCTCAAACAGTATCCTTCTTCCCGATCATGTTGATAAAGATCGCGTCTCCGCTGAACTAAAAGATGGAATTCTGCACCTAACACTCCCCAGGATGGAATCCAAAAAACCGCGTCGCATTGAAATTAAGTAACAACTTCACCTTAGAAACATATGACAACATTGCTAGAAGAAAAAAGAACGCTAACGCAAACAGCCTTCAGGAAGCCGGACTATGAAGTCATGGCGCATCCCGAGGGAGTTCAGATAAATGTGCACCTTCCGGGTGTCGCTAAGCAAGATATTGAGCTTACGTTAAAAAATAATATTCTTTATCTTAACGCGAATAAATCTAAACCCGCCTCAAATAATTACAGATTGATCCATAAAGAGATTCCTGCGATGGACTATCAATTAAGCCTACGCGTTAATAACAAACTGGATATGGACTCACTTAGGGCTCAGTATAAGGATGGCATTCTGGAAATTAACTTAACCAATTCCAAGGAAAGAAAGTCCAAATCTATTAGAGTCAGTTAGGGTAAAATCACCTCCTTACAAAAACAAAAAAACTCGAAAACAAATCGTTTTCGAGTTTTTTTGTTACTTGAAAATGACTTTACTTGTGGCTTGTGGACGAAGTATGGCTTTGGGAAGGCTCGTTCACGGGGACAATCATACCGTCTGTGGCATCACTTGGCACTTCGGATAATTTTAGTGCTTTACCGTAGACCATCCAACCGCCGTGCATACCCGTCTGGTAGACAGAAAAGCTAAGAAAGAGCGTACCGACAAAGGTTAAAAGCCTTAGGAGCCATGAAACTTTTTTCACGTTTAACATGAACATGGAAACAACGGCTAATAAAGCCACCGCAAAAGAGCCTCGGTAGGTCCAGTGAGCCCATTGAGCGTGCTCGTCTAAGAGGGCTTCTGCAGAGGGATAAGCAGCAAGAAATTGATTTGCGGCATCTTCACCGGCCTGCAATGTGTACTGGGCGGCGACAGCTGCCAGGACTAATACAAATGCTGTCATGCGAGGAAAAAACTTACCGGGAAGTAAGCCTATTAAGGCACACAGGGTTGCCAAAATAATAAGCGCTATAGGAAAGTGTACTAAAGCGGGGTGTAAGGGATCGGGGATTTCAATGTACTTAGTGATCATGTCCATGGCATGGACTTTATAGCACAGGAAAAACTAACGCAAGTAAAATTATCCCTACGGAATCATAGCTCATTTTCAATAATTTGACCTAAGGTTTGGCGCTTGCGAATGAGAATTGGAGTACCATCTTCCCTTAATAAAACTTCGGCCGCTTCTGGGAATGAATTGTAATTCTTAGCGCACATGGCTGAGCAATAGGCGCCAACTGCCCCAATGGCTAATGTATCACCTACTTTTGCCTCAAGCAGCTCTATTGAGGCGATTGTTTCTGGAGTCTCGCCGCAGGTTATTAAATCGCCAGATTCACAACAATGCCCAACAACAACATATTTCTTGTAACTAAACGGTGCTCGCGCTAATTGATCAGTTAACACCATGATCGGGTGATGCGCACCGTACAAGGCAGGACGCATAATTTCCGTGAGGCCAGCGTTTAGTTTAATAAATTCATAACCCTCTTGCCCCGTAGCGACAATGTCATCAATCGTTGTTATTAATACACCGCCACTAGCCACAAGATAAGTTCCTGGCTCGACCTCCAGATGAAGTTGTCGGCCTGTTTCTTCAGCAAAGTTTTCCAGCTTTTGGGTTATAGCGGAACTGATTAAACGGGTATCCACGCTCTTTTCCTCCGGTACGCGCCCCACTTTAAAACCGCCTCCCAAATTCAATATCGTCACCTCAGGAAATTGCCGCACAATATCAAGGCTCATTTCAGCAGCACGTTGCCAAGCTTCTGCCTCTGCTCCGGAACCGATATGGGTGTGAATTCGTACAATTTTCAAACCGTATTTGGCTGCTGTAGCCGCTACATCCTTCCAATTCTCGTACCATATCCCAAAACTCGCGGACGGGCCGCCTACATTTGTCTTACGACTTCCCCCTGAACCAAGACCTGGGTTAAAACGAACTCCCACTTCATGATTCGGACGAATTTTGCCAAATGCCTCTAACTGCCTAAGGGAACAAGCATTAAATAAGATACCTGAATCCAGTAGCGCACTTAAATTCCTGGGAAGCTCCTGGCTGCTCAGGCTAATTTTCTCTCCCTTAATACCCGCCAAAAGCGCACGCTCAGCTTCGAAACCAGAGCTGGCATCGATATGGATTCCCATGCTATCAAATAACCTTAAAATAGCTGCGTTTGGTAAAGCTTTCATGGCATAGCGAACGGTTAAACCGTAAGGGTTATGAAAATCCAGCATAGTCTTTGCGTTGCGCATAAGCTCTGCCTCGCTATAGACAAATAGAGGGGTTTCAAATTCTGACTTCAGAGCCATTAGAACCTCATCTGTGATAAACGGAAATATTACCATTGCCCTGAAAATTGATTTTAGCCTTAATGCTAGACGTAGGTGACTACCAATCAAATAACATTCCTATTCAAATAAACGTTTATACGCAATGGAAATTCATGATATGCGCAAGGAATATTCGGAGAAAGGCCTAAGAAAAACGGCTCTTAAGGCAGATCCTATTCAGCAATTTCAGCAATGGTTCGATGAAGCGGTTAACTCAAACATAGAAGAACCCAATGCCTTTACTCTAGGAACGATCCGTCAGGACAACTTCCCATGCAACCGCACCCTACTCCTGAAGTCTTTCGATTCCCGCGGATTCGTCTTTTACACCAACTATGGTAGCCGAAAAGCACAAGATATTACTCTAAATCCGAATGTTTCTCTTCTATTTCTTTGGCTTCCTTTAAACAGGCAAATTCAAGTTTTAGGGCGTGCCGAAAAGTTGTCATCAGAAGCGTCTGCCTCTTATTTCAAAACAAGGCCACGTGAAAGTCAGATTGGCGCTTGGGCATCTCCTCAAAGCCAGGTTGTCCCTAACCGAGCATTTTTGGATGATCGATTCGATCAATTTGAGCAAAAATTCAAAGATCACCCCATTGATCTTCCTGACAACTGGGGCGGCTATTGCATAACCCCAATTGCTTTTGAATTCTGGCAAGGAAGGAATAAACGCCTCCACGACCGCTTTCAATATCGCTTGGATGATAAAGGCAACTGGATAATTGAGCGTCTAGCACCTTAATTAAAGCCCGCAAAATAGCTGAAAAACAAGAAGACCGCCTCCACAGAGACGGCCTTCTAAAACCTAAAGACAAACTACAAACCTATCTAAATTGAAATTTTCACCAATATGATTGGGTTTATCTATAAGGGTAGACAGCCTTATTCTGACATTCGTTCAAAAAAATTTAAAAAAAAATTGAGCATGTAGCAAAATTTCTTTCTACCGGGTAATTTTCTAAAAAAGAAAAATCGCCCACCTTTTGAGTGAGCGATTATTTCAAAACCTAAAGACAAACTACAAACCAACTTGAAAATTTTAATCTTACTCGTTGACCAGTAGATTCATATAGGTAGACTGCCCTTAATCAGACTTTGTTCAAAAAAATTTAAATAATTTTAAATAAAAACACAAGTCCCTTAACCGCAATAAGTTATAATGAAGAAATTTTGCTGCTTTTATTCAGGTTTACCCAAAAATAGCCCAAACAAAGAACATAAATTTACCTTATCGAAGGAGGAATCTCACCATTTGGTAAATGTTTTGAGAGCACAGGTAGGTGACCAAGTAACGCTGTTTAGTGCCGATAACTGCTTTTGCGAAGGAAATGTGACTGAAATACGTAAACATGCCGCTGTTGTGACAGCAGGCAATATAAAAGCAGTTACCAGACAATATCCTGAAATTACCCTGGCTGTGGCGATTCCTAAAGGAAAAACCATGGAATCCATTATACGCAAGGCAACCGAAATTGGGGCGACCAGGATCATTCCCCTACAAACAGAACGTACCGAGGTTCAATTAAACGCGGAACGTAAAGAAAACAAAGGGCAACGCTGGGAGCACACTGCCATTGAATCCTGCAAGCAATCCGGTAACCTGTGCATACCCCAGATTACTGAGATACAAACCTTTAAGCATTACATAGAGAGCTTATCTGCCTCGATTTCTGATAATGAAGTATGCTTGATGGGGAGTTTGGAAGCGAATAGTGTCCCCTTAAAAAACACCCTCCAAAAATTAGATTTTAAAAACTTGAAACAGTTGATTTTTCTGATTGGGCCAGAGGGCGACTTTACTCCTTCGGAATACGAGATGGCAAGGTCGGTTAACGTTTTACCAGTTCGATTGGCCAAGAATGTGTTGCGGGTAGAAACAGCGGCGCTTTACGCGCTTGCCGCACTGGATTACGAACGGCAAGCGCTTTAGTTTTTACAAAGGCATAACGCTACCTTTATAATAGGGTAATTCACCTCAAAATTACCCCAATGAAGTTAAAGGACAGTACTCTGATTCATTGCCGGAAAGAGGTTGTTTGGGAGCTCTTGAACGACACTCGTACCTGGCACAAATGGAACCCGAAAGTACAAGAAATAGTACCTGTATCCTATGGCTCGAGACGGGAAGGCTATAAATACAAGATTACCTATAAAATGAAGGGTAAAAAATTACCTTCTAATGCGGAAATCGTGTCATACAAACCGCCCGATGAGCTTATAATCGCATGCAACAACCCGGAATTCAATAAAGAGAACGTGGTATATGAAATATACCATATTACAGACCAAGAAGGAGGAACATTACTCACCCAGACAATAGACTTAACCCAGTCCGGCATAAGTCTATTTTGGCAGATGGTTATGTACCTGATCTACCGATTCGGGAAACCCACAGGTATGAAATACCTTCAGCAATTCAAGCGAATCGCTGAAGAAAAAGAGCCCATTGTGGACTAAAAAGCTTATTAGACGGATTGGGCGACCAAGTCGTCTTCCTGAGCATCTTCATTAACAGCTGCTGGTCTTTCCAGTTTCAGCATGTCTTTGATGACCGTGTGGTCATCGAGCTCACTTAGAAGAACGCGGATTTGGTTCACAACCTCCATAGCTGCTTGGCTTTCATCGTGTTTGACACGGCCTAATAATAAAAACTCAGGCGTGACACGGAAAAAGTCTGCTAACTTATGGATAGCTTCTGGAGATGACGGAATACGTCCATTCCTCCATGTACCAATTGTAGAAATCGGATAGCCGACCGCTTTGGCAATATCGTGTAAGGCAACATCATGGTAAGCCATGAGCACACGGAAGCGAAGAGCAAATGTGCGCCTTAATTCTTTATCTTTTTTATTGATTTTCTCTGTGGAATTTATATAATTCATTTGTCTTTTCTAGGATTGACTGTCGTATATTATACACTAAGGAAATTATCTATTACAACATTAAAATTTCTCTTTATGTAAAAAAATGTTACAAATCCCTCTTAATCAAAGACAAAAACATCTCAAAAACTAACCCAATACCCTATTATGATGAACGAAAAACTTGATCAACTGATGAAAGCAAAGGAATGGTTTACTGCCCCTGAAGTAGCAAATCTTATCGGCTCCACGGACGAATTTGTACGACGTGCAATTGAACAAAAACGGATCCTAGGGCACATTTTTGTCAGCGGCAAAAAACGGTTTTACCGCGTAAACAAGAAACATATATTGCTATACCTTTGCGAGACTGCCACTTACAAAAACCACGACTTTCAGTCTAAATTCCTGGCTCTGATTAAAGGTTGCCCCAAAGACATACAACAAGAGATAATGAGGGCGCTGGAATCAAACCGGCCTGAGAATATCTCAAACAATTAAGCGTTTTAATATTATTATGGGAAATATTTTTGGCGAAATCTTTCGTATTACAACATTTGGTGAAAGCCATGGTGGCGGAGTGGGCGTCGTGATAGATGGTTGCCCACCGAATTTACCATTGGAGGCTTTGGAAATACAAAAAGAACTGGATCGTAGGCGTCCTGGGCAAAGCGCTATTACTACTCCCCGTAATGAAGCAGATGAAGTCGTGATTCTGTCCGGCCTATACCAAGGAAAGACCCTGGGCAGCCCGATTGCGATGCTGGTTTATAATAAAGACGCAAGGCCGGAAGCTTATAACGAAATGCGGGATAAATTTAGACCCTCTCATGCCGATTTCACTTACCAAACAAAATATGGGCACCGCAATCCGGAAGGCGGAGGGCGTTCATCAGCAAGAGAGACAATTGGACGGGTTGCCGCTGGTGCAATCGCAAAAAAGATTCTTTCTGTGTCCCACGGTATAGAGATAAGGGCTTATGTGGATCGCGTTTACGATATACAAGCCCTGCCCTTAGACCATTTTCCTACGATAGATGATGTTGAGAAAAACATCATTCGTTGCCCTGATGACGCAGCCGCAGCGAAGATGATTCATTTAATAGAAAAGATGCGCGAAGAGGGGGATTCTGTCGGCGGGGGCGTCCTGTGCCGCGTAAAATCACTACCTGTTGGCTTAGGAGAACCCGTTTTTGATCGCCTTGAAGCTGATTTAGCAAAAGCGATGCTATCTTTACCCGCAACAAAAGCGTTTGAAATAGGTAGTGGGTTTGCGGGAACACATATGAAGGGATCCGAGCATAATGATGCCTTTGAAATGAAGGAAGGCAAAGTGTCCACCAAGACAAATTACTCCGGAGGCATTCAGGGCGGAATTAGCAATGGCGAGGAACTGTATTTTCGAGTCGGGTTTAAGCCAACGGCAACGATTCTTAAGAAACAACAAACCGTGGATTTACACCATAAGGAAACGGAATTGATCGGGCGTGGCCGACATGACCCCTGCGTACTACCGCGTGCCGTTCCCATTGTAGAAGCGATGGCGGCCCTTGTGCTATTAGATCATGTCATGAGAGACAGTGCTCAGTGCCATACATTCGACTTTAGCAACAAGGCATAATGCGACTTGACTTTGCGGGTAAAGAAAATAACGTTAGTAATTTCCCCGAGATTATTGTGCTGGGGTGGCGGAATTGGTAGACGCGCTAGATTCAGGTTCTAGTGTCCGCAAGGACGTGGGGGTTCAAGTCCCCCCTTCAGCACCACTTATAGGAATGCCTCCCCGTGTTTTTCTAATTTTCTTTTCTTCCCTAATAAATTGTACCGCTCTTACCAAAGCTGATTTGATGTCTTTTAGTTTAGCAGGTTTTGTTAAATAGTCATCCATCCCCTCTAATATGCCCTTTTCGCGGTCTGATTTCATGGCGTGGGCAGACAGCGCGATAATATAAATATGCTTCAAGTCCGGATCCGTCTTGATCCTACGGGTTGTTTCATAGCCATCCATAACAGGCATTTGAATATCCATAAGAATAAGGTCTATGTTCTTTTTTTCATTCAAAACGTTAAGGGCATCACTCCCATTAACCGCAAAAGCAGGGTCATAACCTATGCGATGAAGTATCATGCTAGCAACCTTACGATTTACCTTATTGTCATCTATAACGAGAATATTTAAGGGGTAAGCATCTGAAAAAGCTTTACCGATCAAAAAAGGTACCTCTGTATCTTCCCTGGGCGCACGCACAGCCTGAGAAACTTCCATCACAGGCTGAAGCCCCGACTGCGTTACTTTTTGAACGGGCTCCGCGGGCAAAACTTTCTCTTCTACAACGGGAAATATGAACGTAAATGACGAGCCCTTATTAGGAGAGCTTTTTACGGAGATTTCCCCCTCCATCATTTCTACTAATTTTTTACAAATGGCTAACCCTAGACCACTACCGCCATAAGTACGTGTCGTAGAAGAGTCTAACTGCGAGAAGGATTGAAATAATTTGGGGAGCGAATTCGGTGAGATACCTATACCCGTATCTGTTACCGTAAACTCAAGCATCGGGAGCGTTGAACTGTTCGTATTATTGCAATCAACAGAAATCGTTATACTGCCCTTATCGGTAAATTTGATGGCGTTATTAACCAGATTAAGGAGAATTTGGCGAACTCGGCTTTTATCACCCAGAATGACTTCCGGCACATCATCGGTAATCTGACAAGTCAAAGATAGGTTTTTTGATTTGGCGTTTGGGGAGAGGAGTTCTACAACCCCGTGCACTATTTCCTTAACATTAAAGGGATGGTTATCAAGCTCCATTTTCCCAGCCTCAATTTTCGAGAAGTCGAGAATATCATTTAAGATGGTGAGCAAATTTTCACTGCTTCGTGAAATCGTTTCTGCGAATTTGCGTTGTTGATCATCTAACTGGGTGGTTGTCAATAACTCAGAAAAACCAATGATGCCATTTAGTGGCGTGCGAATCTCATGGCTCATCATGGCAAGAAAAGCACTCTTAGCTTGGTCGGCGACTTTTGTTTTTTCAGCAAGCGCTTTTGTTTCGTTGATAGAGTCTTTGAGCCGTTCATTGGTGTCTAGCAACTCGTGATTGAGTTGTTCGGCATAGTTTTTAGCGTTGAGGAGTTTTTCCTTGGAGAGGATACTCTCGGTTCTATCACGAATGATAATTAACGCAGACTCCAAGTCTACATAAGACAAGCGGGCTTCAAAGTATTTCCAGCCGGAAGGCTTTTCCAATTTAAATTCTAGGGTATCGGTACGCTTGTTACGGGAAATTTGAGACAAACAGCCCATGAACTGATCTCTTACCTGGTCTGGGAAATTTTCGCGAATGCTCGAGCCGATTAAGCGGTCATTTGCCTCGAACATGGACTCGTCTCTATTGGCTTTAACATCTAAGAACTTTCCTTGTCGATTGACGTGAATAATCGTGTCTGGAACGGCATTTAAAATAGCAGTATTCTGGGCTTCGCTTTTCATCAAGGCTTCAGCGGCTCTTTTCTTACTTGTGATGTCTTGAGAAAAATACAAAACGGCAACAATCTCGTTATTATGATCTTTGAGAGGGAGCTTTCTGCTTGTCGCAATATATTCCTTGCCGTTAGGGAGGATCATTTTCTCGTTGAGAACTTGTATCGTTTCACCACTCAAGACGCGCATGTCGTCATCTCTGACACCTCTTATTTTTTGGGAAACATCACCATATACAATTTCCGTGGGTATACCTACCTCGACTTCAGTCTTACCAATCAGCTCATCTGTGCTCTTACCAAGAGCCTTGGCAAAACTGGCATTTGCCATAATATAACGGAAGTCACGATCTTTTGCGAAAATCCAGTCTGGTGACGTGTTGATGATGGCATGGTATAACTTCTTGGAATGCTCAACTTCCTTAAGCGCCTTGCTCGTGTTTCGCTCAAAACGCTTTCGCTCCATGCAGATAACACCTAAGAAAAGAGCCCCCGTCATCCCTAAACCGGCGATTGCCCAATTGGCCAAAAAACTATCAATTAACGCTTGGTTCTGTGATACTTTAGCGGCATAAAGCATACAGAATGCAATGATAAGGGACCCTATACTGGCACCGAACCCACCATACCCAATAGCCATCCAGATCAGGAGCGGTGATAACGTAAACGCGATCAACATGCCGGATATCCCGCTACCCGTCATGATATCAAAACTGCTTAGCCCTGCTAGCCCTGCCAGTACACATAGCGTGAGGAACCCAGAAATAGATGCCAATTTATTTTCTTTTGAAAAAAAGTAATCAATAGAGGGTTGAAACGTAAAAACTAACGGCACTAATAAGAGAATGCCCATAGCATCCCCCAACCACCAAGTGTAAATGGCTTTATTGACAAGTGCGAACCCTTCGGATACCGGAGAGAAAAATGCGGCGCCAGAGGCTCCGATAACAGCCGAAGCAAACGAAGTAAAGAAGACGCCTACTACTACAAAACCAACTAAGTGCTGAGAATCCTCAATTGTTTTCTTTATGTAAAAGTATTTTTTAAGCAGTATGACAGAAAGTAAGATAGAGCCAGTATTGCCTACGGCTGCCGTAATAGAAAAACCCCAAGACTGGCTAATGGCAAAATTAACAGCCAAAGAGCCCAAAAAAACACCCGGCCATAAATTATAACCGAAATAGAGTAAGGCTCCAAGGGCGAGACCCGCGGGCAACCAAACAGGTGTGATGCCTGCATCTAATGGTGCAAATGCTAAGCCATATTTGCCTAAGAAAAAATAGCCAACGGCAAGCACCAGTATTTTTACTAGAACAGTTCCTGAAAAGAAGGGTGCCTTTGCCCTAAGTAGCTTTCGTTTCATGGGGTAACAATTGCTATACTAATTTTCATTACTTTATAGTTCAAGCTTAAGTTTTTTTCCCTCGAAAGTTGCTCTTTTATTTAGCTTGTTCCCGTTGTGGAGAGTTTTTTATGATATAGCTATGAATACCCCACTAAAAACCCCGCCTCAAAGTCCTGACAAAGTTAAAAAAATAAATTTTAAGATCATCACTGAAGAGGGTGAAAAAAACGAACTCCTCTCCCCGCGCTCCCTAAAAAACCTGAAAGGGGAATATGACCAACGAAATGAAATCGGTTACTCCAAGGGTCAATTTCTATACGCTAGCCTAACGAATACTTTGAATGATAAAGATGAGGGCAATGGGCGCGTTGAATTGTGCCAGAAGTGGATCAAGCACAATTTCAATATCATGATCAATCTTAACACCGACTATAACGATCCTTTGTTGAAGTCATTAAAAAATCTTACCTTGAAAAAGGGAAAGGTTGAAGACAACGATTTAAACGATATCGCCGATAAGGAATGGGAAGTCAGTAAAACCAAGCCTAAAGATCGTTCCGAGAAGATGCTAAAGGAATGGGGTATTGTTGTAATTGATGCCTTTAAGGAAGAAAACGATTACGTCAAAGAATGGGAAGAATTCAACCAAGAGAGCATACAACTTGAGCTTGGGAAAAAACTCTTTGAGTCCATTACACGTAATGAAAAGCCGGTTTTATTAAGTGACGCCCTTAAAAAATTACTGAAGAATTTGAGCGAGCAAAAGCACCTTATCCAAATGGCGCATGAGGAGTTTATCCTATCCGTACCAAACAATGACAAAAATTAATAATCAGCAACTTGTGAGATTTGCTATTGTTTCTGAAATTCTTTTTCGGGTAAGATTTCTAACATGCTTACCACAACTACCCCAAAAAATGATGGCAACCTGAAAACGGTTGAAAAGAAAATCGAGAATCTCAACTCAAACTCCGAAAACAAGGAGGGGGAGTTCAAAGATAATATGGCGTTAAAACCTCGCAAGCTAGAGGATTTAACTAAACAAAATGAAGAGAATAATGTTTCGAGTAGTTATATTCGTGGCACAATTAATTTCGTTTCTCTTGGCTACGTTTCACACACGAATGTTGACCGCTTTACAGAATTTCAAACATGGGTGAAGGATAATTTTAATATCTTAATAGATAAAAATGCCCAGTACTCCGATCCTTTACTAAAAGCTTTGCAAAAGTTTTGTTTATCTCAGGTAAACTCGAGCGAGAAGGAGCTTAAGTATTTCTTGGAACTCGAATCTAAGTTCGCCAATTCAAAATTAGAGAATCTCTCTAAGGAAACTCTGCAGGACTGGGGTAAAGTGGTGCTAGATCTATTGATGGGCGACCCAGAGAAAACCAAGCTAAAGAATGATGACAAGCTCATTCCCTTTGGTGAAGCCATTTTTAATACTATTACAGAAAACGAGAGCGTAAAAACACTGGGTGACGCTTTAAAACATGTTCCTCTCACAAAAATGAAGGAGGAACTAAAGCCATTCAATGAGAGCCTTAGCAAAAGGATAGGTGAGCGTTTAATAGAAGCAGGCGAAAGCAAAAAGCTACCCCATTCCTATATGCTATACTTAAAATCAAATGTTGAATCCAAAAGAGGATTGGAGGAAAACTTTATTACGTACGCAAATGAGCAAAAAATCGATCTAGTCTCTGCGCTTGATAAATATGTCGAGGACAGAATCAACCGAGTAGAGGAAAGTGTCTTAAAAGATATTGAGTTTAGCTATGGCAGTAAAGAAGAGGCGCTAAAGGTCTTGAAATACATGGATGAAAACAAACTTAACTTTAAAGATCTATATTATATAAGGGAATCGGATCAAGAGCCTATATTCCTTACGCCAAACATTTTAGAATTCCTGAAGGACGATTCAGCCAAAAAATTTATAGATGGCTATGCTAGCAAAGAAGAGGCTATAGACGCATTATTATGCCTGGAAAAATACAAGCTCAACTTTGATGACCTTTGTTTTAACAGCCAGCTGGATAATAAGCCAATATACCTTACGGCCAGCATGTTAAAGTTTTTCAGAAATAATATATCTAAGGAGTTTGCACTAACTGACCCTGATAAATGGAGCAATTCGCTAAGAGAGGTATTTCTTGAATCCATTGATGAGGATAAAGGCATGAATAGAGATTGCAAAAAGTATGCGAAAGAAAATTTCGTTAACCAGATACTCTTTAATAAATTCTTTTCTTACAACATTGAAGGGATAACAGATGTCAACATTCCGAATGCCATTCAGCAATACATAAATAGCATCATTAATGAAGCAAAAGAATCCTTTGAAAATCTGTCCCCAAAGAGCGAATTAAAAATTGTAGAGATGAAGGATCTCAATGTGAGCGTGAATGAGGAGGAGGAAGAAGAATCCCTGCTATCCACAAATTAGCACACCATACAACTTGCCATTAACAATAAAAAAAGCTCTCCTTTCTAAAGGGAGGGCTTTTTGTTTACCGGCGTGCTGCTTTAAGAAACAAACTTATTCCCAAGATAAGGAACACTATATTGGGAAGCCAGACAAGTAGATCAGGACGCAAGTGTGGTTTCGTGTTAAACCACGTCATCACGATCATTAAAAAGTAGTAGCTCAACGCGAGCCCGAGGGCGATCGCTATATTGAAGTAAGTTTCCGAGCGGCTTGTTTTAAGTGCCAGTGGGATGGCGATAATCATAAGGGGAATAACAGAAAAGGCCATTGCCAGGTTCTTTTGTATCTGAAGCTGGGTTTTGATTCTTTCGGTATAGCGCCCCTGCTCCGCCAGCATTTCCCTGTGTTCTATTAATTCAGGTAATGTCATCATAGAGAGCTTTTTCTCTGAACGAGCAGCCGCAAAAATCGCATCAAGGGGGAGTTGAATGGTTAACTCTTTAAAAAAGACTGTCAGCAAAGCATTACTCTGAGGGTCTTCCGGGTCTTTATCTGATTTTTTCTCACCGCTACCGTTATAAAGGGTTAAAATAAGGGCATTGGCTTTTTCATCGTATTTAAAATTGCCCTCTCTGGCTTTTACGAAAAGCTTTACGCGATTTTGTTCATCAAGCTCCCATATCCAGAAATCCGAAACTTTATCCTTTTCCCTAGAGCCTAAAAAAAGGACATAACCGGGAAACTGCTTTACAAAGGAATTGGGTTGAATAAACCGGAGGGGGTTTTCCTGGACCGCCATCGCAATACCACTACGATAATCCGATTTCGCCTTTGGCCCGTAATAAAAGTTGATCCATAGCGCGATACAAGCTCCCAGCATAGCCAAGAGAAATATTGGATAGGATATGGAATATAAACTAATGCCTGCGGAACGAATGGCTGTTAACTCGTTTTGTGAGGACATTCTGCCCAAAACCAGTAGCACGGCGGTTAAAAAACCTAAAGGCAATGCGTATGCAAACACATAGGGCAACAATGTAACTAATAGCTTAAAGAAAGCGATCCAGGGCAATTGCCCCGCGGCGACTAACCCAACAGCCCCTCGTAAAGCATTCCCCACGACTAATACAAAAACGTATAGGCCAATAGAAAGCAGTGCCGCAATGAGCACTTGACTTAAAATATACCGGTGAACGACTTTCATGCTTGATTGTTACTTATGACGCTTTAAGGATAATAATCTACAATGAATACGATGCAAGAAGCAACACAAGAGGAAGTTCTTTCCCTATTCCGTAAAAGTGGCGCGTTACTCCAAGGTCATTTTATTTTAAGATCCGGCCTGCGAAGTGCTTACTTCTTTCAATGCGCACGTGTCTGTGAGGACTTAGCAGCTGTTACCCGCCTAGCAACCATGCTTATTGATAAACTTGACAACGTTGATTGCGAAACCGTTGTTGCCCCGGCAATGGGCGCGCTCTGTCTCGGTCAAGAAGTGGCTCGCCAACTTGGAAAGCGCTTTATTTTCCTGGATAAAATAGATGGCAAATTAGAACTGCGCCGTGGATTTAAGTTTAAACCGGGAGAAAAAGTCTTAATCGTAGAAGACGTTATCACCAAGGGTGGCCGAGTACAGGAATCTCTTGATGTCACTCGCCAACATGCTGCCGATCCTGTGGCAGTCACCGTTTTGGTAGACAGAAGCCAAGGGCAAGCACGCTTTGATGTCCCTTTAGTTTCCTTGCTAGAAATGTCTTTCCCTGTCTACGAGCCCGATAATTTACCCGAAGAGCTCAAAAACATCCCCGCAATCAAACCGGGAAGTTAACTTCCTATCTTGTAGCTACGCTTCTTATGCTTCGCCAAAGAATCTTTTAATTCATTTGCGAGCATAGGAATCTTGTCGTCATCCAACTCGACAAACAAATACAAGCGGCCATCCTCTAATGATTGATCCATACGCCTAAACCCTATGGGATGCCCGTCTACAAGCAAAATGAGGTTTTTGCCCCGTTCACTCACAGAGAGTTTATTAAGGGTTTTAGCCCCTTTATCATTAAACTGAAACAAAAGACAATAGCCGATATCCACCTCCGCCAAAGCGACATCGGTAACATCTCCCTCAAACAAAATGGGCTGAGGAAAAACGGAAAACACTAAATCGCTTTCCGGCATTTGCACAGACTTTGCCCATCGAGTCGGAAGGCTTGCGCTGGATTCCGTATAAAAGCGCATGGTATGTGCCGGCTCATTTTTCTTTTCACAACCCGTCACCAAGGTCACCAGTGCTAATAACATAGCCCAGATTAGTAAAGATTTTGAGTTTTTAAAAAAGCAGGGAATAGTTCTATCGCAAGACATGATCGAGCTGTTCTTTAATTTTCTCAATATCCTCTACAGAAAAATCTTTTAAAGGAACCACATATTCTTTTTTAGTAGGAACGTGAACGTAGGTTAGAAAATCCTCAGTGGCCTCCCCTACTCTTTTGAGAATGCGTTTACGCTCGAGCATGAGGCCGAGTAGTTGTTTTAAAATGTCTCGTTCATTTTCCGGGAGCACAGCAGTGTCCGCATCTTGATACAAAGAAAGAAACAGTTCTTCAGTAGACTGCAGCATATTTTGCTTTTCGGCCTTATCCTCTGCCTCTTTCTCCTTTAAAACACGCGTCCAACGCGCAATCACCTGATCTTCTGAAATATCCGTAGGAAGCACTTCTTGGTCATGAATATCTATACGGTGCATAATACCATCATTACCCATGTAAATAATCGACAAAATGCGCTCCCCGGGAAGAAATGCCTTTCCGGTACTCGTGTTTTTGCGCGAATGCGGCTTTAGTGACCAATTGTTCATATCTTACAGATTAATAAAATGGCCTATTACGGGAGATTTCACAATCGTTTTTTCAAGCTTTTTTTGCTATGAGTAATGGTTGAATATGCCCAGAACTATTATTATAGGTGATGTGCACGGCTGTGCGCTTGAATTGGCAGATCTCTTAAATAAGGTAAAATTAAGAGGGGATGATAAATTGGTTTTTATTGGAGACCTCATTAACCGAGGCCCGGATACCGCAGGCGTATTCCGAATCGTCCATAATCTGCAATATCAGAAAAAATTTATATTAGGAAACCATGAATTGCGTTTATTAAATTATCGCAAAAAGAAAAAGGGCTCCATCCTCAAAGCGTATGACAAACCCACTGTAAAAATCCTTACCCCAAAGGATTGGGAACTTATGGAAAACATGGTGCCCTATGTTTACAAAAAGAAGCATGATACCCTCATTATCCACGGCGGCCTTCTGCCCAAAATACCCTGGAAGAATCAAAGCATTAAAGACATAACCCGAATACAGGTAATCGACAAAAAGGGTAAGGGTCACAAACGAAGCGAGTGCTGGAAGGGAACTCCATGGGCTAAGCTATGGGCAGGGCCTCCATTTGTGATTTACGGGCATACCCCATACAAGCAAGTCCACCACGATCTCTGGGCTATGGGTATTGATACCGGTTGCGTTTATGGGGGCTATTTGACAGCATACATTTTACCGGAAAAGGAAATCATACAAATTCCGGCTCGCAAGACTTACCATATAAACAAAGGATTACTGTAATGATACCCCTAGGATACTCCCCCGATACGATTGCCCACTCTGCCCTCTTACTTGTCGATATACAGGAGATTTTTAAGGACATTGTACCTCATTATGAAGACATCGTAAAACGGTCCTGCCTAGCAATAGAATGTGCTTCTTTGCTTAACATTCCTATCATATACACAGAACAAAACCCTCGTAAACTGGGTAAAACGGATAAACGCATACTGGAACTGTTAACAGCAGAGGACACTTATACCGCCAAAATGGCTTTTTCTGCCTGTGCACCTTCTGAAATCAAGGAATGGTTAAAGGAGCATAATATCTCACGCCTTTATGTCGGCGGGCTGGAGGCAAGTGTCTGTGTATTCCAAACCTGTAACGAAGCCATTGACGGTTTTTACGAGGTGGTACTATTGCGCGATTGTATTGGCGGGCGCAGAGAAGCGGATACGGCTGCTATTATAAACTACTTTTCCCACCGGTTTATTCCGCTCTTGCCCGTAGAAACTATTTTCTATAGCCTCATAAGTTCCGCAGAACACCCTGCTTTCAAGCAATTTGTTAATATTATTAAAAAATATAGCTGAAAATAATCAGTAAACATTTTTATTTGTCATGCGAGGCCTACCACTCAATCACTCTCACAAAACGCTGTCGCCAGAATGTTATTCATTAGAAGACCTTCTACAGCAGCCGCTTGAGGATTTGGAAAGTTTGACAAAGGATCGGCTGGAAATGACTCCACCCCATATCATCGCTTCCTTTCTGGAACGATTGGATGTTGATGAACGTCGCACTATTTTAAGAAAACTTTCCGTAGAGCACGCTTCTGAAATCCTTTCGGAAATGGACGCAGAGGACTCCGCCGAAGTTATCGCGGCGATGCGAGAGTGGCGTGCTTTGAAAATCTTAGAAGAGTTTGAGCCCGATGACGCCACAGACCTTATGTACGAGCTTAAGGAGGATGACCGCGCTCGTATTTTAAACAAATTGAGCCAAAAGATGGCTCAGGATGTCCGCAAGCTCCTCACTTATCATCCTAATACAGCCGGTGGAGTAATGACGCCTTATTTCATGTATGTGCATCCTGACATGCATGTAGATGAAGCTATCCATCATATACGCAAACTAAAGGATGAATTTGACCACACAAGCTATGTTTACGCCATCGATACTGCCGGAAAACTAAAGGGTGTGATGACGTTGAGGGCCTTGATTCTGGCCAAACCGGATCAGAAAATCGTAGATATCATGTCTACTGACATTGAGGGCATTTGCCATCCTTTTGAGGACAGTGAGAAGATTGCACTTAAAATGGCGGAACTCAATTTCCACGCCTTGCCGGTTGTCGACAGCGAAGGCCGTATTCTTGGCATTGTTGAGCACGATGATGTAATCGATATTATCCAAAACGAGGCTACGGAAGACTTCCAAAAGATCGTGGGTGCGGGTCCAGATGAAACGATCCATGACTCGGTAGCGTTTAGCGTAAAACGCCGTTTCCCTTGGCTGCTGGTTAATTTAGCCACCGCGTCAACGGCATCTTGGGTGGTATCTCTCTTTCAAGGGTCTATACAACAGCTTCCCCTCTTAGCTGTTTTTATCCCCCTAATGGCAAGCCTTGGAGGTAACACGGGGGCTCAAACACTGGCCGTTGCCATTCGCAGCATTGCTCTGGGCCATGTTGAGACATCTGATAATATGTCAATTTTCATCAGTGAAGCCCTTAAAGGGTTGGTTAACGGGTTGTTTATTGGGTTGATTGGTGGAGCCGTTGCTTTATTTATGTCGAGAGATCTCTCCCTGTCTTTCGTTATTTTTTCTTCGCTTATGATCACTATGTTGATCGCAGGCTCCATCGGCGCCATCGTGCCTCTTTTACTGAAACACCTACACCTAGACCCCGCTCAAAGCTCCTCGATTTTCTTAACGGCCATCAATGACAGTTGCAGTAGTCTTATTTTCCTGTCGATTGGCACCTGGGTGTTATTAGGATAAATTTAATAAACAATGACAGTAGACGAATTAAAAAAAATCCCTGAGGGCGAAAAGCAATCGTTCCAAGCCACGTTAATCGTAAAAAAGATCGCCGCCAAGGTCGCTCGTAATGGTACCGACTTCTTAATGGTAGAGCTGGGTGATAAAACAGGCAGTTTTGGCGTTACTTGTTTTAGCGACACCCGCGAATTCGAATATTTCAAACAGGCCAAGGATGGCAGCATTGTCTCCATAGAGGGCGTATCAGATCATTATCAAAGCCGTTTTAGCCCGAAAATACAAAAGATAGTAGAGATAACAGCAGAGGAAGCGAACCAAAGTGGCGCCATCGGCAATCTTGTCGAGGTATCCACAGAAGAACCGTCTGCGCTATGGGCAGAGTTAGATAGCTACGTAAACAAAATCAAGAATCCTGAATTGCGTTTAACGGTTCAAACCGCCCTGGAATCCATCAAAGATGATTTCATCAACTGGCCGGCCGCGATTGCCATGCACCATGCGTATCGTCATGGCCTACTCGAGCACACCGTCCACGTCACCAGAGCTGCCGTTGTCCTACTCCCGCTATATCCTGAGGTTGACCCTGATCTTGCCATCGCGGGCGCCATCTTACACGATATCGGAAAAGTAGTTGAATACGAAGGTCATTTCAGCACAAAAAAAAGCAAAACCGGTCTCCTCCAGGGGCACGTCGTCCTGGGCTACCGCATGGTTCGCAAAGCGGGCATGCAAGCAAAACTTAACCAAGACATCCTGGAACGCCTAGAGCACATCATCCTCAGCCACCAGGGCGAGCTCGAATGGGGCGCCGCTGTCATGGCCGCCACTCCGGAAGCCGTTTTCGTCTCCATGGCAGATAACCTGGATGCCAAAATGGGCATGGTACAACGCGCCCTCAGGCGTAAGAACGAAATGGATACATTCTCAGAGTACATCCCCGGCCTCAAGGCTCCGGTCTTGCTGGAGGGGGTGTAAGAAAAAAACTTCTCTCGCCTATCCTTCATAAACATCTTTCCGGTGCTCAATCGCCGCGATCACAATCAGCTGCTCTTCCGGCTCAATACGGTAAACAACGCGATAGTCGCTCACGCATAACCGCCTATGCCCTTGCAAGCTATAGCGCAGGGGTTTCCCAAAAAAAACAGGATCAATTATCAACCGTTCTTCGATCGCTTTCTTGATTAAGCGGCGCACGGATGTCCCTAATCTCGGAATGTCTTCTTTTAGGACAGCTTCCAGATACTCAACAGTGTAATTACTCTCCCCAGACATCTTTGTGAGAAAGGCGTTTCTTGCTTGTTGCGGAACGTTCTTTCGCAACTCGGCTCAACCAAAAATCTTCCCTCCGTTCCAAAGATTCCATAATCAATTCCTTCGCAAGGCTCGATACGGACTGCGACCGCCGCTTCGCCAAAAGGGAAAGCTCTTTCTCCACTTCTTTTTCTAATGTAATGTTTAATCTCGGTTTAGTCGTTGCCATGTTTCTTGTATCTCTCTTTCCTTATAACTCGAGTGTAACACTTTTACATCACTTAGTCAAGAGGGGATATTTAAGTAATAGGAAGAAGGCTTAGCGGTTCAATACAAATCGTCAATATTTCCGTATTCTGAATCAAATAGTCTTTTGTAGACATGAATAAAGTATATCTGTCATGCCACTTATATAGTCACAGATCACTCTGGCCTTTGATCTTTCATCTTTTTCATCCATTATTCTGCCGTGATAAAAATCAGAAACTAATCGATGAGGTTTTTTTCCTTAGGCCTTCATTCTTGGCAAAGTACTTTCCAGTTTAAGTTTACTTTATCTGTGGGAGGCAAGAAAAGATAAGCTGTTCCCTTCTCTATTTTCATCTCTTGCCCGATAAGCGCTTTAGTTAAATAATGAAATACTTCCCCATGCGTTACGAATATAAGAAGCATATTGTTATAGCAGGAGTTAGAAAGTTCCTGAATGATGGATTTTCTTACTCGTTCAGTAAAATGTTCATCTGCCTCAGCATCATCAGGTAAGCAAAGGTTTGTCTCATTAAAGTAGGCATTCCTATAGGCGCTAGCCAAGTTCTTATCTTTTGAAAAGTCTCCATAGTACCGGGCATCTATCCCTTCTTTTATTATTATGTCTCCACCAATGGCAGCTTGCAGTATTCGAGCAGTGTGGATTGTTCGGAGCTTTGGGCTGGATACAATGACAACAGAGCTATACCGTGAAGCTAGTGTTTGTGCCGTTTTGAGTACAGTTTTAATCCCTTGTTCATTCAGATCAAGATCCTGAACCCCTCTCTCTAAATGATCAAAGCTCCAGTCGGTCTGGCCATGCCGCATGAGCAGGAAAGAAACAGGTGGAAAATTAGACAATGTATTATTATTCAAACAATTTTGACCGTCATTACCCATATTATTTGGAGAATCGATTGGAGGGGGCTGTGAGTAACTCTTTTGAAATGGCAAAAACATAATTAAGTAAAGGTATAGCAAAAAGACAAGCATCCGCAGGAAAAAACTCAGTATTAACAGAAAAATTAAGACTTGAGAATTGATTTATTTCGGCTAATTTGCCAGATGCAAACCCCAACTGCCATCATCTTTTGTTTCAAATAATATTGGAGTAGCGTATCTTTTTTTACCAACTGTATCTTCAGTTAATTTAATGTATTCTTTTAATGATTCGAAAACACAACCATGAGAAACGATCAACACTTTCCCATCACTAAAGCCGGAGCAGTAAAAGTAATCCAGAACTCGATCCCTAAAATCTTCCTTACTCTCGGCGTCAGCAGGGAGCAAAGTTTCAACCCTATCCTTAATGTTGGCGAAAAACTCTGGACCATTTCCAGATTGTCTTTTCAATAACTCAGCTTCTGCTTTTTGGATTGCCCAGTTCCCAAAATATCGTTCTTCCAACGCTGGTTCAATAAACACAGGAATTCCTCCTAAGGATTTTGAAATTATCTCTGCGGTTTCTCTACATCTTTTCAAAGGACTTGAAATAATTCTATTTATACCGACCCCTCTTAACAAATGAAGCACACCTCTTACCTCTGCAATGCCTTCATTATTGAGTTGTAAATCTTGAGGCCCCATCTCTAACATGTCTTTATTCCAGTCAGTCCTGCCGTGTCTCATAAAATAGAAGCTATTTTCAGGATCCATACAAATTGCATGCAAGACTGAGCCTGTAGTCACATTCTGTCCGACTAAAGCGGGTACTCCAATAAATAAAGTGCTGATTATAAAATAAAACCTCATGATTTCTAATTTTCTAAAAGTTAGGCGGAGTTTATCTTTTCACGACATTTAATTCAATCAAATAATTCCCCTGAACCGGAGCCCACAGACATCATAACCCCCAACCCCCGGAGCGAAGAAAAAGAGCATAAGAAAAAAATCTTTGGAAAAGCAAAATACCAATCTCAATCTACCTGTTTGAGATATACCATTAGGCAATATCTGCTCGGCGGAAATAATCGAGATCAATAATTTTGCAAACACAAGGTAGTCTCCAAAAAAGGCACACATGCTACTCGACCACTAAAAGCTAATTTAATCCACGTCATTGTACTGCTCAAAATCTCACTTAAAATGCAAAATTTCAACTTTTTTTTAAAAATCATCCCAATTATCCCAACTATCCCAATTATCGACCAGAAAAACACTTGACACTTCCGTATAATAGAAGAAAGCGATCTCGTTAACCTTTACTCCTCAAAAATTATGATCTCGAAAATGCTACCTCGTCTTATCACTCAAAAACAGCTTTTGCCAATTTCCACGAATACCGCTCCAAATGTTGCTTGTTCGGGCAATATTTTTATGATAACTTTTTTACAGATCTAGCTTTCACAATAACCCTGAATACTAAATTCCATGAATTCACACCACACACACCTACAAAGATTTATTGAAAATGATACAGAGCAGCTGATCGACTATAAATGCAAAGTATCTTCTGCTAAATTACACCTGCCATGTCCCGATTTTGTGGATCGCATATTTGTTAACAGCGATCGTCCGGCTCAAGTACTCAATAACCTCGCTCGCATTTATAGCCATGGTCGGCTTGCCCACACGGGTTACATGTCCATTCTGCCGGTAGACCAAGGGATAGAGCATTCCGCTGCCGCAAGCTTCGCACCTAACCCGGATTATTTTGACCCAGAGAACATTATTAAGCTCGCTATCGAAGGAGGTTGTAACGCTGTAGCCTCTACACTAGGGGTTTTAGGCATGTGCTCTCGTAAATACGCTCACAAAATTCCATTTATTGTAAAACTCAATCACAACGAGCTCCTCACCTACCCTAATAAATTTGACCAAATTTATTTCGCGCACGTAAAGCAAGCGTATGACATGGGCGCTGCCGCGGTGGGTGCAACAATCTATTTCGGTTCCGATGAATCAGATCGCCAAATACAAGAAACCACCGAGGCCTTTCAGCTCGCTCATGAACTGGGGTTAGCCACTATTCTCTGGTGCTATTTAAGAAACCCTGCTTTCTCTCAAGATAAGGATTACCATACCAGCGCAGACCTCACCGGCCAGGCTAATCACTTAGGGGTAACCCTTGAAGCCGATATTATTAAGCAAAAACAACCTACCAACAACGGTGGCTATTTGGCTTTAAAAAATTATGGCAAAACAGACAAACGGGTCTACTCAGAGCTTTGCACGGATAACCCCATTGATCTCACACGTTACCAAGTAATGAATTGCTATATGGGACGTTGTGGTTTGATTAATTCCGGGGGTGCTTCTGGCAAGGATGATTTCTTTGACGCCGTGCGTACCGCTGTTATTAATAAACGCGCCGGCGGTTGTGGTCTTATTTCAGGTAGAAAAGCTTTTCAACGCCCTATGTCAGAAGGTATCGAACTTCTCCATGCCATTCAGGACGTTTATATTGATGATCGTATAACAATCGCCTAGTTTTTCTCAAAAAAGTAATGCTAGCGAACGTATTAACAGGTGCCCTCATCGGCATCGAAGCATTTCCTGTGCATGTTGAGGTCAACACGGGAGAAATCGGCGAGTTAAAGATGGTTCTCGTAGGCCTTCCTGATTTAGCAGTGAAGGAATCCCAAGACCGCGTATTTTCTGCCTTAATGAACAGTGGTTTTCGCCCCCCAGAAACAAGAACTACAATAAATCTAGCACCTGGAAATATTCGTAAAGAAGGCCCTGTCTATGATTTACCTATAGCGCTTGGTATTCTGGCAGCAACACGTCAGTTACAATCCGACATGCTAGACAGGGTATTAATCGCCGGCGAACTGAGTCTTTCCGGCAAAACCAGACCGGTTCGGGGTGCCTTAGCGCTTGCTCTTTTGGCAAGAAAATTAGGCAAAGAAGCTGTACTCCTCCCTCGAGAATCCGCGGAAGAAGCGGCTTTAGTCGAAAACGTGATCTCGTATCCCGTAGATTCACTCGATCAAGCAACCCGTTTCCTGTCCGGAGAAATTCACATAGAGCCCATCAAACCCAGTGACAGTCCTTTCAATCGAAAACCTGATGACGAACATTATATAGACTTTTCAGAAATCAAGGGGCAAAAAGCCCTCCGTAGAGCGGTTGAAATAGCCGTTGCCGGTGGCCACAATATTTTAATGATCGGGCCTCCGGGATCCGGAAAATCCATGGTGGCAAAACGGATCAACACCATCATGCCTCCCCCAACCACCGATGAATTCTTAGAAATACTAAGCATTCAATCCGCGGCCGGCATGACCATTTCTAATTCTGAAAGATATTTCCAACGGCCGTTTCGTTCCCCTCACCACACGATAAGTGACGTAGGTTTACTCGGTGGGGGCTCTATGCCCAAGCCGGGTGAAGTGTCTCTTTCTCATAACGGGGTTCTTTTCATGGATGAACTACCGGAGTTTAAACGCTCAGCCCTGGAAGTCCTTCGCCAGCCATTGGAAGATGGCGAAGTCACCATTTCCAGAAGTGCCGCGAAAATAACACTTCCCTCGTCCATCATGCTCGTTGCCGCCATGAACCCCTGCCCCTGTGGTTATATGGGAGATTCCAAGCGCGAATGCCGCTGCACGGTCCCACAAGTTCAACGCTATCGTAACCGCATCAGCGGCCCTTTACTAGACCGCATTGATATTCACATAGAAGCACCGGCTCTCCGAATTGAAGAGTTAAGAAACGCTGCCCCCGGGGAAACCTCAAAGGAAATTCACGAAAGGGTAAAAAAATCCCGACAAAAGCAGCAGGAACGTTTTCAGGGCAGCCGCTATTGCTACAATGCCCGAATGTCTCAAAAGCAAATTCGCAATCATTGCGGCATCAAACCATCAGACGGCGATCTCCTACAAAGAGCTATGGAGGAACTGCATTTATCCGCAAGAGCTTATGACCGGATATTAAAAGTTGCCCGAACGATTGCAGATCTCGAAGATTCTGATAGTATAGAGACGAATCATTTACTGGAAGCAATTCAGTATCGTAGTCTTGACCGAACTCTTTTTTACTAAATGGATATGGGCAAAAAAATAGGAATCCTAGGGAGCTCGTTTGACCCCATTCATCTCAAGCACCTCATTATTGCTCAAGATGCATTAGAACAGCTACAGTTAGATAAGATTTTGTTTATTCCGGTAGCAAAATCACCCCTTAAGCCGCACTCACCTAACGTATCAGATGAAGACCGGCTCCGCATGGTTAAGATGGCAATCGAAGGCATGGATTCATTTGAGCTTCTCGATTGGGAAATCAAAAAAGGAGGTATCAGCTATACGATTGATACGGTAAAACACCTACAAAAAACCTATCCTGCGGATAAATTTTTCTGGATTATAGGGGAAGATCAGTTAGAACAGCTACCGCAATGGAAGAATATCGATGAATTGAAAAGATTAATTGATTTCATAGTTGTCAAACGCCCTGGCCATAGTATACAATTTCCAACTTCTGGTTTGCATTTCATTTCAAGTCATCAATTTGACATCAGTTCAACAGAAATTAGGCAACGGCTACGTGATAAGAAAACAGCCTACCCTTTTTTGCCAGAGAAAGTACATCAATACATTAATCAAAATCATTTATATGGAAGATAACAACTCAGTCGTTATGGGAATTTTAAGAGAATGCTACAATGCATTGGATGATAAAAAAGCGATGGACATTAAAATCCTGAAGCTCGTTGGTAAGTCTTCTATCACAGATTACTTTATTATTGCATCCGGAAACTCTGAACCCCACTTGCGCGCCCTAAGATCAACTATCTCAGACACCTTAAGCAAACTTAAGCTCAAAAATATTCGCATAGACTATGAGCCCGATAGCGGATGGGCTGTGATCGATGGGTTTGACTTCATGGTACATATCTTCTCTCCCGACATGCGCTCCAACTACAATTTAGACAAATTGTGGCAAGACGCAGAAGTCATCGACCTCTCTAAATAAGCACAAGAGCCTCTCTAGAGAGGCTCTTGTGGGTTCTCAAATAAATGAGGTATTAACCAAGCAAACGTAATGCTATCTGTGAAGAAGCATTTGCTTGGGACAACATAGCAGCACCAGACTGTACCAATATATTGAACTTCGCAAAGTTAGTCGATTCCTGTGCAATATCAGTATCGATGATACGGCTATTTGCGGCCTCGAGATTAACTTTGTTGACTACTAACAAATCGGATGCAAACTGCAAGCGATTTGTTTGCGCACCATTAGTAGCACGCAAGGTAGCAATACTATTGATCGCTGTACTTGTGTTCGCAACCGTGATACCAGATAGTGTCGTAGCAGCTGTAATGGTAGAAACAGCACTGTTTAAGTTAGCTTTTGCTACATTAACACTCTGTGATCCATCTTCACTGATAGCTACACTAAGATTACTGGACGATGTCGCGAACATACTGACGCCGTTGAAGGCTTCAGCTTGTATCTGCGTCAACTGCGAAGTCAACTGATTGAACTCGGTTGAGTAGTTTGATTTGTCTGTAGAACTCTTTGTCACGTCACTGTATAGTGCCGATAACTCAGAGATACGTTCCATGATCTTACCAGAAGTTTTCAACGCGCCATCTTGTGTCTGCAAGAATGATACAGCATTCGCTATATTATCTTGAGTCACACTATTACGCTTGATTGCTGCTGACATTTTCATAGACACAGCCAAACCACCAGCGTCATCTGCTGGGGTGATGATCTTAAAGCCGCTTGATAAGCGGTTTAAGCTCTTTTGCAGAGACGAGTTACTACGATTCAGATTGTTCGTAGCATCAACGGCTGCAATGTTTGTATTGATGATTACACCGGACATGTGATTATATCCTCCTTGATTGATTTTTCAGGTAATTCCCTATTACCGAGGGCCATTTGATTAAGGGATTGGCGCCCTTGTCAGAGCCTATTAGCCCTGATGTTTTATAAATCGTCCACATATTAAATAACTTTAACTTTTTTTATAGTTAAAACTGAAAAAGCAAAAGGCCTCTTCGAAAAGAGGCCTTTGACGGGATTGGGATAACTGCGATCAGGATTAACCAAGCAAACGCAACGCAATTTGCGAAGATGAATTTGCTTGAGAAAGCATTGCGGCTCCCGATTGTACCAGTATGTTATACCGAGCGAAGTTTGTAGATTCTTGCGCAATATCAGTATCGATGATACGGCTATTTGCGGCCTCGAGATTAACTTTATTAACCACGAGCAGATCAGACGCAAACTGCAAACGATTTGTTTGCGCACCATTTGTAGAACGCAAGGTAGCAATATTATTAATGGCTGTACTTGTATTCGCAACTGTAATACCAGATAGTGTTGTAGCAGCTGTTATGGTACTAACGGCACTGTTCAGATTAGATTTTGTAACACTCACACTTTGTGATCCATCTTCCGTAATGGCAACCGTAAGACTGCTAGAAGAGGTCGCAAACATACTAACACCATTGAAGGCCTCAGCTTGTATTTGTGTTAACTGTGACGTCAACTGATTGAATTCGGTTGAGTAGTTTGATTTGTCTGTAGAACTCTTTGTCACGTCACTGTATAGTGCCGATAACTCAGAGATACGTTCCATGATTTTACCTGCAGTCTTTAACGAACCATCCTGTGTCTGCAAGAATGATACAGCATTCGCTACATTATCTTGCGTGACCATGTTACGTTTAAGTGCTGCGGACATTTTCATGGATACAGCCAAACCACCAGCGTCATCTGCAGGTGATATGATTTTAAAACCACTGGACAAGCGGTTTAAGCTCTTTTGTAGAGATGAATTACTGCGATTAAGATTATTGGTTGCATCTACCGCAGATATATTGGTGTTGATGATTATTCCGGACATTTTGGTATCCTCCTTGATTTTTTTTGGCAATTCCCTATTACCGAGGGCCATTTTATTAAGGGACTGGCACCCTTTTCAGAACATAGATCCTGATAGCTATACAATCGTCTTTTAAATGAAAAACTTTAGCTTGTTTATAAACTAAAAAAAGAAAAAGCCCCTTAAGAAAGGGGCTTTTGACGGGATTGGGATAACTGCGATCAGGATTTATCCTAGGAGTTTTAACGCAATTTGAGAAGAAGCATTCGCCTGTGAGAGCATTGCAGCTCCGGACTGTACGAGTATATTATATCGAGCGAAGTTTGTAGATTCTTGCGCGATATCAGTATCGATGATACGGCTATTGGCAGCCTCAAGATTAACTTTATTAACAACGAGCAAATCAGATGCGAACTGCAATCGATTTGTTTGCGCACCATTGGTAGCACGCAACGTGGCGATACTATTGATCGCTGTGCTCGTATTTGAAACGGTGATACCGGATAGTGTCGTAGCAGCTGTTATGGTACTGACGCCGCTATTCAAGTTTGCTTTTGCTACACTAACACTTTGTGAACCGTCTTCCGTAATGGCAACTGTCAGACTGCTAGAAGAGGTCGCAAACATACTGACTCCGTTGAAGGCTTCAGCTTGTATTTGTGTTAACTGCGATGTCAACTGATTGAACTCGGTTGAATAGTTCGCTTTGTCAGTAGAGCTCTTTGTTGGGTCACTATAAAGTGTGCTCAATTCAGAGATACGTTCCATAATTTTACCGGCTGTCTTCAGCGCACCATCTTGTGTCTGCAAGAACGATACAGCATTCGCTATATTATCCTGAGTAACACTATTACGCTTAAGAGCTGCTGACATTTTCATAGACACAGCTAAACCACCTGCGTCATCGGCAGGTGATATAATTTTAAAACCGCTGGACAAGCGATTTAAGCTCTTTTGTAGAGATGAGTTACTGCGGTTCAGATTATTGGTTGCGTCAACCGCAGATATATTGGTGTTAATGATTATTCCTGACATTGTCTTATCCTCCTTGATTTTTTTGGCAATTCCCTATTACCGAGGTCCATTTTGATTAAGGGATTGGCACCCTTGTGCAATTTATTTTTGCGTAACTATATAATCGTAAAAAGCGTTAGTTTCTTAAGTTTTTTTTAAAATTTTGTATTTTATTTTTGGATACAAAAAAGCCTCTTTCATAAAAAGAGGCTTTTTTGACGGGATTTTCGTTTTCAGTAGCCAGGATTTACCCTAGGAGTTTTAACGCTACCTGGGCAGATGCATTTGCTTGCGACAACATAGCTGCTCCCGATTGTACCAGTATGTTTAGCCTTGCAAAATTAGTTGATTCTTGCGCGATGTCGGTATCCAAAATACGGCTATTAGCAGACTCAAGGTTAACTTTATTAACTACGAGCAAATCAGCGGCGAATTGTAAACGATTTGTCTGTGCACCGTTGGTGGCTCGTAGTGTAGCGATACTGTTGATACCTGAAGTTGTATCGGCAACCGTAATACCTGAAAGCGTTGTAGCAGACGTAATTGTCGTCACAGAGCTATTTAAATTAGCTTTTGTAACATTAACAGACTGAGTGCCATCCTCATTTATACTCACACTCAAACTACTACTGGATGTAGCAAACATGCTAACCCCGTTAAAGGATTCTGCTTGAATCTGTGTTAACTGAGATGTTAGTTGATTAAACTCCGTTGAGTAGTTTGACTTGTCCGTAGAACTTTTAGTAGGGTCACTATAGAGTGTGGCTAATTCTGATATACGCTCCATGATTTTGCCAGCGGTTTTCAAAGAACCGTCTTGAGTCTGCAAGAACGATACAGCATTTGCTATATTATCTTGTGTGACCATGTTGCGCTTAAGGGCTGCTGACATTTTCATGGATACAGCCAAACCACCAGCGTCATCGGCAGGTGATATAATTTTGGAACCGCTAGATAAACGGTTTAAGCTTTTTTGTAGCGCAGTATTGCTTCTATTTAAGTTATTTGTTGCATCTACTGCAGATATGTTCGTGTTAATGATTATTCCTGACATTGCGTTATCCTCCTTGATTGTTTTGGTAATTCCCTATTACCGAGGGCTATTTTTGAAGGTTAGCTTCCTTTTTTCCGTCAACCTTAATATCGGCGGGCAAAAAATATACTTTAATTATTTTTTTGATTTTTTTGATTTTTTTACTCATGACTATGTGAAATGGATAATCCCGAGCATAAACCTGCAATTGAACTCTTAGAGCAATTCATCAATTACCTACATTATGAACGGCAGTACTCGAAATACACTCAGCGAAACTACCACCAAGCCATAAGAGACTTCCTCGCTTGGCACAGTAAGTACAACACCGGAAATGCTAGCCTTACCTCAATTACTTCTAAAATTCTACGGGATTATGTCATTGAATCCCAAAAAACACTTTCCAGACGAACCTTGCATAACCATATCTCAGCTATTCGTGCCTTTTTTCAATATCTGCTCAAGCACAAACACCTCGTCTCAAATCCAGCCATAGGCATCCCCCTGCCTAAAGTTGAAAAAATGCTCCCAAAATTCTTAACAGAGAAGCAGATAGCATTACTCCTCCAATCCCCGCTAACTATGCTTAAAAACGAAGAAATCTCCCCTTTCGAGGCTTGGCGAGATCGATTGGTATTGGAGCTTATATATGGGGGAGGACTACGCGTGAGTGAGGCTGCAAATCTTAACTACAGTGATGTTAATTTCGCCGATGGAACCGCTAGGATTATCGGAAAAGGAAATAAAGAGCGAATTTGCCCATTGGGAAAAGTTGCACTAGCCTGCTTAAAGCATTTTCAAAGTATTTTTGCTCCTGAATCCATTGCTACAGATGCAATCCTCCTGGGGAATAACAAGAAAAGAATACAAATATCTGGCATTCAAAAGCTTATAAAGAATCACCTTCGCTTTTCAAATCTACCCCAAGACATTACCCCGCACAAAATAAGGCATTCCTTCGCGACACATATGTTAAACCATGGTGCCGATTTAAGATTACTTCAAGAGTTATTAGGCCATTCGAGCCTATCATCTACCCAAGTCTACACGCATGTAGATAGCTTGAAACTCAAACAAATTCATCAGAAGGCTCATCCTAGAGGATGACAGCCCACTGATAAATTCTTTTGCTGACTCTGTACGAGCCTCTTTTTAACTTAAAATCCATAACTCATCGAATAATCAATGAGCTACAAACTGCTCTTCTCTTTCTGCGGCTTCGAGGTATATTTCTTCAGGAATATCCTCTAAAACCTTCACGATGTAATTTGAACGACTTCGCCGTTCAACTTTAGCCAGTCGGTCTACCTTATCGACTAGGCGTTTTGGTATGCTTATAGAGACCTGTGTCATACCAGGCGCTCTTTCATGCGATTTTTTTTTGTTATCAGACATATTAGGATATATATTTGCAAATATTTAATTGAAAATTATCAAAAAATAACCAAAATTAATACGGTAAACCTTATCACCCCTATGGAAAAAATTATCCTTCAAATCCCCCATAACCTCTTGGAAAAAATAAATTGCTTGTCAGATTCACTGGATCTCAGTTTTAATGATTATTTAATTAAAAAATTGGAAGAATTGCCCGAAAACAACGCAAATAATGACTTACGTACTAAAAAAAGGAAAAATAATCTACACACAACTTACGAGTAAGAGTAAATTCCTTGCAAAGTTTTTGCGATATCAGAAGGTGTAGGTGCAATCGCAATTCCAGCATCCTTTAATGCCGCAATTTTCGCTTCCGCGGTACCTTTGTTACCCGATATGATAGCGCCGGCATGTCCCATTCTTCTTCCGGCAGGAGCAGTTGCACCAGCAATAAAGGCGACAACTGGCTTTTTAACGTGGTTTTTTATAAACAAAGCAGCTTCCTCTTCGGCATCACCACCGATTTCACCAATCATAATGATAGCTTCCGTTTCTGGATCCTCATTAAATAATTTGACCGCATCTGTATGTGTTGTCCCGACAACGGGATCTCCACCGATACCAATACAGGTAGATTGCCCATAACCAGCACAAGTAAGCTGCCACACAGCCTCGTAAGTTAATGTTCCTGAACGAGATACAATACCAACCGATCCTGGCTTATGAATGTAACCTGGCATAATACCAATTTTACATTGTGCTCCAGGGGTAATAATGCCTGGACAATTCGGCCCAATGAGATGCGCATCAGATCCTTCAAGTTTAGTCTTCACTCGCGCCATATCTTGGACCGGTATACCCTCAGTGATACATACTATCAATTTTATACCTGCATCTAGCGCTTCCAAAATAGAGTCTGCAGCAAACGGTGGAGGAACAAAAATAACCGAAGCATTAGCACCCTCTTTTTCTACTGCATCTCTCACAGTATTGAAGATAGGCACGCTATTTTCAAACTTTTGCCCGCCCTTACCAGGGGTAACTCCCGCAACCAGCTTTGTGCCATAGGCCATGCACTGTGAAGCGTGGAAACTACCTGAATTACCCGTGATACCCTGTACAACAAGGCGTGTATCTTTATCTGCAAGTATACTCATTTTTAAATTCCTGATTTTATTCTAAACATTGATAACTCATTACTTACCCGCAACAAGGGCCACTATTTTTTGAGCGGCTTCTGCTAACGATGATGCCGAGGTTAAAGAAAGGCCACTCTCTTCAAGCAGTTTCTTCCCCGCGTCCACATTTGTACCTTCTAACCTCACAACTAGAGGAACAGAAATACTCACATTCTTTGCTGCGGCAATAATGCCTTTTGCAATCACATCACACCGCATGATGCCTCCAAAAATATTCACCAAAATACCTTTAACATTTTTATCTGATAAAATAATGTTAAACGCTGCTGTTACTTGCTCCTCGTTAGCACCTCCGCCAACATCAAGAAAGTTCGCAGGATTTCCTCCAAAATACTTAATAATATCCATCGTTGCCATCGCTAGGCCTGCTCCATTAACCATGCAGGCAATGTTACCATCTAGGGCTATATAATTGAGCTCTGCTTTCGAGGCTTCTATTTCCTTAGGATCTTCTTCATTGAGATCGCGTAGGTTTTGTATATCGCGGTGGCGGAAAAGAGCATTGTCATCAAAAGACACTTTAGCATCTAAAGCCAGTACTAGGCCAGCAGGTGTGGTAATCAAGGGATTAATCTCAACCATTGAACAATCCTTCTCTGCATACAGCCGATAAAGGTTCAATAGAAGTTTCACCATCTGCTTTACTTGATCCGATTCAAAGCCGAGACCAAAAGCAACTTCACGAGCCTGATATGGCATTAAACCTAACAACGGATCGATACTGATTTTGATAATCTTCTCAGGGGTCTCCTCTGCAACCGTTTCGATATCCACGCCGCCTTCAGTTGAAGCGATTATGATGTGTTTCGAAGTAGCGCGATCCAATAAAATAGCAAGATAATATTCTTTTTCAATATCATTGGCTTCCGTAAAATAAACCGTTTGAACTTTCCTACCCTCAGAACCTGTTTGATGGGTTACTAACGTATTTCCCAGCATTGCATGGGCAATCTCACGTGCCTCATCTTTAGATTTGGCAAGCTTTACTCCACCTTTGTAGCCATCTACAAATGTGCCCTTACCTCTACCACCAGCATGAATTTGAGATTTCACAACAAGCATGCCTTCCGAGAACTCAGAAAGAGCAGAAGGGAACTGGTCTGGAGCTTTAACAGCAGTACCTTTAGCAACAGGCACTCCATATTCTTCAAATAGTTGTTTAGCTTGGTATTCGTGAATATTCATATTAAATTTCGGTAAAAAAATAGTTAATAGCAGCCCTGTTTGAATTACAAGACTAAATTTAAAAGCGTTAGTTGGATTTTAATTTAGAATTATTCTTAATAGCATCTAGTTGCAAATGGCTGATTTTTGAAATGCCTTTTTTGGCCAATGAAAGCAGACTATGCAATTGCTCTTCCGGAAAAGTCGCCCCTTCACCTGCACCCTGAATTTCAATAAATTCTCCACTGTCCGTCATCACGACATTGAAATCTACGGTAGCGTTCTTGTCTTCCACATAGTTTAAATCAAGTACGGGTACATCCTGATACACACCAACGCTTATAGCGGAAACTACTCCCGTAAAGGGATCTTCTTTGAGCTTTCCATCGATCATGGCTTTTTGAACAGCCAAACGCGCCGCTACATACGCGCCGTTAATGGCCGCGGTACGCGTTCCCCCATCTGCCTGGATCACGTCACAGTCAATCCACAATGTAAAACCGGACAGCTTTTTAAGGTTAACGACAGCTCTCAGCGCTCTACCAATCATTCGCTGTATCTCAACAGTACGACCATCAAGCTTGCCACGAGTAATATCACGCTGTTTCCTGTCTAACGTACTATAGGGAAGCATTGAATACTCAGCCGATATCCATCCACCTTCAACCCCTTGCTGAATCATCCACCGAGGCACCTTGTTCTCAAGGATCGCAGAACATATAACTTTCGTATTATCAAAGCTTATGAGGGCAGAACCATGAGCATAGGGCGCAAAGCCGGTCTCTATACTTATGTGTCTTAATTCTTCTTCTTTACGATAATCGGGACGTTGAAATGGTAGCATTGCAATTTTTAGTAAATTTGCATTACCATAGACAATGCATGCAGCTTCGTCAATAGCATACGAGAGTCAGTTCTTAAAACGATACCAATCTAGCGCAGACTAACGCTTTTTCCTTCCAAGAACAAAACCTGCAACACTGGTAAACAAAGCTTTTGGCATCTTTGAAGTTACAAATGCAAACAGCTTATTTTTCGCACCGCATACCAATACAGGCTTTCTCTTTTTGAGTGCACAGAAGGACTCTTTCACGACATCTTCAGGTTTTTGCCCAGAACTTTTACGAGCCGTGCGATTACCCATAGCCGGTTTATCAAAAAATGCTGTTTCTGTACGACCAGGACAAACAGTAAGAACATGGACATCAGTCCCCTTAAGCTCTGCATTTAACGCTAACCCCCAATGTAAGATAAAAGCCTTAGATGCGGCATAAGTTGCTATGTTTGGAATCGGAACATAACCAGCTACAGATGATATATTAATAAGGGCACCAGACTGCTTTTTCAAAAGGGGTAACAATCGATGAGTCAACGATATTACTGCTTTTATGTTTACATCAACCATGCTTAATTCATGTGCAATATCCAGCTGATCAAAATGGCCATAACTTCCGAAACCACTGTTATTTACAACCAAAATAGGCCCTTTTACGGAAGATGATTCGATACGCTCGATGATCTTTTGAACAGTGCTTTCAAGATTCCCTAAGGAATTTAAATCACAAGAAAAATGCTCAAATGGCCGTTTTGGCATGAAAGAAAATTCAGGTTTTCTTCGAGAAATGTTGAAAACAGTACCTTCATGGGGTATATTAAGGAAAGAGTGAAGGAATTCTTTACCAATGCCGGAAGAACCACCAGTAATGATCACAAAAGGGAAGTTCGAGGGGGAGTATTCTTGAATCATGGTAACATACATAATAAGTTATCCCGGTTCCTGTAAATCAATTTTTTATCCACAACCCAAAAATAAGGAGCAAAACGAATGACAAATAAAGAGATCATCCTATCCGGTGTCCATATGGACCTGACAGAAGCGCTAAAAAGCATGGTTCGTGAAAAAGTTGAAAAACTGTTTCGCCATGAGGATAGAATCATTCGAGTGCGTGTAGAACTCGGATACAATCATAAAAAAGAGCGTCATGGCGAGTTCATGGCAAAAGGTCATATAGAAATTAATGGGCCTGACATGATTGTAACAGAATCCACCGATGATTTATATAAATCAATCGATCAAATGATTCAAAAACTGGATAGAAAGCTCAGGCGTCGAGCCAGATTATTGCGTGTAAAACGTCGTCATAATTCTCGCGGCTTAGACATCCCAGCAAACTTACCCCAAAGCTACGTTGCTTAGGTAATCATTTACAAGAATAAAACAGGACCCTCCTATTCCATTGAGTATGAGGGTCTTTTTTATCCCTATAAGCGGGAAAGTATTTTACCAACCAAAACATATCTGCTACAAATAGCACCTATGGTAAAAAAACAGGCCACCGCAGATAATTTAGATAACATTGTTGATACCCTTCTTGATGAGGAGGTTCTGCGTTTTCAATTAACTAATGGCCTAACCGTTATTGCCAAAGAAAACCATAGTGCGGAAATCGTTTCAACTCAACTTTGGGTTAAAACAGGCAGCATACATGAGGATCGTTTCCTTGGCTCGGGCATATCTCATTACGTAGAGCACATGCTCTTTAAGGGGACTGATAAAAGAGACTACAAAAAAATCAGTAATGATATTCATGCTAAGGGTGCCAACACTAACGCGTATACCACCTTTGATCGCACTGTTTATTACATTGATGGGCCCAACGATGCACTCGAAATGAGCCTAGATGTGCTCTCCGATATAGTCTTCCATTCCAATATAGACCCTTTAGAAGCAGCTAATGAAAAATCCGTAATTTTGCGTGAAATCGATATGGGTCTAGATGAGCCAAGCACTTTGCTTTCTGAAGGTACTTTTAAAACAGTTTATCATAATCACCCTTACAAATATCCAGTCATCGGTATTCGCTCAATATTTGAAGGCCTTAGTCGTGATGATCTTTGGGAATATTATCAAAAACGTTATTCACCCAATAATTGCGTCTTGGTGGTTGTTGGCACATTTGACACTCCTACCCTATTGGAGCAGATCGAAAAGTATTTTGGATCTTTGCCCATGCGCAGCTTGAATGCTCCCTATATCGCAACCGAGCCACTACAATATGCCCAGCGCTCTTTCTATCAATCCGGTGATTATAACTTAACTCGCGGCAATGTTGTTTTCAAGACTCCAGGCCTTGGGCATGATGACACTCCAGGCTTACGTATATTAGCGAATGCTATGGGTGAAGGGATCAGTTCCCTCTTGTGGCAAGAATTACGCGAAAAGGAAAATATCGTTCACTCCATAGATACTTCGGTTTGGACACCGGTTGATAGCGGTTTATTCTGGATATCATATAGTTGCGATCCAGAGAAACGAGCCGTAGCCGAAGAAGGCATATATAGAATTTGCGATCAAGTGATGCAAAAGGGCTTTCAACAATCCGCTATTGATAAGGCAATTCGGCAAGCGATGATAGGCGAAATCAATACACGGAAAACGATGAGCGGGCAAGCCTCGCAACTCGGTTCTGCTGAAGTTGTTGCAGGTGACCTAGGATTTCCACGTTATATGCTCAATAAGCTTAAGGCTGTTCAGGCAGGCGATTTACAAGATTTAGCGAAAAAGTATCTTGTGGTAGAACAATCTACTAAAGCAGCATTGGAGCCCAATTCTGTTAAGAAAGCTTCAGTGGTCGTGAAAAAACCGCTAGCCTTGCCGGATTTCGAGGAAATAACGCTAAAGAATGGTGTTCGCGTCTTGCTGCAGCCTTATTTTGCTTTGCCTAAGGTTCAACTGAGCGTGGTCTCGTTGGGCGGGCCTTTATACGAGAGTGTGGAGCAACGAGGGTTAACCGCGTTGATGTCTACTCTGCTTACTAAGGATACCCAAAAGCGTTCTGCACTGGAGGTGGCTGAAGCAACTGAAAATCTTGGGATCAATTTCAGTGAGATGGCGGGCAATAACACGTTTGGCTTTGGGATGGAGTTTCTTCCAAGTGATCTGGATGTTTCGTTGGAGATTCTTGAGCAAGCGCTTTTGGAGCCTACTTTTTTGAAGGACACATTTGAGATTGAACGGGATGGCCAGATCTCTTCGATACAGATGACGTTGGATGAAATTACTTCTTATGCCACATTGCGGCTTCGAGAGCTATTTTTTGGCGAGTACCCGTTTAGGGTGACGAGCCTGGGAACGGTCGATGCGCTCGAAGGGATGACGCGGGATGATGCGGCTATGTTTTATAAGAAGCTGGTTTGCGCGGATAATCTTGCGGTAGCGGTAACAGGGTCGTTTGAGCGGGATGTTGTGCTGGAGAAGTTGGCGTGGTTGGAGAAGATTCCTTCAACGCCGTTTCAGAAGCAAACGCTTGCGTTTGCTGGGCCTGAGCAGGGGTCTTTCGAAGAGACTGCTGAGAGTGAGCAAGCGATTGTGCTTGTGGCGTACCCCGATGTTACTGTTACAGATGCTGATTTTCAGACGGGAGAGGTGTTGGATGAGATTACGAGTGGTATGTCGAGTAAGTTATACTCTCGTGTGCGAGAAGAATTGGGGCTGGCCTATTTTGTGGGATCCCAGAGGGTGATTGGGACGATGGCGAGCATGTTTTTCTTTTTCGCGGGGACTCATCCGAAACACGCGGAACAGGTGGTTCAGGAGATTGAAGCGGAAGTGGCGCGGTTGAAGCGTGGGGACATTTCTGATGCGGAGATTGCGGATAGTAAGACGCATATTCTTGCGCAGCGGAAGATGAACTTGCAGCGACTTGGCGCGCGGACTTTGGATGCTTCGTTGAATTGCCTGTATGGGCTCCCGGTGAATCAGTGGCGTACTTATGACAAACTGGTTGAAGCGGTATCGAAGGATTCGATACAAGCATTTGCCCAGAAGTACTTTGATGACGCGCAAAAGGTCAAACTGGTTATTGGCGGCAAGACGCTGGAATAGACTGGCGCCTCATGCCCTGGTGTTGCAGGAAGGAATATTTTGCAATTTTATGCTCAGACGAGGATCTAAAACCTCCGCGCCCGTGGCATTAGCAACCGTCATGCGTTGATCAGGAGTAGGCGTGAGTGGAGTTGAGACGCTATGGCGGGTGGGTTATTCCCGGTGAAGCGAGTGAGTGATTACATTGATTTTGGTTCATAGGAAATGAGTGAGTTTTAGGATGTTGGTTTTTTGGGGTGAGGGATAAAGTCTCCTGACGCGAGCGGAGCGAGCGGCGGGGTTGGGGTTGTTAGGTGATTAAGGGATTTTTTTAAATAAATGAATTGAGGAGTTGCAGTTGTGTGCTAGTATTACGGATGGAGAAAAAGAGGGGGTGCCCGAGAAGGGGGTTGGATTGTTAAGTTGAGAGAATGGCTTGCTTTTGAATCTCGTGGTGGTTTTGCCTGGTTGAGCTAAATGAGCTAAAGCTATGGTTTATGTGTTGGGCTTTGGTTTCGTTACGGAGTGGTTGCTGTATCTCGAAGAGCCAAGGTGGCGATGGAGCTGCTAGTTCTTTTTTAAATAAATGAATTGAGGAGTTGCAGTTGTGTGCTAGTATTACGGATGGAGAAAAAGAGGGGGTGCCCGAGAAGGGGGTTGGATTGTTAAGTTGAGAGAATGGCTTGCTTTTGAATCTCGTGGTGGTTTTGCCTGGTTGAGCTAAATGAGCTAAAGCTATGGTTTATGTGTTGGGCTTTGGTTTCGTTACGGGGTGGTTGCTGTATTTCGAAGAGCCAAGGTGGCGATGGGGTTGTGGTAATTGGAGATTTAAAAATTGGAGGGAGGCTATAAAAGATAAATCGTTGTCACGCAGGGCGTGTTCAGTATGGGTTTCGATTAGAAATGAGTTTGGGTGATTAAATTGGATTGGTAGGCAAGGACTCCCGATGCGAGCGTAGCGACCTGCCTACGCCAAGGCTATGGCAGACACTCTTGGCTCTTACCTTGCTGCGCTCGGAGTGCCAAGGTGGCGGGAAGGGTTAGGTGTGATTTAAAATGATTGATTGAAAGGTTGAGTTGTAGTGATAAGTTTATGGATGGAGGGAAAGAGAGGGATGCCGATAAGGGAGTGAATCGTTAATATGAGTGAGAATGGTTTTTTTGCGTTCGGTAGTGGTTTGGGCGGCTCGTGTTTTGGCTCTTTGATATTCGACAGATGGATCCGACAGACATTTTTGGCTCTGGTCTCGCTACAGGCTGGTTACCTATATCTCGAAGTGTCAAGGTGGGTTCGTTGCTTAGGGGTAGTAACGATTTTATATTGAGGCGGGGTTTGTTTCGGTATTTGCGAAAGGGTTTTCTTCTATTATACAGAAGTGTCAAGAGTTTTTCCGGGCGATAATTGGGATGGTTGGGATAATTGGGATGATTTTTAAAAAAAGTTAAAATTTCTTTCGTTTATGTGAACGAGTGAGCACTGTAATGGCGTGAATAAGATTAGCTTTTTGAAAGTTAGGAGTTTTTTTTAGATGTGTTTTTAGTGAGACATGCCAGATTCCTGGAATATGGAGGTGTAAATCCATTGACTTAAATCAAGGAAAGTAAGGATGTATTTATTTTTAAAATACATCCTTTGCTTTTTATAAAAACTACTTTTAGTTCTTTGCTCTGTTTTTTTGAAGAATAGTCATTTCTTCTTCGAGCTTTACTAAATACGCTTCATCAAAAGCTTCCCAGGAGAATTCCTTGACGTTTAGATTCTTCCAGTCTGACTGCGATTTTGGATCTTTTTTCGTTGTGCAGTGTTCCAAGCGCTTTAATAGAGCTTGATCTGCTAACGTTTTATATTTCTTAGAGAGACTGATAGCCTGCATTTTATGCTCTGCTTTTTCAACCTTGCGAGCCGTTTTCAAGAACCTGTTACGACGCTGGAATTGTCGCGTGACTTCGTACATGTAGCGTAATTGAAGCGGGCGATTATTTTCCGGTTTATTTTTATAATGGATTGCCTGGGCGCTGACCGTTTCTGGGTGGTATTGCGTACCGAAGAAATCCAGATCCCTGTAGGTGGCTTCACTTGTACCTGTTAATGATTTTCCGGAAATTTTAAGTCCTTTATTACCCGGATTTATAACAGCGAAACTATGCGCAGAGATGACGCGTTCTATCTTGATTTGCGTTATTTTACAATCGTTCAACGCTTTTCTCTTTTGCTGTTTTGTGAGCATAAAGAAATTGGTTGGGCTGTTGGTTTCAAACACCGTTGTAGAACTGTGGAATCCTACCTTGTTTATACTTGCGCCGTTGTATAAACCGATTTGCTGGTTACCCAGGCATATGCCAACTACCGGAACCTTTTCTTCATCTGCCAATTTGAGCGCATTTTGATAATGATTTTCCAGAGATGAACGTTTGATCTCGGGATAGCCATTGAGCGTAAATTCGCTCTGTGGATAATTATCGCCACCACCCGATAGGTAGACGCCATCGAGTTGCGCCATGACCTCCTTTGTCAAAAGATCCGGGGTGATGATGACATATTCGAGATTGTCGATGCGATTCATGATCCTTCTGGCGAGGCGATAACCGTTGTCAGTGAACGAACCACTGTAAGGATTTGTATGAACGATGCCAATAGTCGTGACATGCTCTTTGCCCTTTGGGCGAATTTGCTTAAGATCACCCTTGCTGTGCAGGATTTGGAGACCGCGAATGAGCGATTCCTCACTATATTTGAGAGCAAGCTCACGCCATGGGCCATCCTTCGAATAGTAAAGTTGCGCAATAGAGCCATAAGGAGCTTTAGACGTGACGATATCAATATTTACCGCACCAGATTGGATCAATTTTTCAGCATCACCAGCATTTTTAATAGTGCTTAATGTTTGGTATGAAATTTCATTAAGCGCCCTTGTATATGCTTTTTTTAAATTGACATGCTTCAAGACACGCTCATCAATTTTCGTAATTTCCTTAAGTACAGACACGCCTCCAGAAGAGTGCAAGATGAGCGATTCGAGCTGAGCCAAATCAAGATCTTTTACACGGTTAATCAATGACGGATCCTGCGCCAAGATTGCGAAAGAGGAGCGCCAATAAGCTCTTTTAACAAAATCCGTGAAAAGTTTATTTTTATTATTATCTGAGCCCAGTTTAGCCCCGCTTTGGATAATATTTTTAAGTTCCTTATCTTTTATGTTTAAGCTGATGGCTTTTTCCACAATGGAGCTACTTTCATCCTCTTGTGCACCTGCTTTCAAGAAGAGTTCAACGACACCCCATTGCTTTTTGCTGATGGCGAATTCTAGAAGACCTTTCCCGCTATCAGAGCCCAGGCTGGCACCCGTATCGATTAGGGACTTTATGTCATAGATAGAGATTTCGCTTTCGATAGCCTGCTTGAGGATAAGGTTGTTTGGATCTTCCGTGGCACCTGCTTTCAAGAAGAGTTCAACGATCTTCCACTGCTTTTTGCTGATGGCGAGGTCGATAAGACCTTTCCCATTATCAGAGCCCAGGCTGGCGCCCGCATCGATTAGGGGCTTTATGTCATAGATATAAGTTCCGCTCTCGATAGCCTGCTTAAGAATAGGCTTGTTTGGATCTTCCTTTACACCTGCCTTTAAGAGTACGGCAATACTATCCCACTGCATTTTTTTGATGGCGAGGTCGAGAAGGACTTTTCCATTATCAGAGCCCAGGCTGGCGCCCGCATCGATTAGGGGCTTTATGTCATAGATATAAGTTCCGCTCTCGATAGCCTGCTTGAGGGTAAGGTTATTTGGATCTTCCTTTACACCTGCCTTTAAGAGTACGGCAACGCTATTCCACTGCTTTTTGCTGATGGAGAATTCAAGAAGGCCTTTCCCATTATCAGAGCCCAGGCTGGCACCCGCATTGATTAGGGGCTTTATGTCATAGATAGCAGTTCCGCTCTCGATAACCTGCTTAAGGATAGGCTTGTTTGGATCTTCCTTTACACCTGCCTTTAAGAGTCCGGCAATACTATCCCACTGCATTTTTTTGATGGCGAGGTCGAGAAGGACTTTTCCATTATCAGAGCCCAGGCTGGCGCCCGCATCGATTAGGGGCTTTATGTCATAGATATAAGTTCCGCTCTCGATAGCCTGCTTAAGAATAGGCTTGTTTGGATCTTCCTTTACACCTGCCTTTAAAAGTACGGCAATGCTAAACCACTGCTTTTTGCTGATGGCGAGGTCGATAAGACCTTTCCCGCTATCAGAGCCCAGGTTGGCACCTGCATCGATTAGGGGCTTTATGTCATAGATAGCAGTTCCGCTTTCGATAGCCTGCTTGAGGGTAAGGTTGTTTGGATCCTCCTTTACACCTGCCTTTAAAAGTATGGCAACGCTAAACCACTGCTTTTTGCTGATGGCGAGGTCGATAAGACCTTTCCCGCTATCAGAGCCCAGGTTGGCACCTGCATCGATTAGGGGCTTTATGTCATAGATAGCAGTTCCGCTTTCGATAGCCTGCTTGAGGATAAGGTTGTTTGGATCCTCCTTTGCACCTGCCTTTAAAAGTACGGCAATGCTAAACCACTGCTTTTTGCTGATGGCACCTTCGAGAAAACTTTTCCCATTATCAGAGCCCAGGCTGGCACCCGCATCGATTAGAGCCTTTACTTCATGATCATTAATTCCACGTTTGATGGCTTTTTTAAGGATAAGATCATCTGATCCTTCCTTAGCACCTGCGCCTAATAATCCTGCAATATCATATGCGTTTGCGCCTGACGATTGAGCCAGCTTAATTATGGATACGTTGGTACTAATTTTCACCCCGCGCTTTAAGAGAGATGCTACAATAGGCCATTGCTTATTTTTAATGGCTTGTTGCATGAGGTTGATGCCAGCATCTTTACCTAAATAAGCTTTACCGTCTATTATCTGGGCTATCTCGTGATCTTCTGCTTTTGATTCAAGCGCTTGAGTAAGTAACGAATTATCGAGATCTTCTTTTGCACCATGCTCTACTAAAATCGCGGCTTCATACCATAGCTTGTCCTTAATAGCATCACCGAGAAGGGTACTGCCCATTTCTTCGGACATGAAAGCATTACGCTCAATCAGCGAACCTATTACCCATGAAGTAGAATTTACCTGGACTGCCTGATTTAAAATAGGGTTATTAAAGTCATCCTGGATCATTATTTTGTTCGTCCTGAGTAATGACTCTGCGTTTTTTAAATTTTTTTCCCTAAATGCGTTATAAAGATCCGATTGCCAGTGATTGGGGTAATAATCAATTTTCATCGAATGCATGTATTCATAGTTACTCCCTAATTGACGGAAATAGGGACATTTTGGTGGGGGCAGGAATAGTTTTTTTGTTTCTAAAGGATATGTATTTCGATTGCTTAAAGGATTCTGGTTTTTAGGCACAGCTTGACGACCAAAACTAAATGTATTCTCGGAAGTAGGCATACTCCCTTCGGTTGTGTTAACGATCTGGGGCATGCTTAAAAAGATGCTTGTGGCGATTTTACCCTTGTTTTTGCACGCAAAGTCCCAAAGCCTTTTAAAGATGCCGGATTCCTCCGAGTAGGTGATTTCCTCCGAGCTGAGTAATGCGTATTTGAGCAGCTTATGACCATCTATATTATCCTCGTACTGATTGAGGATGTTTTCGATGTGAGTACTTTGTTCCTGAGAGAGCCCTGATTGTTTGAGAAGTTCGGCTTTGTTTTCCTCTTTTAGAAATGTTTCTAAGTAACTATTTAATGCGTTTTTAAAGAGGCTGTTGTAGGAGATATGTTCGTTATACCAGCCCGTATTTCCATCTTCAAAAGCGTGCTTTAAGGATTCGTAAAAATAGTATTCGCCGGATTTGAGGATGGTTTCTTTGTCCTTAAGACGAGAGGTAAGCGTTGTGAAATAGTCCTTTTGAGAAGTTTTGTTAAAAAGGCTGTTATCGGATTCCAGGAGTTCCAGGGCTTTGGCGATAGCATCGAGATGCGCATTTTCGTCTGAAATGACCTGGATGATGAAATCCCGGGTTTGTTGGTTTTGTTGAGTAAAATTGTCTAAATTTTCTATTACTGACTTTGAAGAGTCGTATTTTATGTTGTTATTATTAGGTGATTCGAAATAGATATCAAAAATGCTTTTGGATGACTCTTCATTATTGGAGAAGAAGCTGCCAGCCCAGTTTGTTAAGCTAGAGAAATAGCTAAAGGAGCTATCTTTTGATTTTTGCTCGGAAGTGACTTGACGCTTTTTGTCGTTAGAATTGTCTTTATTGAAACAGAATTCATTACCGTTAAATTGATTGTTTTTATTTATTAAACTTCCTTTATTGATATCGACGTTCATATTTATTGATATTATTTATTTATTAATTTGATGGATTATAGATGATTAACGAGCGCATGTAAAGTGTAAATCTTACATTTACCTACTGTTTAATAAGAAACATTACTTACCTTGGTGAAGTGCCTGTATTTGAATGATTTTACCAGGCTAGCCACTCCCTGAGGGACTTTTCCGGCGCAAAGTAAATTACATGCACACCTTAACAAGTAAGGCGTGCGCAACAAGTGTAGCAGCTTATGCTAGCGGTTATTCGATGGCGGCGGTGAGCTTTTCCCAGTCTTTAATGAGTTTTTCCAGCTTTTCTTGGAGGACGGAGTGCTCCTTCATGAGAGAAGGCGCTTCTGGTATTGTCCTTGAAGAAATTGGGATCGGCGAGCTTTAGCTCGAGGTACAGCGCATCTAGATCCACGATGTCACTTAATTCAATCGTTTAAGTTGTAGCACTATCAATCCCGCATTATTCCTCTGGATTAATCAGTTTCCAGTAGAATTGACGTGTCTTGAATTTTTCCAAGGCATCAAAATCTTCCTGAGTTTGCGGCTCCCAGTTGTTTGGGATAATGCCGAACAAGATGAATGAAGAACGAAGAACCTCAACATAATGCTTCGGGAGCTTATCTCCTGAGTCTTTACTATCGTGGCGAATGTGAATTCGATTTTTGACTTCCGCGACAAGTTCAGCTCCGCAAGTGGAGAAGCCGTACTTTGATAGAACGAGATTAAGGTGCCTTGCAAGGGAAATTACCTTTTCGTGGTTGATGACCTTATTATTCTCCTTAAATCCGAAAACAATATCGAAGATCTCTTTATGTGTTTTATTCACCTCATTAGAAATTTTCGCAAACGAAGTTGCATCGGGAAGCTTATAGGCGTTCTTAATAAGAGCTATCCGCTCATTAATTTTCTTTTCTTTTGCTAACTCCTGTTCGGTTTTATACTGCTCAACCAGCTCTTTACGCTCTTGAGATTTCTCGAGCATTTTCTTTATTTTCCTTTCCTTTTTAGTAGGCTTTTTGACCGTGACCTCCTTTGGCAGACTCATTTCCTTAGTTTTCATCTCTTCAGCAATCTCGACTTTCACATCCTTTAGCTCTGGCTTCTTGCCGATCGTTGCCCCCTCCTCGATCTCGGTTTTTTTGATAATAGGCACCTGTTTCTCAGTCTTCAGTTGAACCACCTTATTCTTCTTCAATTTGGATTTGGAGAGTTTTGCACGCTTCACTTCAATTGCTTTCAGGAGTTCGCCATTGTGCTTCATAAAATTGCTGTAGCACTTATCATTGAGTTCAAACTTACATTCCTGAGCGATCTCTTCCGCAAAAGGACGCAGCTTGCTCATTACCAAAGCGAATGCTAAAGCACCATGATAATATAAGTTATCTACGACATCAGGTTTAAAAAATTCGGTTTTCTTTAGCATTGCGGTCTCAATGATAAAACGATTCCACTGAAGATTTAACATATCATACAAAGCATACGCCATTACAGGACAACTTCTAACACGTTTGAGGATGTCTGCACTTACATCGAAGCATTTAAATAATGAGTCGAGCAGCGCAAGCGTTTTTTTATTCGTCTCTTTTTTCTGCTGTCTGAATTTTTCGATCGCAATTGCTTTTAATTTTATGCGCTGTTTTCTCTCTAGGTTCTCTTGTTCCCGTGTCTTAAAAGAATTGTAAGTATCTTTTTGGGTTTGATCAATAATGGTTAAACCTGAGCTTTCCTGATTCTCTATTCCTGTGATCAATTCCTCAGCTCGGTTAGCATTTTTAGTGTAATTAATTACTGGAAGTTCATTCACTTCTTTATGAACCGATTTAATCAAAAATTCAACTAGATCTTTAACTTCGCTGAAACGCTTTGAACCCTCTGTAAACACTGTTTTTATTTGCGTATACACTTCTTTGGAAGGCGTAGTTGGTCCAGAAATTTGATCAAAGAACTCATTCTCAGAAAAAAACATAAGAATATAGTTATTTTGGTCTTTTATTATAAGTCCAGTTTCATGGAGGCGCTTTAGTGCATTACACCTCTCGCTAGAAATGTCATCCGTTTCCTTGATCATCTCATCGGATAAAATCGAGTTTGCCATGAGAAGATGAGGACATTGTCTTGCAAGGAGTTGCACAGTAAGTCCCATATCCTCCTTAAGGGTAAGTTTATCTTCGTCTACGCAAAGAGTACCTGTCGTGGAATCAAACCCTACTCCGCTTGAGATTTGAGTGATATTGCGTTGGTCAATTGTTATTGAGTCAACAAGTTCAACAACTTGATTCTTATTTAGGCTATCTTTATCCTTAATAACAGACCGGACATTACTTCCATCACCCGTATCCTTATTATTAAGATCCAAACTGCTAGATTTACTTGAATTATTAATTAATCTCTTATCCATTATTTTGTGCTTCAAATTTAAAGAGTATAATAATTTAAAAAATTACAAATTAAGTCAATAAAAAATCAATTATCACAATTTTAGGGTTTACTACTTTAGGATAGACAGTAAGGGAAGAAGAGGATTAAATGAGAGAGATGAAATGCCCTAAATGCAAAAGCGAAAAGAAGGTAAAGAATGGTCAAGCGCACGAAAAGCAGCGATATAAGT
>Ga0210009_1000431_pt1 | contig 47273 bp, 42 predicted proteins | sample CryGeyCG2114_065_FD_185457 | JGI IMG/M metagenome (GOLD analysis project Ga0210009, IMG submission 185457) | Groundwater microbial communities from aquifer - Crystal Geyser CG12_big_fil_rev_8/21/14_0.65 (SPAdes) (version 2) | ecosystem: Environmental > Aquatic > Deep subsurface > Groundwater ...
TTCTACTTGGCAAACCCTATTGCTGGCAAGTTGCTCCTCAGCAGAGCTCGCTTCCTCTTTAGATCTACAATATCCAAATAATGCAAATTTCATTACAAAGTCACCAACTATTTTTGGCCACATTACCAAAAGGAGCCATATCGGCTCCTTTCTTGTTTTCTTTCATATGTCAAGTCTATTTCTGTCTCTCTGCTTTGATGACCAATTCGTCTTCCCCAGCATAAACAATACCTTCCATAGATTCGCCATCGAATTTCATTTCAAATTCAATGCTCTCTCCTTCAATTTCAACATTACCTGTCATCACCATCTTTTCGAATTCGACATCATCGAGTTCCAAAGTACCATATACTTGGCTTTTAATGGTAACCTCATAAACGCCCTCAGCATTGAGCGCGATGGTCATTACATCTTTAAGCGTGCCTTCAGCGGTTTCGGCCTCATAATTCCAAGTACCCACAGGGCTGTACTGGCTAAGGTTTTGAATTGAACTTGGTTTCAAGCTTGCCATGCTCAGCTTGGCAGGTGAAGACATTGAGGACAAAAAAGCAGTGGCAATTACGACCGCAAAGCAAAGAATTGAGTGTTTTTTCATTTTGATTTGAGTTTATGATTTCAATTTAGATGACAAAGGCAAACCATTGGTTGCACGATGACAGATTGAAATTTAAAGAGAAAAACAATGAAAAAATAACTGCTTATTTACAGTGCTTGGCTAAGGCTGCTTTGGCCTCTTCGGACCCTAATGCTTGTGCCCTGCCGAAATCTTGGCAAGCCGACCTATTTTGGCTTAATGCGATTTTAAGTGCGCCCCTGTACAGGTATGCGTCTTCATTATTCTTATCAAAATCAATGGCAAAATTGTAATTGGCCAAGGCTTCTTCAAAGATTCCTTGCTGGTGATAACTTCTGCCCCTAAGCATGTAGGCTTCTGATTTTCTACCATCGACTTCAATTACTTTGTCAAAAAACTTAATCGCCCTGGCAAACTCTTTCTGATTGTACCAGTAACTGCCCATGCTCAAGTTGGCATTCAAGTTATTACCATCTATGTCCAGGATTGCCAAAAAATCTGCTTTGGCTTTGTCTAGGCGATTCATTTCCTCATATGCCCTGCCCCGATTATAAAGCGATTTTATGTCTTTTGGGCGAGTGGTCAGGTATTCGGTATAGGCGTCAACTGCTTCTTTATAATTGCCTTCATTAAAAAGAACATCTCCTTTTTTCGATACATCAGAATTACAAGAGAACAGCGCAAAGGCAAGTATTAGGGTCAACAGGAGTACTGTGGCTTTCATCAATAATGATTTGATTGGAACTTTAAGGCTGCAAATGTATTCGTTTCGGTTTAATTCGAAAAGCTATTTAACAAAGAAGAAGGGCCCGAAGGCCCCTCTCTTTTGGATAGGGTGAAAGCACTCTATCCGTACAAACGCGGTCAAACGTCTTAACTCAAAACAACACTAGACCAATTGCAAGCCCCGTACCAAAAAAATAAGCCACTGAAAAACAATGGCTTATAAACTCTTAAAGTATGTTAAAATGTCATTTTGAGAAAGATACTCCCAATATTACACGGCTACATCATTTTCGCGCAAGGCCTGATTGAGTGAAGTCTTTTTGTCAGTCGATTCTTTTCTCTTGCCAATAATCAATGCGGCTGGCACATGAAACTCACCTGCAGGAAACTTTTTGGCGAAAGATCCTGGGATCACCACAGATCTTTCAGGCACATAACCCTTGTATTCAACGGGTTCTGGCCCTGTAACATCAATAATCTTAGAACTTCCCGTCAATGTGACATTAGCGCCAAGAACGGCTTCCTTTCCGATGCGCACACCTTCTACCACGATACAACGAGAACCAATAAATGCGCCATCCTCTACAATTACTGGTGCAGCCTGAACAGGTTCTAGTACTCCACCAATACCAACACCACCGCTCAAATGCACATTTTTTCCTATTTGGGCACAACTGCCAACCGTAGCCCAAGTATCAACCATGGTGCCTTCATCCACATAAGCGCCAATATTCACGTAAGAAGGCATTAACACTACTCCACTCGCGATAAACGAGCCGTAACGAGCAATGGCATGAGGAACTACCCTAACGCCTTTACTTGCATAACCTGTTTTTAACCTAATTTTATCATGAAACTCGAATGGTCCAACCTCTACAGTCTGCATTTTTTGAAGTGGAAAGTATAAAATCACGGCTTTCTTAATCCATTCATTTACTACCCAGCCATTTGCGCTGGGTTCAGCGACTCTAATATCTCCTCGATCTAGGTCTTCTACAATCGACTTTATAGCCAAAACCGTTTGCTTATCTTTTAATAATTCCCTGTTTTCCCAGGCTGCCTCAACTAACTCCTTTAACTCCACCATAAATGCTTTTGAAAATTTCTCTAAATTGGATTGTTAATGAAAAAGACCAAGATAATCATCGCCTCGATACTCAAACCGATTGATGACACACGCATGTTTGAGAAGCTTGGCCTTTCACTGGCGAAAACAAATAAATATGAGGTTAATATCATAGGCTTTATTTCAAAAAATACCCTTGCCCATGATTCTATCCATTTCTATCCTCACGGCCCTTTTCAAAGAACTTCTCTTTTAAGGTTGATGTCCTGCTGGAAAGTGTTCAATATTTATATTAAAGTAAAGCCTGATATTATCATATGTAATACGCATGAATTACTGATAGTTACATCTCTATACAGAATATTATTTGGCGCGAAAATCATCTATGATATCCGTGAAAACTATGTCAAGAACATTCAGCATACCAATGTTTTCAACCCAATGCTGAAGCCTTTTTTAATGGCTTATGTTCGGACAAAGGAATTATTAGCCCAACCATTCTTCCATGGTTTTATGTTAGCTGAAAGGATTTATGCCCATCAGCTGGGGTTCGTGCCGCAAAACAAATCAGTCATGATTGAGAATAAGTATTTTGGGATAGGCAGACAATTAAAACCTATTATGCCATTCCATAAGAAAGAAGTAACCCTGCTCTTTTCAGGAACGATATCAGATTCCAATGGTGTGTTTGATGCGATTAGAATTACTGAACAATTGCATGCGCTAGATTCATCCATAAAGCTGAAAATCATTGGTTACTGTGCATTAAAACGGGATTTACTTCGGTTGCAAGCGAGTGTTGAGGACAAGGAATTTATCGAATTGATCGGAGGTGACTACCTTGTTCCTCATGATCTGATCGTGGAAGAAATCAAAAAAGCTGACTTTGGATTTGTATTAAAAAAACCTAACAAAGGTATCAATGATGACAAGCTACTTACTCGCTTGTTTGAATATACTGCCAACCAACTTCCTATTCTTTTATTAGAAAACCCTACCTGGGTCCGCTTTTGCCATGAATTCAATGCCGCAATTACAGTCAACCCCGATCAAGTCAATGCCCAAGAAATATTGCAACGGATGAAAACCACCGATTTCTATACAAAAGGTGATACCAACAATAGTCTTTGGCAGAGTGAAGAAACTAAGTTTCTGGATTTCATTTCTGAGTTCAATACTCATTTTTAGGTTTATCTAAAAATTATTTTTAACACATTCAACTATCTGCTTTTCAATTGATTGATTGCCATTTTTCAATTTTTCGTATCTACGTACATTTTTTTTAGATAATTCTAAATACTATATTCGCAATCAGTAGTGAAGGAAAGGATTTTCAACCCATAATTGATTGCCATGTTAAGCTTTGTTGAAGAGAATTATTTAAAGGCCATTTATCACCTGTCGGAAAGTGGCAAACGCGCGGTAAATACCAATACGCTTGCCGATGAAATGAAAACCGCCCCTGCCTCGGTAAGCGATATGGTCAAGAGACTCTCGCAAAAGAAGATGGTGCAATACCAAAAATACAAAGGGGTCAACATATCAGATGAAGGTAAAACCAAAGCTTTACATGTCATTAGGAAGCACAGGCTTTGGGAAGTATTCCTCGTAGATAAGCTCAATTTCCATTGGGATGAAGTGCATGAAGTGGCCGAGCAATTAGAGCACATTAAATCTCCCCTATTGATCAAACGCTTGGATGAGTTCTTGGGCTTCCCCAAATACGATCCACATGGCGATCCTATTCCAGACGAGAATGGCCAATTGATTGAAAAACGAAAAGATCCGATTTCAGAACTTGATTTAGGGGTAAATGGCATTGTTGTAGGAGTTAATGATTCTAGTACTTCTTTCCTCAAATACTTGGACAAAGTGGGCATATCCATCGGTTCAAAAATCCAAATCAAAGACAGAATGGAGTTTGACGGTTCCGTGGACATCCTTATCGACAATCAAAAATCCATCACCATATCTCTTACGGTTGCCCAAAATATTCTTTTATCAGAAGCATGAAAAAACAATTACTAATCATCGGATTAAGCTTTTTAATGTTCGCTTGTGGTAGTACAAAACAAAAGACCAAAGGCAAACTAACGATTGTTACCACCACTGGCATGATTGCAGATATTGCTAAAAACGTAGGTTTAGACTCTGTTCAAGTAACCGCATTGATGGGACCAGGCGTTGACCCGCACCTGTATAAGGCCACTCAGGGCGACTTAAGCAGGCTTCAAAAAGCTGACATCATATTTTACAATGGTCTTCATTTGGAAGGTAAAATGGGTGAGGTGTTTGAAAAACTCGAAAGAATTAAAACTGTAGTCCCAATTTCAAGGCAATTGGACTCAACAGTGCTTTTAACGGATCCTATTTATGCTGGCGCTCATGATCCGCATATTTGGTTCGATGTTAGCATTTGGGCTTCAACCGTAAATCAGGTTTTAGCTACTTTGATCGAAACCAATCCTGAAAATGAAGCTTTCTATGCAAAAAACGCAGAAGACTACATTCAATCACTGAATGACCTTCATGGTTGGGTGAGAGAGGAAATTGCCACCATTCCCGAATCACAAAGAATATTAATCACAGCACATGATGCCTTTAACTACTTCGGCAGGGCCTATTCTATTGAAGTTAAAGGCTTGCAAGGAATATCTACCTTATCTGAATTCGGTTTAAAAGACCGTGTGGATTTGGTGAATTTTATTGTTGACAGAAAGATTAAGGCTGTTTTCGTTGAAACATCGGTTTCTGAAAAGAACATCAACGCCATTATTGAAGGTTGCCAGCAAAAAGGCCATAACGTAGTGATCGGAGGAAAACTTTACTCCGATGCCATGGGTGCAGAAGGCTCAGCAGAAGGCACTTACATTGGAATGGTAAAGGCAAATGTGAATACCATTGTTAAAGCACTTAAATGAGAGTCATCATGACAGCCTCATTGCAATTAACGATTAATCATTAACTAAAAAAATGAAGATAGAAGCGAAAGATCCAGCAGTTGAATTTCATGACCTGACAGTCTCTTATCACAAGAAACCAGTGCTTTGGAATATCGACATGACTTTACCTAAAGGTGCTTTGATTGGTATCATTGGACCAAACGGTGCCGGAAAATCTACTTTGATCAAGGCGGCTATGGGCTTACTTCCGCTGGGTTCTGGTTATGTAAAAATGTTTGGTGAATCATTGGACAAGGTGAGGCACAAGGTAAGTTATGTTCCTCAGCGCGAATCGGTAGACTGGGATTTTCCTACCTCTGTACTAGACGTAGTGCTGATGGGGCGTTATGCCAAACTCGGTCTTCTCTCCCGCCCTAGAAAGGCCGATAAAGAAATGGCCATGAATTGCCTTCGCAAAGTGGGAATGGAAGACTATACTGGAAGACAGATTTCGCAACTATCTGGAGGTCAACAACAAAGGGTGTTTTTAGCACGGGCTTTGGCCCAAGAAGCTGATCTCTACTTTATGGATGAACCTTTTGCAGGGGTTGATGCGGCTACGGAATCGGCCATTTTGGGCATTATGCAAGAAATGACAGCCCAAGGCAAAACTGTTATTGTAGTGCATCATGACTTACAATCCGCAGCCGAATTTTTTGACTGGATCATTTTGCTGAATATGCGCTTAGTCGCCTCAGGCCCAATCGATAAGGTATTTACCAATGAAATGCTCCAAGAGACTTATGGAGGTAAACTGACCGTTTTGGCCGAGGTGGGTGAATTGGTTAGGAAACGTCAAATCCCAAGCAGAGAAAAGTACTGATATGGACACCTTCTTTGAGTTCTTTTCATTTCAAGACGCCAGCATCGTGAGTGTTGCAGTGGGTGCAATGTTGCTCACGGCTTCATCTGCCGTGGTTGGCACATTTACTTTTCTAAAAAAGAAAGCCTTGGTTGGCGATGCAGTTGCACATTCTGTCTTGCCAGGGATTTGTTTGGCATTCATCCTTTCGGGTACAAAAAACCCCATTATTCTCATCATTGGTGCATTTATCACCGGTTGGATTTCGCTATTGATCATCGACCTCATTACACAACGTTCTAAAATTAAAGAAGACTCTGCCATTGCTTTGGTACTCTCTGTGTTCTTTGGTATCGGCATTTTAATGCTCACTAACATTCAACATAGTGGCAATGCTGCTCAAACGGGATTAGATTCTTTCCTTTTCGGAAAAGCAGCCGCCTTGGTGGGTAAAGATTTGATCACCTTTAGCATTGTAGCCGTTGTTTTAATTATAACTGTCACTTTGTTTTTCAAAGAACTAAAAATCATCGCTTTCGACTCTAATTATGCTAAAGCTTTAGGTTTACCCGTTAGGGCTATTGATTTATTGTTGACCACTTTAACTGTTCTTGCTGTGGTCACTGGCATTCAAGCAGTGGGTGTAGTTTTGATGGCAGCGATGCTTATTACTCCAGCAGCGGCAGCGAGGTTTTGGACCAATGACGTAAAGCACATGACCATCATTGCAGCCATTATGGGATCGCTCTCGGGTTTATCAGGCGCTTATGTCAGCTATGTCGCCCCTGCCATGCCCACTGGGCCATGGATTGTAATGATCATTTCTGCCATTGCCTTGACCTCTTTTTTCTTTGCACCCAAACGCGGTATTATTTCGCGATACTTCACACAAAGAAAACTTCAGGTCATGATCATGGACGAAAACCTTTTGAAGTCGCTTTATCATTTGGGTGAGGAAGATGCCGACATGTTTAAAGGCCGTAAAATAGACGAAATCATAGACAAGCGGTACTTTCCCAGAAAAAGACTTAAAGCTGCCCTCGCGCGCTTAAAACGCGAGGGATACCTGGCCAGGACCAATGGTGAATGGCAGTTTACACAAGTGGGCAAGCAAAAGGGCCAAAGAGTAGTAAAACTGCATAGATTATGGGAGCTCTATCTGTCTACGTATGTAAAGATTGCCTCTGACCATGTGCATGAAGATGCCGAAACCATCGAGCACATTATTACACCCGAATTAGAAGCTGAATTGGAACGCATGCTGGAATACCCCGAAATGGATCCACATAAAGAGAAGATTCCTTACTGAGGTTAGATGATAGATGGTAGATGGTAGATGATAGAGGTTAGATTATAGACTATCGACAATCTATCGAAAGGGATAAAAATTAAAGAAATAAAATGGACGCGATTTACATCATAATGACTTCTACCCTAATTGCCATTTCCTGCGGGATTTTGGGTTGTTTCTTAATTTTGAGAAAAATGGCAATGGTAGGCGATGCGATTTCCCATGCCGTATTGCCCGGAATTGTACTGGCTTTCCTCATATCTGGCTCCAGGGATTCCGTTTGGATGATTTTGGGAGCTGGTCTTTTGGGTATTTTCACTACTTTCTTAATCGAGTTCTTTCATAAAAAAGCAAGGCTACAAACCGATGCTGCCATTGGCGTTACGTTCACTTGGCTATTTGCATTGGGCATTATTCTGATCTCAGTTTTTGCTGGTCAGGTGGATTTAGACCAAGATTGTGTTCTTTATGGCGAAATCGCCTATGTTCCCATTGATTTATGGATTACAGAAGGTGGTCAAAACTTCGGTCCCAGGGCTTTATGGATTGCCTCTTTAATTCTTATCATGAATGTACTTTTTGTAAGGGCTGGGTTCAAGCAGCTCTACCTCACCACTTTCGATCCCGCTTTTGCTGCTACCGTAGGGATCTCGGTAAGCCTATGGAATTACCTTTTGATGGGTGCAGTTTCAATGACAACTGTCGCCTCGTTTGATTCTGTAGGTGCAATTTTAGTGGTAGCCCTTATGGTAGCACCACCCGCAACAGCTTACCTGCTTACCGATAAATTCAAGCAGATGATTTGGATTACCATCGTTATCGCCTTTATCATTAGTGTATTTGGCTATTATTTGGCGGTGGCATTAGACGGCTCAATCGCTGGAGCAATAGTAACTGTATCTGGTATACTCTTCGCAATAGCCTTTCTTTTTTCACCCAGCCAAGGTCTGATAACAAAGAAATTTAGGAATAAGAAGCAACTGACCGAAGCCTCTGTGATCAGCTAATCTATTATTGATGTCAAATTTTGTCGAATTCTAAAGAGGATGAACGCTAATTGACAGAGATCAAAACCGAATTAGTGGCTTGCCCTTTAAACTTATAAACTCTAAGCTGTACCTTTGAACACTATGCAGGCATTTGCTCAAAACGAAGATACCATAATTGCTTTGGCCACACCTCAAGGCGTAGGTGCCATTGGGGTCATCAGGCTTTCTGGAAAAGAGGCCATCAACATCACCAATACGGTTTTTAAGGGAAAAGACTTGTCGAAGCAGGCTTCTCATACGATTCATTTTGGCACAATCCGTGACGGGGATAAAATCCTCGATGAGGTACTAATCTCCCTTTTTATCGCCCCAAAGTCCTTTACCAAAGAGAATGTCGTAGAAATTTCTTGCCATGGATCGAGCTACATTATCCGTCAGATTATACAGCTTTTAATTCGCAAAGGCGCTCGCCCAGCCAAACCTGGTGAGTTTACCAAACGAGCCTTTATGCACGGCCAATTTGATTTGGCGCAAGCCGAAGCTGTGGCCGATTTGATCAATGCCGATTCAGAAGCGGCACACCAAACAGCACTCAACCAAATGCGAGGAGGCTTTTCTGATGAAATTAGAAAGCTGCGCGAAGAACTGATCCACTTTGCTTCCATGATTGAACTCGAACTCGATTTTGGCGAAGAAGATGTGGAATTTGCCAGCCGAGATGACTTGAAGAATTTAGTCAATCGACTTTTGAAGGTGGTGAATGCGCTGATCCAAAGTTTTGATTTAGGCAATGTGATCAAGAACGGTGTGCCTACCGTGATTGCGGGCAAACCCAATGCGGGCAAGTCTACCCTATTGAATGCCTTGCTCAATGAGGAAAAAGCCATCGTGTCTGACATTGCGGGCACCACGCGCGACTTTATAGAAGATGAAATCATCATTGGCGGCATTGCTTTCCGCTTTATCGATACGGCTGGTTTAAGAGAAACCACCGATGTCATCGAAGCCATGGGCGTAGAACGCACCCATGCCAAAATGAAAACGGCCTCCCTGATCATCTATCTTTTCGATTTGGCAGATACATCTATTGTGGAAGTAAACAAAGAAATCAATATTCTGGAAAATGCTGGCGTACCTTTTTTAAAGTTGGCCAATAAACTCGACAAAGCTGACCCTGCTTTTATTGAAACGCTTCAAGGTCAACATGCTGATATGCTTTTTCTTTCGGCTAAAGACCCTGAACAAGTAGAAAAGCTCAAAGAACGCATCCTAGAACTCGTCAACCTTGACAAATTCAAAAAAGGCGATACTGTTGTGACCAATATCCGTCATTACGACTCGCTTCTTCAAACCAAAAACGCTTTAACTGCCGTCATCGAAGGCATTGACAACCAAGTGACTAACGACTTTGTGGCCATGGACATTCGCCAAGCGCTTCATTACCTCGGGGAGATCACAGGGCAGATCACAACAGACGATTTATTAGCGAATATTTTCAGTAAATTTTGTATTGGGAAGTAATTAATTAGGTTTTAATCTCAGGCAAGAATACTTTCTGAAAAATTGTCTATCAAGATTCAAGATCACCTTTGAAAGATCTGCTTCAAATTGTAGATTTAAAACAATTACGTTCAACCAAAATACAATAAACATGTCAGATCAAAACACAAATGGAATAGTCAACGAACCTGCACCCTTAACACCTGCGGATTTTGTGCTACAAACATTCAACATTTTCGAAAATGGCACATTCGATAAATTAAGTAACATTACAGAATATCTGAGTGATTTTAGGTCAGAAGATTTCAAGAATAATATTGATTCTAAAGTAACAATGGATCCTTCTGGTTCAGACACATCAACCTACACAGAAACCAGTTCGAAAAGGGAAAGCAACGAGAAAATAGCGGCCTCTTTTGGTCTCAGCGGAAGTTACGGATTCTATAGTGGTTCAGTTCAAACCAACATAAATACAGATGAGTATAATTTAGCTACTGCTTTTTCTGCCAATTACTTTGGCACAATTGACCGTGGAGCGGTTCATATCACAAATGCAACCTCCATATCCATTGGCAATTTTATTGCAGCATTTCAAGAAGCAATGACGAACATTGATTCACTTCAAAAAGCAAAAGACTTTATAGAAAGCTATGGCACACATGTCGCCACAGGATGGAACGTTGGTGGCGCTTTTTCAATGTCAATCGCTGCAGACACATCAACTTATAGCGACAAAACATCTATCAGTGTTAAAGTAACTGGTAAGTATCAGGCAATCAATTCGGTTAGTGCGGCAGCCACTGCAGCTTATGACCTTTATACCAGTGGATCGATAAGCAATTTGAATCAAGAAGCTAAATTTTACGGAGGCAACCCAGATCTAGCAAGTCAAATAGACTTAAAATCTTCCCCAAACATTAGTGATTGGGCAAAAAGTTGTTCTACCAGCACCATCTCGGGTATCTATGAAGCCATAGATATGGCGGAGCTCGCCACTCAAAACGGACTTACAATAGCTGCTACAAATTTAAAACGATACACCGACCTATATCTCCTTAAGTTCAGTCTTGAGAACCCGACTATTTTGACTTCTGAGACACCGTTAGTAGCTGGCACATCGGTAGACGCAACCGTAACATGTGATAATCCATATAAAATTGTTTCTGGTGGAGCATCAGTTGGTAACTTGCCTAATGCCAACAGTTTTTTAACCGCCTGTTATCCTACCACTAGCACCAATAGCCAAGGATTACTTTCAATCAATGGATGGAGAGCAACTAGCCATGACTGTATATCTGATGCCTTAACGGACAATAACTTGACAGTTTACGCTATAGCCATTTTCGATCCAGGAGGCTACCTCAATGTATTTGTAAGTAGAGACGGTGGCAGTAATCCCAAGTCAGGTACAGACACTGCCAATAGTCCCAATTGGCCACGAGTGCCAGGTTTTACGCTTACTGGTGGTGGTTGCCAAACAATAATTGTCGCTGGAGTTTTTCCTAAATACATCACGGCCAACTGCCCATATCAAATCAACGGACAGTGGATTGCATGGAATGCAAGTGTAACGGATTATATGGCGCCTGCCTCTGGCGTGGAATTGTTAGGTTATGCCATTGGTATAAAGTCAGATTATTTATCGATAAATTCTGTCATGTTGTCAAGCACAACAGCACAGGCAATGGCACATGGAAACATGTCGCAGCAGCTTGATAATGGTCTTAAAATAATTGGAGGTGGCGTGCAACTATCTTCATCACCAAGTAGTTGGCTGGTGTCCAGCAACAACCTGGTACGACAATCCTTTCCATCGGCTAGTGATACCTGGACAGAGTTTAACAAAGACCTAGATGGTTTAAGCCACCCGGTATTTGCCACAGCCTTTGCCATTGGTTTGAGCGTGAGCATCAATGGTATAGCTTAATAATGGCACAACCATTGCAGCACTTTGTGCCAGTCAACTATGGACTGGCACAAAAGCTGGCGTTTTCTTCTCTAGCAATTATCAGTAGCACCTCATCTCTCTCTTTGGAAGCCAAATCTTCAAAGTAAATCTATTACTTCCCTTTTGCTCCGTTCAGAGTGAAAAGTAAACCACACCGCTCAACCACGATCCACCCTGAGATGATATAATTCGCTTACTAACATAAGTCAATTATAAATCCATTCGCTTATATTGTTCAAGTTGAGTTTTGGTGCCTTCGAATAAGGAAAACTCAAACCAATCTATAAGACAAAAAGGAAAACGTTAAACGAGCACTTGAAGAAGCAGAAGAGATAACAGTGAGCAATGAAGAATAAAGAAACACCTACGTCCATTGAACAAAATTGTCAACCCACAGATTGACATAAGACTTTATTCATTGTAATTTTGGCACAAATGAAAAAGTCTACTTTTCACGAAAAAATTGAATATCATACCGCCAATGAGGGTTGGTTAAATATGTCATTTGAAATCAGTCTTGAAATTCTAAACGCTTTAGAGAGTAAAGATTGGAACCAAACCATGCTAGCAACAAAATTAGGAGTAAGCAGACAACAGGTCTCGAAATACTTAAATGGCCAAAACGACTTCAAGATTTCGACCATCGCCAAACTTGAATCTGTTTTAGACATCAAGTTGATTGCAGTTGTGGATTCCAGTGAATTAGTTCTTCAGAAACAACACATTAATCAAGATGAAAACAACGTTTCTCGACAATAAACTTTTATTAGACATTAGTATTAAATCCAAATGAAAAGCCCAATCACTGGCCTACCCATGCGCCTAAGTTCAGAAATCAGGAATGTCCCCTTCAAAAAAGCTATGGTTGAGATTGATTACCAATTCTATCTGTGCCATACCACAAGCGAGAGGTTTGTCACCACTGCATTAGATGAGTTGAACTTTCAGCGTTTGATAGAAAAATCAGCATAATCCCAAAATCCATTTCATCCGTGATGCAGACAAGAAAGTTAGAAACGCAGATGATAAGGATTTGAGGATAGCACAGATTCATTACCAATTCTATCTGTGCCATACCACAAGCGAGAGGTTTGTCACCACTGCATTAGATGAGTTGAACTTTCAGCGTTTGATAGAAAAATCAGCATAATCCCAAAATCCATTTCATCCGTGATGCGGACAAAAAAGGTAGAAAGCTTGTATCGGGACGCGATGGAATTTGTGGGAAATCTCAACCAAGGTTTAAAAGGTTTAAGATCAATAAGGTGAAAGAAATAATTACCGCAGGTCCAATTAGCGCAATCAATAAGCCCCCAGGGAAAAATTCTTTTTGATCAACCACTCCTAAACTAAAAGCAACTGCATTTGGAGGAGTAGAAACAGGTAAGAATAAAGCACATGAAGCGGCCAAGCCGATTACTATTGGCAAAAAAGCCACGTTCGCTACTGAGATGAGAGAAACCAAGGAAATACCCAAAGGCACTAAAATAGTGGTTGCCGCTGTATTGCTCATGAAATTAGAAAATACCACAGAAGCATAGCCAAAAATTATAATCAAGACGTAATAATTAAGGTTGAAATGCTCAATGCTTTGAATGAAATATTGAGCGATGCCCTGTTCTTGAATGGCTAAGCCTAAAGACAACCCACCAGCGACTAACATCAATGTATCCCAAGGAAGTTTACGAACGTCTTTAGAATCAATTATACCCAACATAGTCAATAGTATAATGGGAATTCCAGAAACCACGGCAACAGGAATGCCCGTCCATTGAGATGTCAGCCAGAGCAATAATGTGCCTATCAACACCACAATAACAATATTCCTCTTTATATTCTCTTCTTCGCCATCTGTACTAGAAGTGGCAGAATTTACCGCCAGAAAATCAAGGGATATTATTTCTGTTTTCAGTTTATAGCGATGTACCAACATCTTGTAAAAGCAAAAAACCAACACAGCGGCAGCAGGAAGTCCAATAATCATCCATTCAATAAAAGAAATGGTAATACCAACAGATTCAAGTGCACCAACGGCTATGGCATTCGGAGCAGAACCTATAATCGTTCCCATTCCTCCCAAAGAAGCTGCTGCCGGTACGCCAATGATCAATGCCCTAACCAACGGAGCTTTGTTTCCCAAAGTCAAAATCAAAGGAGTAATAGCGCCCAATATCATAGAGGTTGTGGCAGTGTTGCTCATGAGCATTGACAACACAGCCGTCACCATCATCAGTCCGAGCAAAACATTCCTAGAATTACTCCCTAGCTTGGGCAAGACAAACTTTAAAAGAGATACATCAAGTTGAGTTTTATGCATTGCTTCTGCAAGAAAAAAACCTCCCAGAAATAGCCAAATAACTCCATCTGACCAAGTTTGCACATATTGCTTAACGTCTATGTCTGGATTCGACCCCATAGTAAAGACCAAAAAACCAATGATTAAAATCCCGACTGCAAAGGGTGGTATGGCTTCTGTAATCCAAAGTCCAATTGCAAAAAAAAGCAGAAAAAGGGTGTAATCTTGAGTGGGGTTAAAACTAGGGTCTCTTAAAAAGTAGACCAGTAGAAATGAGACGATTAAGGTGGTTAGAAAGAAAATAACTTTGGTTTGTCTTTCGATCTTCTTGGTGTAATGCGAAAGAGAATAAGCTCTAGAATCAGACATAAGAATTTAGGATTGTCTCATTGCTTTGTATAAAACCAAAAGTAGAAAAAACCATCAACATTGCTGTATTTACTGCTCTTTTAAATCCCTCAACACAGGCAGTTTCGATCATCAAATTAGAAAGCTTTCGCATAGACACAAAGCCCTTTCGGGACTATGTGAGTCGGAATATCAGTGCTTTGCCCCAATGGGGAGAAAAATTATAAGAATGGGTGCAAGCTCATCCTTAATTCGGTGTAAACTTAACTAAGCCCTGAATGGGCATAATACCTTCACTTCTTCGAGAAAATCGAGATCAAACTAGAAAGCGGTTATAGCAAGCCTCTCCAGTTAGTACAAAACACATAGCAAATGCAGGATTTGGACAGCTTGCTTCCTTTTCAATCCTAAATCCAAATAAAGTTTACAGCGAGTTGGTCATCACTTTATATGTAGGATCTTCCAACACATTTACATCTATGATTTCATCGGCATTGGCCAAAAGCGTCTTGCAATCAGGGCTCAGGTGCTTTAGATGCACTTTTTTCCCAGCTTTTCTATAGCGCTCGGTGATTTTATTCAAAGCTTCAATAGCAGACATATCTACCACACGGCTTTCATAAAAATCAATGATCACTTCATCTGGATCGTTATGGACATCAAACTTATCATTGAAGGCAGCTATAGAACCGAAAAACAAGGGGCCATAAATCTCATAATGCTTTACGCCATGCTCATCAATGGATTTTCGTGCCCTGATTCTTTTTGAGTTGTCCCAAGCAAAAACCAAAGCAGAAATAATAACTCCCACCAAAACTGCCAATGCCAGATTGTGTAAAAACACGGTCACCAGGGTCACCAAAACCATCACCAATATATCGGACTTTGGCATTCTGTTAATAGTTTTGAAACTCGCCCATTCGAAGGTGCCTATGGCCACCATAATCATCAAACCCGTCAATGCGGCCATCGGTACTTTTTCAATTAGGCTTGAGCCGAACATCACAAAAACCAATAGCATCACTGAGGCCACAATGCCAGAAAGTCTCGCTCTAGCCCCATTCGAAATGTTGATCAGGCTTTGCCCAATCATGGCACAACCGCCCATTCCGGAAAAGAAACCAGAAACGATATTTGCAATGCCCTGTGCTACGGCCTCTTTATTACTCCTCCCTCTTGATTCTGTGATTTCATCCACAATATTGAGGGTGAGCAAACTTTCTATTAAACCCACTCCCGCAACTATGGCCGAATATGGAAGAATCAACATCAGTGTATCCCAATTGAAAGGAATATTTGGAATATGAAACGGAGGGAAACCTCCTTTTATGGAAGCAATGTCCCCTACTGTTTTGGTTTCGATATTGAAGAACACAACAATTCCAAAAACAACCAAAATAGCCACCAATGAGGCGGGAATTACTTTGCTCAACTTTGGCAAACCCCAAATGATCAGCATGGTGAGCAAAACCAAACCCAGTAAAATATACATTGGTGTTCCTGTAAGCCAGTTTCCTTCCGCATTTTTGAATTGGGTCAATTGAGAGGTAAAAATGATAATGGCCAAACCGTTAACAAATCCAAAAATAACAGGGTGAGGCACCAACCTCATGAGCTTGCCTAGTTTTAGCATTCCAGCCAAGAACTGAATCGCCCCTGCCAGCACCACCGCTGCAAATACATATTCAACGCCATGATCTTTTGCCAACGACACGATGACCACCGCAACGGCACCTGTAGCACCAGAAATCATCCCCGGCCGACCACCGAGAATAGAAGTGATCAGTCCCATCACAAACGCTGCATAAAGACCTGTTAAAGGTGAAAGCCCAGCAATAAGCGCAAAAGCTACTGCTTCAGGCACTAAGGCGAGCGCGACAGTTAAGCCAGACAAGACTTCGTTTTTGTAATTGACCTTCTGTTGAAAGTCGAATAATTTAAAATACTGTTTCATAAGAATAATGAAGGGCACAAAAATGACCTTTTGAATAGAGAATCAAGCCTTAAACAAAATGAAAATAAAAATTGGTGGTTTTGAAGCCCAATCCCTCAAGGTGGAGTAGTTCCGGATGTGATTAATTTAAAATTTCCCATTTGATTGATAGAGGCGTAAAGGTAGAAACCAAGGACTGCATAACAAAAGGATTTCTGCCTTATGGCTTTTTGATGTAAGCCCTGATTTCCAAGACACATTTAAAATCAAATGGTTTTATAGCACGGGAAAAGTCTTTTGCATCGCCTGGGCTTTTGATTTGGATACTCCATTTTCGCTAGCAAATCTCGGCCATTGGCTTATCGCTTGCTGTATTTCTTCAATGATGAGGAGAGGCTTTTTAATGTTCATTTGCTGGGCTACGGCCAGAAGGTCTTGTTTGTTAAACCCATTGCGCTTTCCATTCACACTTAGGGTTTGCTGATTTACCCAAACATTGGTTGGATCATAAGCATAACAGAGATCATAGGCTGGTGCTAGGGCCCATCGCTCTCCCCTCTTGAGTATAAAAGCAAAATTCTTGGTGTGATCATCACAGTTCTTGGCCAAGACATTGAATACCATTCGCCTGAACATTTGCTCAGCTTCTGGGTAAGTCAATCGCAACATGCGCATGGTCTGAAACAGCTGCTCATAACTGTAGGCATTCATCTGATTATAATCGAAATGCTGAATGCCGCAAAGCGTTTGCATATGGTGCTTGGTATTGTTTCCTTCCCTATCGAAGCGCTTCGTCATAAAATGAGCACGCCCATTTTCTTCCAAAAGTTTCGATTCCATCATATCGATGCCAGCGGTTGTGGCCATTTGGTAATAGGCGTATTCAATTCTGCCCCAGCCTTGACTTTCACCAAATTGGGCATCGCTGACTCCATCTAATTTTAATAGCCAATGTTCAAAACCTTTGGAAGTATTGGTTTGCCCTGATTTCACCTCTCCCGTTTTCTCGTTGTAAGCAATTACTGCTTTGGGACGTGCTCCCCCTGCGGAAGTCCCAATCTTCAATATTTCGGTCAGTGCTTGTTGTTCGTTATGGCTAAGGTTCGTTTGGAATGACTCTTTTTTTGATAGAATCTTATGAGCCACTTCAACCAAACTATCAATCTCTATATCGAATACCCCCGGATTCTTAGGCATTTGCGCAGGCTCAAACTCTAAGGCGCCCATCGCCCTTGCTCCAATAAAACACAATTGTTCGACTGGATTCATACTATTGGAAGATCGGCTTTGCTGAGTGAGCCAAATATTGATCAATTGATTACCATAGCGATCAGGCAAGGCATCGGCCAAAAGACCTGGAAGTCCTCTGAAAGTATCTTCTGAATCGTTCTTCCCTTTCCTTAACTCGGGAAAACGATAAATCCGTGCGCCATTACCAATGGGCATTTTGATTGGAGATAGATCCCAACCCTTTTGAATGAATTTAGGATCGTATTCAAAACTGGCCAATTGCTGGCTTTCATCCCAACGGACAGCCCCGACCAATGCTCCCCAGATTTTTACTTCAGCAACATCTACCATCCCAAATCACCATTATCGTTTACTTGATTTATGTCCTTAGGCCTAGCTCTTTTGCGCTTGTCCTTCTTGAGCTTTGCGTAGGCCAATGGGCTGATTTCATCCTCGAAATTAAACTGCCCAAGTACATAAAGTGCATCCAGTGCCCTGAGCAACTGTACCAAACTTGCCAATGTTATGGACTCCCCTTTTTCTGCTTGGCTTACAGTCCATCGGTTTAGGCCAGCTTCTGTGGCGATTTGGGACTGCGTTTTGTTTTGGGCTAAGCGCATCTGCTTTATAAAAGCACCTATTTTGATCAAGATAGCCTTATCCGTCATTGAGAGCCAATCATTGCTAGTATTTACCATCATTAAAGCTTAATATTTGATTTACTGCCTGTATTTACCATCAAATTTAATAACTAATGAAGAAAAATACAATGTTTATTTTTACCAGCACTAACCCTAATATTTGGTAATAATGAGAGTATTAACCAACAAAATTAGTCTATTTGTTCGGCCAAAGGAAGAAACAAGTAAATTTCTAAATTTGAGCCGATCATTCCTTTTGAAACATGCCAGCAATCGCAATACCCACCATTTCTGTAAACCAAGATTTTGTCACCGTTTTTGGCCAAGAAGTATTTCCACAGCAATTGCGTGGAGGAATGATTTTAACCGAACGCATCGATGCCCTGAATTTCAGGATTAGAGAAAGCCATCCAGGTTATAAAACCGAGTGGCATGTTGCGGGAGACCCCACCCTTATCCTGATTCAAAAAGGAACATTAAGAATCACCCTTCAAAATGGTGATTTTCAAGATTTTGGTAGCGGAACGATGTTTATTGCTCAGGACTATTTACCTGAAAATATTGATTTTGACCCCAAGAAACATGGCCATATGGCAGAAGTAACAGACCAAGAAAGTTTACAGGCTGTCCATATTAAGTTGAGCAAGCGATAAAATCAAGCCTTAGCGCTTACTTTTTAGCGCTTCTTTTAATGCCTTCACCTCAGATTCCAATTTAGTGAGGTACTCACTTTGACTTGTAAAAGCCACTTGAATTTCATCTGCTGTATACCGCTGCGTAATGTGCTGCGAACAGTTCCAATCAAAGGCTTCGATATAAAACACCATTATTCTTTCTGCCCTATGTTTATAGCCTGGCAAAACTAAGGCTTGTTCCAAATCAATCTGTTCACCCAATTCGAGCACTTGCGCCTTGGCGTAAATCTTTAAACGTACTTTGTTCGCATAATCCATTAAAAACAGCGACACTTTGCTGCTGTGCTGTAAATTACCCAAGGTGATGTATTGCATATTGCCAGAGAAATCTAAAAAAGCCAATCTCCGATTGTCCAATACTTTCAAAAAGCCCTTTGGACCTCCCCTATGCTGAATATAAGGAAACCCATTTTCGCCCAAACTCGACATATAAAAGCTATCGCGCTGAGCAACAAAATCCATTTCGTTGGCAGTCAAACCGTCAGTTGAGCGAAACTGCTCCATTCGCTCATAGTTTTTACGACTTCCAAATTTTTCCTGTAACGCTTTAATCGCATCACTAAAAGCTAGTTTGGCATAATTCATAACAATTTCCTTTCAGAGGCCAGAATAGGCAGGTCATTGATGCTAGCAAAACGTTTTTGCATCAAACCATTTTTATCAAACTCCCAGTTCTCGTTTCCATAAGCCCTGAACCAATCCCCAGCTTCGGTTTGATATTCATATTCAAACCGGACTGCAATTCTGTTACCACTGTGCGCCCAATACTCCTTTTTGAGTTTATAATGGAGTTCCTTTTTCCATTTTTCGCTCAAAAAAGCCTTAATGCTTTCTCTTCCATTGATAAACTGATCGCGATTACGCCATTCACTATCGGCTGTATATGCCTTGGAAACACGTTCAGGGTCTTGGCTATTCCATGCATCTTCCGCCATTTGAATTTTAATTTTTGCAGTTTCTTCAGTAAATGGAGGCAGGGGCAACTTCTTTTCCATCGGTATAAGTTTTATATTTTCAATCACCAACTCACAAGTGATTGCCACAAGTTCAATTTGCGATTCGATTCATTGAGAAAATATTGAAGGCATGTCGTCTTGAATACTTTATTAAAACTTGCTTATCTTTTGTTTTTAAATCAACCTTAATATGACCAGACCCACTTTAATTGTATTGCTGTGCATTTTGACCATGAGTCAAAGTTTTGCACAGAAAAAACCTGCCATTTCTAACAACAAGAAAGCGGTAATCACTTCGATTGACAGTAAATTTTCTGAACTGACCACATTGAGTGATAAGATTTGGAGTTATGAAGAGACTGCTTTTCACGAAGCCAATTCATCTGCCGCTTTAGCCGCCTATGCCGAGGCCAACGGATTCAAAGTGACCAAAGGCGTAGGTGAAATTCCAACTGCCTTTGTCGCAGAGTACGGAAGTGGCTTGCCTATCATTGGCATTATGGGTGAGTTCGATGCTTTGCCCGGCTTGTCTCAAAAAGCAGTACCTACCAAAGACCCAATGAATGAAGAAGGTGCTGGCCATGGCTGCGGACATAATTTATTTGGAACTGCCTCATTAGGAGCTGCCACTGCGGTGAAAGAACTTATTGAAAGCGGTAAGCTCAAAGGCACAGTCAGATTTTATGCCACGCCAGCAGAAGAAAAGTTCTTTGGCAAGTTGTGGATGATCAGGGCTGGGCTTTTCGATGACGTAGACGTAATGCTGGATTGGCACCCAAGTGCCGAAACCAAAGCGGATGTTCAAAGCAGTTTAGCGCTAGTGGATTTCATGGTTGAATTCTACGGGCAAGCAGCACACGCTTCGGCCGACCCTTGGAATGGAAGAAGCGCGTCTGATGCGTTAGAGCTTTACACTTCAGGAATCAATTATTATCGAGAACACATCAAGCCAACCGTTCGCATCCATTACCATATTCAGGATGCAGGAAAAGTTGTGAATGTGGTGCCTGACTATTCGCGTATTTGGACAAGAGTACGCGATACCAAGCGCGATGGAATGGTCACAGTTTGGAAACAAATTGAACGCATTGCCGAAGGTGCTGCAATTATGGCCAATGTTGATTATAAAGTCAGTTTGATCAGCGGCATCCACGAAATACTCGTCAATAGGACTGGTGGCGAAAAGATGCAGGCCAACCTTGAATATTTAGGAGAGATTAAATATACAGATGAAGAAACCAACTTCGCGAAGCTGATTCAAAAGGAAACAGATAAACCACAAGTAGGCATGGACATGAAAATCAATCCATTAGAGGCTACTCAAGAGCATCCAATGGGAGGCTCTACCGATGTGGGCGATGTAAGCTTTGTTGTGCCCACCGTAAGGCTTGGCGTTACTACCGCCCCAAAAGGCACTCCGTGGCACAGTTGGGCTGTGGTCGCTTGCAGTGGAATGTCCATAGGCCATAAAGGAATGGATTATGCCGCCAAAGCTTTGGCCATGACCATGGTGGATATGTTTGAAGATGCTAAACTGAGAGAAGCGGTTAAAGCAGAATTCAAACAACGCAAAGGAAATTATGTTTATGAAGGGTTAATTCCTGCTGGACCTCCTCCATTGGATTACAAGGATTAAACCTGACTTGAGGGAGGAATGCGGTTTTACGCTATCCTCCCTCCTTTTTACTCCACCTATATTGCATAAAATGAAATCTATCATTATCCTTTTTGCGCTGTCCATCTTTACCATGCAATCTCAAAGTCCCGAGCAAATTGTTCAACAGCAGCTTGATGCTTATAATCAGCGCGACATCTCGAAATTCATGGACACGATGGCTCAAAATGTGGTATTGTACAATTTTGCGAATGGTCAAGTTTTGGCAGAAGGGTTTGATGCCGTCAAAAGCACCTATGCTTTGTTATTTGCAAAATCTCCCGAGTTGCATTCTAAGCTGATCAATAGGATTGTTTTAGGCAACCAAGTGATTGACCATGAATCAATAACCGGCCGACTGGGCAGCTCAGAAACCATAGAATTGGCCGTGATTTATGAAATCAAAGAAGGAAAAATCGTCAAAATCTCAGTGCTTAGAAAATAAGAAAGTCAAATCAAACTCTGCCTTCTGGCCTTTTGGACTGCTTCCAGCTTATTATGGACTTGCAGTTTTTTGTAAATATTTTCGATGTGTTTCCTCACTGTACTTGGTGATAGGAATAGATTATTCGCAATTAGCGTATAACTCAAGCCTTCGGCCAACTGCTCCAATACTTCCCGTTCGCGAGTACTCAATTCTATTAGGTCTTCGTCAATGGTTAGTAACTCTCGTTTTTCGGGAAAACGCAGAAGCTTTAAAGTTTTTACGGCAATAGAAGGGCTCATTGCTGCACCGCCTTCCATGGTTTCAACAATGGATCGGTATAGCTTTTCTCCAGACACTTCCTTCAACAAATAGCCATCTGCCCCAGCCCGAATCGAATTGAAAATGTTTTCGTCATTATCGAAAACCGTAAGCATGATCACTTTAATATGAGGATATTTTTGCTTGATGATGGTCACCGTTTCGATGCCGTCCAACACTGGCATTTCAATGTCCATCAACACCAAATCTAGGTTATGATTTTTCTCCAGTTTAGCCAAAAACTCACTTCCATTATAGACGGTGTATTTGATATCGATGTCTTCATATTCGGATAGTTTCTCGTTGATGACCCTTGCTAAAAAGCTATTATCGTCTACAATCGCGGTTTTAATTTTCATCTAAGTGCATTTAAGGTTTGGCGAGGTTAAGCTGAATGGTTGTGCCTTTGCCGATCGTACTTTCCAATACCAAGTCAATCCCTGATTTTTCGGCACGTGTTTTCATGATTCTCAATCCATTGCCCAAGGACTTATCTTTTAAGTTAAAACCTTTTCCTGTATCGGAAATACTTACTCCGACACTCTCGGCCATTTCATTAAATTTTATGTGAATTTGGGTTGTTTTGGAGTGCTTAACGGCATTATTTACCCCTTCTTGAATTATCCTGAAAAGGTTCATTCCTGCAAAAGAATTGAATACCACATCGCTCGGGTCGCTTTCAATTTTTACCATAATAGCGTCATCTGTGGCTTCATGAACCATTGCCGCCAATTCTTTGGTCCTTTCCTGAATATCGACCAGACTTATTTCGTCTTTATTCATGGCCCAAATCGTATCGCGCAGTTCTGAAATTGTAATAATAGCAAACTGGCCCATTTGCACCAATTTACCCGTTATATAGGCTTCTCCTTGATCTATCCCTTTCTTTGCGCTTTCAATAATTGAAGTGATATAGGTAAGCTGGGAACCTATGTTATCGTGCAAATCTCTGGCAATTCGAATGCGTTGCTCTTTCAGGCTTTCTTGGGCTTTGGCCTCAATCATTGCGCGCTGCAAGGCTGCCTCACGTTCTTGTGCCCTTGCCTTCAATCGTTGGTCTCTAAATACCACAAAACCGATGACCAAAAATAGCGCGGCCATTCCACCACCCGCCAAAAGTATAATATCACGCTTTTTCAATGCCAGGTCGCTCTTCACCAGCTCATTTTGCTGCCGAAGGATTTCGTTTTCCTTTTGCTCGGTTTCGTATTGCTCTTTGAGTTTTAACACCTCCTTGGCCTTTTCTGTAATAAAAAGACTGTCCTGAGCGGCCGTGCTCTTTTGCAGGTAGACCAAAGCATTCTGGTAGTTCCGCTGATTTTCGTAAATCCTGCTAAGTGTTAGGGCCGTTTTCTGCTGGAAAGTAAGCAGATCATCATCAACCGCTCCTTGGTAAGCTTCCTTACCCAAATCTGCGGCTTCCGCATAATTGCCTCGTCTATTTAGAACATCTGCAAGGTGCATTTTCAGGAATATTACTTCATATCGGTCTCCTCGTTCTTGTTGAAGTTTCAGGGCATTTTTAAGGGATTCTTCTGCCTCATTCAACTGATTGAGGCCTTTTTGAGCAATTCCTAGATTGGTATAGCTATAAGCAATTACCAATCTTTGCCCAACAGACTGCCATAGTTTTAAGGATTCTTTGGCATGTACCAAGGCTTTTTCATACCGCTCTTGATCATTATTGAGTAAGGCCAAATTGTTTTCAATGGCCGCCTGAAAAAACACATCACCTAAGGCCCTGTACATTTCCAAAGCCTCCATATTCACCTTTTCTGACAGTTCATATTCCTTAATCACCCTGTATTGGCTCGCTATATTCAATCGGACAGAAGCCATTCTCAGGGAATCATTGGCAATTTCGTAACGCCTGAGTGCCTTTAATGAATAGTAAATGGCGGTATCAATCACACCCATGCGCTCGTAGGCATTGGCCATATTGTGATAAACAAAACTCAATGTGGGTGAACCATTGGTAGAATCTACCAAGGTCATGGCCAGTTTATAGGAGGAAATAGCGTCTTCATAATCGCCAGCCTCTGTTTTTAGAATCGCCAAATTCATTGAAATTCTGCCTTGAAGATCCCTATCTCCAGTGGCCTTTGCTTCCTTATCGGCCAAGAGCACGTAATGCCAGGCACTGTCCTTGTTGATGGTTCGGTATTTAAAGCCCAAATCTCCTAATATCTCTACCCTCTCCTTTCCGGTTTTAATAGCGAGAGAATCTTTGAGCGCGTCAATAGCTGATTGAGTTGTATTCTGCGCCAGTGAGCAGAGACTAATCAATTGCAGCAATGAAACTGTTATTACAAATCGAAGTTGATGGAATGAAGACATTGCCTAAAAATAGAGAACAAATTGATTTGTTTGAATTGGTTGAGGTATAATCTATTATTGATTATCGTTGAGCGGCCTTTTAAAGACCCACTCAACGTCTAATCAGCGTATTCTAACTAAAATCTTCTATCCCAATCATTAATTAGACTTGTCTGCTAACTCTTTCACGGCACTCTTTAAAAAGGCAGAAGTTCCTAATTCTGCACCTTTAATGAATTTCTTCGGGTCGCATTTCACAGTGATATAATCAGAGTCTTCCCTGTTTTCAACTTCCCAGACAGTCATTATATTTCCATAATCGGTGCCCAACTTGTCTACATCTGCCCTTTGAAAAGCATCAAATTTTTGTTTCTCCAAAACATCTGAAACTACTATTCCACCCCTTGGCATAACTTCTCCAAAATTGAATTTTATAACGCTAAATTCGCTCACCTTAAAATTCGTTTCGGCTTTTACTTGTGCCGTACCTGCTAACCTTCCCAATGCCTTTGAACCTTCGCCTTGCGCATCTTCGAAAGCATTGATAACCACCACCACTTTATTGAAAATGAAATCGTTCTTCTGAGTGGCGATTTTTCGTTCGGTACCAGTTTCATAATCAGCCAGCGTGGCAATTCCAGCCTTCGTTTTGTCGAATTCCTTTTTAGAAACCACAAATTTGTGGGTTGAAGGTCTGGTTAGCAACATACCAAAACGTTCACCGCGCTCTGCCCCGTTGCCGGCTTTCAATTCCCATCGTTTATCGCGGCTCGTTTGGTATAATTTATGGTTCCAAACTTCCTCGATTGGAGCGACTTCAAATCCTTGTGATTGAAGTTCCTTCACATAATCAGCGTAGAGTTGATCGGTAAGTTTTTGTAGTGCTTCTTGATCTAAACCCTCAAGTACCAAGGTCAAGGACGCCTTTGCATCACCTTTCAATCCACCTCTGAACATTTTTCCGCCTTTCTTTTCGTCTTCTAGACTCAAGGCAGTTTGGTAATTCACTTGAAAGTCGGAAATCACAACTCTCTTTGGGCTTTTCCTAAAATTTAGATTGGCCGGCCCTAGCATTTTAACCTTATACTCCTGCACCTCTTGCGCTACTGACAGGGAAGAAGATGCAAAAAGAATGATCGCAAAAAAGAATAAATGTCGTTTCATCATTATTTGATTAGTTCATAATTAATACATCAAACTTAGGTTGAGCACCTGCGGCATTCAATAAGGCAATTGACGTAATCTTTGGGTGTATTGGGTAGTGGGATTTGGGTAATGAGAAGTAAGAAGAAAGGAAATCAGGGGAGAAACCTGTTCAATGGGTCATTTAGAGCTGAGCTTACTGGAATGTCCACCTCCGCCAGCGGAGGACATCAGTGCAAGCCGAAACTACAACGGACTTAGCTGTCCACCGCTGACGGGGTTAAGGGTGGCATTGCCTTAGAGAAATCATCACCAACACTTCCAAACCCCTTCCCTTGTTAATATTCTTTTAAATTCTTTACTTCCGTGAAGAAAAAAACACACTGACTTTTTTAGACTCCTGTGCTTTTCTGGAAATGGAAATTATGCACGTTATACAACAAATGGGGGGGTGGCTAATGCGGATTTTTAGTAAATTATTGGAAATATATCGTGCATAAATGTGCTCAATACACAAAGTTACCAGCAATAAATCTACTCTATGAGACCAACTTACAGAAGATTTAAGGAGCTTAGAGAAAAAGCTCAAGATAAACTTAAGGGGCGTGGAGTCCTTGAACAACAACTAACAGATGCAGTATGTGAAATTGACATGATGCATGAAAATGAAGTGCCCGAATACAAATGGGGAAGTGTTCAGTCAATTATTAAATCTTGTCGAACTCATAAAGCAGAAGGCGATGAAGGAATTTTTCGCGCGTCAATCAATAAAATGACTTATGAACAACTAAAATCTCTGAAAAGAGCAATTGAACTTCTATAACATGAATTTCAAGTATTTTCATGGAACATCAACCATATTTTTAGATTCGATCAAGAAGCACGGTTTAGGCACCATAAACCCTAATATCGAATTAAGAAATTTAGATGTGCTCAAATTCCTTTTCGAACTATGTGAAACTCATATTCCTCATAATTTAAAGCACCAAGAACTGAAAGATTCATCATGGGCAATGGTTCATCAAGGTATTCATGAACTAGTGGACGAAAAAGGAAACAGCCTGAACCTTTATTATCGACATGATGGCATTTACGTTTCATTAAGCAGAATTCGAGCTGCTACATATTCCGTTTTGAACAAGTATGGAAGTGAGATTCTGGAAAGGTGTATTCAATTATACGAACTGCTCCAAAATGAAGGAATTGAGGTTAATATCCCCTCTGAGATAGATTTATTCAATTTCCGCCAATACATTGATATAGAAACCAAACCAATAATGATTGAGGTTCGTGATGTACCTGATGAGGATCTCGAAAAGGAAGATGGTAAAACAGCTAAAGAGGCGTTAGACTTTTTGAGAAGAGAAATTCCCAATATGTCTCAGAAGCAAGAATTTGAGTTTCTTCAATATTGTAATTTCAAACTGCTCAAACCAATTCCTGTGGAGCAACTACGGTTCTATGAGATTGAATATGAAGGGCAACCTGGCGAAAACTTTGAAATTGCGCTTTGTAAAATATAAAAGCTGGTAACAAATGCTATGAATGAATGGGGTTTCATCGGTAAGGGTATTTTGGTGGAGATTGGATAGTCCGCCACAATTAATAAATTTAAATCAAGGCGTGGCTATGTGCGAGACGAGATGCAAGTGCTTTCTTATCCCCACTCATGATAGCAGTCGTAATAAAAAAAGCAGCACCGTACGTGCTGCCTTTCTCAATTAAACAGGACTGACCTGCGACTCAACTATAGACCTTCGGTAAATCCCAAAAGGGCAAATAACAAATTCCAACTTGATGCGAATCAAGAGCAAACTCTGCGACCTTAGCGTGCTTTGCGGTTAAATTTTATCGCTAAGGGCGCTGAGAGCGCAAAGGTTAATTCTAGAAAAGATAAAACTCCTCCTTATTCAGCTTCATCACACTTAGCGGTAGTTTGCCGTACTTAGGGAAGAAAATGATCACCTTCTCCCCTACGTTCAGACTGTCATAAAGCACCGTGCTTACCGATAATGTACCACGAGTGGTAATGACTTTATTTGTTCCTTTCCTACGGTTGCCCGTAACGGTGAGCTTGTCTTCCACCAAAGCTGTGACTCCGCGTTTGTGGGCGTAGCCTTTGTTTCTGATGTATTCGCCCCATCTGCGCAAGGCGCTTACTCCCTGCCACAAAGGCACCACAAACAAGGGGAATAGCACGATAAGAAAACCCAGCAATCCATTGGTGATCATTCCAAAAATAACAACTACAAAGGGTAGCATAAAGAGCAACTTGCGTTTGGTGTACGCTCTGAAAATCTGCTTCAGCGCTTGAAGATCATTGTCGCTAAAGCGCTCTTCCCGCATCTCGCTCTCCAGAAACTTGATGTTCTCTGCACGGTTTTGATTCGTTGCCTGTGGATCTTCGGCTTCTTTAGCCAGTACTGTTAAAGAAAGGGTGAGCCTGGACTTTGGTGCCCTGTCCATCACCACCGTAGCGCCCACCTTCACACGGGTATAGTGCTTATAGTCTACCGAAAACTCTTCATCGTTGATGTAGAGGTAATAATGTCGAGTGGTGCTGGAACTGGTGCCAGAACTGCCTGATCTTCCCCCTGCAGAACCATGCCTTGTAGAGGTCTGGATGTTCAACCGTTTGTCGGTAACAACCCCTGTAATGCGGTATTTGAATCCCCGCTTTATATCGATGACCGAAGTCCAGACCATGTAGCCAACAATGCCCAAGAAAAACAGCGCAAATCCCATAAAGATCTTTTCGCTGATGCCGTCCTGAAAGAAGCTATCGTCCATGTTCTTGAAAGCCAGTTTATAGAAAACCGTAAACATGACCACCACCGCAAAGGGAAAGATGAGCATAGGAATCATTTGCTTCTTCAGCTTTTTAATGTCTTCTGGAGAAAGTGGGAGTTGCTCTTTCATGGCTATTTCAAGCTGCTGGAAAGGTAAATTCCATCCAAAGTATTGAAGACTAATTCATCGTTGGAGCTGAGTGTGGTAGAACCATCATCGAACTGATACATACTTTCTGTATTGAAACTTGGCTGAATTTCTATTTCAGTGCAGTCGCCTATGGAGTTTGCGCAAGTAGTTAGAAACATTTGTCCGCTGAATTCAAAACGCACTGATAAGAACTTGCCATTGCTCAGTTCAAATTCACTAGTTTGAAAATCTAAGGAAACAGCCTGTCCAGTAGTAGTATTTTCACCATTGACAATCCTCACCCAACTTTCCCCAAAGTCTTCGCTGAAAAAGGAAATACCTGCCCTACCTACATTATTGTCAAGAAAGAAAACCTTACCATCAGAAGTCATCGACCGTGGGCCAGTTCCTGACTTGTTGGTGGCCGAACCTGCCACTAGCTCCCACTGAATTCCATTGGAAGAAACATAAGCTTCAATATCTACTGAATAGGTTTTGGCTTGAGTACTTGGCGACACATAAACTTGCTGGGTCAAATTAAGTGCATGATATTTTCCATCCGTGCCTTTGGTGACCAATTCTGGTTTCATAGGTGCTGTGGATTCTTCTGTCCAATTTTTACCATCGGTGCTGCTATATGTTCCTGTTGCCGTATAGGCCAGTGTTTTTCCAGTATCATGATAAATACTTACAATTTCGCCTATTGGCGAAGTAGCATAAGTCTCTGCATTGAGATCATACACCTTATCGCTCGCATAGGCATAATCACCCAAAACATAGGTTTTTCCAAACATTTGGTTTGAGGCAAATTCGAATTCATACTCAAGTGGCAAATAAGCTTTTACCCCATCAGACTCCTTAATAATCCCGCTTTTAAAACGTGTACCATTTTCTAAAAAGCCTTGGCTGTAGACCTTATCTCCCACTCGGCAAACTGCAAAATCGTGATTCATGGGTTCTAATGTAGTGCCTGAAGCCACATATACTTTCTTTCCTCCCCATCGGTCGAAGATGTTGACATAGGCATGGTCGCCAAACAGCTTCATGCCACCCTCTGTATTTTGAAAAATCTGATAGTCAGCAGGATAATCATAATACCGAATTTCTTGACTTGGAGTGATGATGATTACCCCTCCTTCTTTCGCGTAAGCAAAATGACCGTAACTATAGTCAGTTTTTACTTTATTTTGGCTATTTCCAAGTCCATAGAGCTGCGAATAGTTTAAGTTGGTTAAAGTAGTTTGGGTATAGGTTTGTGCACTGACATCAAACTCGGCAATGGTCCTGTTCCGCCAATCGAAGAAACCCATTTTTTCGCCTGAAGTGCCTAGGTAAAAATTTTCGTCCATGGTTAATCGCACCCCAGTATTTTCATAGGTGCCGTTATTGTCGATAAAGAAGGTTTTGCCATTGGCGCCATCATTCTGAATGTAAACCAGTTTTCCTGAATCAGTGACTCCCTTTGCATAATAAAAGGCGGCAGAGCCCGAACGGATATTGTTCAGGTCATACACTCCTCCGTCAGTGGTTACAAATAAGCCACCGTTACTAATATTCGTTTGGATCGGCTTGTCCTTGTCATTTCCATAGATAAACAGTTCCTGAGCTGTTTCTCCTCCATCTTTGGAGTAATAATTCTTTACGGCAGTATTCTCTTTATATGAAAATATCATATACTTCTCATTTGGGCTAACGCTGATATTTTGGGCAGCTGCAAAGGGAGAAAGCTCCATGATTTTCTTAAAAGTGACGTTTTGAACGGCCTCAACCGTTGGATCAACATCTTCTTTGGGGTCGCAAGCAAAAATTGAAAAAAGGGATATTAAGAGAATAAAGGCTTTTTTTTCAGGACGCATGACTGAACAGGTTTTAAGTACCTTACAAACTTACCTGCCAGCCTAAGTCGGTTCAATAAGGCAATTGACGTAATGTTTGGTAATTGGCGAATCAGGGATCAGGAAATCGGGGATCAGGGATCAGGGAATCGGGGATCAGGAATCAGGAAATCAGGAAATCAGGGAATCGGGGAATCAAGGAATCAGGAATCAGGAATCAGGAAATCAGGGAATCGGGAAATCGGGGACGCTAGTAATCAGGTCATTGAGTAATGAGATTACTTAGAGTAATCTCATTACTGCTGCTATTCTTCGCAAAGGAGCACTTGGATAGTTATTCAAAATGGTTAAAACCATTCCATAAAACAGACCAATTTATAGCCCACGGTTTAAACCGTGGGCTATAAAGGACAATGACCACAAACGCCTAATCGGAGCGTCACTGCGAGGCACAGACCATGCGATAGCAATGGACTGTAACGAAGCAGTCTCTAGCAAGCAGATAATGTAATTTGAACTAGAGATTGCTTCACATATACACCACCACTCCGAATAGCATCAGCTGGTTCGCAACGCTTGCGCTAAAGCTTCAGCGGAGGAGCAATGATGGTTATCACAGTCATCCTCAATATTTATAACCCTGATAATGATACTTTCTGTTTGCTACAAAAACCGCAAAGACAAAATCGGAGCGTCATTGCGAGAAATAAGCCTTGCGAAGGCAAAGGCTTATGACGAAGCAATCTCTAACCATTTCACCAATCCTTAATGTGATTATAGAGATCTTCCCAGTTTGGATTCATGGATTCTATTAACTTGATTTTCTTAGCTCGTGACCCTCCTTTAATTCTTTTCTCTTCTTCTATTGCCGATTCTATATGACCGAAAGCCTGATAATATACTAGCTTACAACACTTATACTTGGCTGTAAAGGAATTTGGAAAATGTTTCTCGCGATGTTGAATAATTCGTGAAACAAGGTCAGAGGTGACTCCTGTATAAAGAGTGGAGTGGGTTAAGTTGGTTACTAAATAAACAAAACCTCCTTTTGGCATGAATTCAAATTAATAAAATTGATTGAGATTTCATTACTTCATCTTTAGTGCACGTTACTGCAAACGCAAAATCGGAGCGTCATTGCGCACGCTTTCGCCTTAGCTTCAGCGTTGGCGCAGAAACCTTTCTTGCGGTAGCGAAGAAAGGTGACGAAGCAATCTATCCCAAACGTTACCTGAAAAAGAGATTGCTTCACGTAAATCTTATCACTCCGAAAAACTACGGCAGGTTCGCAATGACGGTTAACGCAGTCATCCTCAAGATTTATAACCCTGTTAATTATAATTTCTGCTTGCAATAAATAACCGCAAAAACAAGATCGGAGCGTCATTGCGAGAAACCTTTCTTGCGACAGCTAAGAAAGGTGACGAAGCAATCTTAGATCTTTGTTGCTGGGCTGGGAGATTGCTTCACGCCAGTAGCATCGCTTCGAAGAACTTCGGCAGGTTCGCAACGCTTGCGCTTAAGCTTCAGCGGAGGAGCAATGATGGTTAGATTCAGCATTTGCTGTTATATCAATCAACCCTCAATACCCTGTATAAATAAATGGAGCCCAGAAATATGGATGCTTTTGATCGCCATATTTACCTGCAATGAAATTGCGTTTTACCTCGGCCAAAGCTGCGGTAGTCGTCATTTTTTTGTTGAACATTCGATCATATAATTCTACACTGAGGTACATGGTGCCTGAATCACTTACACTCCATAATGAAGTCAAGCTGCTGTTGGCCCCGGCATTGAAAATGGCTTGGTTCAGACCTTTGATGCCATCTCCTGGCGACTCTACCCCCAATGCAGTTTGGCAGGCGCTGAGCATCACAAAATCAACAGGCAAGTTTAGTTTTTCTAACTCTCCTACTACGAGCATTCCATCCTCTCCATTTACTGGTGTTGATTTTACCGTCATGGCAATGGCACTTAAATCAAATACATAAGGATGTACGCTGGCATGGCTCGACAAATGCACGGCCTTAAATTTTCCTAATTCATTCGCTTTGCTCATGCGCTTGAGTTCATTCTCAGTCATCATATCGTCCAAACGAGCATCGCTATTGGGAATAATGTCTTTGATGATCACCACTTCTTTTCTTCCTCCCTGCAAATATCCCATTGGCTCTTCTCCTTGGAAGGTGGCAAAAGCATAATCTAGCGGTTGGTTCTTTTGTAAGTCTTCCCTTACGCGAAAGCGAAGTTTTTCCAAGTCGCCCAGTGAGTTCAATGGCGCTTTGGCAGTAGTGTAGTTGGCATATGTTGCTCCGCCAAAGCCCAATACGCTTTTTTCATAGGTCGTTTTAGGCTGGGTTCTCAAAGTGTGCAGTAGAGCAGCATTCGGGATGTAGCCGATTTCAAAGCGTTCGGCTAAATAGCGTCCATCAAAGTCGATCAGGGCATCGAAAGGAATCGTACCGATGAGTCCCTCAGGGCTGATCGTTAATTTGGTAATGCCTTGTAGTTTTTCTTCTAAACCATCGATAAAGGTAACGTGGAAACGCTTTAATAAATCTGGCACCTTCTCTTTCTGGAAAAACACATATTGGCCGTCTACCACTTTGGCCTCCATATGTTTTCTTAGGTACTGCGTCATTAATTTGAATTCGCCAGGCCCGAACATGTTGAGCTTGCGTGTTTTTTGACCCGTTAAATAATCAAGATTCGGACTTCTGAACTCCTGTTGCGCTAACTCTTTTTCTAAAACCACAAGCTCAGGATCGCTCTCCAATAAATCTACAAAAGCACCAGCCGACCTGTTGTATCGGGTGAACACTTCTTTTTTGGTAACCAAACACATCAAATAAGTGCCTTCGTAGGTAGTACCTTTAGAAACATCTATAAATGAGAGATAGGCTTCCTTTTCACCAAGTACCGCTTGAAGTTCTTTGAGGCTGAGCTGTTTTTTCCCACTTCTTTTGTCATTCAAAAGCGAGTAAGATCGGTTCGATTCAATCACATCATAAATTTTATCGAATTGCTTGGTTTCGTAATAAGCTGAGGCCAAGAATCCGTTGATGCGTTGAAATTTATCAAGGTAACCACGCTGCGCCAATGGGTCTAGTTTGTCCAGCGCTGCGATCTCCTCTTCGCGGGCTTTTTCGAATTGCACAGCAGCTTCAGCATATTGGTTGCTTCCCATAAATCGAACGCCATCATTATAAGGGTTGCCTGTAAGTGCCAATGCATCACCTCCGCCCAAAATATTGGCTGTAGTGGAAAGCCCGTTTTTCACAAAGTTGACGTATTCGTATTGGTCGATTCCCGGAGTTCTAAGGAAATTTTCGGCACGCTGGGCGATGGCCTTGCCTTTTTCGATCTCTTTGTTGAATGCGTAAGCCCTCAAAATCACATAGTAAGCCTCGGCTAAATATTCGGGCGATTTGAGTTTTGGTAAAATAGCGGCATAACCATCGGCCATACCCGAAGCATCTGCCAATTTTCGTTGCTCGGTGAGTGCCATGGTAAGGTAAAAGTAGGTTTTGGCCAATATCGAAGTAGAAGGAAGATTGCCCTTTAGTTCCGTCAGTATAAGATTGCTGGCAGATTCTACTTTGTCCCAACGCTTTAAAGCCGCCTGAAGACCGGCCAGTTTTACATAAGCACGATAGCGCGAAGGCAAACTGTAATTAGCTTGATCGAAAACGATCTTCTCTAAATGTGGCTCCAGCTTCTGCCCAAAAACGAAATTTACCTTTTCTGCCATTGCCGCTAAACTCACCAATGCATCATTGTACAACATTCTAGAAATCAAACCTTGTTTCACTGCTGCTTCGGCTGCCACCCAATCTGCCAAAATTTTATCGGCAGTTTCATTATTGGCGATTCCTTCATAGGAGGCCCCAAGGCTAGATGCTAAATAATCATAGGTAGCTTTGGCCCGTGCTATGCTTTCTTGATTGTAATTAGTAAGGTAACCTCTCGCCTTTTGCACGGCATTCGTCAATTGAGGATAGCTTGCCAGCGAATTGAGGTACCCATTCAAGTTTTGGCTGGTCCGCTGCATATTTTCCGCACTTTCACCCAAGCTCTGCATGTTCCATAAAAAATCTTTGGCTGTTTCGGGCATATTGGCAAATACTGAATACATAAAGCCATAATAGCTGCTTGCACCATCGTAGCTGTTATAGGCTACTGCCCATTTTACTAAATCCACTGCATTGGTGGGTTTGTTGTTGCTATACAATGCCATAGAAGTCAATAAAAAAGCCTGAGAATTTTCTGGATAAACCTCCATCAAATCAATCGCTGCATTGAGCTTGGCGCTTAGGTTATTTGATTGTTTGGCCTGTTGATAGGAAGCATAGCTTGGGTGAGACTGTAATTCCGCTGGTGGAATACTTACCTGAGCGAATGCCCCAATTGAAATAACTAAAGCGAGTGAGAAAAGAAGTTTTTTCATGGTTTGAAGGAATATGATTGATACCTCTACAAACCTATTCGGTATAACAACACTACTCAATAAGGCAATTGACGTAATGTTTGGGTATTGGGCATTGGGGAGGAGCATCAGTGAATCAGTGAATCAGGGGATCAGGAAATTAGGAATCAGGCATAAGGGCATTTGCAATGCTTGATTCGACTGGCCTAACAGATGGACATGAGTTCGACAAATGGTTAAAACCATTCTTTAAAGCAGACCAATTCGTAGCCCACGGTTTAAACCGTGGGCTATGAATTACAGATTTAACCAAACCGTTTCAACGGTTTTGAATTGTAAGACCACGAGTTGGGCAACATGCATAAAGTCGATTTAGCCTAAGCCCCATCCGAAGTCCTCCTGAAAAATTCAAGGTTTAGCCATTAAAACCAGCCGGTCATTAATTTTCTTATGTATTTTTAATCATGTTTGAAGAAGAAGATGATGAAATGGTCAATCCACGGAAATTGGCCATTTACAAAAAAGGCAAAGAGATTTATGAGCTTACCCGAAAAGTGGCTGAACTCATCCCTGACGATCAAACCGAATTGAGTTACACAAAATCCTTTATGCTGCAAGATGCAAGTGTTATATGCGCAAAGATTGCTGGCGCAGAAGGTGGCGATATTTATGATATTCGGATGGAGTGTGCCGCCATCATTCGTAAAGCCGCCAGAGACTTATATCTTCATTGTCATAGCTTAAAGGCTTTCGGCTTTAAAGAAGTGCATTACTATCAATTAATTCGGGATGCTATAGACGAATTCAGGCTTCTATTTATTGATTGGGTAGCCTCTTTCGATTCATCTAATTATATCATCGACCGTTGGGGCCTGTTTAACCCTCCTGGTGTAAGTGCCCATGACATAGACCCCGATGACGATATTCCTTTTAATCCTGAAGACTGGGAAGAAGATGATTAACCATTAATGGCAAAGTTAATATCTGTGATCAAAGCTTTTGAATCGGTGTCCATGGGTGTATTGACGTACAGTTCGAAAGGCGGAATCGACTTTTTGGGTTTGAATTCTTTACCTCGATGCATCGAAAAAGCAGTGCTCCAAGCATTGCCCAAATGATGATATGGGCCGATATGGCGAATCGTGATGATCTTGGTTGCAGGTATTTCACCCGTTACAAAGCCCATTGGTAAATTATCTGGAATTCGGTTGGCTCCCAACGCAGCCGTATACACAGCAGTACCTTTTGCCATGTCCCATTTGTGATAAATCGAAAACATTTTGCCATCGCTTAATTCAGCATTTTGCGTCATCCACTCCCCTAGTCTGCCAAAATCTTGCGACATTTTTTCACTAAGCTCGCTCATGCTGCAAGTCGATTTGATGCCTACGTACTTTGTGTGCGCAAAATCAGAAGTTCCTTTAAATTCGAGTTTAGAATGTACTTCTCCATCTTCAACATATTCTTTGAGCAGATTGAGCCCTCTGTCGAAGTCCATGCCAATAAAGTTTTCCATCATCGTTATCATCCAAAACATAAAAAATGGCAGGCTGCCTTCCATGTACCAATTGACCTCAGTGACATCAGCTTGCGGTTTTAGCTCGAAACGTACCTTGGATTTAGATTTCCATGGTTTTAAAAACACCAAATCCATGGCTACACTTTCATTTTCCTTTTCACTGGTAATCAGCATATTGCCTGAGCCAATTCGTTTACCTTCCCATTCGTAGTACTTATTGTCCTGGCGAACAGTCACCTTACATTCAGGCTCCATGATCAACCAAGGCGACCAAGCTTGCCAAAAATTAAGGTTACTCATGATCTCGAATACTTTTGCGACAGGTGCATTGATCACAATCCTTCGCGCTACGTGGGTCTTAGGCATGGCAACAAATGAAAAAATGAAAATGAAGTTAAGGAATCTAATGCATGTTGAAAAATTTAAACCCACTTTAGATCCATGTTCAAATTTAGAGTGGGCAAGAATAACGAAATTTCCACTTTCATCACTTTCAAAAAAAGTGCTCTCCCATAGATTGAAAAATAAGTTTTTGTCGCCTATTCCCGACTTAAATTAGTTGCGCAAATCAAACAAAAACAGTAGCATTGCTGAATTATTTAAGTCGCCTTTCTGACATTAGGGAAGGCTATTTCTATACAGGTCAAATCACTACTAACTAACCAAAACTACTGGTATTTTATGAAGAAGTATATTTTTATTTTAATGGTTTTATGCCATTGGACCATTGCCCAAGAGCGCTCCGACTCAACGCGGGGAAGCATTGGAATCAATTCCGAGTTCGCCTATAAAATGCTGGAACCCAACCAAAATTTAAGAAAAGTAAATATTCTACTTGAAGAGCGCCAGAAAGGAGCGCTAAGAGACAAGAGTTTAACGATTGGCACCTCGCTTATTTCCATATTCGATTATCAGCGATCAAATACAGACTCAAAGTTTGCTTACTTGATGCGTCACCCTACCTCCAACAATCAGATTGGTAAATCGGTGACAGAAGCTGTTGTTCATTCGTTTCAAATTTCAGCAACTGGAGCAGTCAACAATTGGTTAACAGCCCATGCAGAATTGCTTTATAATCCCGAGCAAAGCTTTGGCGCAGGAACAATCACCACACTTACCCGGAACCAAATCCAACTGGTAAAGGCCTTTGTGGTCATTGGGGATTTGAACAAATCACCACTTTATGGTGCCATTGGCAAAATGGATGCTCCTTTTGGCCAAATGGGTACCGTAAGCCCGTTCACAAATTCAACCATGTGGCATGCTTTCGGTGGGCTGGGCTATGGTGCTCAAATTGGGTACAGAAAAGGTGGTATTCATACCAAATTTATGGCGGTACAAGGCGGAAGTCAATTCAGGGCTTTGGCGACACCTGTAGGCAACGGAACCAACGTACCTTCTAAAATCAACAACTTTGTTTCGGACCTCAATTATGTAATGAGCCTAGGCGAAAAGACTGATTTAATGGTGGGTGGATCATTTGTGTTCGGAAGTGCTTATTGCCATGCCTTCCCTGTCGTGCATTTCAATCCATGTACGGACAACAACCCAGCCTATACAGTGTATGGAAATCTTAAAATCAATGAAAACCTTTTTATAAAAGGTGGTTTTGCGAAAACCTTTAGGGTATGGCCGGGTACTTTTAACCCTACCCCTCCTTTAGATCAATTTGAAGCCTCCAAAGTATCCTCTTTGGATTTAGGTGCCAAGTATAATTTGAATACCGAAGGAAAAGTACTTTATGCCCTTTCTGCTGAATTTTCGAACTATATCGCTGGCCCTGATGGAGCACCTTGGGAAAGACAAAATCAGATCATTTTAGGCTTATCAGGGATGATCAATAACTCTTCTAAATTATTTGTGGAGTTATTCAGAACGGATGGCTATGTGCCCTTGAACTTTTTAAGTGGTGGCAATTTGGCGCCAGGAGAAACCCATAGTGTGAGAGGTGCTTTCAGTAATGGTATTGTAGTTGGTGGTCAAATCACCTTATAAACTCGACAAGAAGAATTTAATAATGGGTTATGATCAAATTGGTCATAACCCATTTTAGTTTTACAATACGGAAAACGATTCCATTGATAATTAATATTCCAACTAAACCATGAAAGTATTGGCTTGTCTAGCTATTGCAAGAATTAATTCCAATTTCATTGAACAAAAATGGACAGGATTCCATTAAGATACTTTACACCATATTAACTATGACACGAAAAATCATTGGCCTTGTATTAGGTCTTATTTTTTTAGCTGGAGCTGGGTTGCTGGCCAAAAACCTGATCGACAATAATAAAAGGCCCATTTCGGAAGTTCCAAAAACCATTAAAACCGTTTTTAGCCAGTCGGTGGTGAACAGCGAAATTCCAATTGTGATCAATGCTAACGGAAATCTTGTTGCTTCGAGAAAAATCGAGCTATTTGCCGAAGTTCAAGGAATATTTCAACCCACCAATAAAGCCTTTAAAGCAGGGCAGTATTACAAGCGTGGCGAGGTGCTATTGAATATCGACAGCCGCGAATTTTACACCAGCCTAATCGCCCAGAGAAGCACGCTTTTCGACTTAATTACATCTATGATGCCCGATTTAAGGTTTGACTATCCAGCATCATTCAAAAACTGGGAAGCTTACATTCAACAATTCGATATTGAAAAAGACTTGGTGCCACTGCCCGAGCCGCTCAATGACAAGGAAAAATATTTCGTAAATGGTCGTCAGGTAGTATCTACTTTTTATTCGATCAAAAACCTTGAGGAACGCTATAAAAAATACAAACTCAGCGCGCCTTTTGATGGCGTGCTCACAGAAACTTTGGTCAATCCAGGAACACTCATCCGATCTGGCCAAAAACTTGGGGAATTTATCGACCCAAACGAATTCGAACTTGAAGTAAACGTCAATGCCCAATTCATGGACATTCTGAAAGTGGGAGAAAACGTGGCACTTTCGAACCTTTCGGGCGAAAGGGAATGGTTAGGCACAGTAAAAAGAGTCAACGGTCGTATCGATCAAAATACCCAAACCATCCAAGTCTACATAGGTGTAAATGGAGAAGGACTTATTGAAGGAATGTATTTGGAAGCCAACATTGCCGCAAAATCCGAAAAAGACGCCTTGGAAATTCCACGTAACCTGTTGGTCAATGAAAATCAGGTTTTTATCGTCAACGGTGATCACTTAGAGTTGAAGGAAGTTTCTGCTGTCTACTTTACCGATAAATCGGCCATTATAAAAGGACTTCCTGATGGCACAGAAATGCTCAATAGGCCTATTCCAGGTGCCTATGACGGTATGCTTGTAAAATCCACCAAAACCAACAACTCCTTAGTTCAATAAGCCATGCGGAAAATCATTAGTTTTTTCATTAAATATCCGGTGGCGGTTAATGTAATGATGCTTGCCATTATGGTTTTTGGCGTGCTGGGCATGTTCAAAATGAAGTCATCATTTTTCCCTTTGAATGAATCCAAAATCATCAATGTCGGCATTACTTATCCGGGAGCATCGCCTCAAGAAATTGAAGAAGGGATCGTCCTCAAAATTGAAGACAATCTAAAAGGCCTCGTAGGAGTCGATAGGGTGACTTCTGTGAGCAACGAAAACTCTGGCAGAATCACAGTTGAAATTGAAAAGGGACGTGATATTGATGTCATGCTTTCAGAAGTAAAAAATGCAGTGGATAGAGTCCCCTCATATCCAACAGGCATGGAGCCATTGGTCGTAAGCAAAACAGAAAGCACACGAGAAACCATTGGGTTCGCATTAAGTGGCAAAAACGTGCCGCTCAAGACCCTAAAGGAAATTGCCCGCGAAATAGAAAACGATTTGAGAGGCATTGAAGGAATCTCGCAAGTGGCCATCTCTGGGTTTCCCACAGAAGAAATCGAAATTGCAGTAAGAGAAAAGGACCTTTTGGCCTATAATCTAACATTTGAAGAGGTGGCCCAAACGGTAGCCCGAGAGAATATTCTGGTGACAGGTGGAAATATCAAAACTGATATTGAGGAATATTTGATTCGTGCCAACAGCAGGTCGTACATCGCCAAAGAGCTTGACTATTTGATTGTTCGGGCAGATCCATCTGGCAATGTGATCCGCTTAAGGGATGTTGCTGAGGTTAGGGACAGGTTTACTGAAAGCCCGAATGCCAGCTTCTTGAATGGAGATTTGGCGGTGAACGTTAGCATCAGCAACACCAACGATGAAGACCTGCTCTCAACGGCAGCTACCGTAAAAAAATACATTACCGAATTCAATCAACGCTATAGCAACGTAACGCTCAATATTGTGAGCGATTCCTCAATTACCCTTAATCAACGTACTGTTTTACTTACCGAGAATGCGATCATAGGCATGGCCTTGGTGCTCTTTTTCCTTTCGCTTTTCTTGAATACTCGATTGGCTTTTTGGGTAGCTTTCGGCCTTCCTATCTCCTTTTTGGGCATGTTCATTTTCGCGCCCGGATTAGACGTCACCATCAATGTGCTCTCCCTTTTCGGAATGATTATCGTGATTGGTATTTTGGTAGATGATGGAATTGTGGTGGCAGAAAATATCTATCATCATTATGAAAAAGGGAAAAACCGAGTTCAGGCGGCCATTGACGGAACAATGGAAGTGATCCCCCCTATTGTTTCGGCTATTATTACTACACTATTGGCCTTTAGTACTTTCCTGTTTTTGGAAGGTAGAATAGGTGAGTTTTTTGGAGAAGTGTCCATTGTGGTGATCCTCACCCTTTCCATTTCTCTGATCGAAGCCCTTTTGATTCTCCCCGCGCATATCGCCCATTCTAAGGCCTTGGTGCCCGAAGACCCGAACGTAAGAAAGAAAGGTTTGGCGAGGGTCTTTTCAAAACTGAGACAAATCAACAAGATTGGAGACGCCATTATTGGTTTTTTGAGAGATAAGCTTTACGCTAAATTCTTACGATTTGCACTTACCAATAAATTCTTGACCTTGGCTTTTTCAATTGCCCTATTGATCCTCACTGTTGGTTCAATTGGCGGAGGACTGATCAAAACAACCTTCTTCCCAATGGTAGCCAGCGATAGAGTAACCATTAGTTTGAAAATGCCCGAGGGAACCAGTGTTTCCATCACAGATTCAATTCTTTCTGTTATAGAAGAGAAAACTTGGTTGATCAATGAAGAATTCACCGCAAAACAATACGATAATCGTCAGGTAGTCGAAAATGTAATCAAAAGTCTCGGCCCTGGCACAGGCAATGGCACCTTAGACATCAACTTATTGCCTGGCGAATTACGCGATGTACAATCCGCTGTGATTTCAGAAGCCATAAGAAAGGCCGTTGGCCCGGTTTACGGTGCAGAATCGATTGTATTTGGTTCGGGTGGAAATTTTGGAGGAAGTCCAGTTTCGGTTTCCCTTTTAGGAAATAATATTACCGAGTTAAAGGCAGCTAAGGAGGAACTGAAAACCGCGTTACAGAACAACGGCCTGCTCAAAGACATTACAGACAACGATCCTCAGGGCATTAAAGAAATCAAAATCAACTTAAAGGAAAAGGCCTATTTGGTAGGATTGAGTACGCAAGAAGTAATGAGCCAAGTGAGGTATGCTTTCTTTGGATTTCAAGCGCAGCGCTTTCAACGTGGGCAAGATGAGATCAGGGTATGGGTGCGCTACGATGCCGAAAACCGATCGAGCATCAATAAATTGGATGAAATGAAAATCAGGACTGCCGATGGCTCCCGAATTCCTTTTGCCGAAATTGCTGATTACACCATTGAGCGAGGCGAGGTGGCTATCAACCATTTAGAAGGCAGAAGAGAAATTCAAATTTCAGCTGACCTTACAGATCCATCTGAAAGTGCCACAGACATTCTAGCCGACATAAAAAATAACATTCTACCAGAAATTTTATCAAAATACCCAACTGTAAGTCCATCCTATGAGGGACAAAACCGTGAAGCAGATAAGCTTATCGCTTCAGCGCTCAACGTAATCCCCGCCATACTTTTGCTGATTTACGTAACGATCGCCTTTACTTTCAGGTCGTATAGCCAACCGATTTTGTTGTTCCTGCTTATTCCCTTGAGTCTAATTGGAGTAGCCTGGGGGCATTACATTCACAATTTTCCTATCAATATTCTTTCTTGGCTAGGCATTATCGCCCTAATAGGCATTATGGTGAACGATGGTTTGGTACTGATCGGCAAATTCAATGGTAACCTAAAGGAAGGAATGGAATACGATGAGGCACTGTACGAAGCTGCAAAATCAAGATTCAGGGCAATATTCCTAACTTCATTGACTACAATTGCAGGTTTGGCACCTTTGATTTTAGAAAAGAGCCGACAAGCTCAATTCTTGATCCCAATGGCCATTTCTATTGCTTATGGAATTGCAGTCGCCACTATACTTACCTTATTGGTCTTGCCTCTTCTACTTTCCATCACCAATTCCATCAAAGTAGGCTTCAAATGGTTGGTCAGCGGAAATAAAGTAAGTAAAGAAGAAGTCGAACGTGCTGTTATTGAATTAAATGCTGAATCACATGATTAAATTGAAATACATTCTAATAATCGCTGCATGGTTTATTATAGAGCAGACAGAAGCGCAAACTTTACTTTCTAAATCAGAGATCATCAAGATTATTTTAGAAAGCAGTTTTGATGTGAAAGTAGCCGAAAACGCTGTGGAAACGGCAAAAAACAACACTAGCATTTTCAATTCTGGCTATTTACCAACCTTAAATGCTACGGCAGGCATCAATTACAACAAGGACAACATTGCTGTGGAGTTTCAGGACGGTTCTGAAAGATCACTCGATGGCGCGAAGTCTGACAGTAAAAATGCTGGGATAAGCCTGAATTATGTTCTATTTGACGGCTTTAACCGGAAATACAATATCTCGCGCAACCAAGAAAACCTGAACAGAAGTCAACTCAATGCCAGGGCCGTTTTGGAAAATACACTTTTACAAGCCTTTACGGCTTATTACGAGGTCGCTAGGCTGGAACAAAACCTCGAAAGCTTGATAGAGACTTTGAGTATTTCAAAAGAGCGATTGGTACGCGCACAATATGGTTTTGATTACGGCCGAAATACCAAGCTCGATGTATCGAATGCTGAAGTGGATGTGAATACTGACAGCATCAATTACTTGAATGCACGCCAAAACTTCAGCAATGCCAAGCGAAACCTCAATTACATCCTTGGAAGGAATGTAGCCCCAATTGACTACAGTGTGGATACCACCTTAACGATTTCTGTTATTGATGATAAAGATGCGTTTGAAAATCAGCTATTGACACAAAACGTGCAATACCTTATTGCTCAATCTGATGTAAGCCTGAGGCAATTCGATACGCAGATCACTTCGACCAACTACCTGCCAACGCTGAGTTTAAATGGTGGCTACAATTACAGAAAGGGAAATAACAACAGTGCTTCATTCACCGCGTCCAACTCTTCGAATGGCTTGACTGGAGGGCTTACTTTTGGTTGGAATATTTTTGACGGTGGACTCACGAAAACCGCCATTCAAAATGCCAAAATCAATGAAAGCACGCAAGAGACATTATTACTCCAAATACAAAATCAACTACAGTTGAATTTCGAAAATGCTTGGGGAGATTTTCGGAATAAGCAATTCATAGTGCAAGCCCAAGAAAATAACTTGAGCACTAATCAGCTGAATTTTGAAAGAACGGAAGAGCAATATCGCCTAGGCCAAGTGAGTTCGATTGAATTTAGAACTTCGCAAACCAATTTATTGATTGCCCAAACCAGCCTTATTCAGGCCAAATATGAAGCTAAATTAGCAGAACTGACTCTTTTTCAATTGGCAGGTAAGCTTCAGGAAGCCAATTTCTAAATGTAGATTGCATTGTTTGGGAAATTAATTTTTCAGAAATTAAAAATATGCGCAAGTTTGATCAACTTCTGGCGTCTAAAGTGATAGTTAAATAAACAATGATGAAACTAAAATTACACCTTACAATAGCGGTAGTGGCTGTTGCTTTGCTTCAAGGCTGCTTAACGACAGATGCAACGCCAGAATCTACAACCACCAAAGAGTTACCTGCTGTATTCGAAAAATTCACGGATAATGTGAATGTATACGTAGACGGTATTTTCATTGTCATAGAAACGGATAACATTCCAAATCATGGCAGCCCCTACTTCAACGCCACCGACCCTCGTTATGAAGAATACAATGGTACAAATGCCAATTTTCAATTGAACCCAAACAAAATTGCTGTTCAGAGCATTACGCTCCGAATTCCATACGAACCTGTTGAATCCACCAATCACCCCGCAACTCCTCTTGGACCTATTGGGATTTCATTGAATGGGGTGGTTTTTTATAATCAATATGCTGGCCCAAACAATCAACCTTTGACAAGTGAAATCGACAGTTTTGATCAATACCTTGGTCATCCTCAGCAGGTTGGTCAGTATCATTATCACCAAGAACCCACTTTCCTTACGACTACCTTAGGCAATAATGTGCTGTTAGGCTGGTTATTGGATGGTTTTCCTGTGTATGGTCCCTATGAAAATGGTGTACCCGTTACTGCAAGCTTTTTGGATGATTACCATGGTCACAATCATGCCACAGCGGATTATCCTCTGGGTACTTATCACTACCACATCACTGCTGAAGACCCTTACATCAATGGATCAGGATTTTTTGGAGTCCCAGGTACGGTGAGTCAATAATGAAATTTGTTGGCACCATATTGTTGAGCTGCCTGCTGTGGAATTGCACTACCAGAGAGACTGCCGCTTTAAGTTTTGATACCATTTCAGCAATTGAAGTAGAAATCGGAACTGCTGGCTTGCAACAGAAAGGCGCATTGCTGATGTTCAACAACTTGCCATTTAATGGTTACTTGGTCAAATATTCCCAGCAAGGCAGGCTGCTTTCCAAAACAGGATACGTGGAAGGGAAACGAGAAGGAATGGCCGAAGTATATGACGAAAGTGGAAATCAAATCGAAAGGCGATACTTTAAAGCCAACAAAAAAGTGGGTTTTCATCAAGGCTGGTGGCCGAGTGGCCAGAAAAAATTCGAATACACTTTCGTTGATGGCTTGCATCATGGAGAATATAGAGAATGGCAAATGGATGGAAAACCTTATAAAGAGTTTCATCATGAAATGGGCTTTGAAGTAGGCTCTCAAAAAATGTGGGACTCCGATGGAAGTATTCGTGCCAACTATGTAGTGAAAAATGGACATCGGTATGGCTTAGTAGGTTTAAAAAATTGTAAATCAGTAGAAAGCAATGGAGAATTTACAGCGGTTCCTTTTTAGCTTACTCCTTTTAGTAGTTTGGGGCTGCGCGAACAATACACAGCGCCAAGATGAGGAAATTCCCTTACCCTACTATAACTCGGCTGATTTTACTCCTATTTGGTTAGATAAAGCAGACAATGGCATAAACGAACTGCATACCATTCAAGAATTTAGCCTTCTTAACCAAAATGGTGAATTGGTAAGCAATGAAAGCCTAGCTGGTAAAATTTACGTAGCCGACTTCTTCTTTACTATATGCCCAAGTATTTGCCCTAAAATGACCTCGAACTTGGCGAGGGTGCAAAAGGAATTTGAAGACGATAAAGAAATTCAGCTGATTTCATTTTCTGTTATGCCTTGGGTGGACAGTGTTTCAGTATTGAAAAACTACGCAGAGGTTCATCAAATCAACGATCAGCAGTGGAATTTGCTTACTGGCGACACGGAACAGATTTACCGTTTGGCGCGTCAGTCCTTTTTTGCTGAAAAAGAAATTGGCTTGAACCGAAGTACGGATGAGTTTCTTCATACAGAAAACTTCATTCTCGTGGACGGCAAAGGCCATATTCGTGGGGTTTATAACGGTACCATCGGTTTAGAAATGGTAAGACTTACCGAGGATATCAGAACATTGAAAGCAAAGGGCTGATGAGCCATGCAAGCGCGATACCACTCCATACAATCAATATTCCAGTCCTAGAAAAGATGTTCTTCTTTTTCGATTTCCAATAAAAAGCAAAAGCGCTTAAGAAAGCCAAAGAGAATAGCCAATAAGGAATTTCGAAAGGGATTGGAAACAATGATGCTAGAGAAAGCGCAAAAAAAGTAATTCCAGATATGACCATAAAGATCACCTGTTGCCTTTTCATAGAAAAGGAATTTGTAGCTTCAAAGCTGGCTAAAAGAGAAAAAAAGGCAATTGCGTAGGGTGAATATGAAGAAATACCTAAATAAGGAATAGCCGTACTAATCGCACTTACAGAAAGCATGATGTTAACGAGCCTTGTGAAGTTATTATGAACCTTCTTAACCCAAAGAAGGCCCATAATTCCAGAAATGACTATTATGGTTGAGGTGATCATAATAACTTTTATCCTTTCCTCTCATTTATGATTCATCTATTCAACGTCACCATTGAATAATAACCCACAAAAGCTTGAGCAACGGATCGGATGTTGATACATCCAAACCTAAAGTTGAACACATAATGTTTAACTTCCGCTACCCTATTGGGGTAGTTTTAGTTCAGTTCTATTTGGCTTGTGTTGGCCAGCCCTAAAAAACAAAACCCCGATCCATCTGATCGGGGTTTTCTATTCACCTAAACACTGTTTTGGGTCGCCCCAGCCCAGATATCCTGTCGGCTTGGGGCAGGTTGCCCTGCCCCTTCGCCTTGTTTACTTGCTTACTTCTTGATCATCAGTTTGAGGTTCTTCACCTGGCCTGCGCTCACCATCCTTATGATGTACACCCCGCTCGGCAGGCTGCTGCCATCGAAGGCCACTTCGAAC
>Ga0210009_1000432_pt1 | contig 47185 bp, 39 predicted proteins | sample CryGeyCG2114_065_FD_185457 | JGI IMG/M metagenome (GOLD analysis project Ga0210009, IMG submission 185457) | Groundwater microbial communities from aquifer - Crystal Geyser CG12_big_fil_rev_8/21/14_0.65 (SPAdes) (version 2) | ecosystem: Environmental > Aquatic > Deep subsurface > Groundwater ...
TTGGAGAGTCTGAGGGAGCCAATTACTGGCTTGGAATAATGACAGAACTCAAGAATCGAGGAGTTCAAGATATACTAATTGCAGCAGTAGATGGCTTGAAAGGATTTCCAGAAGCAATAGAATCTGTATTCCCGGGATGTGAAGTTCAGCAGTGTATTATTCACCAAATTAGAAACACTTTGAAGTATATTGCATCCAAGAATCAGAAAGAATTTATGACTGATTTGAAACCAGTTTTCAGAGCTCCAACAGAAGAAGCTGGACTTTTGGCACTGGATAAATTAGAAGAAAAATGGGGTAAAAAATATCCTTATCCTATAAATTCTTGGAGAAATAATTGGAATCATTTAGCTGTGTTTTTTAAATATCCAGAAGAAATAAGAACTGTAATTTATACTACTAATGCTGTAGAAAACTTACATCGTCAATTTAGAAAAGTTACAAAAAATAGAGCCCTTTTCCCCAATGATGATGCTCTAACAAAAATGATTTACCTAGCTTATAAAGATATAGCTAAAAAATGGACTATGCCTATTAGAGATTGGGCCTTCATTTTTTCACAATTTTCCATTATATTTGACAAACGGCTAAAGCCGTTTATCAAATAAGAATTCTGCCATTTACACAAAATATGGTACAGTCTCTCTGTAAGTTCAATTTCTTCATCTATTAAAATATTTTGTTCGTTATCCTCTGGAAGTTCTCTCTCTAAAATGGATTTATAGTTTATAGATTTCTTAAGAAGTAGAACAAACTCTATATCATCTTTATCCCAAGAATATAACATCTTGAAATCTTCATAAGCTCTATCTGCTACAATTACACTATGTGGTGGCATTGTCATATATTGAGCATGTTTTACATCTGATTGAGAACCCTTTGTCATAAATAAATACGATGGCATTAGTCCATCATAATCTAACAAAGTGAGGAGTTTTACTGCTCCTTTTTGTTTGCGATATTTTGCCCAGTCGAAAACTTTGATACAAAGAGAAATTACTGTGCTATCTAACAAATATATTTTCTTGTCGATTTCATTAAACATCTTTCGCTTTAAGAATCCTCTTCCTTGCAAATCATTTTTTAATGTAAAATAGAATTCTCGAAACATTCTCCAATCTCTGTGTTCATTTATATATGATAATGAAGATTTGCTCGGTATCTTTTTATCTATTCCTAAATGATTAACATTACCAGTGATAGATTTTAATCCATTGGTTACTTCCATTATCGAATTTGATTTTGACAAATGAAGAAATAGCATTGAAACCAAATGTGTCCAACTATTTATCCCTTTATTGTGCTTGTCACTTTGGTAGTCTTGAACTACTGTTTTGAAATGTTTTCTGCTTAATACTTGCAAAAGTTGACTAAAAAGTGTTATGTTCATTGTGGCTCCTATTTAAATTTATTTCTCGTAAAAACAAATTTACACTCAGCATTTTTATTTTGCTGAGTGGGAGCCACTTTTTTTTTTGCTTCGTTTTGGACAGATGTGATTAGAGTATAAAAAAATCCAAGATTTAGGTTTCAGAACCAATTCTTGGATTTTTGTAATTACTATTTTAAAAGAAATAGCACTTTAAGTAAACTGATAATTTGTGCTATTTTTCGTCAACTGTTATTGATCCACCAGAGGTTTTTGCTGTTAATGAAGAACCACCATTATTAAATTTACCCACAAATTTTGACTTTGTTAACTCGTTCATTTTAGAGTTATTAAAGTTATTTTTTATACTTCCACCAGAAGTTTTTAATAAAACATCTGCTGTAAATACTGGATTAAGTAGAATTGAAATATCGCCACCAGATGTACCTAGTTCAATTCCTCTATTTTCACCATCATAATTTAATACAATATCACCACCACTTGTTTTTGCTGATATTTCACCTTCGTTAGAAAATATTTCTATATCACCACCAGAAGTAGCTGCCTCCAAACCACCTTTTAATTCTTTAACTACAATATTACCGCCTGAAGTCTTCAATACTGAGCGCCCAACATATTTGATAATTGAAATGTCTCCACCAGAAGTGATTGCTCCTAAATCACCTTTAGAATTTTCAACTTCAATATCACCACCAGATGTGATTATTTCCTTGGTTCCATCAACCATTTTAATGCCAATATCTCCACCAGAAGTTTTTAAATCTAACTTAAATTTTGAAGGAACACTTACGATGAGTTTAAAACCTCTCGAAAAAGAAAAAATATCCCAATCAGATTTTTTTTCAGATTTCACTTTAACAACTCCGCTTTCATAAGAAAAATCAAAATCATAATAGTCATTAATTTTTTCACTCCCTTCAATAACAACACTTACTTCTTCCTTATCCCAACTACTAATAATTATATCAGCAGAAACCATTTTAGCAAAAAGTGTTTCTCCCATTTTTACATCATAGTGTTTTTCGAATAAAACTTTTTCTTTTGCAATTGAAGTGGTTGAGCTAATAAATACAAAAATAGTTAAAATTAAAAGCATGATAAGTTTAGTTTTAGCGTATAACATTTTTCTATCCTCCATTGTTTTATTTTATTTAGACTCATAAAAATCTAAAAAGTTACAGCAATTCATATTTTTCATGCTTTGTTTTTGTACTATTTTTGTATGTTTAGTTTTAAAATAAATTAGGTTTAAATGAAGTTTCTAATTGTTGCAATTGGTGCAGGTATTGGCGGTGGTGCCCGCTACTGGTTATCAAATTTTATATCAAAAACACTTCCAATATTTTTCCCTTTTGGAACCATTGCTGTAAATATTATTGGAAGTATAATTCTTGGCATTTTAATTTTTGGATTTGAGGAAAAAGGGAATTTAAGCACCACTCTAAAACTTTTAATTGGAGTTGGTTTTTGCGGTGGTTTTACAACCTTTTCTACTTTTTCATTAGAAACTTTTAATCTAATTAAAAACACAGAATTTCTATTAGCTGGATTAAATGTTTTAGGAAGTTTATTTTTTACAATATTAGGTATATATGTTGGCTATTTAATTACGAGGTAAATTATGAATAGTTTTCAAAATGCAAAATTGCTACGAATATTTGTTGGTGAATCAGATAAAATTGGAAATGTTAATGTTTATGAAAAAATAGTAACTATTGCTCGTGAAGATAAGCTTGCAGGGGCAACAGTTTACAGAGGAATTATGGGATTTGGGAAAAATAGTATAATTCATACTTCAAAAATATTTGCTCTTTCTGATGATATGCCGCTTGTAATTGAAATTGTTGACAGCGAAAATAAAATTGACTCATTCATACCAAAAGTTAAAAATATTTTTGAAAAGGCTGATAATGGTGGTTTAATTACAATAGAAAAAGCAGAAATAATATATTACACATCTTCTAAGAATGCTTAATGCAAAGTTTAGTGCAAAAATATTTATCCTTTTTTCTAATATTCCCAATCACCTTATCAGCTCAGAATAATAATAGCTTTATCCACATTGAAAATGAAATAAGCAAATATTTATCAGTTTGATTAAATTAGGATAAAAATATTATTTTTACATTTTTAATAATTACTGTTTTTACAATAATTGCTATACAATTGATTTATTTAATAAGTGAGATAAGACCTACAATTAATAATATTCCACAAATATCACTTTGTTAATTAATTTATTTTAATTGACATATTATTTAATCTGTTTTAATAAGGAACAAATGAAAACTTATTTTATAATTTATGTTAAGAATTTTGATAAATCCAAAATATTTTATGAATTACTTTTTAACAAAAAACCAATTATTGATGAACCAGGAATGGCTGAATTTGAATTGCCAGGTGGAGCTGCGTTAGGAATAATGCCTGATTCAAGTCTTGAAAAATTATTTGGAGAAGATTTCAAAATTGAGAAAAACAGAAAAACACTTCCACAAACTGAATTGTATTTTTTAGTTGAAAATGCACTTTTGTTACATAACAAAGCCATTCAACTAGGAGCTACTGAAATTAGAACTTTTTCTAAAATGGATTGGGGTCATAAAGTTGCGTATAGTATTAACCACGATGGTCATATTTTAGCATTTTCAGAGGAAAGTTAAAATAAAATGATAAGTTAGAGAATATAGTTAAAATTCAATAATTATTTTTCACGCTCAATAACATAATTAACTAATTTAATTAAAGAAGTTTTGAATTCAGAATCCTCAAAAATATTTAAGCAGTTTTTTGCTTTTTCTGAATATTCATTAGCAATCTCTATAGCATAATTAATACCATTACTTTCTTTTACAAAATCTATTATTTCTTTTATATTACAATTCTTTCCTTTACGTATTTCTTTAATAATGGCTTTTCTTTTTGAGTTAGCACTATTATTAAGCGCATAAATTAAAGGCAGTGTAAGTTTCTTTTCTTTAATGTCACCACCCTGAACTTTTCCAAATACTTTTGTTTTGCCAACAAAATCCAGAATATCATCTTTTATTTGAAATGCTATTCCTAAATATTCACCATAATTTTTTAGAGCTAAAATCTTTTCTGTATTTTCAGTTGAACTTAAAGCGCCAATTTCGCAGCATGTTGAAAATAAAGATGCGGTTTTATCTGAAATGATTTGGAAATAAATACTTTCATTTATGTCTAACTTTTTAGCTTTGTAAATTTGGAGTAATTCACCTTCAGACATTCTTTTAACTGTATCAGTTATAGTCTTAAGAAAATCAAAATCATTGTTGCCCACAGCAATCATTAAACCTTTTGAAAGCAAAAAATCGCCAACTAAAACAGATATTTTATTTCCCCAAATTTTATTTAATGAAGGAAATCCTCTTCTTTTTTCAGCCTCATCTACCACATCATCGTGGACTAAAGTTGCTGTATGTAATAATTCAACAAGTGAAGCTCCTCGATAGCTTCGTTCACTTATTGTTCCACTTAATTTTGCAGAAAGCAAAACAAGCAAAGGTCTAATTCTCTTACCTTTTTGTGAAAGTATAAAACGAAGTGCATAATCTAATATTTTTTTATCGGATGATAATTCAGATTTAAAAAACGAATTAAAGCCAAGTAATTCGGTTTTTATGGGGTTTTGTAATTCTTTTAAATTTATTTTAGTCATCCGCTCATTAATTTTGAATTATAATTACACCCATTATTTTTATGACATTACTAATAAAAATCATTCTGTTATACTTTTCTTAGAGAATACTTTTGAAACAAAAATACTAATTTCATAAAGCAAAGTAAGTGGAATTGCAAGCAATATTTGTGCAACTGGGTCTGTGCCTGGTGACAAAATAGCAGCAAGGATTAATATAACAATTATTGAATGTTTTCTATATCGTCTCATCATTTGTGGAGTTAAAATTCCAATTTTGGAAAGCAGAAATGAAAGCATTGGTAATTCAAAAACCAAACCAGCACCAAGCATAATTGAAATGATAATTGCAAAATATTCAGCAATTGCAAAGTTATTTTCAATTTCTACTGAACCAAATTCTCCTGCGAATTTTAAGGTTAATGGAATCATTAAAAAATAAGCAAAAGCAATTCCTGCAAGAAAACAAATAGTTGAAAATACAACTATTAGTGTAATATATTTTTTTTCTTTTTGCTTTAATGCTGGGGCTATAAATTTCCATAATTGATAAAATATATTTGGAATGCTTAAAATTATTCCACCAGTAATTGCAATTTGCATAAAAAGAAATAATTGACCAAATGGACGTAAATTTTGAAGACTAATGTTAGCTTTCTTTGCAGGAAGCAGTAAAATACTTTCAACTAAGAGATCAATAAAAATCCATGTAATAATTGTCCCAATTACAATTCCAATAAGCGAATAAACAAAACGCCATCTTAACTCTTCTAAATGTTGAAGAAAGGACATTTCACCTTCATGTTCCTCTCCATCTTCCAAAAGTTTATCTTCTTCTGAGCTCAATTTATTTATCTAATCCAGAATAAAGTGGAAATTTCCCACACAATTGTTTTACTTCATTTTTTATTAATTCTAATTCACCAGCATTTTCAAAATTAGTAACAGCTCTATCAATAAATGAAGCAATTATTTCCATCTCAGGTTCCTTCATTCCACGAGTCGTCATAGCTGGAGTTCCAATCCTAATTCCACTAGTAACAAATGGACTTTTAGAATCGAAAGGAATCATATTTTTATTCACTGTTATTCCAGCTAATCCAAGTGCAGTTTCAGCTTTTTTACCACTAATGTTTTTATATGTTAAATCAACCAACATTAAATGATTATCAGTTCCACCAGAAATAATATCAAATCCTTTATTTATCAACTCGGTGGAAAGTTTTTTAGCATTGACCATAACTTGAATTGCATAATCTTTGAAAGAATCATCTAACACTTCTTTAAAAGCGACAGCTTTTGCCATAATAATATGCATTAATGGTCCGCCTTGAATACCAGGCATAATCATACTATCAAATAACTCGGACATTGTTTTAAGTCTGTCACCTTTAAAAGTTTTAATTCCTAATGGATTTTCTCTATCTCTACCCTTTCCAATCATTATAACACCACCACGCGGTCCACGAAGTGTTTTGTGAGTTGTTGTTGTAACAACATCACAATAAGAAAGTGGGTTATTTAAAAGTCCTTTTGCAATAAGTCCTGCAGGATGCGACATATCAGTCATTAATAATGCACCAACTCTATCAGCAATTTCTCTAAATTTTGCATAATCCCATTCACGTGAATAAGCACTTGCACCAGCAATAATTAGTTTTGGATTTTCTTTTGTAGCAATATCCTCAATAATATTATAATCAAGTTCCTTTGTCATTTCATTTAGTGGATACCCAACAGCATTATAAATTTGTCCAGAAAAATTAACTGGTGAACCGTGAGTTAAATGCCCGCCATGATCTAAACTTAATCCAAGAATTTTATCACCAGGATTAAGTAATGCCATATAAACACCCATATTTGCTTGTGAACCACTATGTGGTTGAACATTTGCATATTCAGCACCAAATATTTGCATTAAGCGAGATTTAGCAACTTCTTCAGCCATATCAACAAATTCACAACCACCATAATATCTTTTACCTGGATATCCTTCGGCATATTTATTAGTTAATACTGAACCAGCAGCTTGTAAAACAGCTTTTGAAACAAAGTTTTCAGAAGCTATTAATTCAAGATTATTTTCTTGTCTGTCAATTTCCAATTTTAGAATTTCGGAAATTTCTTTATCATTGCTCAAATATTCTAACATTTTTTCTTCTAATTTAATATATAATTATTTTACTCTAATTGATCTATTTATCCAGCCGTAAGTATCACCTTCAATTTTTATTACATCCCCAGATTTATATTTTCTGAAAAAGTAATCTTCTTGTTTGGGAATTGAATTTTCAAGAGCTTTAACACGCTCTGAAGCAGAAGAAGACATTGAGCCTCCAATTCTTGCAGCTTGAGAATAAGTATCAGAAGCTAATTTATAAACGCACTTATCCATAAATTCGAAACTACCACTTTGGCTTGCTGCTTTTTCATAAAGTTGAGCTTCTAAATATACTGGTAAATCCCATGATTCGTCACTAGCTTTAGACGCTTTTTGCAAATACGAACGAGCAACAGATAATTGATCTAATTTATTATAAATAATAGCAATGTTAAAATAATTATCACGATTTGTTGGGTCCAATTCTATTAGTGTTTTATATGCCTTAATTGCATCATCTGTTCTGCCAACTTTTTGATACAAAGTAGTGAGTTTTCTCCAATATGTTACAACTTCAGGACTTTTCGCACATAAAAATTCTAATGGTTCAATTGCTTTATCAAATTGTTCTGCTTTGCTACACATTTCAGCATATTTCCAAGCTTTTTCCATATTATCTTTATCTAAATCCCATGCTTTTTTCATGTATTCAACTAATTGGTTCATGTCCTCTGCTAAATCAGTAATTCTTGAATTCCATGTTTCGTTTTCTGAATCTTCTTCTGCTAATTTTAAGTATAATTCAAGGGCTTTAAGTTTATAGCCATTTTCATCAGTTGCGTTATTTGCATAAAGTAGCCCAAGATGATCTTTATAAAATGGATCCGCATTTGGATTTTTTTCTAAAGCAGTTAAATACGCCTCAATTTTTTCATCAGGGGTAGCTTCTGACCATTGTTCAATAACATAAGCCTTTTTCATGATAAAATATTCTGGGTCTTTTGCTCCAACCTCAACTGACCTATCATACAATTTAATTGCTTTGGCTGTATAGGCATCTTTTTCTTCTTTTGTTGTAGCAACACTATCATGCATAAAAGTTACAATATCTTCCATTTTTTTAAAAGGACGATATTTGAGAAATTGGCTTGGATCAGTGTCAATAATAATCCAACCATGAGGTTCTGCACTTTTATAGTCCTTATTTTTATACGATTCATAAAATAGACTAAATTCTGCTATCAAATTAACTTCATTTTGAGCCTTAATAGTTTGAATACTCATAAGAAGCAATAATATTGATATTAAAGTTATTTTTAAATTTTTCACTTTACTCTCCAATTTTTATGATTACCTATCTTCTCTAACAAACCACAATTCACCCAAAGTTAAAGTAATTGCAGCATTAATAAATTGTTCTTTAATTAAATTATTTTCAGTAGTACCTCTTAAACCAGCCATAATTGCAAAATCTATCATATTTATGTCTCCAAATGGAATAGTAATTCCACTATGTAATGAATACTGGTTAATGTTTATACCATTAAAAGTGTATTGAGTTTCCTCATAACTAAAACCAAATCTATAACTAATTCTTTCTAAAGCTGTAGAATTCATCCTAACAGATTTATCTTTGTACGCAAATCCCAAACTATATTTTGTTAAATCTTTTAAATTAGTATCATATTTGCCATTAAATTGATATTTTGAAAATGGTTGAAATAAATAGTCGAAAAGAATCAAGTAATTTTCATTCCAAGAATAACTTGCTCCAAAAGTGTATTTTGTTGGAAGAATAGTTTTAACTTCGCCGAGTAGGTTTTCTGTTACACCAATTGAAGTAGTAGTAACAATAGAAGTATCTGTGGTTAAATCGGATGCAAAATTAGCCAATGCCGATAATCGTAAAACAGAATTATTAGAATTTTCTGATTTATTTAATAAATCTAAAATATTTCCTGAAATTATCGAAACTGTTGTCCCCATTCCTCTGTATTTATATTGAGTTTCATATGAGACATCCTTAAAACTAGAATTGCTTGCAAAGTCTTGATATGATAAATATTTATTTGCCCCAGTATAGTACTCAACAGCTAGCCCAATTGAAGAATTTGTTGGTACTAAAACAGAACTTCCAATAAAGACTTTTGAAAGTGATCCTGAGCCTTTAAATGTTTCTTTGTAATCACCAAATAATGAATTATTTAGGCTATTAGAAATATCATAGCTAAGAGCTGAAACAGGTATTAACCCAATTGCTAATGATATACCCAAATCTCTTTGAATTGGAAAACCAATAGTAAACCCAGAAAATATTATATTGGAATGAAAAACCTTTGAATTATTATTTGACGCAGAAGTTCCAAGATATCGAGCACTTACACCTAATTTTGTAAATTCTAAATTAGTCCAACTTGCTGGATTATAACCTTCAATATAGTCTTTATCAATAACAGCAGAACCAAGTTCACCAAAACCCATTCTGTAAGCAGTGTGTGAATTAACCAAATCTCCAATACCAAACCGGGAATAAACCGCTCCGCTTTGTGCATTTAAAAAATTAACAGTTATAAATACGATGTAATACATTATTTTATTCATTATTCTCAATTTTTAGATGTATAAACAATTTCCAAATAAGGTCTTAATTTTAAGTCAGTGTTTTCAGAACCATAAATCGCAATTTTATTTAATGATTCTACTTCATCGGCAGTAAATAGTTTCAAGCCGTTGTTACCAGTTGAAATCCATTCTTGCACATATTTAGTAATATCACCAGTATAGTATGACAAACTATCTAATTCTAAATTAATAACTGAATAATCTGTATTGGTTTTAGAAAGTTCATAATCATTTATTAATGCAACTTTTAAATAATCTGTTTTAATAGTTCCAATTTCCGATTCGCTTTCATCAACATGTAATTTAAGAGTTGCTTTATTAATTATTGAATATTTTGGAACTTTTGAAACATCAACAAAAAGATTAGAATGAATTGGAATACCACCTTGAACAAAAATATTGTTATTATTTGTTGCAGGTAATTTTCCCTTTACGACATGAACATCTGAAGAAACTATTGCAGTTAAAGTATCAGTATAATTATTAGGAACTTCCACAATCAATTTTAGGCGAGTTAATCGAGTATCTTCAGCACTTGAAATTGCAGGGAAACCGAGTATTTTATCAGTGGTATTTGTAAAATTAAAATATACACCATAATTAGCTTCCTGGGTTTCAGATGAAAATAATTTCATCCAATTCTCAACTAAAGCTTTATTTAAATCTAAAGTAATTAAAGTATCATTACTAAAATCATGATTAGAACTTACATTTTCATTATTAAATTGTAAAGCTTCTAAATTGGCAATTGTAAAATCGAGTGAATTCCAATCCTCTGCTATTTCGTGAACAGTAAAATCAAAACTATTATTTGTATTTCCCTTAGTGTAAATTGGTTGCATTTCAATAAAGGCATTTTTTAGGACTAAACTGTCGCCAAGAATTGCTTTTTTAATTGAATCAGGAAAAAAGAAAAGAAATTTCATTAACATTGTTGATTCAACATTTCCATTTTTGCCTAAAAATATTTTCGTAGAAGATGCTAAATCAAGAGTATCGGTATTATAAAATCTTGCTTTTTGTTCAAATGCTGCATCGAGACTATTAATTTGAGTAACATTAATTAAATCTTGATTTGGCAATAAATTAGAACCTAAAGATGTCGGGTTATCATCACAACTAATTAATCCAATAATTAAAATTGAAATCATAAAAAATCTAAATAATTTATTTAACAAGTGATTTACCTCCAGTAAAATCTTCAATTATTAAATTGCACACATTTAAAAAATTTTGAGCTATAAAATTGGGTGTTTTATTTCTATTTTTCAATGAAATAATTTTTCCCAAATCATTTTTATAATTAACTAAAACTGTTTTTAGATTAGCATTAATTCCACATTCAATATCAGAAATTGAATCACCAACAAAATAGGATTTTCTTAAATCAATATCTAAATCATTTGCAGCTTTAAAGACTAATAAAGGAGAAGGTTTTCTGCATTTACTTTCTTCTTCTGTACTAAAATCAGGGTGGAATGGACAAAAATAAAAAGCATCAATTTCAGTATTAAATTGCATTTTTAAAATTAAATTAATCTTTTCATTTACAGCAAGAACATCACTTTCAGTAAAATATCCTCTTGAAATGCCAGATTGATTAGAAATTACAATTATTTTAAAGTTAAAATCGTTTCTTAATTTTGCAATTCCTTCTCCAACCCCTTCAAAAAGATTAACAAGATTTGGATCGGATAAATATCCTGGGTCAAAATTGAGAGTATTATCTCTATCAAAAAAAACAGCTGGATTTGACATAAATCTTTATTGTTTCACAATTTTTTTATATAAAGAAACATAATTTTTAGCAGAGTTTAACCAGCTAAAATTAATTTTCATTCCATTTTTCATCAATTTTTCCCATGCTTTTTTATCTCGGAATAATGAAATAGCTTTTTCAATTGTTTCTAATAAATCTTTAGTTTCATAATTTTCAAAAACAAAACCATTCCCTTTTTTACCATTTAATTCATAATTTTCCACGGTGTCAGCAAGACCACCTGTTTTTCTCACAATAGGAATAGTTCCATAAACTAAACTATACATTTGATTTAATCCACAAGGTTCATATTTAGAAGGCATTAAAAACATATCTGAGCCAGCTTCTATTAGATGTGCTAGAACATCATCAAATCCAAGATAGCATGCAAATTTATTAGCATATTTAATTTCAGCATCCTCAAAGAATTTGTGATATTTTTTTTCACCAGTTCCAAGCAAAACCAGTTGAACATCTAAATCCATAATCTGCTTAAATGTTTGTTTTAGAAGGTCAAAACCTTTAATATCTTCTAATCTTGAAATCATACCAATAATTGGAATTTCTGGATTAAATTTTAAATCAAATTTATCGGCTAATTCCTCTTTGTTTTTCATTTTATTTTTAAGATTATCAGCAGAGAATTTTTTAGCAATTTTTTTATCCTTTTCAGGATTCCAAATTAATGTATCAATACCATTAATAATTCCAAATAAATCATTTTTTCTTGCATTAATTTCTTCAATTAGTCCACTACTAATTTCTGGGATATTACAAATTTCGTTGGAATAAGTTTCACTCACAGTACTAATATTGTCAGCAAATTTAAGTCCAGTTCTTAAAAAATTTAATTTATCATTAAACAATGCGAAATTATTGTTATTAAATTCTTCAGGTAAGCCTGTTTTTTCAAAATTATTTTTAGGAAAAATTCCTTGTTGCCTAATATTATGAATTGTTAACAGAGTTTTAATGTTTTGGAAAACTTCATTGTCTTTATAAATGGTTTTTTGGAATACAGGTACTAATGCAGTTTGCCAATCATTTAAGTGAATAACATCAGGAACCCACCCTAATTTTTCAATTAACTCGAAAACAGATTTCGAAAGTAGGATAAATCTTTCATCATTATCTTTATATTCTGTACCTTTTAATGGGTCAATGTATAAACTATTTCTGCTGCCAAAATATTCTTCATTATCTAGAAAATAAATCTGAACCCGGGCTTTACTTCCAACCAGAAAAGATGAGCGAAGTGAATAAATAACTTCCTTTTTCCCAATAGTTGTAGTTAAATCTTTTAATCTAACAACTTCATGGATTTTGTATTTTCTTTCATCAATTGATCCATATTTAGGAACAACAATTCTAACTTGATGCCCTAACTCTTGCAACTTTTGTGGCAAAGCAGAAGATACATCTGCTAATCCACCAGTTTTGATGAATGGTACAACCTCTGAAGTAACAAACAATATTTTTAAACTTTTAACTTGAGCCATTTTTCCTCTGTTTCTTTTATTCAGAAAACAATCTACAAAAATACAAAAATATTGACTCTCTATCAAAAATATTCGATATTAAGAGTTCTATTCATTTAAATGTAGTATTTGTCAATTTATAAAATAAACTCAAAAAACCATATGATAACTTTACTCAGAAATCCAAAACAGATAATAAGTATAGACAGCAATGGAAAGAATTGTAAGCGTGGCAAAGAAATGCATGATATTGGGCTACTGTTGGAACATTCAATTCTTCTAGAAAATGGGAAAATAAAAAGTATTATTCATAATTCTGAAATTGAGAATTCACAATTCCAATCAGAAATTAATTTAACAAACAAAATTGTACTTCCGGGTTTTGTTGAATGCCATACTCACACGGCTTTTTCTGGTTCGCGGGCAGAAGAGTTTAAATTTAAACTTAATGGTGTTAGCTATGAGGATATTTCCAAACGTGGAGGTGGAATTACAAACACAATGAATGCAGTGCGTAATTCATCATTTGATGAGTTAATTAAATTAATTAAACCACGAATTGATTATTTTATTTCACAAGGAATAACCACACTTGAAATAAAAAGTGGTTATGGTTTAAGTTTTTATGACGAAATAAAACTTTTACAAGTAATTAAAGAATTGAATAAAATATGTAAAATTGATATTATTCCTACATTTCTTGGTGCGCATACTTTCCCACCTGAATATAAAAATGATAATGATAAATATATTGATTTAATAATCAATGAGCTTATTCCTTACGTTGCAAATCATAATCTTGCAAAATTCTGCGATGTATTTTGCGAATCAACCGCATTTTCAGCTAAACAAACCGAAATAATATTTAAAGAAGCAGTAAAAAATGGATTGAAATTAAAACTTCACACAGAACAATTTAATTCCATTGGTGGATTGGAAGTTGGAATTAAAATGAGTGCAACAAGCGTAGACCATTTAGAAGTATTGCAAGATCATCAAATTGAACTTTTTAAAACTAGTGATACTACTGCTGTCCTTCTGCCTGGAGTTTCATTTTTCTTAGACTACGAGTATGCTCCAGCTCGAAAATTAATTGAAGCTAATGCAATTGTAGCGCTTGCAACTGATTTTAATCCAGGGTCTTCACACATTTCTAATTTTCAACTAATAATGTCACTTGCAGCTATTAAAATGAAAATGACAATTGAAGAAATATTATCAGCAGTTACAATAAATGCTGCAAAAGCATTAGATATTTCTGAAAGTGTTGGGAGTATTGAAATTGGTAAAAATGCTGATTTTTCTGTTTTTGATGCTATTGATTATTCCGAAATAATATATAATGTTGGTAAAAATTTAAATGTTATGACAATCAAAAAAGGAGAGGTTATTTATGAAGCTTAATTATTTATTAAAATTAACAATTTTATATTCATTTATGATTTTTTTAAATCATTCAATAATTGCACAAAATGCAAAAGTTCAACTTGGAATTGAAGTTTTAGCTAAAAGTAATTTTGAAATATTAAAAGGTAAAAAAGTTGGACTAATTACTAATGCTTCTGGAGTTGACAGCCACCTTAATTCAACAATTGATATTCTTAATTCTGCAAAAGGATTTGAGTTAGTAGCATTATTTGGGCCTGAACATGGAATTAGAGGTGATGTAGAAGGTGGGGATAATATTAGCGATTATACTGATAAAACCACAGGGCTACCAGTATACTCTTTATATGGTAAAAACAGAAAGCCACCTACAGATATTCTTGATAAAATTGATATATTGATTTATGATATTCAAGATATTGGATGTCGGTCATATACTTTTATTAGTAGTTTAGGTAAAGTAATGGAAGCTGCAGCAGAAAACAATAAACAAGTTATTGTTCTCGACCGCCCAAATCCATTAGGTGGAAATAAAGTTGAAGGAAGTATTGTCGAAGAAGGTTTTTTTTCGTTTATTAGCCAATTCCCTATCCCCTATGTCTACGGGTTAACAGTAGGTGAATTAGCAAATATGATTAACAATGAGGGAATGCTTGAAAACAAATTAAAGTGTAGTTTAATAGTAGTAAAAATGGAAGGTTGGAAGCGTAATTTTTCTTTTGAAGATACTGGATTAAATTGGGTACCGACTTCACCTCATGTTCCTCATAAAGATTCACCAGCTTTTTATGTAATGTCTGGAATTGTTGGAGAGCTTAGAGATGTTATTTCTATTGGAGTGGGTTACACACTTCCCTTTCAGACTTTTGCATACAAAGGTGTTGACGGAATTGAATTAGCAAACCGCCTAAATAATTTAAATCTTTCTGGAATTATTTTTATGCCTATTTCATATAAACCATATTATGCTTTTGCAAAAGGTGAACAAATTTCTGGAGTTGAAACTTTTATAACCGATTTTGATAAAATAGAATTAATGAAAACTCAACTTTATGTACTTCAAGAATTAAATTTAATGTACCCTAATTTCAAAATTCTTGATAAATCAGCTGCAAATCACTTACGAGCTTTTGACAAAGCGATGGGTACTGATAAAGTTAGAATTGATTTTTCTAAAAACTATTCTGTTGCAGATGTTGAAAAATACTTAGATAAAGATATTGAAGCTTTTAAGTTATTATCAAAAAAATATTATTTATATGAATAAGTTAACCATTAAAAGGTACTTTTGTATTCTTCAATACTTAAGAAGTGATACTTAAAAAACAAGAACCAACTTTGTGTATAGATTGAAAATTATTTTTCAATCCTTAGATTTACATCACCAACAGGCCAACGGGCTCGCAAATTAAGTGTGTCTGGGTGTACAAAGAAATCTTCGGAAAACACAAAAGGATTTATTTTTCCATAATTGTATTTCCCGTTTTTATCTCTATCATCAAATATCCAAACTACATATTTGCCTGGTAATACTCTTTCAAAATTATAAGTACCATCCTTATTGACTTTTGCTGAATATTTTAACTTTGAATTTGTTGTGTTTTCAATAACAACAACTAAATTTGATACGCTGTCAACCGAATTTATTTTCCCCGATAAACCTGAAAATTCTCGTCCACTAAGTGTTTCAATTGAATAATTTTGGATGCTATCTAAACTATTATTCGCAGCATCTCTAACCATACCATGATTTATCTTAAACTCAATTTTTTCGTTAGTTTCAGGATTATTCAATAATTTTATATTAAATTTAGCATCATTATGTTTTTCAACTTCATATTTATATTTTTCAAAAATCAAAGCATTTTTAAGATTATATAAACTTATTCCATCATCATAATTAATTGTAAAATTTGGATTAATAAAATCTAATTTATTTTTTTCAAAAGGTGTTGTGATGCTTTTAATTTTTGGAGCAACAGTATCTGGTTTTTCATTAACAACAAATTCAAAACTTTCAAGCTCCATTTTATTGGAATATTGATCAAAAATATTTTTCGCTATCAAATAATTATTCCCAGTATTAGATAGTGAATCCTTGATGGATAAAAAATATTCAAATTTACTTTTGTTCCCTTGATAAAGATATAAAACATCTTTTTTACTATTTGCGGTGGAATCAAATATATAAAAATTTGTTGCATTTATTTTAGAAGAATCCAAATACTCCGAAAACTCAACCGAAAGATGATTTTTATCAGTCATAGTTACATTTGAAATAAATGGAGGAATCGTATCTTCTATTGCTAACTTAAATTTTATACCACTTAAACTATTTAGCGAATCTTTTATAAACACTGCTTTTGAGGAAACTCCATAAGCATCATCACCAATATTATAAAGGCGGTTCCCATTTTCATCCTTTAATGCAAATAATCTATATTCTCCATTCTTTAAACCCATTAAGCTAAAGTAGCCACTATCACCAACTTGAGTTATGCTTTGTGGTTTTTCAAAAATTGGATTAGCAAATGAATCAGATTTCATATTAGCAAAAACCATAATGCCCGTTACTTTATTATCTATAACTTTACCACTAATTTTTCCCACATCTATTTTATTACCAGTTGAAAACGAAATATTTACTGCATCAACCAATTGATTACTATTATTTATGTCTTTTATTTTGGATCCAACTGATAGAGTGTAGGTTGTGTTAGCTAAAAGTGTATCATCAAAAGTAATTTCCACAGAAGTGCCAGTCCAATTATATTCAAGATTTTTAACTTCTGGTGAAATAAAAAGTGCATCCAAAAGTGAAAGTTTATCAACATATTCAGAAAATTCAATTTCAAAGTAATTACTGTTAAAATTTAATGTGCCATTATCTGGATAAATATAAATAATTTTTGGTGGAATTAAATCTTTTGGCCCACCAGGTGGTGATTGTTGATTAGCACATTTGGTTAAAATAATTCCAATAATTAAAAAGAGAATAAATTTTGAAATAATTTTCATTGCGAATTTCTCCATCTTCTGTAAGCACGAACATTTTCGTTATGTTCACTAAGTTTTGTTGAAAATTTATGCCCTCCAGTTCCATCTGCAACAAAATAAATATATTTTGTTTTTTCTGGAAATATTGCTGCAAGTACGGCTTTTTTACCAGGATTATTAATAGGACTTGGGGGCAATCCCGAATTAATATATGTATTATATGGAGAATTAATTTCTAAATCCTTAAAATAAACTTTGTTTTTTTGTCTTGAATTTCTTTTTAGATATTGTATTGTTGGGTCAGCTTGCAATCTAATTCCTCTCTTCAAACGATTATGATAGACACCTGAAATGAGTTTGAATTCAGATTCTTTATTAGTTTCTCCATCAATAATTGAGGCTAAAGTTAAAATTTCATTTTTGTTCATTTCCAACTTTACCATTTGATTAACAACTGAATCACTCTCAAATATTTTATCCATTTCTGATTTAAGCTTTTTTATCACATCGTAAATTGAACTATTTGCACGGAAATAATATGTATTTGGCAATAAATATCCTTCCAAACTAATAGATAAAACATTTTGTGTGTTTAAAAAAGATCTATTTTTGCTTAATGCTAAAAACTCCTTACTATCAATGCCTAATTTTTCTTCAAGCAATTCAGCTAAATTATGCTGCCAAATTCCCTCTGGAATTGTAACAAGAACTTGCTCACCTGGAGTTCCTTTCAAAAACAAATCAATTAATTGAAAATAATTTAATCCATTTTTTATTAAATAATTCCCCGATTTAACTTTTGTATCCGCACCATACATAAAAGCAACAATGTTCATATTCATAGTACTGGAAATAATATTTTGACTATAAAGATTGTCTACAATTGTACTAAAGGTATCCCCTGGTTTAACTATAAATCTTTTTGGTGCTTTGCCATTGTAGTAATTTGGGCCTAAAAAAGCAAATAAAAACAAACTAAATACAAAACTCCAAAAACCAATTATTAGATAAAATTCGTTTTTACTTAAATGAAATTGCTTCAATAAACTATTTGTTTTATTCAAAAAATGTTATCCTATTTTTAGAAAAATTAAATTAAAATATAATTAATTCATTCAAAATAATGGAGAATAGATTTTATAAAATATTCCATAAATAAGATTAACAAATTAATTGTAATAAATAACGGCTGATTTATATAAAAAAAACGGATTTATTCAAAAATCATGCTTGTATATCAAATGCTACTTTATTAAGTTTGGGCTTAAAATTTTTGTTGCCGGAGTGGCGGAATTGGTAGACGCGCTGGATTCAAAATCCAGTTTGGGCAACCAAGTGCCGGTTCGAGCCCGGCCTTCGGTACAAAAATAAAAAGTCCTTGTTTTGTAAGGACTTTTTATTTTTTAAAGACTTATTATTGAATTACTTATTTAATAAGCATTCCTGCAAAGAACGCGGGACTACTCAATAATTTTATTTAACGAGCATCATTTTCATCGATTTTGTATAACTGCCACTTGTTAATCTGTAAAAATAAACGCCACTTGATAAATTACTTGCATCAAAGTTTATTTCATATCTTCCTTTGCTTTGCTCTTGATTTATTAACGTTTTTACTTCTTGTCCGGTTATATCATATATTTTCAAACTTACTAATCCATCATTTGGTATTTGATATTTAATAACCGTACTTGGATTAAATGGATTTGGATAGTTTTGCTCTAATGCATAATCTGTTATTGATAATGTTTCATCAAACGAGATTACTTTATTACTCGCTTTTGCTAAATCACTTTTTGTTGAGAAGGTACTAATAATGGCAATATTATCTGCAACGTTTTTGGCTACAACTAATTTAAGTTTTACTTGTTTACTGCCTATTCCTTCGGTATTTATTGTATAAGAAACAGAGCTTTCTTCTTCAGAATCCAATTTTGAGGTTTCTATTTTTTCAAGAACTCCAATTGCTATATTTGTATTTACATCAACTAATTGATATTCAAAACCAAATTGTCTTTCTAAATTTTCTTTATCTATCAAAGTATAATTTACGTCAAAACTGAAATTTGATTTATCTGTTAAAAAGAAGCTTTCTGTTTCAAACAAACTTATAGCCTCTTCGTTTGATTTTGTTACAGTAGTGTCCTCAATTTCTACAAAATCAATTGTTTTACCGTCAACCTTAATATTGTTTACTTCAAAAATTAAATTTGATTTTCCGTTATTAAAAACGATTTCTCTGCCTTTTATTGCTTCATTATCAGAACTTGTTTTTGATAACGTTGCATCAACAGTTGTTGAATTAAAATAATATGGTACAGATGTGGTATTTAAAGTCTGAATTGCCATATCTGTGTAATTAACTCCATTGCTCAGTTGAACATAATTGTCATATCTTGTTGGTTGGGCTGCTAAATTTACATTGGGTTTATAATATCTTACTGCTTGACCATCACCAGCGTAGGCAACTACATAACCATACAAAGAGTTTCTGGAGTTCACGTTTATTGATTCTACACTACATCCACTGCCATAACTAAATCTTGTAAGCATACCCCAAGTGTTTAAATTGCCAGTTCTTAAGTTGCCTTCCAAAATATATGTATATGGATTTTCAGTTAGCCAAACAACTCTTGGGCGGTTTAACGTAATTGCTATTGAGGGATTAAAGTTTGATGCATATCCACTTGTTGAAGACGGTTCTGAATAATATAAAAACGACATTGTTTGACCATTCCAAACCATTTTAGTGTACTTAATTGATGAACTTCCAGACGTGCTACCTTGTTGCCATACTATATGATAATCGCTTGGAGTATGGGTTATGTTTAGCGAAACCAAAGATGGATGAACTGATACAGCAGTTGTTTGCTGAACAAGACCAAAAGATGAATAATTAAATATATTTGGGTTAGCGGCTCTTGTATATAAATAATAATACGACCCATCATTTTGACCAGAAGTGCTATTCATCACTTTGTAAACTACTAAATAATCGTCCTTGCTCGAGGATATTACAGGTTCACAATCCAAAACCGTGCTTGTGCTAACCAGAGTAGATACTACCTCGTTATAAGTAATTTCACCAGTATATTTAATTCTGGAAACAACTATTGCTCTTTCAGTTAATGTTGTTGTTGGTTCTTCTTCTTGGTAAACAAGAAAAAAATAGTCATTATCTTGGCTATCTATTGAACCAGAAGGTGATTTGCCACTTATGCCAGATATTGGCTTAGCATTATTCATTAGCGTCCACGTACTTCCATTATCAATACTTCGTTCGTACCAAACATGCCCCATGCTTTCATAAACTGTATGAAGATAGCCGTTTAGAGTTTTTACAATCTTCCGTTGATTATTGTTATTATAAGAACTACTATTATTTGAAATGCTTGTCCCTTTCATTATTGCCTTAACTGTTGCACCAGCTTGGTTAAATACTACCGGTGTTTCTAAATTGTTTGCATTCTGAAAGCCAGCACTGCCACTTGGCTTGCTTCCCAATTTTGAAAATAAAAATTACGGTTTTTTCCTTGAACATATATTGTTTGAGGTGAAGTCGTTTTTACGGAATAATAAGGTGGTGTCCAATTTGGAGAACCTTGCCCGAGGAAAACACCTTGATAAGCAGACGAAGTTGATAAATCAAAATTTGAACTTGAATGATAAATGGCATTTAAACCTCTATTGAGCGTTCCTTTTGAATCTGTTGAATCTGGGAACCAGGGGTCACTAAAATAAATTGAACCACCAAAACTATTTGTGGATTCAAGGGAATTTATTAGGCTTCCGTTATTGGTAACTTTTAGCTCTGATGTAATTGAATAATCTTAATTATCAATAAAAAAGGAAGAATGATTCAAATAAAAATCATGTAATGGCCAATTATAGAATTTTTCAACATTGTTATTGTTTGAAATTGTTTTTGTTGTAGCCTTAAATACTTTATATTCATCAAATGGCACATTATACAATATAGTTCCGCTAGCATAATTTACAAAATCACTGGTTTCATAAAAAGCAATGCTATCGGCTTCGTTTCCATTTGATAGTACTTGTGTAAGTGTAACTGCAGAGCTTAGTTCAGAAACAACATTTGATAATACTGGATTTGTATAAATGAGCGTTCTTATTCTGGCTCCTTGACCAATTGTAAATTCTTCCATGCAATCCGGTTTAGTATATGACATTATATTTGTAGTACTTGGTTCGTAAAGCAATCCAGTTCCGTATTCAAAAATATCTTTAGTAAAATTACAATTTTCATCTACTCTATATTTAATATTTGGGTCGGCGGGCGTATCAACAATATAATCACCACAAATATCACTATTAGACCCATCCACTAATTCCTCACACACGCAGTACCATCTTCTTCTTCACCGTCTCTCCATCCACGATGGGTATGATGAAGACCCAAACAGTGTCCCATTTCGTGAGAGATAACAGAGGTAGAAATTAGCTCATTATATGGTGATTTGTTGAATTTACCAGCCACAAAAAAAGCCGTACTAATTACATCTTCAGCCAAACCGCCATTAAAGGTTGACTCTTCTGGTATTAGATAGATGTCTATAGCGTCAGAATGTGGATTTACGTTAAAAAGATTTGCGTTTGGGCTATTAAAAAATGCCGTATTATTAATTTGGTCTTTCCCCACTAAAATAAAACTAATATCAAAATCGGCATAATCGCTGTTTAGAATGTTCATTGCATTATTAACTTCTGTAGTAGTTATTGCGTAGCTTCCATTATCCATTGCCACTTTATGAATAAACACATTTATAGCTATTGGCTGATTTGATATTTTCATTAATTGGATATTATTTGTAATTAAATAATCTGGGCTCGAAGCCACCGTACCACAAAAAGTGGTATCTTGCGAAAGAATTGCGTTTGTTAACATAATTAATATAATAATTACATTGAAAAAATACTTTTTCATATCTTTACTCCTACTATTATTGAAAAATATGCATAAAATATCCACATGAGTTAGTTTGTTGGACTCTCAAAATATGTGATATTTTAATGCCAAAGCCTTCTGATGCACCCACATCAGAAGGTGTTTTTTCTTTAACTTTTTACCTCCTACCAATAGCAATAATTGCTTTTCTGTTTGAGTTATTAATACCAACAGCACAAGCAATATTGTTTTGTTGCATTACTTTGTAGAACTCACCATTTGCATTAACGTTTAAGTTATGCTTTCTCCAACTTAATCCATTAAAATGAGCTAATTGAAAATCTACTCCAGTTATAAATATATCATTATAACTTAGCCCTCGTATTGAGAATAAGCCTCTTTCTTTTACCCCTATTCCAATATCAACAAATTCCTTTCCTCCGTTATAACTTAAATATAATATGGAGCCAGCCACATATAATTTTTTACCATATCCCCATACTGAAAGGGTTGATTTTCCAAGGTCTGTATTATTAACTAATGTACTTTCATTATTATTTATTTTATGTAATTCGCTATTTCTATCCGTAAATAATTCAGCAGCCATAAGATAAATTGTGTTTTTATTATTTTCCCCTCCTCCCCAAATGTCATTTATATTCAACTCCGTTCCACTCTCTATTTTTGTCCATTTGCTACCGTTGTAGTGAGCTATATTCCCTCCATTGCCTACTACATAAAAATCCTCGCTTGAGGTACCCCAAATGGAATTACTTCTCCACCCCATTAAAATATTTGGAATTGGTTCATTGTTAAATTTTGTCCCATTCCAATGAACAAAAACGTCAAACCAAATGTCATCTTCGCTGAAAGCTATAATTGTGTTAATTGTCCAAAAATTATTTTCATATAAAATTCTCTTCAACTCCCACTTAACTCCATCCCAATGCACTGCATTATAAGGCTGAACCCAAACACCATTGCTGTCAAATTGGTCTGTTTCTGCTGTGTGTATTTCGCCAACTGCCCAAATGTTGTTTTCGTTTATTATGGCTACATCTTTAAAATGACTATTGCTTTGTTCACCAAACTCAAAAGTTTCCCAAGAAAAGTTATGGCTTGTGGTATCCATTGTGGTAACAGAAGCAACATTGCTCTTCAAAATAGAGTGACTAAACGGACTCATAGTTGAATAAAAAGAGTAGTTTTGGTTTGGTAATAGGTTTTCTACAAAAAGAGTTGTATCACTGCTATTTATGTTTGTTGTAAATAATAACGAATCACCTTGGAATAATGTTATTTCAATTGGTAAAGCAATGCTTTCTATTTTTAAATTTAACCATGCTTCAGTGCAACTTGCGTCTTCTGCTTCAAGTAATATTTTTACTTTATTTTGATGTTCAGTTGTTTCGCAAGAAGTCCCCATCACAATAATTAACAAAACAATTAAAAACATCATTAAATTCTTAAACATCATTATTTACCTCAATATTATTTGAACATGCCGAGGAATGGTCCTCGACAACAATTAAATTCCTCTTGTTTTCTTACTGCTCAGATACCGTCAATATCTGGGCAGTATTTTTATTCTTTTAGCTTTACCTCCTTTATTCTCTTCGTCCTATAATTATTACATTCTCATAATTGAATTTCATTCCAATTGTTGCGATAATATTATTTTTCACACTAACAGTGCTGAGATTACCATTTAATATTTCATGTGTTTTCCATGATATTCCATTATAATAATTAAGTACTCCATTTAATCCAACAGAAACTATATTGTTGTAATTCTCACCATCTATATCCATGACTAAAACTTCCATGTCCAATTTTTCTTTAATCCATATTTTGTCTTTTTGTTTAAAAAGTCCTACACCACCAACTAAAATCTCTTTTTCATTTAAGCCCCATATAGTCCTTATAAAATTCACATGTGTCAAATTAATTTCTTGAATACTGTTATTGTATGTGATTTTTGAAATACTTCCTTGATTATCAGCTATTGTAAAATAAACTTCATAGCCGTTATTTGTACTATTTTTAATACCACAAATATCTAATAGCCCTACTTCCGTTCCACTCTCTATTTTTTCCCAACTACTGCCGTTGTAGTGGGCTATAGAGCCAGCACGACCTACAAAATACATATCATTTGAACTGCTACCCCACGCTTTAGAGAGGGATAAGTCACTATTAGTAAATTCTCTTACATCGTATATTTTCCATTTTTCACCATCACCATGAATTGGTAAACTGCTTACCAACCAAATATCGGTTGCAGAAAAAGCAAAAATACCCTCAAGAGAAAGAAAAATCATATTTCCATGAAAGTCTACCAAAATCCTCTTCAACTCCCAAGTAGTACCATCCCAATGCACTGCATTATAAGGCTGAACCCAAACACCATTGCTATCAAATTGGTCTGTTTCATTTGTGTGTATTTCGCCTACTGCCCATATATTGTTTTCGTTTATTATGGCTACATCTTTAAAATGACTATTGCTTTGTTCTCCAAATTCAAAAGTTTCCCAAATAAAGTTGTGACTTGTGGTATCCATTGTGGTAACAGAAGCAACATTGCTCTTCAAAATAGAGTGACTAAACGGACTCATAGCTGAATAAAAAGAGTAGTTTTGGTTGGGTAATAGGTTATCTACAAATAGAGTTGTATCACTGCTATTTATGTTTGTTGTAAATAATAACGAATCACCTTGAAATAATGTTATTTCTATTGGTAAAGCAATGCTTTCTATCTTTAGGTTTAACCATGCCTCTGTGCAACTTGCATCTTCTGCTTCAAGTAATATTTTTACTTTATTTTGTTGTTCTGTTGTATCACAAGAAATGTTGAGGTTAAGGCTAAGGAAAAGAATTAAAAGTAATGCTAAATAATCAATTGTTTGTTTTGAAATGATTGAATTGTAAAACTTCATTTTCTCCCTCAGATAAGTTTTGAATAGTTAATTATTGTTTGTTTTGGGTTATTGTAAATAAGTGGATTAGTCGATAGTCGAAAAATACACTGTTCGTTTTTCTTGTCAAGTGGAATTTTATCTTTTGTAAATTATTTATATTTGAACTGCCTACTTTCAAATTGCCTCAATAAATTTAAGTTCATTTTATTAGTGTTGGCAAAATAGGAATTTAATACATTTGTGGCAAGGCAATTTTAATTTGCCCTTTTTTCCAATAAAATTGCTCAACTTATCGTGTGTTTGACTTTTTTTAAGATAATTGCTCAACTCACGCAAACCACACACCCCTTGATGCGAAAAAACATGGCATCCTTCCACTCTCAAGAGGGGATTTTTAAAGAAACCATCTTTTCTTTAATTTCCTCAGAGACAACATTACTTACTTCTTTAGATTTTTCTGACAAGTACAAATGAAAAGCTGGAATTACAAACAGAGTTAAAAATTTAGAGAAAACTAAACCTCAATAATGGCAATATTTGTCCAATTTCACTAAAAATATTTAAAGTTTGTTTAAAAATCCAAAGTGGAAATAATAATCCCGCTAAATCAAGAAGTACTGTAAACATTATAATCAATGGATCACTGAAGCTTTCAAGTTGGGCAGCTAATGTTAAATATATTAATAAAAGGGCGAGCAAAAATGTATAAAAAAGAGATGAAATAAAGCTATTAAAAAGATATTTTTATTTGATTAGCTTTTGGGGGATAATAATGGATGATTATAACTTATTCAATAATTTGTAATTTTTGTTACTACATTTGGATGTTTTTTAATTAATTCACTTATTTTATACTTCAATTTTTAAAAACTTATCCCTATCTTCACGTAATATTTTTTAAATGAAAGAAAAACATATCTTATCATTAAAAATTTTTGTTTTAAGTATAATTTAGGAGATACTATGTTTAAAAATCACCCCAAAGGGTTGCCCGTTCTTTTCTTTACTGAAATGTGGGAAAGATTCGGTTTCTACACAATGATAGCAATATTTGTTTTCTATTTACAAGAAAGTTTCGGATGGGATCAAGCTACTGTTACAAATATCTATGGAATATTTTTAGCCGGAGTTTATTTTACTCCAATTATTGGCGGATGGATTGCAGATAATGTTCTCGGATATGGAAAAACTATTATTCTCGGGGCAATTACTATGGGAATTGGATATTCAATGATGGCAATTCCTACATCAGAACCATATTTATTGTTTGCTGCTTTAGCAGTAGTTGCTATTGGAAATGGTTTATTTAAAGCAAATATTTCTGTTCTTGTGGGTAATTTATACAGCCATTCGCAATTATCTTTAAAAGATTCTGGATTTAACATATTTTATATGGGTATAAACATTGGTGCATTTTATGCTCCTTTTGCAGCAGTTGGAATAAAAAACTTTTTTGTAGAAAATTATGGCGCAACTTTAGCACAAGGATATAATGCCGGTTTTGCTGTTGCTGCAGCTGGAATGGTCATTTCTCTAATAATTTTTACAACTTTCAAAAAGTATTATAAAGACGCTGATTACCAATCTAAACATGTCACAAATGATGAAAAAGATTTAGTTTTAACAAAAGAACAAGAAAGAAGCAGAGTTTTTGCGTTGCTAACTATTTTTGCAATTGTTATTTTCTTTTGGATGGCTTTTCACCAAAATGGTGCAGCACTTTCACTTTTTGCACGCGACTACACAGACCCAGAGGTTGGCAAATTTCTATTCCTTCTTTTTGATGTTATAGGATTGCATGCAATTCTTTTTATTATTCTTGGAACTACTGTTGCATTAAAAAAATCTTCTTCTTCCAAAAGTAAATCAATTGGTGCAGGCTTTGCTATTGTTGGTGTTTCTACCATAATTTATAAAATTAATACACTTCCTGAAATGGGAAACATTTCACCAGAACAATTTCAAGTCTTCAATCCAATGTTTATTGTTTTAATGACTCCAGTTGTTGTAGGAATATTTGCATACTTAAATAAACGTGGTTTAGAACCTTCTTCACCAGCAAAGATTGGAATTGGTATGTTAATTACTGCATTAGCTTATGTAATAATGTTAGTTGCAGCAATAGGATTAGCTCCTGTTTACTCACTTAATGGTGGTCAGTCTGCTATTACCGTTTCTCCATTTTTCCTAATTTCAACTTATTTTGCTCTAACTATTGCAGAACTAAATTTAAGTCCAATGGGACTTTCATTTGTTTCAAAAGTTGCTCCTCCCAAAATGAAAGGTTTATTAATGGGCGGTTGGTTTGGTGCTACTGCAATTGGTAATTATCTTGCAGGATTTGTTGGAAGATATTATCAACAATGGGAATTATGGCAGTTTTTCTTAATCCTCATTTTCTTTGCAGGAATGGCTTCCTTAATGGTTCTCTTTGCTTTAAAAAAATTAAAAAAGGCAATTGAATAATTTTTGTTTAATTCAAAAAAGCTCAATATTTTTTGAGCTTTTTTTATTTTAGTATTTGTAAGGATTTTCAATGATCGATTCAATCTGTATTTTTGAAGATAAAGGATATGCTAATTTACTGCCTTTAGTTTATTCAAGACCAATTTATGACTTGTTAAGTGGAATTTTAACTCTTCGTGAAAAAATCACATATCATTTCCCTACTCAAATTGTTACATTGCATTCACGGAAGTATTTAGAAAAACTAATCCAAAAAGAAAATCCTAAGGTTTTAGTAAACAAAATGAATCAAAAAGTAAATACTTGTTTATTTATAAATGGACGAGTCATTTTAGATTCAAATTTGGCAAAAACCCTTCTTCAATTTGAAGATAATACTCTTTTTCTATTTAATAACCAAGTAATTGCTGCAAAAGTCAGTGGTCATAATTTGGAAAAATTTAGGGTAAATTTACCAGAAACTTTCTCGATTTCTGATTTTCAAAATCTAAATAAAACAAACATTGAAGCAGTAATAATAAATTATCCTTGGGATTTAGTAAACAGAAATGGAATTGAAATATTCAATGATTTCAATTTATTAGTTGATAAAAATGCCAAAATGGTATTAGGAAATATATATGAAAGTGTTTCTTTTTTAAATAAAAGTTATATTTTTATTGGCGAAGGAACAAAAGTTAAACCTGGAGTTGTGCTTGATGCTGAAAATGGTCCTATTTTTATTGACAAAAATGTAACAATAATGCCAAATTCTGTAATTGAAGGACCTTGTTTTATTGGAGAAAATTCAATTATTAAAATAAGTGCTAAAATCTATGAAAATACAAGTATTGGAAAAGCATGCAAAATTGGTGGCGAAGTTGAGCAATCAATTATTCATTCATATTCCAACAAGCAACACGAAGGGTTTTTAGGTCACGCATATCTTGGACAATGGGTAAATCTTGGAGCTGATACAAATAATAGCGACTTAAAAAATAATTACAGCAACGTAAAAGTTATTATTAATGATAGTGAGCCTATTGATACAGGTTCCATTTTTGTTGGATTAATAATTGGTGATCACTCTAAAACTGCAATTAACACAATGATTAACACTGGCACTGTTGTTGGTTTTTCTTCAAATATTTTTGGAGGTGGATTTCCTGATAAATATATCACTTCTTTTGCCTGGCGTGGTTCAGAATCTACTTCAACTTATAACCTTTATAAAAGCATTGAAGTTGCTAAAAAAGTAATGGAAAGAAGAAACAAAGCATTTACTAAAATTGAAGAAGATGTTTTTAATGAAATATTTAAACTAACTGAAGCAGAAAGAGCAAAAAGAAATTTGTAATTAAACCATAAGATAATTTTATTAAAAAAATAACATTAATTTTTTGTGATATAGCATTTATTAAATAAATGCTATATCTTACACATCCTTATAAATCATATTTATTAAGATAAGTTATATTTTTCTCAAATTTTTAGGAGTATTTATGTATACAGCAGAAGATATAATAAATGAAAAAAGTTATGATATTATTTCTACTTCTCCAGATGCAACTGTTGCCGATGCTTTAAAAATAATGTTGGAAAAGAAAATTGGTGCAATTGCAATTAAAGATAATGAAAACTATGTTGGAATTTGGACTGAAAGAGATTTAATGCTTAACGTTGTTACTGAAGGTTTCTTTTCTAAAACGTCTAAAATTAAAGATGTTATGTCAACAGAATTAAAAACAGCACAGCACAATAATTCTGTATTTGCTTTACAAGATATTATGCTTGGAAAAAGAATTAGACATTTATTTATTGAAAAAGAAGGCAAAATAATTGGAATATTATCTACAGGTGATATTATTAAGACAATTCTAAATGATAAAAATAAAGAGTTAAAGGAGCTAAACGCAATTGTTAACTTTGATTATTATGAAAACTGGAAATTTGAAAAGAAAAACAAATAATTATTACAAATGCTCCAGTTGTAATAAATTGGAGCATTTTAATCACAAGGTCCCAATCTAAATGGAAATAACACCCACAAACGAAACAAAATATTCATCTGATGTACATCATGTTAAAATAAATGGAAAAGAATTTTTTATAATTGGCACAGCTCATATTTCACAAAATTCGGCTAACTTAGTTCGCGAAGTTATATCAAATGAAAAGCCAGATGTTGTGTGCGTTGAACTTGACCCACAGCGTTTTAAAGCTTTATCGGAAAGAAAGCGTTGGGAAGAATTAGATTTAAAACAGCTAATAAAAGAAAAACAACTAAGCACACTTTTAATAAATATCTTATTAGCATCCTATCAAAAAAAACTAGGTGAAAAACTTGGAGTTAAACCAGGTGTTGAACTTTTAGAAGCTACAAAAGTAGCAAAAGAATTCAATATTCCAATAGAACTTGTTGATAGAGATGTAAGAATTACTTTAAAACGTGCATGGAACTCAATGAGTTTTTGGCAAAAAACAAAACTAATGACTGTAGGTTTAGCATCTGTATTTGAGCAAGAAGAAATTAGCGAAGAAAAGATCGAAGAAATTAAGCAAAAAGATGTACTCAATGAAATGATGGCAGAAATGGGTAAACAAATGCCTGTTCTAAAAAAAGTTCTTATTGATGAACGTGATAGTTATTTAACCCAAAAAATGAAAGAAGCAAACGGTTATAAAATAGTATCGGTTGTTGGTGCTGGACATGTAAATGGAATTATTAAAGCATTAGAATCAGATGCTGAGCAAAATCTTGAAGAAATAGAAGTTATACCACCTGCATCAGTTGCAATTAAGATAATTGGATATGGAATTCCCACGATAATTATTGCTTCCTTATTTTATATTGGCTTTACCAAAGGAGCAGAAGTTGCTGGAGATAACGCACTATTTTGGATTTTGGCAAATGGAATTCCAAGTGCTTTTGGTGCTCTCATTGCTTTAGGTCATCCTTTAGCCATAATTTCGGCTTTTCTTGCAGCACCAATAACCAGTTTAACTCCAGTTATTGGAGCTGGATATGTTGTTGCTTTTGTACAAGCATATTTTCAACCTCCAAAAGTAAAGGAGTTTGAATCTGTAACAGAAGATGTTTCGCATTTCAAAAAATGGTGGGAAAATAGATTGCTGAAAATATTATTAGTTTTTCTTTTAAGTGGAATTGGAAGTGCTATTGGAACTTATGTTGGTGCTTATAAAATTATTAGTAATTTATTTTAATAAATAAGAACAGATTGCTCTTTAGTTTGTTCTTATATCATAAAGCATTACAAATTCATTAAATATTTTTTGAACTCTTCATAATCAGCAGATAGAAATCTGCTGTTTTTTTCTTTTTCAATTGCTTTTTGCAGAACTTTGGGAATCTCAATATTGCAATCTAGCGAACTATCAACAATATCTTTAAATTTTGCTGGATGTGCAGTTTCAAGAACAACTCCACAATAATTATCTAATTTTTCTTCAGTTACATATTGCTCCAATGCAAGCAGACCTACTGCTCCATGAGGATCAATTATGTAATTATATTTTTGATAAATCTCCTTCATCTTCTCAATAGTCTGCATGTCGTTGTGTGTATTTGATGCAATATCTTTTAAAATAACCGAATGTTCATCATATAGTGATTCAATTCTGGCAAGGTTACTTGGTGCACCAACATCCATTGCATTTGATATAGTTTTAACAGATGGTCGCGGTTCATACTTTCCACTTTGAATGAATTCTGTAAAAATAGAATTAGAATTTGTAGCACCAATATATTTTGAGATTGGTAATCCCATTTTTTTTGCCATTAAACCAGCTGTTAAATTTCCAAGATTACCAGATGGAATAGAAAAAATGATTTCTTTGTTCTTTTCAGTAATCTGCTTATATGCATTAAAATAATAGAATGATTGCGGAATTAAACGCGCAATATTTATTGAATTTGCAGATGATAATTTCATTTTTGAATTTATTTCATCATCCAGAAAAGCTGTTTTTACAAGTTTTTGGCAGTCGTCAAACGTTCCTTCAATTTCAATGGCAGTTATATTTTTATCGAATGTTGTTAATTGTTTTTCTTGGATTTCACTCACTTTTCCACTAGGATAAAGTAGATAGACATTTATTCCTTCAACACCATAAAATCCAGACGCAACAGCACTGCCAGTATCACCAGAAGTTGCTACAAGAATGTTCAACTCAACTTCAGAATTCCGAAGGAAATACCCCATTGTGCGTGCCATAAATCTTGCGCCAAAATCTTTGAAAGCTAAAGTTGGTCCATGGAATAACTCGAGAATTGATATCTTGTCATCAAGTTTAACCAGCGGAGCATCAAAATTAATTGCATCATCAATAATGTTTTTCAAAACATTTTGTGGAATTTCATTACCAATAAATTGTTTTGTAACTTCTAATCCAATTTCCCGTATAGAGTATTTTGAAAGAGAATCAATAAATGAATCTTCCAATTGAGGAATAAATTCTGGCATGAAAAGTCCACCATCTGGTGAAAGTCCTTTCATTACTGTTTCTTGAAAAGAAACATTTAGTTTTTTGTTATTTGTACTATAATATTTCATTTTTTTTCTTTATGTGTGATAAAATAATTAGACATTGTCATTCCCACATACTTCTAGTGGGAATCTCCTCAATTTCTTAAGATTCCGGCTAAAAAATTACCGTAATGACAGCTAATTTAATATCTTCGGTCCTACTTGATTTACTTCAGAAACATAGGTTACACTTGCCAATCCAATATTAGTAACAACTCTCTTTGTTTCTAATGCAATTCTATTAGCAACTTCCTCTGAATTTGATAATGCAAACATAGATGGACCTGAACCAGAAATGCTACAACCTAAAGCCCCTGCTTCCAATGCTGCTTGTTTAATTTCATCATAACCAGTTATCAATTTTGAACGATATGGTTCTACAATAACATCTTTCAGAGATCTGGATATAAGTGAATAATTTTCTGTTGCAAATCCATAAATTAATGCTGCAATATTGCCAGTTTGAGTAACAACACTTTTCATTGGAACTTCCTTTGGAAGAATAGCGCGGGCTTCACTTGTTTTAATCTCAATATCTGGATAAATAATTGTACAGAATAAATCCTTTGGAGTATTGATTTTAATAATATCAATTGGTTCATATCCACGGATTAAAATAATACCGCCATAAAGTGAAGGTGCTACATTATCAGCGTGAATTGCTTTGCTAGCAACAAACTCCCCTGCCAAAGCATGCTCAAGCAAATCTTCTTTGCTTAAGTTTAATTCAAATAATTCATTTAAAGCAAATACAGCTCCAACAGCACTTGCGGCACTAGAACCAAGCCCGCTTCCAAGTCCCATCTTTTTATTCACTTCAATGGACACTCCATCAGTAATTTGGTATTTATCCATTAAAGATTTTATCGCAACCGATGCAGTATTTTTTAATATATCAAAAGGAAGTTTTCCGCCATCACCAGTAATACTGGCAATTTCAATCTGAGAGTTTATTAATTTCTTAAGAACAATTTCATCGCCTGGTTCATTAAGAGCAAATCCTAGAATATCAAAACCAGGACCAATATTTGAAACAGAAGCTGGGGCAAAAACCTTTATGCTTTTTTCACTCATGCTATTTTATCCAAATAGCCTTGAGCCTTTAGCAATTCTGCATTTAAAATAGTTCCACCAGCAGCCCCACGTACAGTGTTGTGAGAAAGAACAATAAATTTGTAATGGAATAGTGGGTCTTCGCGCAAACGTCCCACAGAAGCAGCCATACCGTTTTCAATATCACGCTGTAACTTTGGTTGTGGTAAATTATTTTGTGAAAAATAGTGAACTGGTTTTACTGGCGCAAAAGGTAAATTCAATTCTTGTGGAACACCTTTGAAATTTTCCCAAGCTTTAATAATTTCTTCTTTAGTAGGTTTATTTTCAAACTCAACTTGCACAGTTTCCAAATGTCCATCAATAACTGCAACTCTGTTGCACTGAGCACTGATTTTAATGTCATTATCAAAAATTATTTCACCATCGCCAAGTTTACCTAATATTTTTCTCGGTTCTGTTTCCATCTTTTCCTCTTCGCCACCGATATATGGAATCACATTATCAATAATATCCATACTTGGAACACCAGGATACCCGCCACCAGAAAGAGCTTGCATAGTTACTACATTTATTTTTTTAATTTTAAATGCATCGTGCAGTGGCTTAAGTGCTAGAATCATCCCAATAGTTGAGCAATTTGGATTTGTAACAATTCCACCTTTATATGGTTGTGAATCTATCAATTTTAGGTGATCAGCATTTACTTCTGGAATCATCAAAGGAACATCTTTATCAAAACGGTGATTTCTTGAATTTGAAATTACAAAATATCCAGCGTTTGCAAAATCAGTTTCTATTTGCTCAGCAACAGATGAATCCAAACCAGAAAATATTAATTTTGATTCATAATCTGGAGTACATTCTTTTACAACAATATTGGCTACTTCTGGCTGCAATTGATTTTTCATAATCCAATTTGTTGCATCAATATACTTCTTGCCAGCAGAGCGTTCAGAAGCTCCAAGTTCTGAAATTTCAAACCAAGGATGGTTTTTTAATAACTCAATAAATTTTTGTCCTACACTACCAGTTGCACCTAAAATGCCAACTTTTATTTTATTTTCCATGATTAACCCTTACTATTTGCAATTTTCAAAATATCCGCTAATACACCAGAAGCTGTAAATTCTGGGCCTGCCCCTGGACCTTTAATAACAAGTGGTATTTCATTGTAATATTTTGTTGTAAATGAAATAATATTTTCAATTCCATTTAAATTAAAAAATGGATGTTCGCTGCTAATTTCTTCAATTTTTACAGTAGCTTTTCCATTTTCATACTTGGCTATATAAGCTAAAACCTTATTATTTGCTAACGATTTTAACCTCATTTCCTCAAACTGATTATCGTACTTTTCTAACTCATTCAAAAATTTATTACTGTCTTTTATTTTGCGAAGTTTGGTTGGAACAAGATTCTCAATTTCAATATCGTTAAGCTCAATTTCCTTCCCAGATTCACGAATTAATATAAGTAATTTGCGGGCAATATCAAGTCCACTTAAATCATCACGAGGGTCTGGTTCAGTGTATCCCCGAGTTTTTGCATCTTTCACAACATCCGAAAACTTTTTACCTTCCTTTAACGAATTAAAAATGTAACTTAAAGTTCCAGAAAAAACTCCTTCAATTTTAATAAGCTTATCACCATTGTTTATTAAGTCGCGCAATGTTTCAATAATGGGTAATGCAGCTCCAACATTTGTTTCATATCTAAATTCACAATTACCTTTTGAAGCTGATTCTCTAATTTCTTTGTACAATTTATAATGGTCTGAATTAGCAATCTTATTTGGAGTAACAACTGATATTCCGCAAGTAAGTATGTCACAATACTTTTTTGCTAAAATGCTACCAGCAGTAGAATCAACTAAAATTGAATTTTGTAAATTCATTTCTTTAATTGAAGCGACAAATTTATTTATATCAGAATTAGTTTCACTCTTTAATAATTCGCTCTTACAGTCAAATAAATCAATCCCATCTTTATTGAGTATCATTTTTTTACTATTAGCAATTCCAACTAAATGAAATTCAACATTAAGTTTTGTTCTAAAATAATTAAGTTGTTCACTTACTATTTTTAATAAGGCTGCACCAACAACTCCAGGTCCAACAAGAAAAACATTTACCTTTTTCTTTTTCTTTAGGAACAACGTTTCGTGCAAAACATTTAGTGATTCTGCCAAATTATTTTTTGAAACCACAAGAGAAAGATTTAATTGTGAGGAACCATGGGCAATTGCGTTTATGTTTATTCCACTTTTTCCAAGTGCTTCAAATACTTTTCCAGTAATTCCTGGAGTTTGTCTTAAATCTTCGCCAACAACAGCAATTATTGACAAATTATCTTCAACAATTACCTCATTAATTTTTCCATCAGCAATTTCATTTTTGAACTCTATTTCAATAACTTTTTTTGCATCCTTTGTATGCTTTGGTAATATTGCAAGACAAATACTATGCTCGGATGAACCTTGAGTTATAAGAATAATATTTATTTCTTTTGAAGCCAATGCAGTGAACAAGCGTGAAGCAATACCAGTAACACCAACCATTCCTCCACCTTTTATTGTTAAAAGTGCAATATCATCAATTGAAGAAATGCCTTTTAAATTAAATTTAATTGTATTATCTCTTTTAACAATTACTGTTCCTGGATATTTGGGATTAAAAGTGTTTTTAATTCTAATTTTAATTCCACTTTTTAAAGCTGGCAGCATTGTTGGTGGATGAATTACTTTAGCTCCAAAATGTGACAATTCCATTGCTTCTTCATAAGTAACAGCTTTGAGTGGATAACTTTCTTTAACTTTACGTGGGTCTGCAGTTAAAATACCATCAACATCTGTCCATATTTGAATTTCTTCAACTTTTAATGCAGCGCCAAATATAGAAGCTGTATAATCAGAACCACCTCTTCCCAAAGTAGTAATTTCGCCATCATCATTTGATGCAATAAAGCCAGTTACAATCTGAGTTTTATCCGTATGTTCAGAAAAATAGTCTTTAATATTTTTATTTGTTTTTTCAAAATCTACTTTAGCATAAGTGAAATTAGAATCTGTTTTTACAACAATATTAGCATTTAAGAATTCACTTTTAATTCCCTTTGTGTTAAGAGCTTCTGCAATAATAAAACAAGATAATCTTTCACCAAAACTTGTAAGATAATCAAGTGTTCTTGGAGTCAGTTCACGAAGCAGATAAACACCTTTAAGCATTCCAGATAAATCATTAAACAAAAAATCAACATATTCATTAGATTTTTTTCTTTTTGATTTTGGAATAAGTGCTTCAATTGTATCAATATGTTTCTTTTTAACTTCATCTAATAATTTATTGTATTCTTCATTACTATCTTTAGCAAGTTCTCCTAATTTTATTAAATTATCCGTAACAGTTTGGAAAGCCGAAAATACAACCAATATTTTTTCATCTTTATAACTTTTAAGAATAGTTATTACATTTTCAATTCTTTCCGATGTTCCTACTGAAGAACCACCAAATTTTAATACTTTCATTGGATATTTATTCGCTTATTTTGTTATCTTATTCTTTTTAACTGCAATTATCGAAATAATAAACGCAGCTACTGTATATTTTTTAATTTTAATTTGAAATATAAGGATTTTAGTTTTAGAGGACAAATATTAATAGAAAACGAGGATATTATTCCCATTGCTTAAACTAGTGAAATTTTTGTTAGCGAGATTAGATGCTGAACACCAACTAGTAGCCTAATAAGAATCATTTATGAAAATAAAAAATCACTTACAAAGATTAAACCCCAAATATGCATTAGAAAAGCATTAATGCATATTCGACTAACTCGCTCTAAGCGTTTGTACTATTGTTCACTTAACCTTTTGGGTACAAACGCTAAGACCGAGTAAGTCGGGGCAAGTTCGCTTCTATATTGATTGTTCTTTTTCTAAAATTGTTTATTTTAATCCTATTGCATTATCCAGGTTAAACTCCTTGACAAAAATAAAATGCATAATGTTGATAAATCATTAAATAATTCTCTTTCTCTGCAGTAATTCAAAAGACATGAGATACGTAGAATACTTTTTGTAAACCATATTAAAGCCAAAACTTCATAAATAGTTTTACTCTTTACTAACTGCTTCTATTGTATCCCGTAAAACCCCCAAAGCTCTTTGACTTAATAAATCAATTTTTATTAGACCCATGTATTCAATTGGGTACATATCGGGTTGAGTAATTATTAATCCTAGTCCTTTATTTCGTGCATATTCGAGAGCCACATAATTAGTAATTGGCTTTGGAGTTATAATTATTCCACTTGGATGGATGCTAATATGTCGTGGATAGCCAGCAATTTTTGATGCAATTCTCACAATAGATTTCCAAGGCTCATCAGAAAAATCCAATGATTTAGCTTCTGGGAATTTTTCAGCTAAAGTTCCAAGATTTTTTGCACTACTCCACGGAATAAAATTGCTAAATTTGGAAATTTCGTATTCAGACATTCCAAAAGTTTTTGCAGTTTCGCGAAAGGCTGAGCGAGCACGAAATGTAATTGTTGTGGAAATCATTGCAACGTGCGAATAACCATATTTATCAAAAACATATTTAACAATTTCATCCCTTTCCTTCCAAGAAAAATCCAAATCAATATCAGGTGGGTCTTTACGCTCATCGTTAAGAAACCGTTCAAAATAGAGATTATATTTTATTGGGTCAGCTTGTGAAATTCCCAAGCAGTACGATACCAAACTTCCGCCAGCTGAGCCACGACCAACAAAAATTATTCCCCGCCGATTTGCTTCTTGAATTATATCCCAAACAATTAAAAAATAATCATTAAAATTTGCTCTGTTGATTACATCCATTTCTTTGTTTAGCCTTTTAATTGCAATATCTGGAATTGGATTGTACTTTTCTTTTAATCCTTCAAAAGCTAACTTCCACAACATAGAGTATGATGTTTCGCCTTCTGGTAAATCATATTTTGGATATTTATATATACCAAACTTTAAATTTACGTTACATTTATTTACAATAAACTCAATATTTTTTAATGCTTCTGGAAGTTTCTTCCAAGTATCTTTTAACATTTTTGGTGGCTTAAAATAGAATTCCTCATCAACCAACTTACTTTTGTCAATATTTTCAATTGTGCTGTTTAATCTTATTGCCGATACCGTTTTGTGAAGTATAAAATCCTCTTCTTTTTCAAAGTAGAGTGGATGCGATGCAACAAATTTAATTCTATGTTCTTTGGATAATTCATACAATTTTCTTGTTTTAAGTTTCCATTTTTCTGTTACAATCAATTCTGAATAAAAATTTGGGAGCTCAATAATTCTTTCCAAACTTGATTTTATTAATTCGATTGATGAGCAAAGAATAAACAAATCGGATAAATTTTCATTTAATAATCCAGCAAGAGTAAAGTTTTCTTTTAAATTTCGTGTTGTTATAATTTTACAGAGTTTTGAATATCCTTTGTTGTTTTTTGCGAGTAAAATTATAGACAAAGACTCATTATGCGGGTCAATAATCTCGGCTCCAAGTATTGGCTTAATTCCCTGCTCTTCTGCCATTTTTGCAAACTGAATTAATCCATTCATTCTGTTTGTATCTGTTAAAGCTACATAATTTGAGCCACTTTCTTTTGCAAGTTCAATAATCCGCTCGTAAGGAATTGTTCCAGTTAACAAAGAAAACGTAGAATGTGCATGAAGTGTAAACATATTGACAATTGGCTATTAAATTAATTATTATCTTTGCCTTATAATTTATAGTTTTTATTAAACATACAAAAACAATTAAGGTTAAAAATGAATAATAGTATTGAATTACTTAAACGTATAAAATTATCTGGAATTTCATTTGGTGAATTTATAAAAAATACCGATTTAAAATTATCAAATATTGATTTATTAAGGAAGAATGACTTCGAAAACAAGTTATTGGAATATACTAAATTGAATCAAAAAAGAACCGAAAGAATTTTGAAAACTTATAAACCAAATGACGAAATTATTAAGGCCATAAGTAAAATTGATAAAAAACAAACATGGCTAATAATCACCGAAGATTGGTGTGGCGATTCTGCACAAAATGTTCCTTATATTTTTCAAATGACAAAACTAAATAAGAACATCGATTTTAAAATTATTTATAGAGATGAAAATCTTGACGTAATTGATCAATATTTAACAAATGGAGGACGTGCAATTCCAAAAATAATTGGATTTGATGAAGAAGGTAACGAAGTTTTTCAGTGGGGTCCAAGGCCAGAAACTGCAAAATTACTTGTAAAAGAATGGAAGGAAAGCGGTCTTGCTTACAGCGAATTTAGTGAAAAACTACATTTATGGTATGGTAAAGATAGAGGCAAAACAGTTGAGGCTGAATTTCTGGCTTTGTTGAAATAATTTACCATTATTCTGCAATCATTTTGAGTGACTAGTGGTCATTTTATTGTAATTGATAGTCATTTATTATATAATGACACAACGTAAATGATTTTAAATAAACACAAATAATGGCACTAAGTATAAAACTTATTAAATTGACGATTAATGACTTTATTAGGTGCAAAACTTATATAAGAACTATTTCTTCTCCTGAACAATTGGAATTATTATTTTAACATTTGAGCGGATTGGCTTTCCTTTAGAAATAGCAGGTTCAAATTTTGTTTGAAGAATTGCAACTTCAACAGCAATATCACATCCAAATCCAAGCTCTTTTACAACTTTAGTATCTCGTACATTCCCATAAATATCAACAGTTGCTTCAACAATTACTTCGCCTTCAATTCCCTTTCGCTTAACAATTGTGGGCATAACAAAATTATCCAAAATGGATTTTATTCCGTCTTTAGGTTTTGCACAAATATCAAAATCACAATCAAAGTTTTTTCTGATTACTTTTTTTTCAGTTTCTAGAATATTATTATTTTTTGATTCATTTGATGTTTTATTTTCAATTTTAACATAACTTTCTTTTTTTTCAATTTGCTGATTAAGAGGCTTTTCATTTTCGGATTTTTTAGAAATTGAATTATAATCTTGTTCTTTCCTTTCAACCGAAGCTGCATAAAGGATTTTACCATTTAAAATAAAAGGAATTTTAAACAAAACTTTACTATCAACAACTTTTCCATTTTTTTCTCCTGGTAAAAATCTGGACGCTTTTACAGCATCAATAGCAGCTTCTTTTGTCCCAAGCCCAAGGTCATTAATAACCTCAATATTCTTGACTAATCCAATGACATCAATTGAAACCACAACCGTCACAAATCCTTCAAGCCCGTATAATTTTGCATGTTCTGGATAAACGAGATATTTGATAATTTCGTTCATACCACCAACTGGTTTTGGACATATATCCGCACCTTCACAGAGGAACAAATCCTCATTATCTTTAATCCTATCTTGCGTATTCGCGTACTTGTAGGCTTCCAAAGGAGCCACGTAAAGCGGATCGTTATCGATATGGACTTGTTTAACCAAAATGCCATTTTCATAGCTTAAAATTGATTTAAGAGCACCATTTGGATAATAATATTTTGATAGTCCATCTCGCACTCCATTTTTAATAGAAATTTCTTCTCTCATTAAACCAGTGTCATCAAATTCCCGCGTAAGTCCGTTTAATTTCCCATTACTATAAACTTTTTCAGCTTTAAGATTTCCATTTTCGTGATACCAATAGCATTTGCCTTCAAGAACTTCATTAGCGTAGAATAAAACTCCCTCAATTTTGCCACTTGAATAATAAGTATAAACAAATCCACTTTGAGAAAATATTGAGTTGGTAAGAAACAAGAATAGAATTAGAGATGTTTTTAATTTCATATTTTATTATTGATTTTCAAAATAGTGTTAAATAATTGTGCAAATATAGTGAGAAACAAACAGAGTTTCATTTTAATTGAATTTTTGTAGAAGCAATATAAACTTAAAATACTTACTTATTATTTCAATTTTGGAATTAATATTTTTATAAATTGCATCCAAAAAACTAATAATTGTTGATAGACGAAAAGTGCTTAAACTTAACAAAAGACAAAAAAAATATTTAGAATACACGTTAATTTTAATAATTCTATTTCTATCATTCTTCTTTTGGAATTCTTTTGTAGTTTATCCAATAAAACTATTTGTTGTTTTAACACACGAAATGAGTCACGGAATTGCAGCAATTATCACTGGAGGAAAACTTCATTCAATTTTAATTACAAACTCACTTGGTGGTGAAAGCAGAACAATTGGAGGGAATAATTTTGTTATTGCTTCTGCTGGTTATCTAGGAAGCCTTTTGTTTGGTGCTGCTCTATATATTTCAGGCAATACAGAAAAATTTAGAAAAGTGTTTTCAATTTTTCTTTCAATTTTGTTAATACTTTTTGCAGCAAATTATTTGGAAGGATATTTAGGAAAAATTGCTTCCGTACTTTTTGCATCACTTTTTATAATTGCACCGATATATTTTCCCCAAATTGCAAACTCAATTTTATACAAATTGCTTGGCTTGATAAGTATGTTTTATGTTGCAATAGATATTAAAGAAGATATTTTAACGAACGTTTATCGTCCATCGGATGCGCAGTTTATTGCTACACTAACTTCAGTTTCTGCAACTGTTTGGGGAATTTTGTGGTTAATAATTTCGCTAACAACTATTTCCTTTCTGCTTCGCTGGAGTTATAAAAAGGATTTTTAATTCAATTCTACTTTAGCATCATTAACAAATCTTAGTATAAATAATCCAACAATAAAAAAGCCACTAATTGAAAGAATTGCATATGATTGACTTTCGGTTGTAAAGCTAATAATTCCAAAAACTAGTGGACCAACTATAGCCGAGCTTTTACCAAAAAGCGAATAGAATCCAAAAAATTCTGTCTTTTTCTCATTTGGAGTTAGCTTTGTCATCATACTTCTGCTTGTGGATTGAGTTGCTCCCATTACGCTCCCAGCAAGTAAACCAACAACATAAAAAGACATTGATTGAAAATTGTGCATTTCAGAATTGAAATAATTTGCCAAATAAATTAATAATTTATTATTTGCGTCACTTATAACAAAAGCAAGCACCATAGTAAAAATCCAAATATAAAGTGAAATAATAATGGATTTTTTCTGTCCTATTGAATCGGATAAAATTCCAAATAAAAGTGAGCCTGCTATTGCAGTAGTTTGAACAATTAGAAAAAAGAGAGCTAATTCGGTTAACGAAAATCCTAACGATGTTCGGGCAAAATTACCAGAAAAAAATATCGTTGTATTAACTCCTTCTATATAAAAGAAAAAAGCTAATAAATATAATGCTAAATTTTTGTACTTGCGTAAATTGGAAAAAGTATTCTTTACACGCCTAAAACCAATACTAGCAAAGGATTTTGTAACTTTTACTTTTCGTCTTGTATCTTTCAAGAAGATAAAAAGTGGAATTGCAAATATTAAAAAGAATAAAGCCGAAATTGGAAATGTTTCTCGAATTAACTCTGATTGTATTAGTGGAAATGCAATAGCAAGACTTGCAAGGGAACCAAAATATCCAAATGCAAAGCCATAGCCACTTACACGTCCATAGTTTTTAGGTGAGGTTAGTTCAGGCAAAAAGGAATCGTAAAATACTAATCCAGATTCAAAGCCAATGTTTGCGAGAATAAAGAGAGTTAATCCCCAAAAAATCATACCTTCTTGAACAAAAAAGAGTAATGAAGTTGAGGTAATACAAAGCAGAGTGAAGAAAAGTAGAAATCTTTTTTTACCAGCCGAATAATCGGCTATCGCACCAAGAATGGGAGCTATAATTCCACTAATTAGCATTGAAATGCTTATTCCAATACTCCAATATAAATCACCAATAGGTTTGCCTAGAGCAACCACATCTTTAAAATAAACGGCATAAATAAAAGTAACAACAACTATTGAATAGGATGTATTTGCAAAATCAAATAAAGCCCAAATAAATATCTTTAATTTGTTGCTAATTTCTTTCATTATTCTTCTTCTTTAGAAATATTATTATCTATCAATCCCCTTCCAATTTTTTTCAGTTTACCTTCCATTTTTAAGTCCGATAAAATTGCATCAAGTACACCATTTATAAATTTTCCACTATTTAACGAACTGAATTCTTTTGAAATATCAATAACTTCATTAATTGAGACTTTGGGAGGAATATCTTCGAAATACATTATTTCTGCAATACCCATTTTGAGTAATAATTTATCAATTAAGGCTATTCTTTCAATTTCCCAATTCGCAACTTTTTCCTCAATCCTTTTATTTAGTTCATCACGATTTGCAACCACATAATTTATTAGTTTACGTCCAAAAGCCCTATCATTTTCCGAACTTATGTCCGAAAGAATTGCATCGGTATGCTTTGATAATCCTTCACCATTTATTTGATAAGCATACAAAACTTGTAAAACCTTTTCGCGTGCAAATCTTCTTTGTGATTTCTTTTTCATTTTATTCCTTTGTTCAATTATTCTATATTCGAAAACATTAATTTCATTTTCAATTAAATTGCAAACAACCAGAAAAACAATAATGCAATACTTTCTCTAAATCGGTAATATAATAACTTTTCCCATTTTAAAGAATAATCCGATGATACCCCAATTGCATTTACATCAAAAAATTTACAGATTTCCAAAACCCGCGTTAAATGAAATTGATCTGAAATAATTAGAATTGAGTATTTTTCTTTAGTGTTTACAAGATTTTTTTTTATAAATTTTATTTGCTCTGTAGTTGTGGTTGTATTTTCTTCAACATTCATAAAATGCTTTTTTACACCTAATGAAATTGCAAAATTATAAGCAGCTAAAGCTTCACTTATTTCACCAGGTGCGTTGCTTCCAGTTAATTGAATTTTTGCTATTTTTTTATTCCTTAATAATTCGCTGGCTTTTTTTGTTCTTCCAATAAGTAAAGTACTCGGTCTGTCATTCCAAACAGCTGCTCCAAGAACAACTCCAATTGTTGAATTTGATGGTTTCAAATTTGTAGAAACATATCCATTTTTTGTAGTTAATACAAAAATTGTTAAAAATGCTAAAATAAAAATAAAAAGAGTAGTTAATAATGATTTCAGATAAACAACAAAACTACTATTAAAAAAAAGATTAACTAAAAGTGTTATTAAATATAAATTTAGGAAGAAAGAAAACATCAAACTTCCTCCAATTATAACTCTTTTTATTGAATAATTAAAAATGTAGTCATCAGGAAATTGATAACCCATTTTATTTGTTAAATAGCTTAATAATAACAAAATAAATGAAGTTGAAATTAAAGTGACAATTGAAATTTTATGCGAAAGATGGATATTCCTTTTGTTAAAAATATGCGTGACTATTAGCCCAATTAAAACAATTTCTAGGCTTAAATGAATTATATTTCCAATAAAAAATACATTAAATTCTCTAAATGCAATGGCATTTATGTCATACTTAATTAAAAATGTTAAAATCAATTCCAACAAAGAGATAAAGAATAAATAAATTAAAATACTTGAGTTGTTTTTATTCATAAAACCGCATTATTCTAAATTTGAATCTGGGTTGATAAATATACTTCTTGGATTATTCTCATTGGCTAATATTTTCACATTTACTTCAAATACTTCCTTAATTACATCTGGAGTTAAAGTATGGTTTACATCGCCATCTAAAAATATTTTCCCATTTTTTAACAATGTAACACGCGAACTATATACTGAAGATAAATTCAAATCGTGCATAACTGTTACAATTGTTAAATCATTTTCTCGGTTCAGTTTTCGTAAAAGATTAAATATTGATATTTGATGTTTTATATCTAAATGCGAATTTGGCTCATCTAACAATAGGATTTTTGGCTCTTGAACTAATGCACGCCCAATAAATGCACGCTGAGCTTCGCCGCCAGAAACTTCATTTATCCCTTTGTTAATCAAATGCGATAATTCCATTAAATCTAAAACATTTTTGATAATTTTTTTATCGCTTTCCTTCTCAAAACCAGTAAAATCTAAATATGGAAATCTTCCCATTGCCACAATTTCATAAATAGAAAAAGGGTAAATTGAGTTTGGAATTTGAGGAACATAAGCAATTATTTTAGCAATATCTTTTCTATCAAATTCATTTAGATTTTTTCCTTTTAAAGTAATTCTTCCTTTGTGGGGTTCTAAATATCCTGTAATTAATTTTATTAAAGTAGATTTACCACTTCCATTAGGCCCAAGAATTGAAATAAATTCACCTGCATTTATAACATAATTAAAATTACTTAAAGCAAAATTGGAATTTCTTTGCGAGCCTGTGTACTTAAAATCAATATTTATTAAATGAACTAATGACAAATATTTTCTGAGTGGATTAAATTCTAAAAATGACTTCTCAAATATAATGAGAAATATATTTAAGTAAGTGCCTAAAAAAAGCAATCATAAATAATAAATTTTTCATTTTCTGCTTTAATAACAACATTGTTAAATATTTTGGAAAGATGTGTTTTATAATTTAAGTGTTTATTAGCCACTAATTGTAAATGACCATCCTCTTTTAAACATTTTATGGATTCTTCAAATAGACTTAGAGCAATTTCAATATTTGTTTCGTGTTCAAAATGAAATGGTGGATTTGAGATAATAAAATCAAAATATTTTTTATTTAATTCATTAAGATTATCAGTATAATGAAAATGAATGTTTTCACCAGAAATATTTAGTTTTGCCGATTCGATTGATAAAAAGGAATCATCAACTAAGTGGATTTCGCAATTTTGGTTTTTAACTTTTATTACATAGGCCAAAACTCCATTTCCCGAAGCCAAATCCATAATTTTAGAATCGTTTTCCCTTAAATTTATATGTTCAATTAAAAATTGTGTTGCATAATCAATGTTTTTAGAAGAGAATACCCCAGGATATTGCTTAAGATTTACATTGTCATTTAATTTTACTTCTATAATCTTTGTTTTGTTTTTGTTTGATTTCGCTTTTTTTAGAATAAGCAATCTTGATTTTTTTACCGCCAAGCTTTGTTCAACAGAATAGAAATATTCTTTAGCAATCTCAAGTATTTGTGAAGTGAAATATTTTGTCATAAAACCACAAATAACCAATGAATTTTCATCTAAAACTTCTGCTAATTGCTCAAGATAAAGTCTAAATAATTCCATTGATTTTGGAATTTTAATTAAAGCAAATTCAATCGGTGTGGTTAATTTATCAAGTGGATTGTAAAATCTAAAATTTTGGGAATCAATATCATTTAATTCTAAATTTAAGGCAATAGCCATTTCCTGCGATTTGCTGTCAACAATTACACTTGGAGAAAAATCACTCAAAAATGAAGCAAGAAACCCAAATCGATCATTGTAAATAATTAAATTACTTGCTGAAATTTTGTTTTCATCGATATAATTTAAAATTAGCTCATCTGCAGAATTCCATGCAATGAGTGATTTATTTGTGCTAACTGGATATCGATTAATTTTATAATCTAAATTTCCAAATTTGTAATTCATAATTATTCCTTATTTTAACCCCAAATATGCATTAGAAAAGCATTAATGCATATTCGACTAACTCGCTCTAAGCGTTTGTACTATTGTTCACTTAACCTTTTGGGTACAAACGCTAAGACCGAGTAAGTCGGGGCAAGTTCGCTTCTATATTGATTGTTCTTTTTCTAAAATTGTTTATTTTAATCCTATTGCATTATCCAGGTTTAATACAAATATAGGCATTATTCAAACTGCAAGTTCAAATACTTAAAATCATAAATTTTTGTAATAAAATTAGTTGAGTTACATACATAAAAGCATTAACTTTATTTATCAAATAAAGAAAAAACAAAGGATTACATATGTTTCGAGGGACCAATCTGCTGAGTTTCACAAAAGAATTTACTTCTGATGCCACATGTAA